>Ga0206106_100094_pt1 | contig 165592 bp, 141 predicted proteins | sample 1B1ome_FD_148677 | JGI IMG/M metagenome (GOLD analysis project Ga0206106, IMG submission 148677) | Enriched microbial communities from leaf-cutter ant dump, University of Wisconsin, Madison, United States - 1B110A | ecosystem: Environmental > Terrestrial > Nest > Insects nest > Nest dump...
TTTGAATTGTACTTTCATATTGTTTGTAATCGCAACGTCAAGATACAATCTCTTGGCGAACAAACAAAAAAATCCCCGACACTTTTTTGTATCGGGGATTAATCTTTAAGAGGCTTTTTAGACAGCCTCTGATTTATACACTGCTGTTTTTCGATAGTCTCCTGAGCCTGCAAAAGCAGGCGAATCAACTCGGTTTTAGGGAGGCTTTCCAACTCGTTTATCATGCTATAAATATACGCATATTTTCATGATTATCAGCAAATAATAAGCACTTTTTTTCTGTTAAAAAACTGCTTATTATTACCCGTAAAAATGTACCTGCCTGCGGCTTTTTGAAACCCGGTAATCTTCAACCATCAGTACCAGATCTGCCCAGGTTATTGCTCCTGTCCGGATATCAACTGCCGGAGGTCGGAAAGTACCTTGCTCCAGCCGTTTGTAATAAAGTACAAAACCTCCCGGCTCCCAGTGGAGTAGCTTGAGCAAATTACGCCTTCGGTTGAGGAACAGGAAAACATCTCCTCCGGCAGGATTCTTCCCCAACTTCGACCGCACCAATCCGCTTAAAGCATCAAAACCTTTTCTCATGTCGCAATGCTCATTATAGAGAAAATACCGGTGGGTAGAATCAAGGCTAAACATCAGACGAGGGATAAGAGCTGACTGATTTGCTCCCGGTTGAATGTCGGCAGTTTGACCTGAACACCGTTAGGATAAGTTAGCTCAATGGAATCTGTGGAAGAAGATATATTCCGGCTTATGTTGACCGGGATAAATTCCCCGGCGCTGTTTTATCTTCTTACCAATTCTCTTTTACGGCGCAGCCAATAAACTAAAGGAGGTGTATGAGATATGATGCTGCTCGCTGAACAGCCGCGCCGAAAGTCCGCTTTGATAATACTGCTCTACTAAGGCATACATCTGCTCTTGTTTATCCATGTTTTTTGACAGCAAAATTAAAGGCAGTCAAAAAATTGAACAACATGCAGTTGGTCGGGTGGATACAGAGCAAAATAGTGTCAAAAGATGGTCATCACAAAGGGCGTTCAACGGTATAAACTACGCAACCATAATAGGCTTTCAGAAGCAAGAAAAAAACGCTTTATTGATGAGTTTTTTTAAGTCATAGGGCTCTCTAAAAATATCAATGGGCTTCGCTTAAACAAAGCCCATTGATTGACATTTTTGTCGAGCATCTGCACTATCCCTACACAAGTTGCTCTCCAGCAGAGCTTGCTTCTGTTTATGCAGATAATGTAAAGTTCGGGCATTAAATCAAAAATTGAATAATCTCACAAAAAAACATCACCACAAATGTCCACTTGAACTAATCGTCTATAAAAAAACATCACAAATGTCCATTACACATTAATTTTTATGGTGTGAAAGTAGGGAAAAGTTGGGTTATTTTTTTACAAAAACAATGTTATCGGATTCTAAGTTGGCTGTTTCTAAATACTGGTCGATATTGTCAATTTCGTGTAATGCACCCTCTCCATTTATTATATATGATGTATAGCCAATTTCTCTAAGTAAGTTTAATGCTTTTTTATGCGATTCGTTATTGCGCTTGGGTTCAAGATATTCCATTACTATTTTAGGGGAATTGGATGTAAGGTAATTCATACCTCCTTTTATAACATTGTATTCTGCACCCTCTACATCTATTTTAATGATGTTGGGGGTGAATTTTGTTTGCTGCGTTAATTTGTCAATTGTTGTGGCTTCTACTTCAATTTTTAAGGGTGGTGTATTTTGATACCATTCTTCGTTTTCAAATTGTTTAATGTCGGACGAATTGTATTCTGATTGAAGATTGGCAAATTCGTAAAATATTATTTTTTCTGTTGTGTCGGAAATTGCTTTTTTGAATATGGATGTGGTTTTAAGTCGGCTTGCATTTTGTGATAAAATATTGAAACTTTTATCTGACGGCTCGAAAGAATAAATACTACCATTGTCTCCTACTAACTTGGAGGCGACAAGAGTAAAATAGCCGTAATGTGCGCCTATATCTAAAAAGTGATTACCTTGTTTCAAATTGAGGATGAGAAAAAGTGCTAACCTGATTTCGGATGAATGGGATTTGCCCCCTGTAAGATAAATGTCGGTAGAGGCGGGCAAGGCTACTTTCATTTTATCTCCATAAAATAATGTGGTTTCAACAATTTTTTCTTTTTTCTTTTTGGGGTATATCAATTCGCGATAGGCTATTGCATACCCATACTTAAATGGGTTATGCAATAGTCGTTTGATTTTGGATAAAGATGCTATTTTTTGGACTTTCTTTAAGTCATTTGCCAATTCCTCTTTTGTCACTTCTGAATTACAATTTTATGATTGGTTTGATAATTATTTGTTTTGTCAAATATAGTAATAATGTAAACGCCAGATGTAGTGTTATTTAATTGAATTGTATTGGAGTTAGTTTTTAATACCCCTTGGCTTACAGTATTTCCTAGAGAATTTATTAATTTGTATGAAGCATTGACTTCTTTTGAATTAATTAAGTCAATATATATTTCTTTTGAAGCGGGATTAGGGTAAATTGTGATTTGCAGACTATCATTAGGCTTATTGAAACTAGAATTAATTGTAATTACATGGACATCACGAATGGTATCTTCTATTTCTTTTGTGGGGTCATAACTAAGTGGTACATAATTTGGCTCAATTACTTTAATTGCAGGATTTTCACAATATGATTCTTGTAAATTGAAATAGTGAACTTTTTGGTCTCCGAACTCCCAAAGATTCACTGGTATGTTACCTGAAACATAATATCTAGAGTTGTAAAATAAGGTCGAATTACTGGTATATCGTAAACTGTTAGACGCTATTGCATTATTCGGTGTACCCGTTGGTTTATGATATGTATAACTCCAGCCTTGACTGTTTATATCTTTATAGTAATACAACTTATTGTCGGTGCCTATGTATGCAATATATATTCCATTAGGGCTAACGGCAATTTCAGAATTTGACTTTGGCAAAGTGCAATAAACTTGCTGATGTTTTGTATTGAAGTTGTTCATTTGTTTCGTTGCAGGTTTTAATGGTTGCCTACAACTCCCAAATATACGAAGGCTCCTCAAATAACTAAATTATTTATCTGTCTGTAATTCAAATAAATCGCTTTTAATTATCCTGCTCGCTGTAGAGTTCAAGCGGGAGTTGGGCATAGTCCCCAGACTATGTCCCGGCGGCAGAGGTCTATGACCGCAGGTAATGTACCAGATGTGCGGGCAGAGCAAAAACATACAGTTATTACTTGAACAATTAACCAAACAGGGCTTATCAAAAGCAGGAAAGCAGCGGTATAAATGCAAAGGCTGTGGTAAGATACCGATAAAGCATTACACTTATCAGGCATATACACCGGCAATCCATCAGCAAATTGTTATGCTGATTAAAGAATTCCTGGTGTGCAATAAAGAAGCCTTAAACAAGCCGTATCCATAAACGGGGCACTAACGCCGGGATAAGCATGTTTTGATTTTTTACTTAACTCAATATAATTCCTTTTGCTAAATTTTGAAAAAAAATCTACATTTTTGCAAAACCCGCTGTTTTGTATCGCTAATGCCGACAGCAGGATAAATGAAACACCCTTTTACTTTAAATAAAGCATCCGTTTAATGAAAGACACCGTTAGGCATGTTGTCCGCCTCATAACCATACTGCTCTTTTTTTGCCTTCCCGCATCAGCTCAGCGTAATTTTCTGAAGAAGCAGGAACCGGCAAAGGCTTCTGCTGTAAATGCAGAGGAAATGGCGCAACTCAGCAAAGACATGGCAGAATTAGCCGCGCCTCAAATGGAAGGTCGTAAAGCAGGCACAAAAGGAGAAATGATGGCGCTGAATTATATCGAACGAAGATTTCAGGGCATCGGTCTGGGCTTTTTTCAGAATAAATACCGCAGAAATTTTAAGTTTACCGCAGGCAGGGAATGGTCGCCGGAAACCCGGATGTATTTTAATAATGAATCGCTGAAGGTACCGGAAGAAGCATTTCCCATGCCTTTTTCCGCTACGGGCGAGTCGGAGGCCTATATCTTACCTAATAGTTTGGAACCTGGAAATGTTTGGGTAATTCCACTGTTCGATAACCAAGCAATGGCAAATGATCCTGATTTTGACATAGAAAAATATACCTATCAGCAAAGCCTGGCTGCCATAGACCGGGGCGCTACCGGGATGGTTTTTTATGATGCGTTTGGCGGAAAAAATATACCCACATCCCTCAACGAAACGAAACATACCTGTTTAGATATTCCCGTCTGGATCGTCCGGAAACCGGCGTACGAAAAATATATGAAAGGTCTAAAAACCATCAGGCAGATTCGTATGAACACCACTTTCAGGAATATCTACGGCGATGCGGTCAATATATTCGGCATGATCAATAATAATGCTCCGCTTACCGTACTGGTATTTGCCCATTTCGATGGAGAGGGAATGGATGCTTCCGGAAAAATTTACCCGGGTGCAAATGACAATGCCAGTGGTGTAGCCGCTATGTTGAGGGTAGCCGCGCTCATCAGAAAATCCAGTTTTAATAAATACAACTATCTTTTTGCAGCCTTCTCCGGAGGCAATATGGATGCCGTCGGTATAAAAAAATATATGGAAGCCAGCAATTTCAAAGCCTCAGAAATCGCTTATGCCATCAATTTAGACCAGGTGGGACTCCTGAACACCGCGCAACAACTCATCGTTGGTGGCACAGGCACCTCCGGCAACTGGAAGTCTGCTTTACAAAAGGTACCTAATATGCTAAAACCGGTTTATCAAAACTTAGGCGATCTGAACTCCGGGCATATGGAATTTTATAAACAACGAATACCTTACCTCTATTTTTATACCGGAACGGATGCTTACGATCATACGCCGAATGATGTGGTTACCCGCATCAATTTTAAAGGGCTGTATGATATCAGCGATTATGTTTTCGGGCTGATCCGGCAAATGGAAACGGAAATCCGCCCGGTATTCCAGGAAACCTCGGACGAGGTTGTAGCCATTGCAGATACTGTAGAAGATAAGACCTCATCTCGGGCAACGCAAAGCGTTGTACAACCTGTTTCCTCACCCTACCCGGTAAGTTTGGGCATCAGTCCTGATATTAATGACGGTGACGATGAGGGTGTGGCCATTGCCACGCTGGCTCCCGGCAAACCTGCGGCCGTAGCGGGCCTGATTAAAAATGATGTGATCATTCAAATCGGCGCTTACCCGGTACAAAATATCCAGGACTATATGGATGCGCTCACTAAATTCAATCACGGCGCAAAGACTACGGTGAAGATTAAACGCAGCGGACGCATTCAGCAGCACCAAATTACTTTTCAGTAATCGCTAAACTTATTCGTTATTATGGCAAAAAAAGAATGGTTTGAAGACTGGTTTGCTTCTCCTTATCATAAGATATTGTACGCAAAACGAACGGATGAAGAAGCAAGAGTGATGGTGGATCATTTAGTCAAATACTTAAATGCTCCTCCGGGGAGCTTAGCGCTGGATGCAGGTTGTGGGGAAGGCCGCTTTGCTGTACCCCTCGCCGAAAGCGGATTCCGGGTAGTGGGCATTGATCTCGAAGAACAACGGATTTTAAAAGCACAGCAACATGACCAGCCCGGTTTATCATTCTATGTTCATGATATGCGGAACCTGTTCCGGGCCAATTATTTTGACTATGTATTCAACTTCTTTACCAGCTTTGGTTATTTTGAAAAACCCCAGGATACACAACGTACCGCCAAAGCCTTTGCCCAATCATTAAAGCCGGGAGGTGTATTAGTCATTGACTTTTTTAATCCACAAAATACAATCTCTAACTTAGTGAAGGCCGAAACCTTTACCCGGCAGGATATTCATTTCAATATTGAACGAAAATATGACGGGCGCCGGATTATTAAGACCATTTATATTGAGGACAAAGGCATGACCCACCGCTACCAGGAAAAAGTAACCGCATTCAGTCATGACGAACTGATACGGCTGTTCGAAGCACATCATGTAATCTACCAGCAGACATTCGGCGACTACCGGCTTAATCCCTTTGATGCAGCATCTTCATCCCGGATGATATTATTCTTTAAAAAGCCGTTCCGCTGATTGCCGGAAGGCCTTGCAATATTTTATCTTACCGGCTTACTTTTTTAAGTACTGATGTTATACAGGTAGCGGCAACAAAAGGAAAGGTGAGTGGTATGATATAGTAATGATACATCAACAAACTGATGGCAACAGACAGCAGTACGGACAGTAAAGCCCATGCGCCGGCTCTGACGGTCTTTCCGGCTAAAGCAATCGAACATAAAACAGCATTAAAACTGAACACCCCGATACTGATATCCTGAAGCGGCATGGAAAAGCACCATGCCAGTAAACCGCCAACCAGAGAACCGGCGAGTCCATACAACGCCGCAACAGGCGAACTGATATAAACAGCAATAAAAAAGATCAGGCCGCATAATAACTGATCCTGGAAAATAACCTGCCCGAAACCTTTTACAGCAAACAAATAAAAGCTTTGTTTAACGACAGGCAGCGCTTGTTGCTGTACAATATTTTGAAAAAAATACGGAGCCAAATAAATGATCAGCCAGGTGACCAGAACAAAGGGCAGTGTAAATGCGGGGATATTTCTTTTAATAAAAAAATGCTGAACGACTGTAGCGGCAACTGATCCGGCCACCACAAGCAGCCATGTCATCAAAACGGGTTGTAAAAACAGCATAAGCGCCACACCCGTTAAGGCTGCGCTAAAACCGTAAAGGCCTTTTTCCCTTGCTGCATGATCGAATCGAAATATACGGGCGGTAAGCGTTCCGATAATAACAGATAACAATGCAGCCAATCCCATTTTCCATGAACCCAAAAAAATGCCTACAAGAAAAAGCAAGCCTGTATCCTGATTTTCCTGCAGCATAATCTGGCTCAGTCCGTTCAGAATCTCCTTTTTTAATACAAGAAAATGTTCGCGCAAAGCATGCATCATCTGCTGTTAAAATTAAGCCTGTATGGTTTGTAAACAACGCTGAATCATGTCAACTGCTTCGTCAATCGTTGCTTTTTTTGTGCGAAATGCCAGAATAGCTATCCGTATTACATAGCGGTCATCAATTACGGAAGAGCTTAAAAATACCGATCCGTCCCGGTGTATGGCCTCCATCAACTTCCGGTTCATGGCATCGGTATCATTTTCAAAAGGATACCAAAAATAGCTGACCGACAAATCAGGTTCGGGGCCAACACAAAATCCAAGTTCAATTAACCGGATTCTAAAGTATTGCACCAATAATAATTTTTCTTCCAAACAAGATATAAAGGGCGCTATGCCGTGCAACTGTAAAGGCAGCCATACACGCAATCCTCTGAAATGCCGGGTGAGTTCAGGAGATAAATTTGCCGGGCTGCTCAGCAAGGCTTCATGGTCGCCGTCCTGCATATAGTTGGCCGTATAGTAGTGCGAATGCAAAACAGCTTTCGGATTTTTAATCAGAACCGCAGCTACGCCGTAAGGAAGAAACAGGCTTTTGTGCGGATCAATTATCAAGGAATCGGCTCTTTCTATTCCTTTGAATAAAGATTTCCCGGAGCTTAAAATAAAGAAGCCGCCGTAAGCTCCGTCTATATGCAGCCATAATTTGTGCTGCTCTGCTATATCGGCAATATGGTTTAAAGGATCAACCGTTCCCGTATCGGTAGTACCCGCCGTAGCTACAATCAAAAAAGGATTCATCCCTTCCGCTTTATCCTGTTCAATAAGTTGCCGCAAAGCATCGGGTATGATCCGGTGCTTGTCGTCAACGGGAATATGCCTGACAATTACATCTTCCAGCCCGATAATGCGCAGTGCCTTTCTGGCGGAATGATGCGCCTGGCTACTGAGATACACTACACTTTGAGGGATGATCGCATTCCTGATGTTATATTGATCTCTTGCAGCGGTAAAGGCTATTAATGTGGAGACGGAGCCGCCGGAAGTCAGGCAGCCTGTCGCCTGTTCAGGGAAGGAGAAAACGGATTTCATCCAGTGTATCACTTCATTTTCTATAGCAGCCGCACCGGGCGCGGCATAGTAAACACCTGCAAAGGGATTGGTTACGGCTGCGATAAAATCGGCCAGCGCTGCCGTAAAGACTCCTCCGCCCGGAATATAGCCCAAGTGCTTTGGAGAAGCTGCATTGATACCGGTTTCCGCCACTTCCTGCTGATACAACGCTAAAAGTTCGGGAAGTGTTGTCGGTTCATTTCGGATGGACAGATTTCCGGCAGCTCTTTCGTTAAACCCTTTTATGGCACTCAGTCCGTTGATGAATGTATTGGCATAACTCGCCACCTGATTGATCATTGCCGCTCTTTCCGTTTCAGGCATGTCAAGTACCCGGCTGGATGTGTCAAGCTGTTCTAACTTTTTGATCAAATCTTCAGTGTTCGTTTGCATGTGAAGTATTATATGCTTGTGTATTGACAAAGATTGTTGTTAAGTAAAAAGTAAAAATGCAAAATGCAAAACAGGAAACAGGCAATTAATTACATAAAATTCCGGGAATACGAACAATTTCTTTTTGACATAGCACTGATTACGTTGTGTATTGTAAAAGAAGGGTAATGCCTTCCGGCTACGAATGGGTACAACAGTCATTATAACAGACAGGCTGTCATTGCACATCCGGATTTAGTCCAATCCTGCCCGTTTCAGCAATGCCCCGGCATCCGGCTTACGTCCCCGGAATTGCACATAAAGTTCCATAGGATCTGCGGTGCCGCCTTTACTCAGCATGGTTTTATATAAAGCAGCAACACCCATATTGAATATGCCCTTTTCCTTAAAATAAGCAAAGGCATCTGCATCCAATACTTCCGCCCATTTATAGGAATAATAACCCGCATCATAGCCACCGGCGAAGATATGGGAGAAAGAAGGGCTGAGCGCCGTATCCGGTACTAAAGGATAGAGACGAGCCGGCTCGGTTTGCTGCTGTTCAAAAGCCTCAATCGTAATTTCCGGAGGTAAGTCGCCATGATAATACGCCATATCCAGCATACCGAAGGAGAGCTGCCGAAGAGTTTGATAGGCTTCCATAAAATTAGCCGATCGTACAATCTTGTCTATCGTTTCATCATCCAGTTCCGCACCGCTTTCCCAGTGGTGGGCAAAGGTTTTCAGAAATGCTTTTTCATAGCAGAAATTTTCCAGGAACTGAGAAGGCAATTCTACAAAATCCCAAAATACATTGGTGCCGGAAAGTGATTCAAAACGGGTATCTGCAAGCATACCGTGCAACGCATGACCAAATTCGTGAAAGAGGGTTGTTACTTCCGTAAAAGTCAACAGGGAAGGCGTATTACCCAGCGGGCGGGAAAAATTACATACGATAGCAATATGCGGCCGGGAATTATTCCCCTCCTGATCCCTGTATTGACCCTTAAAGGAGGTCATCCATGCGCCGGCGCGTTTTCCCGGCCTGGGATGAAAATCGGTATAAAGCAATGCCTTGTGCCGGCCTGATTCCTTAACCTCATAAACCGTCACTTCGGGATGATAGACGGGAATATCTTTTATTGGAGCAAAGCTCAGTCCGAACAGCCGTTCGGCCAGGCCAAAAGCGGCGTTCAATACCTGCTCTAAGGGGAAATAAGCCTTCAGTTTTTCTTCCGAATAATCATATTGTTCTTCCCGCAGCTTTTCCGCATAATAAGCATGATCATAAGGCATCAGCTCATCAATACCGTCCTTTTCAGCTAAGGCACTAAGCGCATCCATCTCTTTCAAGGCATAAGGACGGGCTTTCTCTAACAGGTCAAAGAGAAATGTATGCACCGTTTCCTCCGATCCGGCCATGCGCTCTTCTAATACGAAAGCGGCATGGTTAGCATATCCCAACAGCCGGGCGCGGCGGTCTTTGTGCTGAACGATGGCCCGGATGATGGATTCATTATTATGATCATTAGCCTGAAAAGCCCGCCGGTTATAAGCCAGGTAAAGCTCCTTGCGACGTTCCCGGTTTGCGGCATATTTCATAAAGGGTACATAGCTCGGAAACTGTAGCGTGAAAATATAACCGCTCCTTTGCTGCTCACGGGCGGTATCGGCTGCCTGTTGCAGCAGGCTCTCGGGCAGGCCGGCAATATCTGCATCCTCATGCAACTCCAATTGGTAACTATTCGTTTCCTGGAGCACATTTTGCGAAAACTGCACCTGGAGTGTGGACAGTTGCTGATCCAGCTCCCGCAATATCTTTTGCTGCTCATCCGGCAGCAATGCGCCGTTTCTTACAAAATTTCTGTACGTGAGTAAAAGCAGCCTTTGCTCTTCATCATCAAGATGCCAGTCCTCTTTCCGGTCATAGACCACTTTAATTCTTTGAAATAAATCCGCATTCAGCAGGATGTCGTTAGAGAAATCAGCTAACTGAGGGGCAATTTTTTGTGCAAGCTCCTGCAGGTAATCGCTGGTTTCTGCTGAATTGATATTAAAAAAAGCTTCCGTTACCCGGCTCATGGGCTTCCCGCTGTATTCCAAGGCGGCAACCGTATTGGCAAATGTCGGGAGCTCAGGGTTGGAAGCAATCCGGTTAATCTCTGATCCGGCCTCCTGCATGAGAGCCAATATAGCCGGCTCATAATCTTTCTCGGTAACGGCATCAAAAGGGAAAGCCTCATAAGGCGTTTTGAATTTTTGCAACAGCAGGTTATCACTCATCGTAATTGATCGTAAAAAAGCGGGAAGATAAATCGGGTATAAAAAACAGCGAACAACTGATCGCTTCGGCAAAATTAACGGAAACATCAGGAAGGACAAACAGCGGGATCGGAAAAGCGCTGGAAAAAAGCGGAAGCCTTCGTTCGGCATCTTTTATTCCATTAACTTTGGACGTTTAGAAAAAACGGGATTTATGAATTGGCGGCTGTTATTATTATTGTTTGTTATCATTACCGGATCAGGGCATCTCCATGCACAAACGATGATGGAAGAGGACAGTACACACACACACAATTATACCTTTCCTAAATCGGATGTATATAATACCCGCAACTGGGAAAAAACAGACTGCCTCAGCGGTACACCGGTACAACTTTATAATTTGTTGGACAGCGGCTATGTAATCATACACGAATATGTGATGGTCAATTGCCGCCCTTGCATCACTGCCGGTAAAGGGCTAAGCAATATTGTTCATTCCATGAAGAAAATGTATCCCGGCAGGATAAAGTTTTTTCAAACGGTATATGAAGATGAAACGGATTGCGATACGCTTCAGGCCTGGATGTATTCCCATAATTTCAGTCCTGATGCGCTCTTTATCCAGGGTGCGGAAGAAGTAGCTTTTTACGGCGGTATGGGTATGCCTACTATTGTGGTGCTTGGCGGTGGCATGCGACATAAAGGCTATTATAAAAAACAGGGATTTGCCCCACGGGACAACGGCTATATCATTAAGGCCGTAAAACGTGCGGTGCATTTATCCAAAAGCAGATTTTCCGATCAGTCAAAGCAGTAAATGACATGAAAAAAATGCTGATCATCGCCATTGCACTTTTGGGGTTGCTGCTGGCAGATACTGCCGTCAGTCCGGGTCAGCATGCATACGGGCCAAGACCTTATACACTCCGGCTTCCGGAATTTGTAAGTATTTATTTCGACCCGATGCCTGTACCTGAAGACAATCCTTTGACCGTGGAAGGCATTGCTCTTGGCCGGAAATTGTTTTATGAAAAACGGCTAAGCGCTAACCATACGATGAGTTGCGCTACCTGCCATCAGCAGGAAAACGGATTTGCAGATTTCAGGCAATTCAGTCTTGGGCTGCATGATGAAGTCGGCATCCGGAATTCCATGGCTATCGTTAATCTCGGTTGGGAAAAACGGCTGTTCTGGGACGGACGTGCTACATCATTAGAGCATCAGATTTCGGATCCCGTGACCAATCCCATTGAGATGAATAACAGTTGGGATACAGTAGTGCAAACACTGCAAAACACACCCGGATACCCGGCTTTATTTTACAAGGCATTCGGCAGTACAGCTATTGACAGCTATGCCGTAATGAAAGCATTAGCACAATTTGAGCGCACATTAGTATCGTTCAACACCCGCTTTGATGCCTATTATTTTAACGGCATTGCCGATACGCTGACAGAAGAAGAAGCACGAGGCTTAGAGCTTTTTATGGGCAGGGGCAATTGCAACCATTGCCATAGCGATGTTTTGCTGACAGACAATATGTTCCGCAACAACGGCCTGGATGCGAAGCCCGATGAAGGTTATGCTAAAGTTACCGGTAAGAAAACGGATATCGGGAAATTTAAAGTACCGTCCTTGAGAAATGTTGCCGCCACGGCGCCGTATATGCATGACGGACGGTTTGCCACCTTACGTGATGTAGTGGATTTTTACAGTGAAGGTATTCAGCCGCGCAGTCCGAACATTGATGTGCACATGGAACCTTTAGGCAAAGGATTGCGATTGACGATAGAAGAGAAAAAAGAGTTGATGGCCTTTTTGAAAACGCTCACGGACTATGAATTTTTGAAGAATCCTGATTTTGCGGCGCCGGAGTAATTGCCAAAAATATTGCAGGCATTTTGCAACGGGATTCCGCAACAGACATTCCTTAACCATCAAAATCTTCAACAGAATATTGCGGTATTTTTTTTCTGAATCTTACTTTTGCCAAAAACAATACCACCCGAAAAGGGTAAACCGGGCAAAAGAATATAGAGCGCTGTAACCAAAATTCATAATCCAAAATCCATAATCCACAACGATGAGTTTACAGGAATTTGTACAATCAGCATTTGAGGAAGATGTAGCGGCAGGCGATTTTTCCACATTAGCCTGCATCCCGCCGGATGCAAAAGGAAAAGCCATGTTAAAAGTAAAAGAACAGGGCATACTTGCCGGCATGGATGTAGCCCGTGCCATATTGGAATATGTGCAGCCGGGTATGGTGTTCCGGCCTTCGTTGCAGGATGGCGACAGCATTCAGCCCGGAGATACAGCTTTTGAAGTAGAGGCTTTAGTGCATACGATCCTCAAGGCAGAGCGTTTAATATTAAATGCCATGCAGCGCATGAGCGGGATTGCTACGCTCACCCGTCAGTATGTGGAAAAGATAAAAGACTCCCGTTCCAGAATTTTAGATACCCGGAAAACAACGCCCTTGTTTCGTCGGTTTGAAAAAGAGGCGGTACGTATCGGGGGCGGCTTCAACCACCGGATGGGCTTATATGATATGATTATGCTGAAGGATAATCATATTGATTATTGCGGAGGGATTGCACAGGCTATTCAGCAAACCAATGCCTTTTTAAAAGCCCGGCATTTAGATTTGAAGATTGAAGTGGAAACCCGTAATCTTGATGAGATAAAACAGGTATTAGAAGCGGGGCAGGTGCATCGGATCATGTTAGACAACTTCAGTCCTGAACTGATGAAAGAAGGTGTCCGGCTGATAAACGGGCGTTTTGAAACGGAAGCTTCAGGCGGTATAACATTGGACAATATTGAGCAGTATGCTGAAACGGGAGTAGATTATATTTCAGTGGGCGCACTCACGCATCATGCCGTCAGCTTAGATTTAAGCCTGAAAGCTCTGCAATAGTTTTTGTACCTAAACCCATTTAAACAGGATCATGCTTCGACAGACAGCATGACGCAGCGCCAGGTGTTACGGTAAAACGGGTTGTCAGCCTGAGTAATCATGTTATAGCGAGTGGATCATCTAACAAAAACTGATGCAGGAAAAAATCATTTTCATCATTAATCCCCATTCGGGTGTTGATCGTGCCAAGGCGTTGGAATCGGTTATTGCAGCACATTTAGATATGGATTTCTTTGATCCGGAAATCATCAGAACCGAATATGAAGGGCATGGAACGGAACTGGCCAAAGAAACGGCAGCTCGCGGGGTACGTTATATTGTTGCCGTAGGAGGTGATGGCTCGGTAAATGATATTGGCAAAGCGCTGGCAGGTACTGATACGATAATGGGCATTATCCCTTTGGGATCCGGCAACGGGCTGGCACGAAGTCTGAATATTCCCTGCGACCCCGCCAAAGCCATTGCCTTGCTCAACCGGCGAAGAATTACTAAGATTGATGTGGGTTATGCCAATGAAGTCCTGTTCCTGAGTAATGCCGGTGTTGGTTTTGATATGGTAGTGGTCAAGCAGTTCAAAAATAGTAAGCGCAGAGGATTGTTAACCTATGTGGCTATAATTTTAAAGCGATTTTTTTCTTACAAGGCATGGGAATGGCAAATAGAGTTAGACGGGCAATCTGTGCGAAAAAAAGCGTTTATGATTACGGCAGCCAATGCGATGCAATTGGGTTATAATTTTAAGATTGCGCCCCTTGCAGCATTACAGGACGGCTTATTGGATGTAGTGGTATTGCGGAAATTCCCTAAAATTTTGGGAGGAATCATTACGTTCAAGGCCTTTAATGCCACACTCCATAAAAGCGTCTTTGTAGATTATTTCAAAGCAAAGCAAATTATAGTCACACACCCGGATTTACGATATTTTCAGGTGGATGGTGATGTGCATCCATGCACTGATGATATATTGAAAATTAAAATTATACGGGAACAACTATCAATAATATGTTGACAACACTACATATTTGTGGGAATAAGAGTAAAAAAAATTTGTATTCCGTACAATTGTGAATGAAAAGATTATTATCTTTATGCTATTATTTAATAACAAAACACAACATTTCAAGATGAAAAAAGTATTACTAACATTGGGAATTGCAGTCGCAAGTTCTACCATGTCGTTTGCACAGCTACCAGTCGGTTCAACAGCACCAGACTTTACACTTACCGACATCAATGGGAATATTCACCATTTACAAAATTATCTGGATCAGGGATACACAGTGGTGATTGACATCTCTGCTGCATGGTGTGGTCCATGCTGGGCTGCCCACGAAAGCGGGTTCATGAAAAATTTATATGAACAGTATGGGCCAACGGGAACAGTCGAAGCAGGAAAGGTAATGGTATTATATGTTGAAGGCGAATCACAAAATACCACCGATCAATTAATGGGTATAGGATCTACCCCACCCCAAGACTATGCAACAGGTACCCAGGGCGACTGGGTTACCGGTGAGCCTTATCCTTTTATTGACGATGCCAGCTTAAACAGTCTGTACAACCTGACCGGATTTCCTACATTCACCGTTATTTGTCCCAACGGCTTAGTTTCATATTCAACAGCCGGATTTGGAGGATCAATGGGAGATGTTTCATATTGGAATCAGTTTGTCGGAGATTGCAATTCTATTGAAACAGGAATAAATGGCAAAATGATCAATTCAACTACTGCTGCAACTACTTGCTCTGGTTCGCCTACACAACTTTCCTCTGTCATAAAGAATATGGGGACTGAGAATCTAACTAATGCCGTTATTAATGCTATTGTAGATGGACAAACTGTTGCTACAACAAACTGGACTGGTAACATTAGCACTTTAAAATCTGACACAGTTAATATCGGGGAATATGCATTTACAGGAAATGCAAATGTTACATATGAAATCCTCGCTGCCAGTGATGCTCAAATTGAAGATAACACATTTGACAAGAGCATAGAGATTGGTAAAACAAGTAATTACAAGGATTGGAAAGTAGAAGTAAAAACCGATGATTATCCGGCAGAACTTGCTTGGGGTATTTTTAACAGTGCAGGAGAATTAGTATATGTTCAGCAATCTTACACTGAAGGTCAAGCTCAGCAAGTATTCGAATATCCGGTATCTCTTGATGCCAATGAGTGCTACACTTTCGTTGTTGTTGATCAATACGGCGATGGTTTAACAACAGGTATTGCTGGATATGTTAAAGTAAAAGATGATGTAGGTATGATTCATGATTTTGGTAGCAATTATGGCTCAGGAACCTCTATGGCAATTCAATCCGGCAATCTATCTACAGGTCTTGATGACTTATTTACTAATTCTCAGGCCATCAGTATTTTCCCTAACCCCACTACTAATGATTTGAATGTTAGTTTTGATTTAGTAAAAAAATCCAATGTAACCTTCAGCATAGTAAATCTCTTAGGTCAATCAATGCTTGAGTATAATAGTACTTATTCGGTAGGTCAAAATAAAGCTACCCTCAGCGTATCTGACTTACCTTCGGGCATATACTTCTTAAACATTCTTACAGAAGAAGGATCAATTCAGCGTAAGTTTGTTAAAGAGTAAATCAAGCAATGTAAATATTGCATATTAAAAAGGATAGCCGGCTTGAATAATTATTCAAGCCGGCTATCCTTTTTAACACTATTATTAGCATAATATTATTTAGATTTGCATCAATAAAGGGATTCTTTAATCAAATTCAAAAATAAAAACGATGCTAAACAAAATTCTTACTGCAATTTCATTTCTTGCAATTGCAGGTGCATCAAATGCACAAGGAGCATTTACCATTACAAATCCAGTATTAACTGAAACTACTCAAGGCACAGCTGATCCGGTTCAAGGTACCCCTGAATCAGGTTGGGAATATGTGCAGCTAAACAATGAATTAGTAAGTGCTTCTTTACTACCTTTTACTTTCACCTGGACTATGATTTCTAAAGAGTTACCTGAAGGATGGGCATTAGTGGGCTTTTGCGATAATTCTATTTGTTATTCTGTAAATAGCGCTCCGGGCGGATGGGAAGATTTTGAAACAATGACAAGCAGTGAAGTGGCTCCTAGTGATACTGCAATTCTACACCTTCAAATCGCAGCGCCAGTATCTGCCGAAAATGGTTCAGCTCATGTGCAATTTCAAATTTCTACTAATAACCAAACCGATACAATTGCTTACATCCTCACCAAAAACGCTACCGGCATCTCCGCTATCAATGCTAAAGATGCCCGCGTGAACATCTATCCTAATCCTGCCGCAAATTATATCAATGTGTTTGCTGACAAAAGTCTGCATCCAAAAAGTATTGCCGTATTTAATATTCTCGGCCGTCAGTTAAGTACACAGGATATTAAACCGAATACCCTTACTACGATGCTTGACATCAATGCCCTCTCTTCCGGCATGTATATGCTGCGCATTATGGATGAAAATGGAAAAACGATTACTTCCCGTAAATTTACCAAACAATAAATAATATTTTTCATTAGGAAAATGGCTGCTTAGATTTAGGCGGCCATTTTTAATTTATGGCATACGTTCATCTATCTTTATCTTCATCCTGCTTTTCGGATCAATTTGCAATACCCATACGAATACTGCGACCTATGTAATAGTAGCCCTGGTAATCTTTTCATAGCCCATCGCGGTAACCACAGGCCAAACAATATATCAAACCTTGATCTTGGGGATGGTTTTACCCATTTCTCATAATACTGCCCTCATGTAAATCGGATATATTAGATTTCCTCAAAAAAAATATGCCGACCTGATAAACAGGCCAGCATATTCCAACAAATTTTAAGCAGTAATTTTTCTTCTTAATACACCAATATCCGAACACACTGTTGTTGCGTGTAAACCCGTAAAAGGAATTAATCAATGTGCTGATGCTTGCCTGATTAATAATTTGTGTCGAAGCTCCAAACTAACTATGACACAGATCAAAGATATATTTCACTATTTACCGCAGCAGCGTAACATTGCCGGTGTAGTGCTCTACACGGCCGTTTTTGGTTGTTACGTCAATGATATATACATACACGCCCACAGGCTGATCTTTACCATTGAGCCGGCCATCCCATCCCCGGCCATCGGTGTTCCGGGTATCATAGATTAATTCTCCCCAACGGTTGAAAATCTGCAAATGGAATCTTACAATGCCTTCTGACAAAAACTGCCTTGGGAGGAAGTAGTCGTTCACACCATCATTATTAGGAGTAAAGGAATTAGGGATATCAATATAACAGTCTTTATAAATCTTCACTTCTTCCGTAGTGCTGCATCCGCCTACTGTGACGGTTGCACGGTATTCACCATGATGGCGTACCACAAGATAATTGGTGGTATCGCCGGTACTCCACATCCAGTGTGCATCCGGAGCCAGCAAATAATTACTGTCAATAAGCACAATAGGCTCACCATGGAAACAAAGAGAATCGTCATTGCCTAAATTGATAATGGGCATCGGGTTAACAGCAAGAATGGTCTGATCCGTAACATTGGGGCAGGAACGGTAGTAGCCCGTAAGGGTCACTTCAAAGTTGCCCGGCTGATCATAAGCACGCAGCACCGGGTTAACATCAATCACGGTATCGTCATTATCACTGAATTCCCATTTCAGGTATTCCAATCCGAAAGGCGTATAGTCCGCAGTATAGGTAATATGATCGCCGGTACATATCAGGCTGTCGCTTTGCATGATGCTTATTTCTGCAAAAGGATCCACTACGATAACATGTGTTGCGGTATCCCGGCAGGGTACACCGTCTGTTATGATCATATTAACCGTATAGGTTCCGGCATTTTCATAACTATGTGAAAAGGTGGAAGAGCCCGTAGCATTATTACCATCGCCCAGATCCCAATAGAACTGAGGAAGCAATCCGTTTACCGTATCCGTAACGGAAAAACTGGTGAAAGTAATGGCAGACTCTGCACAAACCGTATCATCACTTACATAAAAATCGGCAGACAAGGGGTGGTTTAAATCAATCTGCACTATTGTACTGTCATAACAATTATTAAACTGAGCCAGCAGTTTTACATTATAGAATCCCTGAGTAGTAAAAATATGAGTGGGGTTGACGGTATTGCTTACCGGACCGTTATCTCCAAAATTCCAGGTATAATTATCGGCATTTGTCGAGTTGTTGGAAAACACCACCGTATCCTGAGTACAGCCATAGTAAATGGTGTAATCGAAGATGGCTTCCGGCGCCGGATAAACCGTTACGCTTACCGGAGTGCGCTCTATGCTTTCGCAACCATTAACGGTCTGGCTCACATACCAGGTATAAGTTCCGGGAATCGCAGTATTCACCTCAGGCGCATCAGGCGTACCTATACCCCCGGTTGCGGTAGTGTACCATAAAGGATCGGAGCCACTTACTACAAAGGGCATAAATTCCTCATTCATACAATACGTGGGCTGGTAGCTCACCGTAGGCGGATTGGGCGGATTAGATACAAATACATTAATCTCCGCACGTTCACTTTCGATATTGCAACCGGTAATTTCCTGGCTGACATACCAGGTAAAAGTTCCCGGATTATTAGTAGCAGGCGTAGGTGCAGCCGGCAACTCGGTACCGCCGGTAGGTTCGGTGTACCAATGGAGATTGTTACCATCTGCGGTCAAAGGCACCGCTGTTTCATTAAGACAATACGTAACATCCTCCACGTCCGGAGGTGATGGTATGGGCGCTCCCAATATAGATACATTGCGGATAGACTGCAAGGCATACAGTGCACCGGTACCTGCAGAAAAACCAAAATATCCGTTCAGTCCGCTCAGATCCACATTGCCCACCATCAGGGGCGGATTGCCGTCAAAGGCTACGCTGATATCACCGTAGTAATAGGTCAGAGTACAGGTATGCCAGTTGGCGTCTGATATAAAGCCCTGGTAGTTCACATCCGGAACAATCTGCCCGGTAGTGCTGCCTTCATCATAATTAGTAGTGCCATCCAGCAATCGTAGCGACACTAAAGGATTATCATCCGGGAACCCGTTATTGTTATAAGTATCCAGTATTAACAGTAAGCCGTCAGGGTTATTGGGCAATCCGATACCGCCACCTACCGTAAAACCGGAAGGCGGGTTTTGAATATACCAAAAAGCAATGCCGTCCGCGGTGGGGAAGCTGCTGTTGGTGATGGAAAATTCAAAGGTTACCGTAAATTGCGAGCATTCCGTAAGTGTAGAAGGCGTAGCATAATAAATATAACCTGCCTGTGAACCGATCGCCTGTGTCAGCTCTATATGATCACCATTTACACTGCTTTGTGTACCCATTTCCCAACCTGTAATATCAACCGGATTACCGGTCAGTTGATAGTCGAACCCTTGTGCAGATACATCCGTAATACCCAAAACCGGGAACAATAAAAGAAGAGCAAAATAAAATTTGAATTGCATCATTTTAAACAATATTTTTATTTTCTAAAAATTATATCGTACTATTCATAAAGACACAGCTATGCCTCAAATCGTTGGAAAATAGACCTTCAAAAGGCGATTGCAAAAATAAATACTATTTTTTATATCGCAATTTGGGTAAAAAGGTACTAAAGTAATAAGTTTTGACATCAACCGGATGGGAAAACCACATCTTTATATAGGTTTTGAACGACCAAAATACATGAGGAATGAATAAAATACTATTTTTAACCGGTATGCCCGCCAGCGGCAAAACCTACTGGGCGCAGGTATTGTCCGCACAGTTTAAATACCCTTCCTTCGACCTGGATCAACAGATCACAGTACATACCGCATTATCCATACCCGAATTGTTTGCCCGCGGAGCAACAGAGTTCCGTTTAATAGAACAAGAGGTATTAGCCAACCTGATCCATTTGCAAAAACAAAACGCCATCATTGCTACCGGTGGCGGAACCCCCTGCTTTCATGACAATCTACAACTCATGAAAAAATCCGGTAAGATCATCTTCCTACACACGCCACTCCACATTATCCTACAACGCGTCCTTGCCTCACCTGGCCAAAGACCATTGCTGAAATCCGGTGATCCTGATCCGGAAGCCACCATTCGAACGCTTTATTTTGAAAGAGAACCATATTATCTACAGGCAGATATGGTAATCGATCCTTTAAGCATCAGCCTTGAAAACTTCGTTGCGCTTATCCGGGAACAAATTTGAATGATACCTGATCAGAAATGCTTCTTTACCCTTCCGGCAAAGGATTGCTGCACCTGTTTACCGTACCAGGGTTACCGTTCCTTTCATGATTCTTACATAGCCCTGTGGTGAAGAAAGCCTGATGATATAGTTGTACACGTCCATAGAGGCATCTATGCCTTTATAGGTACCGTCCCAGCCTGAATTATCGCCGGTATCATCATACACTTCCTCTCCCCAGCGGTTAAATATGCTAAACTGTAGTATCTTTTCCTCTCCTAAATTTTCGATGCGGAACCGGTCGTTCAGACCGTCACCGTTTGGCGAAAATGCGCTAGGCAGCATTTCCCCCGGCTGGTATTTTACGGTAACTTTTACATCAGCCGTATCCCGGCAGCCAAATTCATTAATCCCGACTACCGTATAGGTAGTGGTTTCTAAAGGAGCCACCCAGGGCGCTGCATCAGAAGGGAAAGTCATCCAGCGCGGAGGTGTCCACTGATAATACAAAGCACCGGAAGCACGCAACTGCATACGGTCACCATAATTAATGGTCGTATCCGGACTAACATCCGTAAGCTGCAACTGACTCATCACCTCAATGGTCAGCGATTGCGTATCGGAACAGCCGGAGGAAGCCGTTGCCGTGATCAGGTAATTATAGCTGCCGGCTTCCGGCATGAAAAAACGGTTATACCCGATGTCGGCGGCCTGTAGCCCATCAGCAGGAGACCAGGTAAAGGTATAAGTAAGGGAATCGGGAATGACATCCACCGGCAGGTCAAGAGAATCCGTCAGGCAAATGGTAATATGATCTTCCGGAATGATAATAGTTGGAAGCGGGTTAACCGTAACCGTTACAGGTGTTCGCTCCACACTTTCACAACCGTCAATTGTCTGGCTCACATACCATGTATAAACTCCCGGACTGCCGGTATTCACCACGGGAGGAACAGGATTGCCAATACCTCCGGTGGCCGCATCGTACCATAAAGGATTGCTGCCGGTAACCGTAAAGGCTGAAGCCGGATCATTCATACAGTATGCCGGCTGATAATTCACTACCGGTGGTGGCGGTGTGGATACGGTAACATTGATGGCGGCACGCTCACTTTCAATATTGCAACCCGCAATTTCCTGGCTGACATACCAGGTAAAAGTACCTGTGGCGCTTGTAGAAGGCACCGGCGCGGAGGACAGTTCCGTACCTCCGGTAGGAACCGTGTACCAGTGAAGATTATTACCAGCTGCTGTTAAGGGTGCAGCAGTTTCATTGAGGCAATAAGTAAGATCGGTTACTGCCGGGGGAGGCGGAACAGGCGCACCTATGATAGATACATTCCGGATAGACTGTAAAGAATATAAAGCTCCGGTACCTGCGGAAAAGCCAAAATACCCGCTCAGCCCACTCAGATCCACATTACCCGTCATTAGCGGAGCATTACCGTCAAAAGACACATTGATATCGCCGTAGTAATAGGTCAGTGTACAGGTATGCCAGTTGCCGTCTGCAATAAAGGTCTGATAGGTTTGATCCGGAACAACCTGCCCGGTAGTGGTGCCTTCATCGTAATTAGAAGTGCCATCCAGCCGCCTTAGCGATACCAGCGGATTATCATCCGGAAACCCGTTATTGTTATAAGTATCCAGTATTAACAGTAAGCCGTTAGGATTATTAGGCAATCCTATACCGCCACCTCCGGTAAAGCCGGAAGGCGGGTTTTGAATATACCAGAAAGCAATGCCGTCCGCAGTCGGAAAACTACTGTTGGTGATGGAAAATTCAAAAGTTACCGTAAACTGTGAGCATTCCGTAAGCATAGAAGGCGTGGCATAATAAATATAGCCTGCCTGAGTGCCTACAGGCTGGGTCAGCTCTATATGATCACCGTTGACACTGCTTTGCGGGCCTATATCCCAACCGGTAATATCCACAGGATTACCGGTCAGTTCATAGTTAAAAGCCTGACCGGATACGTCCGTTGTCAGAAAGGCGGTAAGCAGGGTACACCATAAAACAGAAAGAAAACATCTCATCGGTTGCAGTATTTTTTGATCTCGTAATAACAACGTAATGCTGTCAAAAGACAATATGTTGTTTTAGAAAGGTTGGAAGGAAATAAAGAATCATCCAACAATTCATATTATTAATAATAATTCATTTTTATCAGAATAGCAAATATATCATGGCGCTCAAAGATAAAAACTCACCGTATAATTTGTATATGCCCTACATCTTTATAGGGGTAGCGTAAGCAGATGGCCGGCACTTTCGCATTTAAAAATAAAAGCCTGCAGGCTGACATCATTATAGAAAAGAACAACAATTTAAACTTCTTTTAAATCGCGCAGGTACGGGTTAAAAGCGATTTCCCCGGCTGCTATCCGGGGGGAGAGCGGCAGGTTTAGCTCCACAAATCATCCTCCCGGTAACACAGCCGGCCATCCACTATCCGGGCGGCTGAAGTATAAGGATGTTCGGTAGCTTTTCCCGGAGACATAATATGCCATACCGTCCAGCCTGCTGCTTTCAGATAATCGGATACCAGGGAGCGGTGACAACGCCACCATACCGCCTCAGAGCACATATAAGCAGTGAGTAATTGCGATGCAATCTGTTCTAATTGCAGGATGGCCTTCTGAAAACTTTCCGTTTCCATATAATCGGCATAAGCCCGGAAAGCAGCCAGTCTCCAGCGATTGTTTGTAGAATTTTCCTGTAATTTTCTTCTTCCGCCCAGGTCTTTCAGATGGATATATTGTATGCCCGCTTCCTTCAAAATTACCCGGAGATTTTCCTGGTTAAACTGCGGAAACTTACGTGAACCGGGAAAGCTTCTGATATCCACAAGATTTTTTATTTCAAATGCATGCAGCATACTGATAAAGACCTCCGCAGCATGCGTGGAATGACCAATAGTATAAATCGTTTTTGCTTCGGAAGGCTGCATCATAAAACATTATTTTCCTCAATAAAAAAACTGCTGATCAATGCTGGAATGCCAGCAGGTATTTATCAATATACAACTGCTTTTCCTTAGACCGGTATTGCTGTATATAACGGGGATGCTCCAGCACAACCGCCCGGTCAAACAATTGCTCCGTCCTGTTCAGCTTTTGAATAAACTCCGCATTCTTTTTCCCGAGAATATACACCTCCGAAGTATCTAAGCCCATGCTGATATGCTGCTTCATAGAGGCAATCATAAAAGACCTTACCGCTTCAAACAAGTTGCGGTCATCATAATAGTTGGCATTCAGCCAGTCGCCTTTTTGCGTATGACGCACAATGGCCAGCGGAAAAGGAGAATTGATATAAAATGTCCGGTAAAACTGTTCTGCCCCACCCCATGCTTCAATCACATCATACAGAAATACCGAGGATACTTCGTGTGTATGCACTGATTGCATTTTTATACCGCAAACGCTTTCCAATCGCTTGGTATCGGTAAAAGGCACACCCGTCACGCCCGCGCCATGCCGGCTGGGATTGATACCGATAATAAAACGGCGCTGATGATTATCATGATAATATTTTTTATAAAAGGCCTTCATAACCTGTAGAGTTTCGGGATGATCGGAATAGGGATTCAATACCCGGAACCCCGGTGGCAGATGGCCTGTATAGTGCAGCGCCCGGTTAAATTCAACTACTTTTTGGGCAAATGTTTTTGTCATAATTTGTACAGGCTAAGGTAAGAATTTTGGATTTTGGATTTTGGATTATTTCCCGCAGGTTTTAGCAGACGGTGATTTTGCATTCTTGTCCCGATCATTCGGAATTGACTTTTGCATTTTGCATTTTTACTTAACAGTTGTATATTAGTCTGGTAATTAAGTAATTTTATACCTGAATGAAGACAATCCGCTTTACCTCATTATGTATTTTATACATTCTTCTTTTCCTACCTGCGGCTTATAGTCAGGAGCGGAATTTAGATGCTTTGATACGGGAGTCGGCCACCTCCCAAAGTGATACCCAAAAAGTAAACCTGTGGAACGATATCGGAATGCAGTATTATTATACCTCCGTTTTCGACTCCGCACTCTTGTATGCCGGGAAAGCAAAAGAGCTGTCTGTAAAGAAGCATTACCAGGAAGGTGAGGCAAAGGCGCTCAACCTTACCGGGATGGTTCTTTTTGAATTAGGCGATTATGCCGGTGCCCTAACGAATTATTTCGCTACATTAAAAATACTGAACCGTTTGGGCAATGAGGCAGAGGCGGCTAAAGTGTATAATAATATCGGCAATATTTACCGTAAGCATGAAAACTACAAAAAGGCACTGCAAAATCACTATATCGCATTAGACATCAGGAAAAAAATAGGGGATGAAAGATTTATCGCCTCATCCTATTTCAATATAGCTAACGTGTATAAAAGTCAATTGAATTATGAAAAAGCCTTAACCTACTACGACTCTGCCATAACGCTGTGCAATCGAACTGAAAACACAAGAATGCTCTCCTATATTTACAATAACATGGCTAACCTTTTTATAGAGCAGGGCGATTACGAGCAGGGGCTGAAAATGCACTTTACCGTATTAGACCTCAGTAAAAAACGAAAGGATATGGTAAGTTTTGCCTTGGCGGAAAATAACATTGGTGCAACTTACGGCAGAATGGGCAAGCCACTCATCGCTAAATCCTGGCTAATAAAAAGCCGGGATCTGGCAGAGCAGCTCGGAAGCAAAGATGTCCTGATGCTTAGCTATCAAAGCCTTTCGGATCTTGATTCCATTTCAGGTAATTATAAGTCTGCTTATACACATTACCGCCTTTATGTGGCTTACCGGGACAGCTTGTTTAATAAAGAGCAAACCCGGAAGATGGCACAAACTGCCATCAGCTATGAATATGACAAGCGGGAAGCGCTGGCTGCAGTACGATATCAGAAAAATATAGAGAAAACCCGCATCTGGTACGGCTCCGCATCCATCATTGCATTACTGTTGGCCATCCTGGGCTTTTCCCTGTTTTATTTAATAAGGGCAAAGAAAAGAAAAGCCCAGCAGCTCTGGACCGTACAGCAGCAGCTCATGGAACTGAAGCAGGAAGAAGCGGAACGGGAATTGCAAACGGCACGGCAGCAGATGGATCAGTTCCTGAAAAAAATCAATGAAAAAAATACCCTGATTGAAAAAATATCATCTGAACTGAATATCTTAAAAGAATCCCAGTCCGATATTGATCCCGGTTTAGAAACCAGGCTGACCGAGCTTCGGAATATTCATATCTTAACCAATGATGACTGGGTTGTATTCCTTTCCAGCTTCAATAAGCTGTATCCCTCATTTACCCAAACCCTGAAAGAAAAATGCCCCAGGATAACCAATTCCGAACTGCGCTACCTGATGCTCACCAAGATAGGATTGCTGCATAAAGAGATGGCCAATGTACTGGGCGTATCTCCCGATACGGTACGGGTAACCTGGAACCGTGTACGCAACAAACTCAACGGTACACTTGAGGAGAATCCTACAGAGCTGTTAAGCCGATGGGTATCCTGATCCATATCATTAAACAATTTGAGCATATAGTGCTAAGTCAAGAAGATATTGTCTGTATGTTCAAGACTTTGTTATATTGATTATCAGGTTTTTATTGTTTTGCATTCTTGTCCCGATCATTCGGGCTGGCATTTTGCATTTTGCATTTTGACTTAACACCAGAGTATTTCAGGCTGTAAACTCAATTAATAGGTATTTAATATTTTAATATAACAATCCCGGTTATCGCTGACCGAATCTTATTCCTGCTTCCCCGGTCTTTCCGCCCTCTCTTTTCGATACATAAAAAACGCTCCGTTGTCATTATGACACCATAATAGCCGGATAGCTATTCCGTATGCTGATATAGCCGACCTGTTCAAACAATTCATACTATCCTGCGAGCAGCAAAAACAGGCTGTTTATTTTTCTAAAACACATATTTTATATAATAATTACCTGTATATCGCAATGCCATTGTTAAGTCAAGAAGATTTTGTCTGTATGTTCAAGACTTTATTATATTGATTATCAAATTTTTATTGTTTTACATTTTGACTTTTTACTTTTGACTTAACACTATATTATTTGTTACGTTTTTGTAACGCCGATTTTTTGGAACAGGATACCCGCTATGATACATTTGTATCATAGCGGGAAAAGCAGCATTGCCGGTTATCAGTATGAGATGTGGCAAACAGGGGAAATGCCATTATGACACAAACGGGGGGATGTTCGTTAGGGCCACCCGCATGAGCAGCAAGGCATCCTATCCATCTACCGGTTGAAAAAGCATTATTTATTTTTTAAAATATATTGAATTTATAGGTGAAAAATACCAGGGTAGCCGAAAACTGCAATTTTGATAGAGTAGGCAAATTAATTTTTTTAAAAATGAGAAGAAGACTCTTTTTAAACACTCCGGCCATCCCGCTCCCAGCCACGAATCGGGACACGAATTACACGAATTGCACGAATTGCACGAATTATACGAATGTGCTGTATCCCGAACGGATATAGGGGTAACTAAATGATTCGCTTAGGCCATACCTGAAAGCGTGCAATTTCGGTTTATACCGGAAAAATTCAACATGGAGCTTGTAGAGCACACTTCTGCGCATAGTATCCTTTCTGTCCTTTTGGTATGGCACTAACAGGAAGAATGTCCTGAACGGCATATCATGCTGCTTGGCTTTTTCATCTTAAAAATCCCTTTGTCTAAAGGGGTTTTTTCCCTTAATCTTTAGTAAGGATTTGAAAAAAATCCGGATCAGGAAAAATATTGCCCGCCACGCCGGTTCAATAAAGAAGGTATAATCCATAATTCAAAATTCAAAATTCAAAAAAGGCAATGAAAAAGTTAATACTACTCTTTACACTTATACTCTCCCTCCTCTTCGGAGAGGACTGGGGAGGGGCTGCTTACGCCCAAAAAACCGGTCAGGAACTCATAGACTCCCTGCAAACCGCCCTTTCAAAATCCAGGCAGGATACCAATAGCGTGAAAATATTGACGGACTTGAGTACGCTAAGCTCTAACACAGGAAATTATGACACTGCCATCTATTTTGCTCAAAGCGCCCTAAAATTAGCTCGAAAACTAAATTATAAAAAAGGAGAAGCGGACGCTCACATCAGCATTGGGGTTATTTATTGGCATCAGGGCAGTTACCCGGAAGGCTTAAAAAGCTATCAGACAGCTATAAAATTATATGAAGCTGTCTCATATAAACGTGGTATAGCTGATTGTTACAGCAACATGGGTCTTATTTATTCCGATCAAAGCAATTATCCGGAAGGCTTAAAGAATTTAATGGCAGCTTTGAAAATATATGAATCCATCGGGAATAAAAGCAGGATAGCCAATTGCTACCTAAACATGGGTAATATTTATGCTGATCAGGGTAATTTCCCGGAAGCATTAAAGAATTATTTTGCTTCCTTGAAAATATATGAATCTACTGGGAATAAAAAGGGTATTGCTACCGGCTACATGAATGTCGGGATTATTTATTCTACCCAAGGCAATAGCGCTGATGCATTAAAAAACCATACAGCTGCCCTGAAGGTATATGAATCCATTGGAAATAAAAATGGCATAGCAGCTTGCTACAGTAACATCGGGGAAGTTTATAAGGATCAGGGCAATTACCCGGAAGCTTTAAAGAATTACAGATCAGCCTTGGAGATATATGAATCTATCGGGGTTAAAAACGGAATAGCAGCTTGCTACAACAACATAGGTCTTATATATTCCGGTCAAGGCAATTATTCGGGAGCATTAAAGAATTATATATCGGCTTCTAAAATAAACAAGGAAACAGGCAATATTAATTGGCTTGCTAAAAATTACAATAACATAGGTATAGTTTATGCCCACTTGGGTAAAGCGAGGGAAGGGAAATCATGGCTTCAAAATGGTCTGGAATTAAGCAGTTCTATCGGGGCCACAGGAACTATAAAAGAAAGCTACTCCGGACTCGCCGAAGCCGACAGCGCCCTCGGGAATTACAAAGGCGCTCTGGAAAACTATAAAATGTTTATCACATTCCGGGACAGCCTCTACAACGAAGACAATACCAAAAAGCTCACCCAAACTTCCATGCAATATGAGTTTGATAAAAAACATTTAGCCGATAGTCTGCAAAATGTACAGGTCAAAAAATTAGCTGCGGAAAAATTAAGCAAGCAAAAAACCTATACCGCTTTGGGCGCAGGTCTGGCGGTATTGCTTTTAGGCTTCAGCGGTCTGGTGTTTCGCAACAACAAAAAATTGGCCGCCGAAAAACAAAAATCTGAAGACCTCTTACACAATATCCTGCCTGAAGAAGTGAGCGACGAACTAAAACAACGCGGCGCTACTACCGCCAAAGAGTTTGACGCCGTTACCGTACTCTTCACCGACTTCGTCAACTTCACCACGGCAGGAGAAAGAATGAGTCCGAAAGAATTAGTGGAAGAACTCCACTTTTGTTTCAAAACGTTTGACCAGATTATCGACAAATATGCCATCGAAAAAATAAAAACCGTAGGCGATGCCTATCTCGCTGTAAGCGGTCTGCCTAATGCCCACCCGCAACATGCGCAAAACATCGTGAAAGCCGCAAAGGAAATCAGGGATTTTATGCTGGAAAGAAGAGCTGTCTTAGGTGATAAGACTTTCGAGATAAGGATCGGTATCCACAGCGGCCCGGTAGTAGCCGGTATTGTAGGCGTGAAAAAATTCGCTTACGACATCTGGGGCGATACGGTAAACACCGCAGCCCGCATGGAGCAAAGCGGCGAAGCCGGAAAGATCAATATTTCCGAAACTACTCATGAGTTAGTAAAGGATGATTTTGAATGTGTCTATCGCGGCGAAATAGATGCAAAAGGAAAAGGAAAGATGAAGATGTACTTTGTTAAATGAAAAATGAAAAAAGCGCACACAGCCGGCAGAAATCTGTTGGAAATAATTCAACCCCGAATATTCAGGACAAAATCAAAAATCCATAATCCATAATTAAAAGAAGCAATGAAAAAATTAATGCTACTATTGGCGCTGCTACTCTCCCTCCCCTTCGGAGAGGACTGGGGAGGGACCGCTTATGCCCAAAAGGAAGGACAGGAACGCGTAGATTCACTGCAAACTGCACTGACAAAAACAGGGCAGGATACCAACCGGATAACCATTTTAAATTATCTGAGTTCGGACAATATCGGCTTGGGCAATTTTGACACATCTATATATTTTGCCAAAAATGCACTACAACTTGCCCAAAAACTAAACTTCAAAAAAGGAGAAGCAAAAGCCTTCAGCAACCTCGGAGATGCTTATATCTTTCAGGGTAATTATCCGGAAGCATCCAAGAACTATCAGGCTGCTTTAAAAATTCGGGAATCCATAGGCGATAAAGAAGGAGTAGCCAAATCCTACATCGGTATTGGTAACACAAATGCATCTCAAAACAATTATTCGGATGCTTTGAAATGCTATCGGACTGCTTTGAAAATACAGGGATCTATCGGGGATGAAAATGGAAAACGAATTTGCTACAATAATATCGCTAATGTCCATTATACTCAGGCTAATTACCCTGAAGCATTGAAAAACTACTTGACTGCATTGAAAATAAATACTGCTCTCGGAGAGAAAGGAGCTACAGCCAACTGCTACAATAATATCGGGCTGGTATATAGAGCGCAGGGTAACTATCCGGAGGCCTTGAAAAATTTCTTAGCTGCTTTGAAAATTCATGAGGCTATTGAAAATAAATACGGGATTGCCAATTGCTATTTCAACATCGGCAATATTTATCTCGCCCAGAAAGACTATTCCAAAACTTTAAAAAATTATTTAACCGCTCTGAAAATAAGAGAAGCTATCGGAGATCAAAGAGGTATTGCCGATTGTCACGCCAATATCGGGACGGTCTATAGCGTCCGGGAAAATTACCCTGAAGCATTGAAAAATTATCTGGCCGCCATGAAAATAAATGAGACTATCGGGGATAAAAACGGCATAGCCGTTGCATACATGAACATTGGCTATATCAATTATCTTCAGGATAATTATCCCGAAGTTTTAAAAAATTATCTGGCCGCCCTGGAAATAAATGAAGCTATAGGGAACAAAGACGGCACAGCCATTTGCTACATGAGCATTGGCAAGATGAACGTCCATATGCACAAAGTTCCGGAGGGTAAAGTATGGTTACAAAAAGGCCTGATACTGAGCACACAGATAGGCACAAAAGAAACCATAAAAGACAGTTATATCGGGCTCGCCGAAGCCGACAGCGCCCTCGGAAACTTCAAAGGCGCCCTGGCAAACTATAAAATGTTTATCAGTTACAGAGACAGCATCTACAACGAAGAAAACACCAAAAAGCTCACCCAAACCGCCATGCAGTATGAGTTTGATAAAAAGCAGTTGGCAGATAGTTTACAAAATGTACAGGTCAAAAAATTAGCTGCTGAAAAATTAAGCAAACAAAAAACCTATACCGCTATGGGCGCGGGTCTGGCCATATTGCTTTTAGGCTTCAGTGGTCTGGTGTTTCGCAACAACAAAAAATTAGCTGCTGAAAAACAAAAATCCGAAGACCTCTTACACAATATTCTTCCCGAAGAAGTGAGCGCCGAACTGAAACAACGCGGCGCTACTACCGCCAAAGAGTTTGATGCCGTTACCGTACTCTTCACCGACTTTGTCAACTTCACCACGGCAGGAGAAAGAATGAGTCCGAAGGAATTAGTGGAGGAACTGCATCTTTGTTTTAAAACATTTGATCAGATCATAGATCAATATGCCATCGAAAAAATAAAAACCGTAGGCGATGCCTATCTCGCTGTAAGCGGCTTACCTAATGCCAATGAACATCATGCGCAAGACATCGTAAAAGCAGCAAAAGAAATCAAAGAATTTATGCTGGCAAGAAGAGCTGCTTTAGGTGATAAAACTTTCGAAGTAAGAATCGGCATCCATAGCGGCAGCGTGGTTGCCGGTATTGTAGGCGTCAAAAAATTCGCTTACGACATCTGGGGTGATACGGTTAATACTGCCGCACGTATGGAACAAAGCGGTGAAGCCGGAAAGATCAATATCTCCGAAACTACCCATCAGTTGGTAAAGGATGATTTTGAATGTGCCTATCGCGGAGAGGTAGATGCAAAAGGAAAAGGGAAAATGAAGATGTACTTTGTGAAATGAAAAATTAAAAATGCAAAATGCAAAATGCAAAATGCAAAATTAAAAATGCAAAATCCAAAAATGCCGTTCAGACAATGAAAAATCTCAACTTTTTAATCACGTTTTCAGCCCTCTGTTTAATGCTCCTGGGAATAATAGGATGTAATGCTGATAAACAACCCGCCCCGCCAGCTAAGCAAGGCCAGGAACTCATCGACTCCCTGCGGACAGCATTGGCAAAATCCGGGCAGGATACCAACCGCGTAAACGCCTTGAACGGACTAAGCGAATACGCCGGCTGGCGGATAGAACAAAACGATACCTGTATAGCCTATGCCCAAAAGGCGCTGACCTTAGCCCGGAAAACAGGCTACAAATACGGAATGGCAAGGGCATACAGTAATTTAGGGCAAGGACAACGCCGAAAGTCAGCGCATGAGGAGGCTTTAAAAAGTCATTTTACCGCCCTGAACATCTTCAAAGAAACCGGAAATATATTTTGGGAAGGAGCGATGTATAGCAATATCGCAAATGATTATATGGCAATGGCTGATTATCCTAATGCCTTAAAATACTCAAAAGCAGCCATACAGCCATTAACGGAGGCCAATAGCCGGCAACTAATTGTACCTGTTTACCAACGCATCGGTAACATAAATTCACAACAAGGCAATTTTAATGAGGCATTGAAAAGCTATGCCATCGCCTTAAATATTTCAAAAAAAATAAACGACAAAAATGGGATGGCCTGGGCTTACGCTAATATCGCGGGTGTCTATATAAGTCAAGGCAAGTATCCCAAAAGCTTAAAAAACTATATATCGTCTTTGAAAATATTTGAATCCTTAGAAGATAAAAGCGGAATGGCTAATGGTTACCTCGGCATCGGAGGCATTTATTACATTCAGGGCAATTACCCGGAAGGATTAAATAATTTTACGAATGCTTTGAAAATATATGAATCCATCGGGGATAAAAAAAATATAACCACTTGCTACATCTCCATCGGGGGCGTTCATTCTGTCCAGGGTAATTACACCGAAGCAATAAAAAATCTTAAAACGGCTTTGGAAATAAGCGAATCCATGAGAGACAAATATCAAACAATTAATTGTTATGGCACTATTGGACAGACTTACCAACTACAGGGCAATTATTCCGAAGCCTTAAAGAATTTTTGGGCGGCTTTGAAAATATCTGAATCTATCGGGAGTAAGCTCCTAATAGCCGGTTGTTACGGCAGCATCGGAACGGTTTATACCCTAATGAATAATGCCAGAGAAGGAAAAATATGGCTGCAAAAGAGTCTGGCATTAAGCAAAGAAACAGGAGCAAAAGATCAAATAAGCAACGGCTATTCTGGTCTTGCTCAAGCCGACAGCGCGATGAGTAATTTCAAAAGTGCTTTTGAAAACTACAAGCTGTTTATCGTTTACAAAGACAGCATCTACAACGAAGACAACACCAAAAAACTCACCCAAACCGCCATGCAGTACGAGTTTGATAAAAAGCAGTTAGCCGATAGTCTGCAAAATGTACAGGTCAAAAAATTAGCGACGGAAAAATTAAGCAAGCAAAAAACCTACACCGCTATGGGCGCCGGTCTGGCGGTATTGCTTTTGGGTTTCAGCGGTATGGTGTTTCGCAACAACAAAAAATTAGCCGCCGAAAAACAGAAATCAGAAAACCTCTTACACAATATCCTCCCCGAAGAAGTGAGCGCCGAACTGAAACAACGCGGCGCTACCACTGCAAAAGAGTTTGACGCCGTTACCGTACTCTTCACCGATTTTGTCAACTTCACCACGGCAGGAGAAAGAATGAGTCCGAAAGAGTTGGTGGAAGAACTCCATTTTTGTTTTAAAACATTTGACCAGATTATTGATCAATATGCCATAGAAAAAATAAAGACCGTAGGTGATGCTTATCTCGCCGTAAGCGGTTTGCCTAATGCCCATCCGCAACATGCGCAAAACATCGTAAAAGCTGCAAAGGAAATCAGGGATTTCATGCTGGCCAGAAGAGCTGCTTTAGGTGATAAAACTTTTGAAGTAAGACTCGGCATTCACAGCGGTTCGGTAGTAGCCGGTATTGTAGGCGTGAAAAAATTTGCTTACGACATCTGGGGCGATACGGTTAATACTGCCGCACGTATGGAACAAAGCGGTGAAGCCGGTAAAGTGAATATTTCCGAAACCACTTATCAGTTAGTGAAAGAAGATTTTACCTGCACATACAGAGGCGAAATAGAAGCGAAAGGAAAGGGGATGATGAAGATGTTTTTTGTAGCATGAAGACCTCGAAGGTCTTAGAAACCTTCGAGGTCTTCACCTCTGCTTTATCTGGTGGAAAAAAAATCTACCTGTCATTTCATCAAAAAAATTACAGTTCGGACAATTGTACCGGGGAAATCAGGAGAAATGAAATCCAAAATCCAAAAAATCACGACCTGGAATTGAGGAAAAATCGTAAGTTTAAGCGTTGAAAAATAAAAAAAATCGTGTAATCCTTTAATGCATCGACACTGCGATTCAGACAATTTTAATGATCAAAATGAAAAAGCTGCTTTATCTCTCCCTGCTTTTCGGTTGTATGGGAATGGCTCACGCCCAAAAACAAGGACAAGCCCTTATTGATTCGCTCCAGGCCGAGCTGCCCGAAGCAAAAGAAGACACCGGAAAAGTAAACCTGTTGAACCGCTTAAGTGCAGATGCCGGCTGGCGGGTGGGCAATAACGATACCGCCCTTTATTATGCAGACAGCGCTATGAAGCTGTCGGAAAAACTGGGGTTTAAAAATGGAACGGCCACTGCTTACAAAAACATCGGGAATGTGTATTTCTTTCAGGACAATTATCCCGGAGCGCTGAAAAGCTACCTTACCGCACTTAAAATTAATGAAGAAACCGGCAATAAAAGCGGAATAGCAACTAATTACGGCAACATCGGGAATATTTATTTTAATCAGGGCAACTACCCCGAAGCGCTGGAAAACTACTTTTCCGCACTCCACATCAACGAAGCAATCGGGGATAAAAACGGAATAGCGCTTAATTACGGCAACATCGGACTGGTCTATACCAGGCAGGGCAATTATCCCGAAGCCTTAAAAATCTATCTCTCCGCACTCCACATCAATGAAGAAATCGGGGACAAAAGAGGAATAGCCGCTAACTACGGCAATATCGGGATTATTTATTTTAACCAGGACAATGATCCCGAAGCCTTAAAAAACTACCTTGCCGCACTCCACATCAATGAAGATATCGACAATAAAAGTGGAATAGCTACTAATTACAGCAATATCGGAGCCGTTTACACTAAACAGGGCAATTACGCTCAGGGATTAGAAAACTGCCTTGCCGCACTCAAGATCAATAAGGAAATCGGGTATAAAGAAGGGATAGCCTTAAATTATGACAACATCGGGGATGTATATGCTTTTCAGGATAATTTTCCCGAAGCTTTAAAAAACTATCTTGCCGCACTCGCAATCTTTGAAGAAACCGGGAATAAGAGAGGAGTAGCTTATAATTACAACAGCATCGGAGAGGTGTACCTAAAACTACATCATGCCGAAAAAGGCAAAGAATGGCTGCAAAAGGGATTAGTGCTTAGCAGGGAAATCGGCGAAAAAGAAGAAATAAAAAAAAGCTATAATGGCCTTACCGCTGCCGACAGCGCCCTCGGCAACTTCAAAGCAGCTTACGAAAATTATAAAATGTACACCCTCTACAGAGACAGCCTCTACAACGAAGAAAACACGAAGAAGCTTACTCAAACGGAGATGCAGTATGCATTCGATAAAAAACAGCTGGCCGACAGCCTCCATAATGCAGAGCTGCGAACGCTGGCCGCCGAAAAATTAAGCAAGCAAAAAACCTACACCGCTATGGGCGCCGGTCTCGCGGCGTTGCTTTTAGGATTCAGCGGCCTGGTATTTCGCAACAACAAAAAATTAGCCGCAGAAAAACAAAAATCAGAAGACCTCTTACATAATATCCTCCCCGAAGAAGTGAGCGCCGAACTGAAACAACGCGGCGCTACTACTGCAAAAGAATTTGATGCCGTTACCGTACTCTTCACCGATTTTGTGAACTTTACTACGGCAGGAGAAAGAATGAACCCGAAAGAATTGGTGGAAGAACTGCATTTTTGTTTTAAAACATTTGATCAGATCATTGACCAATATGCCATAGAAAAAATAAAGACCGTAGGTGATGCTTATCTCGCCGTAAGCGGTTTACCTAATGCCCATCCGCAACATGCGCAAAACATCGTAAAAGCTGCAAAGGAAATCAGGGATTTCATGCTGACCAGAAGAGCTGCTTTAGGTGATAAAACTTTTGAGGTAAGAATCGGTATCCACAGCGGAAGCGTAGTAGCCGGTATTGTAGGCGTGAAAAAGTTCGCTTACGACATCTGGGGCGATACGGTTAATACTGCCGCACGTATGGAACAAAGCGGTGAAGCCGGAAAGATCAATATCTCTGAAACTACCCATCAGTTGATAAAGGATGATTTTGAATGTACACACCGCGGCGAAATAGATGCAAAAGGAAAAGGGAAAATGAAGATGTACTTTGTGAGTTGAGAATGGAGAATGGAGAATGGAGAATGGATAATGGACAGTGGACAATGAACAAAATAGTTTCCCGTTTGTAGGTCAAAGGCATTGCCTTTGACCAATGATTGCTATTTGACCAATGATTGCCTTTGACCAATGATTGCTATTTGACTAATAATTGCCTTTGACCAATGATTGCTATTTGACTAATGATTGCTGTTTGACTAATGATTGCTATTTGACCAATGAATATTAATTAAAAGATCCACACAAAACTCCCAAAAGGGTTAATATGGATAACCCTGTACAGGCAAAGCGCAGTGCAGGGAGAAAATGAATCATAATTTAAAAACAATGAAAAAATCACCGTTCAGACCATGAAAAAGATCAGGATAAAAATAGCATGATATCGGCGAACGCTTACCGGTTTCACCGCAGGAATCTTAATTTTAGCTGGCGGAAAATGGAAAAATTTATACCGACTCAACAGGTATCCTGAAAATTAAATTTGAAAATAAAAGTTGATTTTACGTAATTCGTAATTCAGTAAATACAAAATTCATAATTAACCATTCGTCATTAATGAAAAATGTCTGGTTCTAAATAAAAAATTATGCAACCATTATCCGAAGCACATGCGCTCTTATCCCAAAGTGATATCTTCCAGGGGCTGTCACAAAACGACCTCGTCGAATTGTCTAAATTTATGGTTCCCGTACATTTTAAAGACGGAGATGTTATCCTGGAAAAAAACACTACCGGCGACTGGATGTACCTGATTAAGAGCGGACAGGTAAAGGTGCACAACGAAGCACATACCGTGGCTGTTCTGAAAGCCGGAGAGGTTATCGGGGAGTTGTCATTATTAAAACCGGAAGTTCGAAATATGTCTGTATCGGCAATTGAGGACACCCTTACTTATAGCATTTCGCACAAAGACTTTTTTGCATTAGCAGAAAAAAGCCCTACTGCGCTAACCGGCATAATCGGCGTTTTAGTGGACAGGCTACGAAATCAAACCGCTGCTACCCTGCGCCATTTTGAACAGCGCGAACAGGAGCTGACCAGGTTAGTGGAAGAACGTACGCTGGATTTACATAACAAAAACCTGGAACTGGAACGCACACAAAAATACAAAGAACAATTTCTGGCCAATATGAGCCATGAAATACGGACACCTATGAATGCCATCCTCGGTATGACCAATCTCGTATTAGAAACGCCCCTTAACGACAAACAAAGAAACTACCTGACCGGTATTCATAAGGCCTCCGATAACTTATTGCACATCATCAACGATATCCTTGATTACTCAAAAGTCGAAGCAGGCAAAATGGAACTGGAGGAGATCAACTTCTCCCTCCGGGATATCGTGAACCAGGTAGTGGCTACGCTCCGGCATAAAGCAGGCGAAAAAGGAATAGAAATTCTTTCCGCCGTTCTCCCCGATGTGCCTGATGTATTGCTGGGCGACCCGGTACGCCTCTACCAGATATTGATGAACCTGGCCGGGAATGCAGTGAAATTTACGGAAAAAGGTTCCGTACAAATTGAAGTCATCCGGATTATGGTCAATGCGCATGCTTCCCATCTGAAATTTTCCATCATTGATACCGGGGTCGGCATTCCCGCTGATAAAATCGAAACCATCTTTGAGAGCTTTTCCCAGGCGCATTCCAGTGATACCCGTAAGTTTGGTGGCACAGGTTTAGGCCTGAGCATCAGCAAACAGTTGGTGGAGCTGATGGGCGGCAAGATCACCATCGAAAGCGAAGAAGGCAGCGGAACTTCCTTTTCATTCACAATAGAATTACCCTTAGGTTCGGCAGAAGAACTGCAACAGCAGCAAACGCCCAAACAGGTGGACGGCAGCATGCTTAATGGCTTAAAAATACTGTTGGTCGAAGATAATGAAGACAACCGCATTGTTGCCAGGGATACCTAAGAGTCAAAAGCCACGCTGACGATTACGGAGGTTGTAAACGGGCAGGAAGCGATAGATATACTGAAGCAGGAAGATTTTGATGTCGTATTAATGGATGTGCAAATGCCTGTAATGGACGGATACGAGGCCACCAGGAATATCCGGCAGCATTTCCCGACTCCTAAAAATGCCATTCCTATTATTGCCTTAACGGCATCGGTCATTAAAAGTGATTTGGATAAATGTCGCACAGCAGGTATGGATGATTATGTGCCGAAACCGTTTAAAGCCGCACAACTTTTCACCACTATTGCAAAGGTTACCGGAAGAACGATAAAGTATATGGACAAAACAGAGGCCGAAGCGGAACCATCAGCAAAGCCTGTTCAGAGCGCCGCTGCTCAACATACGGATTTAAGCTACCTGGAAAAATTTTGTGAAGGAGACAGCACAAAAATGCAGAAATACATCGGCATCTTCCTGAAAGGCGCTCCTGATATTATTGTCCGGCTACAGACTGCACTTTCAGAAAACAACTATGAAAGAATAGCCTCGCAGGCTCATGCATCCAAACCCACATTTATGATGATGGGCATGCACGGAGCAAATGATTTGGCTAAGGAATTGGAAATAACCTGCCGTTCCGAAAATCCGCAACAGGATATTGTTCAAAAAAATACCACCACATTAATACGGATTGTGCAGGCAGGAATAGCAGAATTGAGTAAGCAGGAATAGTCGCAATACATTCCAGGAAATTTAAACGGAAAGCCTTTTCATTTAAACTGAAAAATACGTGAATTTTGCATGATTCCCGTAATTTTCAATACAAGGAAAATCAATCCGATAACAATAATTATTTGACAGCTTATCAACCACCACTAATCAACACATTAAATTTACGCTTTTAAAATTACATCAAAATGAAAAGTTCAAGATTCAAAAAGATTTTTATCATAGATGACGATGCCATGCTCTCTGAAGCTTTAAGCGATTATCTCACCAGGGACACTCCGCATGAGGTGAGCTGTTTCGACACGGGAGAAGCATGTCTGAAAAGCCTGAGGGACGCTCCCGATGTTATTATCCTGGACTATTATTTAGACACGGTGCAGAAAGGTGCAGCCAATGGTATGGAAATATTGAAAGTGTTAAAAACAGATTATCCCATGATTAATATTATCATGCTATCCAGCCAGGAGCATTATGCCGTTGCTTTACAAACCATTCAAAAAGGAGCCGTACAGTATGTGGTCAAGGATGAAGATGCTTTCGGAAAAATAGCGGCAATCATCAAAAGCCTCTAAGCTGTCGGTATGAGAAGGGGCTTATTAATATGGTTATTCCTGATCCTGGCAATGCCCCGGGCTTTTGCCCTTGCCGATACGTTTCGGGTTACGACATCGAACGTAGGGTATATATCGGATAAGAATGGACCACATTGGCGCTTTAAGACAGGCGACAATAAGATATATGCCGCTCCTGATTATAATGACAGCTCATGGCAAAGGTTGTCATTTACACAATTTGACGAAGAACAAAGACAGCAATACGGAATAAAGCCGGACAGCAAACTTTGGTTCAGAACATTTATACAAATTGAGGACAGCCTGCTTTACAAGCCATTGGTCATGCAATTCGACGGTGACGGCATGTTGATGGTATATATAGACGGCCATTTGATCAGTGCCATTGGCGATACTACAAGCCAGGCAGACAAAAGAAGTGTCAAGCTGTCAAAATTCCCGGTTTATATTCCGGTAACGGATACGCTCAGTCATTTGTTGGCCATTCAATATTCCAGCGATTATGATGATATCAACAGCCAGGGCTTTGACTTCGAGATAAATTATGCCATAAATGCATTGAACAAATACAGGTATCAAACGACCATATCCTCAGTAGGCATACTCACTATGGCCAGCCTGTTTGCTACTTTGTTTATCGTACACCTCTTGTTGTTTTTATTTTACCGGAAAGACCTGTCGAATCTGTATTTTGCCATTTTTAACATCAGTATTTCCACCTTTCTGTTTTTCATTTATCATTATGTAAATACCAGTAAATCCTGGTTTACCGATGAAAATATATTTGTCCACCTGATTGCCGGAAGCTTACTGACCGGCTGTTTTTCCATAGTGGCCTTTGTCAATTATCTTTTTGGCAGGAGAAAAATTACGGCAAGGGTCATAATGGCTATATGCGTCATCGCATATATAATAGTGCTGATGACAGATAACCCCAACTCCGATTTTGGTGGTCTTGCAATGGTGGGTGCTACGCTAATCTCGCTTCTTTATATGATTGCCATGTTTATTAGGGCTATTATAAAAAAGGTACCCGGCTCCCGAATTCTTAGTTTTGGATTTTTACTGCTTACTTTTTTAGTAGTAGTAATCATTTTAGCATTTTTGGTCAACAAAGGCTCCATAGTATTCAATAATCAGCTTGTAGCCTCATTGTTAATATTTGCAGTATTAGCGGCTATTTTAAGTGTGCCGGTATCCATTACTTCCTTTTTAGCCTGGCGTTTTGCCCATGTAAATAAAAGCCTCAATAAACAATTGATCACCGTAGAAACACTATCTAAAGAAAAACAGCAAATTCTTGAAAAACAAAACGAGGTACTGGAACAACAGGTGGCTGAGCGCACACAGGAATTGCAATTGGAAAAGCAAAAATCGGATGACTTGTTGCTGAACATCCTGCCGCAGGAAGTAGCGGAAGAATTGAAAGAAACCGGGAAAAGCAAAGCACAGTATTATGATGAAGTGTCGGTACTCTTTACCGACTTTGTCAACTTCACCGCTATTTCCGAGCAATTAGGTGTAGAAGAATTGTTACAGGAACTCAACATCAACTTTACCGCCTTCGATGAAATCATGGATCGCAACGGCTTAGAAAAAATAAAAACCATCGGTGATGCCTACCTTGCCGTCTGCGGTTTACCGGTTGCCCATACGGGCCATGCACTTAATGCGGTGAAAGCCGCATTGGAAATTTTGCATTTTGTAGAAAAAAGAAAATCATCGGTACCTTATGGTCTGGATATCCGTATCGGTATTCATTCCGGTCCTTTAGTGGCCGGCATTATAGGGGTCAAGAAATTTGCCTACGATATCTGGGGCGATACGGTGAACACTGCGGCCAGAATGGAGCAAAACGGAGCAGCCGGAAAAATAAACATTTCGGATGTTACCCATCAATTAGTAAAACACCAGTATAACTGCATCCATCGCGGTAAGATAACCGCCAAAGGGAAGGGAGCAATCGACATGTACTTTGTTAAATGAATAATGAATAATGAATAATGAATAATGAATAATGAAAAAACAAATACCATGCAAAGAGCAATCCTTTTCTTACTTTTCACTTTTAGTTTTTCACTATTCACTGTTCATGCCCAAAAACAAGAAAAAACACTAACAGACAGCCTGCTTGCCGAGCTACCCAAATTAAAAGAAAATACCACCAAAGCAGACGCCCTCAACAGCCTGAGTTGGCAATACTATACTAAAGGCAGTCGTGATACAGCTTTTTCGTATGCACAACAGGCATTGAAGCTTTCCGAAAAACTACACTTTAAAAAAGGAACAGCAACAGCTTTCAGGTATTTAGGGAATCATTATGCTGATTTGAAAGATTCTGCAAAAGCATTAGCATATTATCAAAGGGCTTTAGCCATTTGCAAAGAAACAAGAGATAAACGGAATATGGTCAGTAATCTCCGAAATATAGGACGATTATATGCTGACTTTCCCAGCTTTCCTTTGGCAATGGAACATTACCAACAAGCCTTGCAAACAGCTAAAGAAACAAATGACCTAACCCTGATTATTACAGTTTACAAAGATTTAGGATGGCTTGCAAAAAGTTTTTCCAATTATCCTTTAGCATTAGAAAGTTACCAACAAGCCTTGAGAATAAGTGAAAAATCAGGCAACAAGCAAACTGCAGCTTCTTTATTAAGTGATCTTGGATGGCTATACAGAGACCTGGAAGAGGATAACAAAGCACTTGATTTTTTGAACCGGGCATTAGAGAATTATGTAGAATTGGGAGACCAACAAGGAGCTTCTATTGTCCTTTCTATGACAGGAAACATTTACATGGGAATAGAAGAATACGAAAAATCACTGGAATATTATAACCGGTCTTCTGAAATAGCAAAAGAGTTAAATGATGAAATCCGTTTGGCAAACAATTATGCAAATGTTGCCTTTCTGTATCAGCTCTTAAAGGATTATGCCACAGCAGTAAAATATCACAAAAGTTCCTTTTCGATTTTCGATAAATTTCAAAATAAATATGGAGAATTACTTTATTATAAAGATATGGGTAATCTTATAATGGTTGCCCCTGACAGTATTCTTCTAAGTATAGATATAAATCCGGCACAACGCTATCAAACAGCCATACATTATGAAAAACGTGCTTTTAAACTGGCTGAAGAATTCAACGATCCTATACAAAAAGGGGGTGCTTCCTATTTCCTTACCCTTGCTTATGAAAAATCGGGAGATTTTAAATCTGCCTATTACAACCTTCAATACAACAATGCGTTAGGAGATAGCATTCAGGGACAAAGCGTAAGAGAAGAAATTATCCGTAAGGAAGTGCAGTATGATTATGAAAAAAAAGCAGATGCTGCCAAAGCAGAGCAGGAGAAGCGGGACATCAGACAACAAAACATTCGTAATTCTTTGATTGCAGGGCTGTCCGTATTTTTCCTGTTTTCAGTAATTATTTACAAACAACGTAACAAAGTTAAAAAAGAGAAAAAACGAAGCGATAACCTTCTACTCAACATACTACCAGTGGAAGTAGCAGATGAATTGAAAGAAAAAGGAAAAGCCACCGCAAAACAATATAACAATGTATCTATACTTTTTACAGATTTTGTCAATTTTACCCAAACATCAGAAACACTTGCTCCACAAGAGTTGGTAGAGGAGCTCAACGAATGTTTTACTGCATTTGATACTATTATAGAACGTAATGGCCTGGAGAAAATAAAAACCATAGGCGATGCTTATTTGGCTATATGTGGTTTACCCAATGAGCATGAACACCATGCACAAAATACAGTACAGGTAGCATTGGAGATAAGAAATTTTATAGCAAGCCGTAAGCAGCAACTTGGAAACAGGGCATTTGACATTCGTATAGGTATTCATTCAGGCAATGTAGTAGCGGGGATAGTAGGGCTAAAGAAATTTGCTTACGACATCTGGGGCGATACCGTAAACACCGCAGCACGCATGGAACAAAACGGTGAAGCAGGCAAGGTGAACATTTCCGAAACTACGTATCAGTTAGTGAAAGATGATTTTGAGTGTGCATACCGCGGCGAAATAGAAGCAAAAGGGAAAGGAAAAATGAAGATGTACTTCGTCAAATGAAAAATGAAAAATTGATAAAAATCATGTCTATCAAATCAATCAGGAAAATCACAGGTCAGGCATTCATGCCACCCATAATTCATAATCCAAAATCCATAATTTCCCCCAAACATTTTCCCCGTTTTGATTTTTCCACACTATATTTTACTTTCGTTCTGATATTTCAATACAGCACACGATTGTATTCCCGAAATGTAAAATACCATCACGGAGATAACAGACAATTTTTTCAATGAAACATTCTTTCCTTCCTTTTCTTGCCGCCACATTATTCGGATCGGGCGTTATGGCCCAGGTACACCAGGATAAAGCCCTGTACGAGCCTCCGGAAAAAAACGAATTTTGGGAAACCATCAAAAAAGAATCCGACTCTTTCCGCCGGGATCAAAAAACATCGGAATACCGTACCCTGCAAATGGATTTTAAAGGAATGGATATCCCGGTTTCCGCTAAAGAATTTACCACCGTAGCGGCAGAACAACCCGTTTCCCAGGGTATCACCGGCACCTGCTGGGCTTTCAGCACCACTTCCTTTTACGAGGCGGAAATTTTCAGAAAAAATCATAAAAAGGTAGTACTGTCCAAGCCTTTTACCGTGTACTGGCAATATGTAGAAAAGGCGCGTGAATATGTTAGAACACGAGGCAAATCTTTGTTTGACGAAGGCTCGGAAACCAATGCCGTGCAGGAAATGATGAAGCGTTACGGTGCAGTTACCGAAGCCGACTACAGCGGCCTGGTGAGCGGACAGCCTTTTCATGATCACCGCGCTATGGTGCAGGAAATGCAATCTTATTTAAAAAGTGTCAAAGCGCAGAATGCATGGAATGAAGCAGCCGTGCTGGCTACCATCCGCTCCATCATGGATCATTATATGGGCGCACCGCCAACGGAGATTAAAGAAGAGGGTCGCAGCTATACGCCGCAACAATATGTACAGGATGTGCTCCGGCTGAACCCGGACGACTATGTAACATTCATGTCACTGAAAAGTGAGCCTTATTGGGAAAAGGCGGAATATAAAGTAGCGGATAACTGGTGGCATTCTGCCAATTATTATAATGTGCCTTTACCGGTATTTATGGAAGCTATTAAAAATGCCATAAAAAACGGATACAGCATTTCCTTAGGCGGCGATAACAGCGAAAGCGGGAAAAATTCAAAATTAGGCGTGATGATGATTCCGTCTTATGACATTCCTGCTGCCTATATTAATGAAGACGCCCGGCTGCTGCGTTTCCTGAACGGCGCCACTACCGATGATCATGCCATGCACATCGTGGGCTATGCCGAACGCAAAAACGGATTTTGGTTTTTGGTGAAAGATTCGGGTTCGGGAGGCTTTAACAACAGCAATGCTCCGGGCTATTGGTTCATCCACGAAGATTATATCAAACTAAAGATGATGACCGCCACCATGCATAAGGATGCAGTCAAGGATATTTTGGAAAAATTCGGCGGGAAATAAACTGGGTATCCAGGATAAAATAGTTGTGTGCCATTACCCGGCTCATTTTTATGCATGAGTAAAAAACGGCAGAGGTGTGGCAGATGCTTGCTTAAATTCATTCCACATTGCCAATCTTTAAAAAATTGGCAATGTTCCACCCCGGCAATGTACAGGCTGCGGTATCCTGATCATTCGGATTTTAAAGTATCCGCTGTTATTGGAACCGATTTTTTATCTTTACACTTTAAAATCAAATCAGATGTCCTTAGAAACTCAGGTCATGGAGCGCCTGAAGCAGGCCATGCGCGACAAAGACGAAGTAGCCCTGCGTACGCTCCGAAGCATAAAAGCAGCCATTTTAGTGGAAAAAACAGCAACAGGTGCAAAAGATATGTTGTCTGAAACCGATGAATTGAAATTGTTGCAGAAAATGGCCAAACAACGCAAAGATTCCTTAGCCATTTTTAACCAGCAAAACCGCCCTGACCTGGCTGCCAAAGAACAGGAAGAATTAACCATATTAGAGCAATTCCTGCCGCAGCAGTTATCAGAAGAAGCCTTAACGGAAAAGCTCCGGGACATTATCAAACAAACCGGCGCATCTTCCCCCGCTGATTTGGGTAAGGTAATGGGTATGGCCAGCAAACAATTAGCCGGCCAGGCTGAGGGTAAGCTCATTTCAGAAACCGTAAAAAAGCTTTTGGCGCCTTAACCGATTGTTTATTGATTTCATATACCTGGCATTGCTCATCATAGCTTTGATTAAAGGTTACAGCAAAGGTATTGTCGTGGCGCTGTGCTCGGTGCTGGCCGTTATTGCCGGATTGATAGCAGCGCTTAAACTGTCGGATCAGCTTGCTACGCTGTTGTTCGATCATCAGGCGATCATTGCCGCAAGATGGGCGCCTTTAATCAGCCATATCCTGGTATTTACCATAGTGGTTATCCTGGTAAGACTTTTGGCTAAAGCCATCAAAAAATCCCTCAGGATGGTACTGTTAGGATGGGCAGACCGGCTGGCCGGTGCATTGCTCTACGGACTTATGCTGACTTTTATATGCAGTGCATTTTTATGGTTAGGCACTAAAATGACCTTGCTGAAACCGGAAACTCTTGCCGCCTCAAAAACCTGTGCTGTGATTGCGCCGGTTGCCCCGGAATTAATCAGTATCACCGGTCAGTTGATTCCGGCAGTGCAATCTTCCTACGACAGCCTGAATGATCTTTTTGAACAGCTTAACCACAAACTGAGCCGGCATGTGGATCCTGATTGATAACTACGATTCTTTTAGCCATATACTGTGGCATTATCTTCTGGCCGTTCATAAAGAGGTTAAGGTTATCCGGAACGATGCCCTTCCTTTAGCAGCAATTATTGCCATGCAGCCGGAAAGAATTATTCTTTCTCCCGGCCCATGTACGCCGCGGGAATCCGGGCTAACCATGCCGGTCATCGAATATTTTTTTGATAAAATACCCCTGCTGGGCATCTGTTTAGGTCATCAGGCATTGGGCATGTTCTATGGTGGCAAACTCAGGAAAGCCCTGGTGCCGGTTCACGGAAAAACGAGCATCATCCACCGAACCGGCTCGCATCCGCTATTCAGGGATATACCGGAGTCATTCGAAGTGATGCGCTATCATTCGCTGATTATTGAGGCTGTAGGAAACAAAGAATTACGGCCATTGGCATTTAGTGAAACGGATCGGGCGCTGATGGCTTTTACCCATATACAACATCCTTCCATCGGCATACAGTTTCATCCGGAATCGGTATTGACTGCCTATGGCATGCAGATCATCCAAAACTGGAGTGAGATGTACCGGCAATAAATCATGTTATTATTTCAACCCGGCGGATGGCTCTGCCGGAGGCAGCTCATTGTTCTTGTTTTGCTGTGTTACAATATGCCGCACAACAATCAGCAGGGCTATAGCGATATAAAACATCGCACCGATCTTATGGGTATCAATCAGCTCTGAAAAGAAATTATTGACGAAGCCTGCCGCAAATACCATCACAAGCCCCATCGTTACTTTTTTATAAAAAGGATCCTTTGCCATGTGATACGTCTTTTGCGCCTGTGCCAATACCGCCGGAATCAGCAGGGCATAAAGCAGCATAGCCGGCCAACCCTGTTCTACCAGCATAAAGAGGTAATAATTATGTGTGGTGGAACGTTCCTCATTGCGACTAACCCAGGTTTTAAAAGCCGTTACCGCATAATTTTTATAATAATCATAAAAATTATTGGGGCCTACTCCCGTAAGAGGCCGGTCCTGGCTCATCCTTACGGCTGCAATCCAACGGTAAAAACGCTCCATGGAGGACATGTCCGTTCCGCGAAACATGGCCACTACCGTTTCGGTGAACGTTTGCTGCGTGGCCGTATATTTCATATCGGGGCGATAATTATAATAGCGGTTATTGCCGGCAAGGAGTATTACGATTGCAATAACAAAGCCGTAAAATATCGGCATGATCCAGTTGACGATTTTTTTCCGGATAGCAAATGCAATGAACAAGGCAAAAAATACGCCCAGCATAGCGGCACGAGAGCCTGCTACACCAATTGCAGCCATAAAAAAGAAAATAAGCGACAGTAATACCAGGCGCCTCAGGAATTTGTGCCGGGCTAACTGAAAGCAAATCAGCAGTAGCGGAAAAAACATGGACAGGGCGGTGGAGTAATCCACATGATTCATATAAAAGGGCAATACCACCCTGTTGGATTCCCAATAACCGAAATGATGCATGGAATGCCAGGAAAATACAAAAATAGTATATGCAATAAAAGGTATGGCAAATACCCAAAAAGCCCTGGTAAAATCTTTCTTTTCCCGGAAGATCAATACCGGGAACAACAGGAAGCTGATTAGCAGCCAGGATTGCCCCAAAAGGTATTTAAAAGAGAGTTCGAAATTTTCTGAAAACAATACCGCCACGATCAGCCAAAGCATCTGGAGCGCAATAATAAGGGTAAGTGGATTCCGCAGAAACCATTCGGGCAGCCTACATCTTTTATTCATTACGACAATGAAGAGCCACAGCAAGGTAAAGAGCCACATCAACGGTTCATCGGGGAAAGAGGTGCTGAGCTTTCCGTCAATGATGGTAACATCAACAGAAACCGGTATGCAGAATAATAGAAAATAAAAAAGACTTTTCCAGTTCAGTAAAGCCCAACCCAGTAACAGCAATGCGAATGGCGGCGCTAAAAAGAAATAATTATTGGTAAATGCTAACAAGCCGGTGCAAACCAAAAACAGCACACCTGAAAGTAACAGGATGAGGTTTTCGTGTTTTATGCTGAGCCGTTGTTCCATACTACCTTCCTTAAATTTACTGCTCCCGCAGTTTTTGGTAAAATTCCATCATGCAGGCCAGCAGGGAGCCGAACAGTAGTCCTCCGGCCAGGCAGATCAGTAATACCAAAGGAATCTTCGGGAAAGAAGGCACATCCGGAATGTAAGCATCCTGTATGCGGTAGAACAAGGCCGTATTTCTTTTTGCCTTACCCATATATTCCTGAACCAGACCGGTAAATTCGTTGACCTTGGTGAGATAGGCATCTTTCTGATAAACAACTTCCTGCAGGAATTCCATAGCGGCAGATGCCGCACCGGAGGTGGTGACATTATTCTGAATGACGTTGCCACGGGTAGGGAGTAATGCCTGCTGCAAATTATAAGTATTGCGGATATACTGAATGGAATCGTCCAATATAGCTATCGTATCTTTCATGTGTCCGATTTTTTCTTCCAGCATGATCACCATATCACGATCAATAGTGTTGAAGTAATCCTGGTAAACGGATTCAATACGATTGACAATATCCTGTGTAATCTCAAAAGCTTTCTGAGGGTCGGAATGGGTAAAAGACAGTTCGACATTTTTGGTGTCATTCCTCGTCAGGGTAAATTTCTTCCTGAATTTATCAACGGCATTGCCTCTTTTTTTATAGCCGTAGTCTTTCATAAGCCCGTATTTCTCCACAATATATTGTGCGAGTGCATCGCTTTTTGCTATAGTAACGATATGATCCACATCGTCATTGGTAGCAAAAAATACGGTAGGATCATAGCCGGTGGTATGATAAGTTCTGCCCCGATCCATAATCTGCGGGCTTTTTACAATCACTACGGCCTGGGAGGTATATTGTTTTTTTTGCAAAAAGCAGAAAAATGCCCCTATGATTAATGCGCAAACCGTAAGAATCATAATAAACTTCCGGCGGCGGTAGATTGTTTTTAAAATATCTATTAAGTCAAATTTCATCTTGTAGAATGCCTGATTTTTAGATAAAAGACGGTGTAAGATAAATAAAAGGTGTTCAAATTTATATGTTCCTGCCCAAATAATTATACGCTCTCTCCTGCCTTCATTTTTTCGGCATTTTCAGCAAACTGCAGGGCGGCAATCATTGCGCCTATCTCGCCATCCATAAACTCGTCTAACGCATACACGGTCATGTTTATTCTGTGGTCGGTAATTCTTCCCTGCGGATAGTTATATGTCCTGATTTTTGCAGAGCGGTCGCCTGTGCTGACTAAGCTTTTCCGGCGATGGGCAATGGCCTCTTCATGCTTACGTACCTCTTCTTCGTAAAGCTTTGTCCGCAGCATCTGCATGGCTTTTTCACGGTTGCCTAACTGGGTGCGTTCCGTTTGGCAAATTACCACGGTGCCTGTGGGAATATGGGTCAGCATGACTTTAGTTTCCACCTTGTTGACATTCTGCCCTCCGGCGCCGCCGCTGCGGGAAGTTTCCATTTTCACATCGCTTTCCTTCAGTTCAAAATCCACCTCATCAGCTTCCGGCAGCACGGCCACAGTAGCTGCGGAGGTATGTACCCTGCCGCTGGCTTCCGTAGCCGGCACACGTTGCACGCGATGTACACCGCTTTCAAATTTCAATATGCCGTAAACATCCTCTCCTCTTACTTCGAGCTGCACCTCTTTATAACCACCAACGGTACCTTCCGTTTCGCTGAGTACAGCAGCCTGCCAGCCTCTTTTTTCAATAAATTTTAAATACATCCTCAGGAGATCGCCGGCAAAGATGCTGGCTTCATCGCCCCCGGTTCCCGCACGAATCTCCAGGATGGCATTTTTTTCATCCTGTGGATCTTTCGGGATCAGCAACTGCCGGATATGTTCTTCTGTTTCGGTTTTGTTGATCTCATGCTGTTGCAGCTCTTCCTTAGCCATTTCACGCAGCTCTTCATCCTGCTCCGTATCCAGCACCTCCCGGTCGAATGCAATGGCATCTATCGTGTCCCGGTAGGTTTTATAAGCATGTACAAGCGGCTCCAGTTTCCTGTATTCTTTAGATATCTGGGTAAAACGTTTATTGTCCTGAACTACTTCAGGATTGGTGAGTGCTATACCTAACTCTTCAAAGCGGGCTTTTACCGCCTCTAACTTGTCTATCATACAATATCAATACGTGCTTCTGTAATAGCGTGTTGCGCTTTATTTTTTAGATTTAAAAGCGGCAATGGCATTACGGGTAAAATCGCTCAGCACTAATCGTCCGCTGATAGCAGCCCGTTCGGTAAGCAACCGGTCCCAGTGTTGGGTACCTTCCCAAAAAATATTTTTTAATTCCAGCATAGCCTCAGGGCTGGATGCGGCTAATCGTGCTGCTAATCGTTCCACCTCGGCATCCACAGCTTCGATGTGATCATAAATGGCAGCATACATGCCGTGTTGCTGTGCCCAGGCGGCGCTGCGCCACTCCGTGGCATCTATGGCCAACTGGGAAAATGCAGCGCTTCCTACTTTTCTTTCTACAGCCGGCCCTACTACAAAGGGGCCGATACCTACCGCCAGCTCGCTTAATTTTACAGCAGCGCTACTTAGCGCTATAGCATAATCCGCAGCGGATATCAGACCTACGCCGCCACCCACAGCCTTTCCCTGAACGCGGGCAATCACTATTTTACCACAGGTACGCATAGCATTAATTACATGGGCAAAGCCATTGAAGAATACCTGTCCGGAAGCAGTATCGCTGATAGCCACTAACTCATCGAATGAGGCTCCTGCACAAAATGCCTTTTCTCCGCCGCTGCGCAGTATGATAACAGCCGTATCGGTATCCCTTCCGGCAGCGGTGATGGCCTCGGCTAATTGTGCGAGGATATTGCCGGGCAACGAATTGCTTGCAGGATGAAAAAATTCTATAGTGGTAATGCCTTTCGCGGTCTTACTGTTTACATAAGCAGGTAATGTCATGCCCTTGCTGGTATTTTTTTAAAATAATGTGCAAAAGTAGGAAATAATTACGGCTCATTTTCATGATGGTCGCTTATAATTACACTTCAGCAGACCATTGCTCCACAATCAGGTTTCGGGCAAAGTTTCAGATATGTTTCTCCGGAGCAGGATAAAGTACGGAGCTGTATCATTTCCATACTAATGTTAAGTCAGAGAGATATTGTTTGTATGGTGTAAACTATATTGAACTCATTGTCCAATATTTTACATTTTTAATTTTTAATTTTGACTTAATATTAATACATGATCCTGGAAAGTTCCTCCGGTGCTGCCGGCTGTGAGATATTGTAGAGAATAACGCCGCCTTCCACCATTGCAATAAGCAGATTTTCATACGGGATACAATCGTAGAAACGGGCGCCGGCCACTGATGTGGTATAAGTCAGTTCATATTGATGTATGCCGGTTCCGGCAGTATAAACTTTCAGGCCGTCCTGGCCATCACACACATACAGGTAGCCGTCCTGCCAGCCTAAACCATAGGGTTCGACCATGTTGAGCATATTCATTTCCATGGGATTCTGCGGGTTCCTGATGTCATATATGTAAAGTGCATTCAGGCTGCCACCGCAGGCGGAACCGCTGCGGACAGTTACATAGGCTATGGAATCATGAGCCACTACCGGATCGCAGGCGCGGATATGGCTCACCATACCAATCTTCACCGGGTTTGCCGGATTGGCTATGGAGAAGACATACATAGCTTCTCCGGAGCCCACAAATAGTTTGTCCTTATAAGGAAAGATCGTTTCAATATCGAAACCGACTTCGGAGGCTTTTACCTGTTGCGGATTCCCGGCCTGCTCTATACTATAAGTAATCAAACGGGAGGCATCCACGGCATACAGGTAATTGCCGGATACGGTGAAGCGAGCCAAAGAACCGCCTTTCCCCGACGGGTTTTGTACATTTTCGAGGGAACCGGTATCTGCTTTATCACAGGCTGTAAAGAGCAGGAGGCTCAGGGCAATTAAGCCGATATAGCGAAAGCGTATGGATCGTGTGCGCATAGTCAAAATTTACATTTAGGAGCATGAAGTGTAGTATATTCCCAGTCCGCTACATCACCCTTATTTTCATCCACACATTCAAAATAGCCGAGACCAGGTGGCACGTCTATAGAGGTAAAACGAAAGGTGTTGGCGATGCGGGTTTGCAGATGAGCATTATGAATATCGCTGATGTCCACCACAACCAGGTCATTATAATTATTGGAATAAAGAAAATGATCTTTTACCGCCAGCTCCGAGGCGCCCCCGATAGTAATGAAGGTCAGTTGCTGCGGATGAGAAGGGTCGCTGATATCAATAATATGAATGCCTTTGTTGGTTTCTACCTGGTAAAGCCGGTTTCCTTTGACATATATTTTTCCACCCTGCTCCACCGGTTTAGGGGGCTGCGATGCTATAGGAATACCGGCGATATCGGATTTGTACACCGGCTTCCAGCCTTCTACTTCCGCAGGTGTTGCGCTGCCTTTACAGCCCATTAAAAAACCGCCTGCAAAGAGCATAAACAGTAAAGATATTTTGAGATGCATAAACCTTGGTTTAAAGATCAATGAAGTGCCGTGCACTAAAAATAATAATGAAAATTTTTGTAAAATTTCGCAACAGTTATCCGATAGACGAGCATCCGCTTTATTCTATTTGGTGAATTTGTTACTTTGCATAAAAATATGTCGGATATGCGTTTAGTGATCACCAATATCAAATCGTTGTTCCAGGTTACAAATTCAGAAAACGTGGCGGGAAAGGCTATGGCGGAATTGTCCCGCATTGACAATGCCTGGCTGCTGTTAGAAGATCATAAAATCAAAGCCTTTGGCACTATGGAAGACTGGCGGGAGGAATTTCATACCGATAATATCCTGGATGTGGAAGGGAAGATGGTCTTGCCGGCCTGGGTGGATGCACATACGCACTTAGTATATGCAGCACCAAGAGAGCAGGAATTTGTTGATAAAATCAAGGGACTGAGTTATGAAGAAATCGCCCGCCGGGGAGGCGGCATTTTAAATTCTGCAAAAGCTATGCAGGAAATAGATGAAGAAGCTCTATTCGACATCAGCATAGAGCGACTGCACCATGCCGTACATTCCGGAACGGGCGCTATTGAGATCAAAAGCGGTTATGGCCTGAACTTAGAAGCAGAGCTGAAGATGCTCCGCGTGATCCGCCGGCTGAAGGAAGCGGATATTATTCCGGTAAAAGCCTCCTTTTTAGCCGCACATGCTTATCCGCCCGAATACCGCGATGATCATGAAGGTTATGTAGATTTAATTATCGGGGAAATGCTGCCCCGTGTCGCCGGAGAAGGATTGGCCGATTATATGGATGTGTTCTGTGAAAAAGGTTTTTTCTCCGTTGCAGCTACAGACCGTCTGCTGGAAGCCGGATGGAAATATGGTTTGAAGCCCAAAATTCATGCGAATCAATTGCACCGGTCGGGAGGCGTACAAGTCGGCGTAAAACATCATGCCATCAGTGTGGATCATTTGGAAAGTATGGGGCAGGAAGAAATAGACTGCCTGAAGAACAGCAACACCATGCCGGTATTGCTACCGGGTGCGGCCTTCTTTCTTGGTATGTCCTACCAGCCGGCAAGAGCAATGATTGATGCCGGACTGCCGGTAACCATAGCGAGCGATTACAATCCGGGCAGCTGTCCCTCTTCCAATATGAATTTTCTCCTGACCCTGGCCTGCACCCAGATGAAGATGACTCCGGAAGAAGCGATAAATGCCCAAACGCTTAATGGTGCAGCGGCATTGGAGCTGCAACACGATATGGGAAGCATAGCCGTTGGGAAGCGTGCAAACCTGATCATCACCAAAGCCATTCCTTCCCTGGCTTACCTTCCTTACAGCTTTGGCGAAAACCTGATTGACAGCGTGCTTATTGATGGCAAAATAGTCTGACCTTGCCATTGGGAAATGTCAAATTATTGTGTCATACTGCACCAATTGTTCACTGCTGCTCCCTGAAATATGGCAGAGGTGGTGCTTGTCATACCTCATTGATGATTTCTTTTGAGCATGATTTATTTTTTACGGCATATCATATCCCATCATCGGGGGGATAAATTCCTTTGTCTAAACACTTATTTTTGCTAAGCAACGCCGATGATGAAGCTGTACGCCAACCATATTTTTTCCCTGCTCCGGATCATCTTCCTTTTTTCAACAGGAATGATGATGGCATTGTCGGTACAGGGACAGAAATACAATTTTGTGAACTATAATGTAGAAGGGGGGCTTACCCAGTCGCAGGCGCTATGCATCACACAGGATCACAACAATGAGCTTTGGATCGGAACCTATGGCGGGGTATCCCGCTTCGATGGAAGTCATTTTGTCAATTATGATAAGGGTAGGGGTATAGCCAGCAATATTATTCTTGATATCAAAACCGATCGCCGGGGGCATATATGGATGGCTACTTCCAATGGCATCACGGAATATGATGGACTGCATTTTAAAAACTATTTTCCTGCTGCCACCTCAATACAGAACGCATTCCAGCAATTGGTGATAGACGGTGATAATACGGTATGGGCGCTGGCCAATCAGAAGATATACCGTAAAGAGGGAACGGAATTCATCAAACAAACAGGCATTGATTCCGTATTAGTTATAGCCGGAGATACGGCAGGATTAGTATATGCATCTACTTTAAATAAGCAACTATTAGTTTATAAAGACCAACAATGGCGCCCGGTAACCGACAATAGCGGAAGCACGGATTTTTTTATCCTCAGCATATCGGAAGGCCGGCACAGCAAGACATTGCGCTGCCTGACCAATAAAGGGATTTATGAATTGCATAACGGCATACTGGTTCGGCTGCATTTTAGCTTTCCCGGAAAAACTAAACCGGCTGTTCGCCGTCTTTTTGAAGACAGCAAGGGCATTCTGTGGTTTGCATTTGAAGATGGTGGCGCCTGGCAATTGAATAAGGGTAAATGGACACATTTTACCTTTAAAAACGGCCTTACGGATGATGTTGTCAATACATTTTTTGAAGACCGGGAAGGTAATATCTGGATAGGTTCCAACGGGTCAGGGTTGTATCGTTATGCCAGCCATTTTTTTACTTATTACGACCGCAGCAGCGGCCTTGCCAATCCGAGCATCATAACTATTACCCAACAACTGAAAAACGGGCGGATCTATTTCAGCGACGGGAGCGGAGGTTTATCTACCTTCCTGCACAACGAGCCGCAGTCCATAAACATGCCGCCAGGCATAGGAGCCGTAACCACGATCACCTGCGATAAAAACGGCATACTTTGGGCCGGATCTGTAACGAGCGGACTCTGGCAATATGACGGCAAAACATTCCGGGCTTTTTCCGATCCGGAATATCCGAATGCATTTTTGAATGTCTTTACTTTACGGTATCATAAAGATGCTTTATGGGTAAACACATTTACAGGATTATATAAAATTATCCCCGGTACCACACAGCGCCTGAAGGTTGATGTCAAGGCATTCAGCAGTATCTTACCCGTAGGAAACGATTCCTTATTATTAGGCAGTATTCATGGCGCACTGATCTATAATCTCTGCTCCGGTACGTTGACCAATATCCTGAAAGATGTCAATGTGATTTGCTTCACAGAAGATGGCAATTACATCTATATTGGAACGGATGATCGCGGTGTGGTGCAATGGGATAAAAGTAAAGGCACATTCCGGGAGATATCCGTAAAAAATGGCCTGAGCTGCAATTATGTTTATAGCCTGCTTACGGACGATTATCATAATATCTGGGCAGGTACTGGTTGCGGTATTGACCGGATATCCCGCGAAAACGGCGTGCTAAATATCCGGAGCTTCGGCAGGTCTGATGGGTTAATTGGTGTGGAAAATAATTCCAATGCTTCTTTTAAAGATGAGGATGGATTGCTATGGTTCGGCACTACGCGGGGGCTTTTCCGTTTCAACCCTGCGGCGGAAGAATTGCAGGGCAGCGCTCCGATAGTTGTTTTACAATCATTGAAATTATTTTCAAAGGAGATTAGCCCTTCAAAAGCTGATAGCATCATTCCTTTTGAAAATCTGCCCTTTCATCCCGTATTTCAGCCGGGTCAAAATCATCTCACCTTTACCTTTAAAGGTATTTATCTCAGCAACCCGGATAAAGTCAGATATCGCTACCAGTTGATCGGAGCGGAAAAAAACTTTACGGAAACCGATCAGAATACGGTAGTATTTTCCAGTCTGCCACCGGGTGATTATGTGTTCAAGGTCTGGGCTTCTGATGCTTCAGGAACCTGGTACAACAATGTTGCCTATTATGCTTTTCGTATTAATGCGCCTTTTTACCTGACCTGGTGGTTCCGGATACTCTCCGGCCTGCTGATTATTGCACTTTTCCTTGCAGGCGTATATATCCGCAACCGGATGAAGACCCGGCGTATTGCCTGGGAGCAAAATCTCCGGGAGGAAGAACAGATGCGGGTACGGCAAAGAACGGCAGAGGATTTTCATGATGAAATCGGCAATAAACTGACCCGTATCAGTCTGCTGACTACCATTGCAGAAAATAAAATTGCCGGCAGTAACCCGGGCTTAAGTCACTTGCTCCGGCAAATCAAACAAAACGTCAGCTCACTCTATAACGGTTCTAAGGATATCATCTGGTCCCTGCAGCCGCACAGTGATTACCTGGATGAAATCATTCACCGCATTCATCAGATTGCCACGGATATGCTTCAGGATACCGATATCCGCCTGCATTACCGTCTGACGCAGGATCCGGGATTAGAACTGCACCGTAAAATGCCCATAGATTACAGCAGAAACCTGGTGATGATCTTTAAAGAAGTGGTCAATAATACCGTGAAGCATGCCGGAGCAAAAAATATTCACCTGCATATAGCCATCAGCTCCCGGCAAATCATCTTTAATTTTTCTGATGATGGTATCGGGTTTGATCCTAAGATGGAGTATGCCGGGAACGGCTTAAAAAATATCCGAAACCGTGCTAAAAGAATTCATGCAGAAATTTATACCGGTAGCGGCGGTTTTACCAAAGGCACGGAAATCCGGTTAATTATCGGATACGGATAAAAATAGCCGTAAAAGAAAAGGCCAATATTGCTTTGGGAAATTTTATTCGTAGCGCAGGGCATCAATCGGATTGAGGCGAGCCGCCTTGGATGCCGGATAAATACCCGAAATTAAGCCTACTACGGTACATAATATCAGTCCCATACTCATCCATCCCCAGGGTACTAAAAATCCGCTTTTCAATAACAGGGAAACGATATTGCCGATCAGGATACCAAGCGCCACGCCTAATATGCCGCCGCAGATGCTGATCAGCACCGATTCGGACAGGAATTGCCGGCGAATAACACTGTTTTTGGCGCCCAGCGCCTTGTTCACGCCTATTTCTCTTGTACGCTCCGCAACGGACACCAGCATAATATTCATCAGCCCGATGGCTGCACCCAGCAGGGTGATGAAACCGATAGCCATGGCAGCAAGACTCACAAACCGGATATTATCCATCAGCATGGCCGCTAAGTTGTCGTTTTTATTTACACTGAAATTCGCCTCTGCCCCTAAGGGTATTTTACGAATCTGGCGGAATAAACCTTCCGTTTCTTCCGCAGCCGCGTCAATCATTGCCACCTGCGGTACCCGGACACTTATCACAAAAGAAGGATCATTCTGGTTATACACTGCACGGGCGTTCTGCAGGGGAACAAAAACCGAATTGTCCACATTGCTGATCATGCTGCTTCCCTTGGATTCCGCCACGCCTACAATTAAATATTTTACATAACCTATAGTGATATTGCTGCCCGGCGCAGCTTCCCATTTTGATCCCCATAATTTTTTTGCAATGCCACTGCCTAAGATACACACATAGGAACCGGACACTACTTCATTTACGGAGAAATTACGCCCGGAGGCCAGATCGGTGCCCGATACCCCCAGGTAATTTTCATCTACGCCCATCACCCGCACATTCGGATTGGTCTTCTTCTCGCCATACTTTGCCGTGGCCGTACCCGTACCATTCATAGCAATGGATATCGTAGCCGGAAATTTAAAGCGGGTTTTAAATTCGTTGGCTTCCTTAAAGCTGATTGATCGTTGTTCTACCGTAGTAATGTTCAGGCCGCCTTTACGTTTTTTACTTTTGAGTATTGCGCTCGTAACCTGGAAAGTATTGGCGCCCATCCCGCTGAAATTGGCATAAATACTGGCTTTCATTCCTTCAATTGCCGTCAGGATGCCTACAAGCGCCATAATACCCAACGCAATGATACCGATGGTTATCCCGGTGCGCATCCTGTTGCTCACAATGGAGCGGTAGGCTAATGAAAAATCAAAACTGAGTTTTTGAAACATGTTGTTCAAATATGCTGCAAATTACCGGTATCTGTTCGTCATACAAAATAATAAAACCCAATAATGCCGTTCCGGTTCATTTCAGATAAGAAAAAAGCGTGCCAGCATTTAATCATGAACAACAAACTTAAAGCCGATACCGTGCAGAGTCTGTAGGTCAATGCCTTTTGCCGCCTTAATATATTTCCTGATTTTGGTCATAAAGACATCCATGCTGCGTCCTAAGAAATAATCGTCTTTACCCCAGACCGCCATTAGGATATCTTCCCGTTTTACTACGGCATTTTGATGATCACACAGGTATTTAAGCAGATCCGCTTCTTTCTGAGTAAGCTGAAAACTTTCACCATTCACCTGTATAGAAAGCTGCTTATAGTCGAAATGCAGATTGCCGACCTGGTATTGCTGCGCATTATTCCGGTCCATATTTTTGGTACGTTTAATAAATACCTCTATGCGCAGGAGCAGCTCTTCCATATTGAAAGGCTTGGTAATGTAATCATCTCCGCCGGCTTTAAATCCTGCAATACGATCAGCATCCATGGATTTTGCAGTCATAAACAGGATGGGAATCCGGTCGTTTTTCTTACGGATTTGCTGCGCCAGCATCATGCCGTCTTTCTTGGGCAGCATGACATCCAGCAGGCACAGATCAACATTCTGACGCATAAACTGCTGCCAGGCCGTTTCACCGTCATGACAATATACCACCTCGTAGCCGCTTTCTTCCAGGTTATCTTTAATCACAAAGCCCAGAGTCGGGTCATCTTCCACTAATAAAATTTTTGCTTTTACCGATTCCATATTATTTGAAAAAATTAGTGTTATGAATGATATAGTAACGAAAAAATGTCATAAATATTTATTGCCGGGTATTTTTTATTAAACCGCAAGACTACAAACCCCAACTAATAAGCATATATTTATACAAGTTCAACACGTGAATTATTCTTTTATTTTTTCCGGAATTTCAATACAAATTCGCTGCCCACACCGGTTTCGCTGCGACAATACACCGTTCCGTTATGGGCTTTGGCGATAATGTTTACATAGTTCAGGCCAATGCCGAATCCTTTCACATCATGCACATTGCCCGTAGGAACCCTGAAAAAGCGTTTAAATAAAAATTTCATATGCGCCTTATCAATTCCAATACCGTTATCCCGAACCGTCAGCTCAATTGCTTTTGTATTTTCCTGCAGCAGGATGGTAATTTCGGGTGTTTTGTCACAATATTTAATAGCATTATCGAGCAAATTGTTCAGGGTGTTTTTCAGATGTAGCTTATCGCCCATAAACATTACCGGAGCTTGCGGCAATTTCAGCTCAAGCCGGCCTCCCCTGCTTGCAACCAGGTTCCGAAAACTATGCGTCACCTGCTGAATCAGTTCCTGCCAGTTCAGCGATTCCTTTTTAAGCTGTATGGTTCCTCTTTCCGCATGGGCCATTTGCAATACCCGTTCTACATGCAATGCTAATTGTGCCGCCTCATTATCTATGATGGTGGCATAGTTCAGCAGGCGCTGCGGATTATGAATAATGCCGGGCTTTTTAAGCACCTCTGCAGACAATTGTATGGAGGCCAGAGGTGTCTTAAATTCATGGGTCATATTATTTACAAAATCTTTTTGCACCTCGCTGAGTCGTTTTTGTTTCAATACGAGAAACACAATATAAGCCAAAAAAACAAGCACCAACAGCAGCACTAAAGACGATATGGTCCAGATAGAAAGCTGAGATAGCAGAAATTTTTTCCTGTCCGGGAAATATACGCCGAAGTAGTAATTCTCATTTTTCAGCTTAGGTAATTCGAAGTGTGTAAGCGACAGCGCTTTTTGCGCACCCATCGGAACGAATTTGCGAACAGGTATACTGTCACTCATGCAATCGTACATGCCGTATTCAAAATCGGTGATCAGGTTCTCCAGCGTAAATTCCTCTTTAAGAAAATGCTCTAACACTTCCGGCTCCACCTTATCATTGATATGCACAATAAAGTAATCGGGACGAATCTGCTCCACCACATTATTGACTACCGGCTGAATTTTTTTCATCATCCATATCTTGTTGGCCACATTCCGTAAGCTGGAGGTTACATTCAGGTTGAATTCTTTTTCTTCCAACTGGTACGCGCGATTAACCCAGTACATCTGGGTGGCAATGATGCCGGAGGCCGACAGTAAAGCCAGTCCGAACAAAGCGCGAATCGTTACGTTTTTCATCCTGTTTGCGAAAATAACACCCTTTCTTTATTTCCGTACCCGATTGACTTCCCGTTAACCGGTACGCTGCGGATACTTTTTAATCCAGGATGCGCATACTTCCATTTTCATATTGTAAGATATGCAGCTTTTTATTCTCAAAAAACATAAACTCATTTCGATCATTCCATACCGGGAGGATCTCGTAGCGGGTAAACAAGGTATTACTGATATCATCAAAATGCTCATTAAAAACCACGCCGTACTGCTCTAAGAGATGACACATCCAGAACATCAGCTCATAACCCCGGAATGCAAACTCTCCCGGATTAGACGTTTCATATCGCTTATATTTTTTTAGAAAATCTGCTCCGGGGCCTGTATTCAGATCATAATAAAACGGTGTGGTATAATAAATGGAAAGGTTGGGATAAGCCTGTTGGACATCCAGATCGGGAAGTACTTTCCAGGATGGCATGCCGAAAACTTCAAACTTATATTCCGGCCCCATTCCGGAAAGTTTTTTCAACAGGGAATAAGCAAGCCGGGTGTCGAGAATGGTACAATAAATCACATTGACCGCATCAGCGGAAAACTGTGATTGAATAACTTTAAAATCTTCGTCATTATTGCATTTTAGTTCCGTAAACGTCCTGCTTTTCCGAAACTCTTCTTTCACCATATTATAAGCATCATCCGCGTAAGAGCTGTCCCGGTACAGCAGAAATTTCGGGTTGCGCTTATATTTACGGTCGGCAAACTCCAATATCTTTTGCACATGAGTATGTAATGTAGGTTGTACAATGATAAAATATGGGTTGTCCTTTAGCCCTGCATCGGAGGGAGAAAGCGCAGACAGAAAGTTTACCTTATGACTTTTGGCATAGCCGGCTACCAACGAAATATCGTCCGACTGCAGCAATCCAATAATCAGATCGGTGCCTTCCAATTTTTTCTGGCGAAGCAGAAAATACACAGAATTGCCCGGGTCGGAAATGTCATGAACATGCAAGTCAAGCTTGAAATTGTGACGAGCCATACTATCTCCGGCAATCAACACACCTTCATAAAAACTTACACTCTGCACCGTGGATTCCGGCATGATTTTATGCGAAACGGCCCTGCCGTTTACGACCACTTTGCTTAGATTCAATGGAAGCAACACATCCACGCGATAGACTGCTTTCTTTTCTGCAACAGGAAAATCAGGAAGCACTCTTTTTTTTCTGAACATGTCAATTGTTTCGGTGCTGTCCGGTGAACGGACTTCAGCGGGCAGCCGGCCATCCTGGCGGTTGGCTGTGGTTGTTGACTTCCGCTTCGATTTTCGTTTCCAAAACTGGGCATGGCTGTCTTGTGAAACAGCCAGTAGAAAAACAAATGATAATATAATACTCAAAAATCGTTTCATGAATACAAGCATTTTAATCAGGCGGCAGGTATGCGGGTTCTTATAAGAATTGCCGCAAATAAGCGCTGCAATTTATAAGGATTCTTCCATATCGCCATAAGGCGCCTGTTTTATGTGCCGGAAGTTTTGTCCAACAAATATACTCCATGCCTCATTATCGCCCTATATTAAATTATTTTTGCAGCATCATTCAACCATTACATTATGCTGTCATTAAGTTTTGCAGAGGAAAATTATCTGAAGGCCATTTATGTCATTCAGCAAAAAAACGGACAACCGGAGGTCAGCGTAAATGATATTGCGGAACGGGTAAACACCCGCCCTGCAACGGTTACAGATATGCTGAAAAAATTATCTGATAAGCAACTGATTCATTACAAAAGATACCGGAAAACATATTTAACCGATACGGGATTGCGGCAGGCATTACAAATTGTCCGCAAGCACCGGCTGTGGGAAGTATTTTTAAACAAAAAATTAAACTTCTCCTGGGATGAAGTACACGATATCGCCGAACAGTTAGAACATATCCAGTCCGACAGCCTGATTGAAAAATTGGATGCTTATTTAGGTTATCCCCAGTTTGATCCGCATGGCGATCCTATCCCGAATGCAAAAGGAGAAATCACCCCGGCCTCTACCATTACACTGGCTTCCGCTTCGGTACATTCCCGCTGGAAAATAGTTGCAGTAAAAGAAACAGGAAATGCCTTTTTGCAACATCTGGAAAAGATCGGAATTGCCATCGGTACGAAGGTTACGGTAATGGATGTCCTTCCCTTTGACGGCAGTGTTCAAATTAAAGTGGGAGATGATAAAACGATAACCGTTTCGGAAAAAATCGCTCTTAATTTAATGGTTCAGGAAATTTAAAGGCTGCCGGGCGGTATGTACCTCTGATTAATCCCGCAGGTGCGGGACGCTAACCAACTGAGCCAGTTTCCCCACAGGTTTAAAATCCGGGTCACAAAGCATTTGCAACAACTTCCTGCTTTTCTGTTTTTTGATAAAGCGTTCCATTCTAATAGCATCACCTTCCTTTTCACCACAAGAGAAATACGCCATTAATTCCCATGGCCGGTATTTTGCAGTAAAAGTATTGAACGGTTTAGTGTTATGCTCCGCAAGACGACGAAGCGGGTCATCCGAATAACCCACGTAAAATAAATCAGCGCTTGGAGAATATAGGAGATACAGGTAAAACATAATGAAAAAAGCCGGCATGTACCGGCTTTCTGCTCTTCCTGTTGGACTTGAACCAACGACCCTCTGATTAACAGTCAGATGCTCTAACCAACTGAGCTAAGGAAGAATAACTTCTTATTTCAATTCTTCAACAGACCCTCTGATTAATCCCGAATCGTTCCTCTCGGGACGCTAACCAAAGCGCTAAGGAAGAATCTTAGCCCTTTCAAAATCGAAAGGTGTGCAAAGGTAAAAAACGTTTCAATTCTTTCAAAAAAATCAAAAGAAAATTTATTCAAAAATCATTTTGAGCTCTAAAATTACTGGCGGGTGCATCTTGTATCGCTTAATTCGCCCGTATTTATTTATTTTTGCAGTCCTTCAAATTAAATCAGCTATTCCTTTTCTTTCATGAGCGATACAGGTATGAATAATCCGGATCAGCATAATGCAGTCACTATTAGCAAAATGTACGAGGGCTGGTTTCTGGAATATGCCAGCTATGTGATTTTAGAACGCGCAGTACCGGCCATGGAAGATGGTCTGAAACCGGTACAGCGCCGTATCCTGCACGCATTGAAGGAAATGGACGACGGCCGTTTTAATAAAGTAGCCAATGTGATCGGGCAAACCATGCAGTACCACCCTCATGGCGATGCCTCTATTAACGATGCTATCGTTAACCTGGGGCAAAAAGATCTGCTTATTGACACGCAGGGCAACTGGGGGGATGTGCGTACCGGAGATTCCGCAGCGGCTTCCCGCTATATTGAGGCGCGTTTGTCAAAGTTTGCTTTGGATGTGGCTTTTAATGCCAAAATCACCGAATGGCAATTGAGCTACGACGGCAGAAAAAATGAGCCGGTAACGCTTCCGATGAAATTCCCGTTATTGCTGGCACAGGGCGCAGATGGCATTGCCGTGGGGCTTTCTACTAAAATTTTACCCCATAACTTTTGCGAAATTATAGAGGCGGCTGTAAAGTATTTAAAAGGTAAAAAATTTGAGCTTTTCCCCGATTTTCTTACGGGGGGAATGATTGATATCACGAATTATAATGATGGCGCCCGCGGTGGAAAGGTAAGAATCAGGGTACATATCGAGGATGTGGATAAGAAGACTCTATCCATTAAATCCGTACCGTATGGTGTCAGCACACAACAGCTTATTGACAGCATCCTTAAAGCTAACGACAACGGAAAAATCAAGGTTAAATCAGTTACAGACAATACCGCCAGGGATGTGGAGATCAGTGTGCAGCTTGCTCCCGGCGTTTCTGCCGATCAGACCATTGACGCCTTGTATGCTTTTACCGACTGTGAAATATCCGTTTCTCCCAATGCCTGTGTCATTATCAAAGACCGCCCGCATTTTATCGGTGTTACCGACCTGCTGAAATATGCCGTAGAACATACTAAATCACTCCTCCGGCAGGAATTGGAGATCAAGTGGAAAGAGCTGGAAGAAGACTGGCATTTTTCTTCTTTAGAAAAGATATTTATTGAAAAAAGAATTTACCGTGATATAGAAGAGGAAGAAACCTGGGAAGGCGTAATCCATGCTATTGATAAAGGTTTGAATCCTTATAAAAAGTTTTTCCGGCGCGACATCACCCGGGACGATATCGTTAAACTTACCGAAATCAAAATCAAACGTATCTCCAAATATGATGCCTTTAAAGCTGATGAGCATATCCGCTCAACAGAACAGGCTATAGACCAGGCAAAGCATCACCTGGAACATTTAGTGGACTATGCTATTCAGTATTTTGAAAACCTGTTGAAAAAATACGGTAAAGACCGGGAGCGTAAAACCGAAATCAAGCTATTCGATACGATTCAGGCGAATAAAGTTGCGATAGCCAATGCACGTTTATATGCCAATTATAAAGAAGGTTTTGTAGGAACCGGTTTGAAAAAAGATGAGTTTGTAGGCGAGTGCTCTGACATGGATCATATCATCGTATTCCGGAAAGACGGGAAAATGTTAGTAACCCGCGTGGCCGATAAAACCTTTGTAGGTAAAGATATTCTGCGTGTGGATGTATTCAGAAAAAATGATGACCGCACTACGTATAATATGATATACATGGACGGCAGTACCGGCATCACCATGGCCAAGCGCTTTAACGTAACCGGCATTACCCGTGACAAAGAATATGACCTCACGAAGGGTAACAAGGGTAGTAAAGTGCTGTATTTCTCTGCAAATCCCAACGGAGAAGCAGAGGTGGTAACCGTAACCTTGTCCCCTGGCAGCAGTGCCCGCATCAAGGTCTTTGATTATTATTTTGAACAATTAGATATCAAAGGCCGCAGCTCGCAGGGCAATCAGGTTACTAAATATCCCGTCCGGCAGATTAAATTCAAAGAAGCCGGAAAAACCACCCTTGCTGCGCCGGAAATATGGTATGACGACCAGGTGGGTCGCCTGAATATTGACGGTTATGGTCGCCTGCTGGGACGCTTTAGCCAGGACGACAGAATTCTCGTTTGCTACAGGAACGGAACTTATGAGCTTACGGATTTTGACCTGAGCAATCGTTATGAAGCAGAGGAGGTGATGCTGATTGAAAAATTCAGTCCGGACAAGGTAATTACTGCGGTTTATTATGATGCGGATAAAATGCAATACAGCGTAAAGCGCTTCCATATAGAAACGCAGACGCTGAAAAACCGCTTTCTGTTTATTAAAGAAGGCAACAAGCATAAGTTAGCATTAGTGACAACCCGTCAACATCCGGTTATACAGTTGAAAACAGGGAAGAAAAAATCAGATCAGCAGGAAGAGACGGTGGATCTGACGGAAAAAGTAAGCATCAGTGGCTGGAAGGCGCTCGGAAATAAATTGTGTGACAAAAACCTGGTTACGATTATGCTGAGGGACGAGGAGCCGGAAACCAGTGAAGAACCGGAAGCCGAACCCGCCCCGGATAAGGGGCATACCGGGAATGCTTCGCCTCCTACCCTGTTTTAGGCAGCCTCCCCCGTCTGCTTATGCGCTTTTTGAAATTTAATTGGGAGAAAATAAAGGGCATTTATTAACTTCACACATTCATTGCATCTTTTTGGAGTAAAGAAATTATCAAAGAACGATTGAAATATCCGTAATGAAAAAAATCGAACTGGAAATAGTAGCCATAACGAACAGCAGATTTCAAACCAACTCTTACGCCGTAGTACTGGGTGAACAAAACGGGATGAGGAGACTGCCGATTGTGATAGGAGGATATGAAGCGCAGGCCATTGCCGTAGCCTTAGAGAAACTGCCCGTTTCCCGTCCGCTGACACACGACCTGTTTCGTAATTTTTTCTATGCCTTTAATATTGAGTTACGGGAAGCCGTGATTTATAAGTTGGAAGAGGGTATTTTTTATTCCAAACTGATCTGTAACAGCGCCGATGAAACGCTGGAAATTGACAGCCGCACTTCCGATGCTTTGGCACTGGCTGTCCGGATGGGCTGCCCGGTATTTACCTTTGAAAATATTCTGGATAAAGCAGATTCTTATATTGATCAGGATAATGAATCCCTGAGCGGAGGCGCCAGGCAAAACCGGCAGGCAGAACCGGTATCTTCCGTTGAAACATACGATCCGGCTCCGGCAACCGATGCTGCCGATTTGAAAAAAATGAGCTTTGAGGAACTGCATGATTTACTGGAACGGGTTCTGGAAAAAGAAGATTATGTACAGGCTATTGCTATCCGGGATGAAATAAAAAAAAGGAAGCCTAAGGACTAAAAAGACAGCTACAGGCAAAGGCAAAAAAAAATTTACAAAAAAAATTGCATTAGCTTTGGTTTTTAAAAAGAATAGACTATCATTGTAACCATTTTCAGCTATTTTAAATTAAAATACAGGTTGTAAAGACCATATTTTGTAATAACATTTTAGAGCAAAACATATCGAATATTAATTATGAAAAGAACGTTATTAGGCCTGAGTGTGTTGTGCATCAGCGCGGCAACCCTGTTTACGGCTTGTTCTTCTAAGTCTAAAGGGAGGGGAGTATCTAAATCCACCGGTTGGAATTATAATGACACCCGATTGGGTGGATTTGACGTGCCCAAATATGATGGTCAGGTTACTGCCCCGGGGCTCGTGTTCGTAGAAGGTGGACGCTTCGCTATGGGTCAAACCCAGCAGGATGTTGCTTTCGAACATAACAACCCGGTACGCACCGTGTCCGTATCCTCCTTTTATATGGATGAAACAGAAGTAACTAACGTTGATTATCGTGAGTATATTTACTGGTTACAGCGTTCCTACAATGCCGACTACCCCGAAGCCGTGCTGAATGCCCTTCCGGATACGAACGTTTGGAGAAGCGCATTGTCCTATAATGAACCTATGGTAACACTTTATTTCCGCCATGCGGCATATAATTTCTACCCTGTAGTCGGTGTTAACTGGTACCAGGCCAATGCCTATTGCAAATGGCGCAGCGACCGGGTTAACGAGATGATGCTGATCAAGAAGGGTCAATTGCGTAAAAATCCCAACCAGGTGAATGAAGATGTGTATAACACCGGAGCTTATCAGTCCGGCCAATATCTCGGTACGCCGGGCAGAAATCAGCAGCGCGACTTGGATCCTACCGGAGCCAACAAGCGTAACTCTACGTACTCCGATGGTATCTTGCTGCCTAATTACCGCCTGCCGACAGAAGCAGAATGGGAATACGCCGCTTTAGGCTTAATTGATAAAAACCCTACCGCAGCCTCTAAACGCCGTCGTGGTGAGGAGGCGCTCACAGACCGGAAAAACTATCCCTGGGGAGATTCCCGCACCGTTCGTGATCTGAACAGCGGCTCTAACAGAGGTGAATTTCAGGCCAACTTCATGCGGGGACGTGGCGATGCTATGGGTAGCCCCGGCGGACTGAACGATAATGCTGATCGCCCTGCAGAAGTGTGGAGCTACGGTGCCAATGCTTATGGATTGTATAACATGGCCGGCAACGTAAGCGAATGGGTGCTGGATGTGTATCGTCCTTTATCGCACATGGATGTGGATGAACTGAATCCTTTCCGCGGTAATCAATATACCAAAGCGGTTGAGGAACCCGGAGAAGCAGGTGTTGCTGCCGAAAAAGACAGCTTGGGTAATATGCAGATTCAGCCGATTACCGATTCCGATATCGCCGGTCGTTACGATCTTGATTATGCCGGTGCAGATGTACGCAGCACAAAAGACGGTGACAGCACTTCCGGATTTACTTATGACTACGGCAGAACTTCTTTGATCAATGATGATTCCCATGTAATTAAGGGCGCTTCATGGAAAGACCGCTCTTACTGGCTGTCTCCCGGAACACGCCGCTTTATGCAGGCCAACCATACCAGCTCCACCGTAGGATTCCGTTGTGTAATGGATCGCCTCGGTAGCGCAGGCGGCAATGATGTTAGCTCGGGAAATGCCTTTAAAAAGCCACGCAGAAGCAAATAAAACATCAACAACGCTTATAGACACTTATAAGAAAAGCTCTTTTGGTTTTCAAAAGAGCTTTTTGCTTTCTATAATACTATTGCAACAATACATCAGAATGTTTCAACATGACCAACAGGTTCAATATACGAGTCTATGGCCTCTGGATCAATGAGCAGCATGAAGTGCTGCTGAGCAGGGAAATGATTAAAGGACAATACATCGTCAAGTTTCCCGGTGGCGGGCTGGAATGGGGAGAAGGTACGCTTGATGGCCTGGCACGGGAATGGCAGGAAGAATTAAGTGTTTCCATTCGTATTATCGGGCATTACTACACTACGCATTTTTTTCAGCCTTCTGCTTATGACAGTTCGCAGGTGATCAGTATTTATTACCGCGTAGTGCCCGTTGAAGTCATAACCTGCCCTTATACTAACGGTCATGAATATTTTTATTTTCTTCCGGTGAATGCCGCACTCCAATCACAGCTCAGCTTACCGATTGACCAGGTAGTAGCCGGTATGCTGGCCGATGCACAACAGAATATTTTTTAATATAGTAAAGTTATGACACGCCGGGTACAGTTTTTTTGTAGTTTGTTGATTGGTCTTTTGTGCACCTCATGCCGGTTGCCTGTTGAAAAGGCAATCAGGTTGTACAATGCAGACAGCTTAGTGCTGGAAAACCGGAACGGCATCATGTACCACAACCAAAACCCCTTTACGGGAAAGGTGTACCAGCTTTACCCTAACCGGGACACCCTGCAGATTTTCGGTTTTTATGAAGGCAGGGAAGATGGAGCATGGCAACGTTTTTTCCCAAACGGGCAAATTCAGGAACTGCGCTATTTCGACAAAGGCACAAAGGTAAAAACACTGATCCGTTGGTGGAAAAACGGGCAAATGCAACTCAAATGCACTTACGTGGATGGAGCCTACCAGGGAGCTTTAAAAAGCTGGAACAGCAACGGCCAACTGATAGAAGAAATGCACTATAAAAACGGCTATGAAGAAGGAAGCCAGAAGATGTATTACGACAATGGAAAAATCCGTAGTAATTATGTGGTGAAAAACGGAAAACGAATCGGATTGTTAGGCACCAAAAATTGTGTAAATGTATCGGACAGTATTTTCAAAAAATAGACTTTTCCTCATATTGTTTGCCGTCTTGCTTTCCTGCAATGCGAAAAACGAAGTTTTGCCCTACTATAACACACCTGATTTCACACCGCTTTTCATACGAAATCCTAAAATGGTACAGGATAGCATAACACACCGGATCGGTAACTTTTCCTTTACTGACCAGGACGGGAAAACCATTTCACAGAGCGATATTGAAGGGAAAATTCATATTGCCAATTTTATCTTTACCTCTTGCGGAAGCATTTGCCCCCTAATGACACAAAACCTGAAAAAAGCAAGCAGTTATTTTATGCAAGACAGCAATATTGTATGGCTTTCTTTCAGTGTTACGCCCTGGATAGACAGTGTACCGGTTCTCAAAGCCTTTAAGCAGCATAATCATATCGCCAATCCGAACTGGCATTTTCTTACGGGCAGCAAAGCTGCAATTTACCACCTTGCCCGAACAGCTTACTTTGCCGAAGAAGATTTAGGATTTACCAAAGACAGTACGGAATTTTTGCACACCGAACACATTTTACTCATTGACAAAACAAAACGGATACGGGGTATTTACAACGGCACACTAAAATTAGACATTGAACAGTTAATAACAGACATTAAAATCCTGTCAAAAGAATAACCTATCTACTTTTACAACAATCCTGCTTTCGTAGCCCACGATTGCAACCTGTAAATTCAACAAACAACAATTTTTCAAGTCCACTTCATCTCTAAGTAACCCATTTCTAAATGCAGTAATACACTTGTTCAAAACTTTTATTTCATTTAGTTAGTTATCCTAACTATATTTGCCGCGGTAATATTGCCAATTCATAACTCAATTTTTTTGACAAATGACAAAACCGGTTTTTTATCACGCAGGCTGCGCTGTGTGTGTAAGTGCAGAGCACGACATTATTAACCTTCTTGGTGCTGACAATGTGGAAATAGTTCACTTCGGTACGGACAAATCAAGAATAGCAGAAGCCGAGCAGGCAGGTGTTAAATCTGTTCCTGCATTGGTAACGCCAAACGGAAATGTGTTACACATTAACTTTGGAGCATCTATGGCAGATGTAAAAGGTTAAAAAATTTGCCTCACATAGTTAGGATAACTACCTTTGTGAGGCATTTATTTTTTATAAGGTGAGCTGTTTCAGTTGAATAATTCTTTTGTTGGTAATCAATACGGGAAAATCTCAAAATTTAAAATCTAAAACGATATGCGAGTAGCGGTTTGGGACACCTATGTAACAAAAAATGACGGTACCATAATGCATTTTGACATTATCGTACCTTCGGCAATTAAAGATACCACCGTAATCTACAATTACGGTAAGGAATATTTGAAAACAAAAAATCGGGAAGAGCAACCTTTGACTTCAAAGGAATGTAAGTTTTGTCATGTTGAAACGGCAAAGCCTCAATGGGAAGCAGCAATAGACGGGAAAGGATATTTCATTTATGAAATGGAAAACTGCCAATAATAAAATGGGATGAAGCAACAATCGGATTTTGACTTAAATCATCAAAACCAAAGTATAGAAAGCAAAATAGTGGCTTCTTTGGAAAGAATTGCTCAATCTTTCCGGGTATTGCTTTGGCAGGAAAGCAAAGAATTTTCTTTAAGTCCCATTCAGGTTCAGGTGCTGATTTTTTTACTACATCATAGCGAAGAAAAAAGGAAGGTATCCTATTTAGCCGATGAGTTTAATATGACCAAAGCTACTATCAGCGACACCGTAAAGACACTGGAGCAAAAAAAATTAATCTCTAAGGAGTACGAGCCTAATGACACCAGAAGCTATATCATAAACCTTACCGCAAAGGGTAAAGCAATGGCAACAAAGACCTCCCTGTTTACAAGCGAAATCAGAACACCGATTGATCAGTTAAGCCAGGGAGACAAAGAGAATCTACTGTTAAGCTTATTAGATGTGATACGGCATCTCAACACATCGGGAGTTATTACCATTCAAAGAATGTGCACATCTTGTAGTTATTATCAACTTTCAGACAATGGCAAAAAACATTATTGCACCTTACTGAATCAGCAGTTACAGACAAAAGACCTTAGAGTAGATTGTCCGGAACATGTTTTGAAATTATAAACTGGCTGAAAAGAACTTCCGGAAGGCTGCTATCGTTTCGTAATGAAACTATTTTCGGTGGATTTTTTCACAAAAATCACTCCCTCAAAAACTCCAACACCTTTTCCGGAGGGCGGCCGATAATAGCTTTCCCCTCTTTGACAATTATGGGGCGTTCAATAAGGATAGGATATTGCAGCATGGCTTCCAGACAATCTTCTTCTGAAGGTGTTTTGTCCCCAAACAGTTCAGCAAATAAAGGCTCCTGCTTTCGGATCAGCTCCGAAGGCTGTAGCTTCAGTAAATGCAACAGGCGCTGCAGCTCTTCCCTGTCCGGCGGCGTTTTCAGGTATTCCACAATTTCCTGCTGTATGCCCCTTGCATGCAGCAGGCTGCACACACCCTGGCTTTTGGAGCAGGATGTATTATGATAAACGGTAAGCATTGTTGGAGATTAAAAAAAATTCAGGGATAAAGCTACTCCAAATAGTTCAGATCTTTATGGAAACTTTCTTTCAGTTGAAGCAAAGCAATAAAGGAGATCACCGTAAGTAGGGTCATTACAATATAACCTGCTTTTATGAGGTCGTACCGCACCACAAAAAATTCAAAGAGATAGGTGATGGGTATTAAGGAGCCTCTTATAAAATTTGGTACGGTAGTGGTTACGGTTGCTCTGAGGTTAGTGCCGAACTGCTCGGAGGCTATCGTTACAAAGGTTGCCCAATAGCCTACCCCGATTCCGATAATGAATGCCATCCATTCAAATTGCCGCTCCGTAATTCCTTTAAAATTCAGGAAGAAGAATACGGAAATAATGGACACGATTAAAAAAATGCCGAGCGTGAGCTTGCGCTTCCGGAGTACCTGAGCCAAAAATCCGGCAATAATATCACCTATGGAAATGCCGATATAGGAGTACATGATGCCCACGCCGGCATTCAGGGGATCGGCCGCTCCGAGCAGCTTGCCGATTTCCGGAGACTGGGCTATGATGATGCCCACTACAAACCATAAAGGCAATCCGATTAAAATACAATTCAGGTATTTCAAAAAGCGTTTGCGGTTATTAAACAGCATTAAAAGATTGCCCCGGCTCACTGCTTTATTATCCGACACGTTTTTATATAAACCCGACTCAAAAGTTCCGATACGCAGCAACAGCAATATCAAACCCAAACCACCACCTACAAAATAAGCATTGCGCCATTCAAAATGCTTCGCTACTAAGTTGGCTGCTACGGCGCCAAACAGACCCACGGCAGCTACAATCATTGTACCGTAACCGCGTTTGTCTTTATGCATCGTTTCACTGATGAGTGTGATGCCGGCTCCTAATTCTCCGGCCAGCCCGATACCGGTAATCAACCGGATGATGGCATAAGAATGCACATCCTGTACAAAACCATTAACAATATTTCCGGCAGAATAAAGCAGGATAGATCCGAAAAGGACTTTTATCCGCCCCAGTTTATCGCCCAGTACACCCCATATGATACCGCCGACCAACAGGCCGGCCATTTGCATATTGACAATATACTCGCCGGTATGACGCAGTTCCGATTCGGGAACGCCAATATCCCTGAGGCTTTGCAGGCGCACAATCAGGAAAAGCAACAGGTCGTATATATCTACAAAATACCCCATTGCGGCTACAATGACCAATAGTACTACTTTTCGGGAAGATGGTTGAGAAACAGTCGTATTCATAATGGGAAACAAAATAATAATTTTCTGAAACGAAAGGAATTTTTTTTCCTGAATAACCATAAAAAACCGGGCAATGTTTTCCAAAATACCCGGCTGAAATTTTTAAAGACAATAATGTTTTTGTGTGGCAATACGCCTACACCTGGAGCTTTGCCCGGAATGCCTCCGGGATAGCAGTGAGCTTGCGCTGTTCGTAATCGAAACAAACCATGCCCGTCTTTACCTCTGCAATCAATACATCCTCATGCTGACGCTTTGCACGGATGCGATAAAAAATATCAAAACCGAAAGCGGAAGGTTCATCTGCGAACAGCTCAATGTGTAACAGGTCTCCATAGAAACCCTCTCCCCGGAATGCAATCACCGCATCCGACATAATCAATCCGCAACCGCCGATATCCAGCTCCCGGTAATTTCCCAAAGCGGCCAGCAACTGCACCCTTGCTTCATGAACAATGGATAATATTTTATCATTACCCACATGATTTCCGTAATTCAAATCCGTGATGCGCACCGGAATTTCAACCGTTAATAAGGATTTTTTACCAGGAAATATTAATTTTACACGAGCCATCTTTTAAAAGAATTGCAATGAAAGTTTTTTGTATCGGGCGAAATTACGCAGATCACGCCAAAGAACTCCATAATCCTGTTCCTCAGGAGCCGGTTATCTTTATGAAGCCGGCTACAGCAGTATGCGATCCGGGTGTCAACCTGTACTATCCCGAGTTTACGGATGAACTGCATTATGAATGTGAAGTGGTATTGAAGATTGGTAAAAACGGTCGCCATATACCCGAACGTTTTGCATACCAGTACCTCGATGCCTGGACGGTAGGCATTGACTTTACGGCACGGGACTGGCAGCAAAAACTGAAGAAGCAGGGCCTACCCTGGGAAATATCCAAAGCCTTTGATCATTCGGCTTTAGTAGGTGCGCTGTTGCCGGCGCCTCCTCTCAGCGATATCCATCACGCCGAATTTTCTTTAGAGCTGAACGGGACAACCGTACAGCAGGGTAACACCGCAGATATGATCTTTCCCGTAGAAAAAATCATCAGCTATATTTCTAAATTTTTCACGCTGCAAATCGGCGATTATATCTTCACCGGTACACCATCAGGCGTGGGTCTCGTATTGCCTTATGACCGGCTGACCGGATACCTGAACCAGGAGCAATTGTTTGATATAACGCTGAAATAAACAGGATGAAGCGGTCTTCATCATTGTCGTTTCAGACGGGCCGTTCTATCTTCTTACAAATTATTTTCCTGATTCTGGTTGTCTGCTTTTATCATCATTATCATGAAATGTATTTTCCTGCATAAGCTGATATAGCGCCTTTATGTCGGCATGGCATTGCTGTGCTTTCCTACCGCGGATCATGTTACCCCCTCCTTGTATGACTATTATTAATTTTATAATTTAATATGCAATATTGTTTTAATTTTAAAAAATAATTCTTGTAATACAATAGTAAGCAATAAATAACTATTTATTTTATTTTTAATAAATATACATTTAAAATCCATAAAAAATGGTTTTTTTATTTAGCGGCAATCTTGTTATTTTTGTTTTTCACTTAGTGAGTTAAAAGGGTTAGTAAGATGCCGTCCTGATACATCGGGGCGGTTTTCTTTTTTTAATATAGAAAGAAGATTACGTTTTTTCAATAAACATTTCAGGTTTGTTTCCGGTAGGCTCTTTTATATTGATCCGGATAAATATTTTCACCGTCTAATTGCTGTGCTGCATGTAAAGGGAAATAAGGATTGCGCAACAATTCCCTGGCCATGAAGATCACATCCGCCTGTTCGTTTTTTAAGATAGCCTCCGCCTGTTCTGCATCAACAATAATTCCAACAGCACCTACGGCAATATTGCAGGATTTTTTTATCGCTTCCGCAAAAGGCACCTGGTAGCCCGGCCCCGCCTTTATAACCGCCTTAGGCGATAAGGCGCCGGAAGATACATCCACCAGGTGCACACCCTGTTTTTCCATAGCTATGCTCAACTGAACAGACTGCTGCAGGTCCCAGCCGCCTTCTAAATAATCCGTTGCGGAAATACGCACGAATAAGCTTTGCGTTTCCTGCATCTCCGACTTTACGGCTTCCACAATTTCCGACAGCAAACGAATCCTGTTTTGAAATGATCCGCCGTAATGATCCTTTCGCTGATTGCTTAAGGGAGAAAGAAACTGGTACACCAGGTAACCATGTGCTGCATGAATTTCCACTACATCATAACCGGCCGACCGGGCACGTCGCGTTGCTGCGCCAAACTGATCAATAATTTGCGCAATCTCCTCAACAGTTAAGGCATGCGGCACATTATCGGTATCATAAAATGGCAGCGGAGAAGGCGCCAGCGTTTGCCAGCCGCCTTCATCTGGCCGGACAAAATCATCTCCTTTCCAGGGACTGTTTGTACTGGCTTTTCTGCCTGCATGAGCCAGTTGAATACCAGCTTTACTGTGCTGGCTGTGTATAAAAGAAACGATCTGTTGCAACTTTTCAACATGTTCATCTTTCCATAAACCCAGATCATCGGGCGAAATTCTTCCTTCCGGAGCAACCGCAGTAGCTTCCTGAATTACTAAGCCTGCTCCTCCTACGGCACGGCTCCCTAAATGCACCAAATGCCAGTCATTGGAAAAGCCGTCATCCGAACTATACTGGCACATCGGTGAAACAAATAACCGGTTTTTAAAAGGCTGCTTTCCGAGTGTAACCGGGGAAAAAAGTAAGGACATAAGCGGGATATGATGATGAAATATTTTTTTGTAAAAATAGGGAAATAAGATCAAGCGGGTAGTGAGCAATTATTGGATTAAGGATGAATTTTCTGTGTGGTGTAAATTATCTAAGTACTGCGATTAAAAACATTCAGATAAAGAGAATTTCTTTCGTTTTTTTGCCGATGCACTGTAAGCGATTTTATCCAATGCACGAAGCCGGCACTTCAAAAATTACAAGAGCCATTTCATTTATAGCCAACACACATAAAAAACAGTTGACAAGAACTGGGAACTCTAAAATTAAATATTACTTTTGACAAAAATTGTCAATCATGAAATTATGGAAACAATAGGACAAACATTTAGAACTATCAGAGAGGAAAGACAACTTTACCTTGAAGATGTAAAGAAGAAAACCGGTATAAATAAAACTCTTTTAAGTAGAATCGAAAACGGCAAAAGACTACCTACAAAAGACCAGGTAATTCAACTATCGAAATTTTATAAAGTTGAAAAGAATGAGCTGATTATTCGATGGTTAAGCGACAAGCTGGTTTATGAAGTTCGTGATGAAGAATCGGCACTTGAAGCAATACAAATAGCAGGAGAAAAAATAAAATACGGAAATATAAAAAGAACGAATAAAAAAAAGCATACAGCAGCAATCAATTCCGTTACTGAAAAAAGATCAATAAAAGAACTTAAAAACAAAGTTATTCAAGGAGATTGCTTAAATGTTATGCAATCAATTCCTGATAAATCTATTGATATGATACTTTGTGATTTGCCTTACGGCACAACACAAAACAAATGGGATTCGGTCATTGACTTACAAAAGCTTTGGACGGGATATGAAAGAATAATCAAAGATGAGGGAGCTATTGTTTTGACTTCACAAGGAATATTTACAGCAAAGCTGATTTTAAGCAACGAGAAATTATTCAAGTACAAAATCACCTGGATAAAATCAAAATCAACCAACTTTCTGAACGCAAAAAAACAACCACTTCGTAAACACGAGGATATTTGTGTTTTTTACAAAAAACAACCGACATACAATCCCCAAATGACAGAGGGCGAAGCCTACGACAAAGGTATTCGCAAAGACCAATACACAGGAAGCTATGGAGATTTTAAGCCACGACACGTTAAGAGCAATGGCGAACGTTATCCCAATGATATTGTGTTTTACGAAGAACAACCAATAGACGATTTTGTGTACGTAAAAACGGCTGAATCCGAAGGAACGGTTTACCACCCAACGCAAAAGCCAATAGAATTAGGGCGTTACCTAATCAAAACTTTCACTAATGAAGGGGATATCGTTTTAGACAATGCCTGCGGCAGTGGTAGCTTTTTGCTTTCTGCAATTTTGGAGAACAGAAATTTTATCGGAATTGAGAAAAACGAAGATGTGCTTCTTCACAAAGTAAAGCCTGTTGATTACATCAAAGTTTGTATAGACAGAATTGAGCAGACATTGAAAAGAAAAGAAATTGAAGAATCTACATTGAGATCGTTCAGAGAACCAATTGCAGCATATCACACATTGAATTATGAGATTAAATGAAAGAGCCTGGGCAGGTCAAATCATCAGTTGGATAAAACAATCCATTAATAACGGAACAACATTATTCCAGGATGCAACAAATGACGAAGGCTTAAAAGTTGCCTCAGGAAGAACAAAATTTCCTGATGTTCTTTTATTTACCGATAAAGTTTCGGGAATCGTATTCAATGGTTGGGAATTGAAATTTCCTGATACACCTGCGGATGATTCCGAAATGATAGAAAATGCGTTGGAAAAAGCCGAACGACTGCAGTCAAATTCTTTTGTTACCTGGAACGGAACAGAAGCAATTATTTGGAAAATCAAAGATGATAAATATTCGCTTTCAGGTTTGGAACGATTGAAAGTTTATCCGAAGGAAAAAGACATTACAAGCAGAAATGATTTAGCCGATAGGAATAACTACAAAAAACACGAAACGAAACTTCAAAAACGGCTCAATGAAATTCTACACGACTTAGGGCAGCTTTACAAAGCTGGCGAGCTTAAAAATGCGATAAACATTTCTTCAAATATTGTAAAGGCCGTTACCCAAACAGCATTACATTTTATTCTGCAATTCAAAAACGAAATCAACGAATTAAAAGGCGATGACAGAATTTTCAGAACCGAGTTTAACCAATGGAAAATTATTGAAAGTGCTACGCTCAAAATTCTTTCCACTTCATCAAGACGAGTTGAAAAAATTGAACCCGAAGAAGTGTTGGCGAAGTTCACTTATTACAAATTAATTGGTAAAATTTTGTTCTACCTTACGCTTTCCGAAAACCTGTCGGGTAAAGTTGCTAAACTGGAATTGAAGAATAACAAGCAAGTTCAAAAACAGCTAAACGATTTTTTCAATCAGGCGAAGAAAATAGATTATCAGGCAGTTTTTGAAAATGATTTTACCGACAAAATTCCGTTCAATAAAACGATAAACGAATTGCTTTTTAAACTTGTTTCCGTTTTCAATGAATTTGATTTTAAAGTTCTGCCAACCGAAGTAATCGGCTACATTTTGGAAAACTTGGTTCCACAAGAAGAAAAGCAAAAATTCGGGCAATACTTTACATCGGAGACATTGGCAAATCTTGTTACTTTTTCTGCAATTAAAAGCAGGAATGATGTTGTAATTGATCCAACATCGGGAACAGGAACATTTTTAAATTCATTTTACAACACGTTGCAATTCTTCGGAAATAGAAATCACCAACAAATCCTAAACCAGGTTTGGGGCAATGATATTTCACATTTTCCAGCAACACTTTCGGTTATCAATCTCTACAAACAAAAGGTTGATGATACGGCAAACTTTCCGAGAGTAATCCGCAAAGATTTTTTCTCAATTACGCCAAATCAAACAATCGCAATCCCCGACAACAAAGACATTGATAAAACCAATCAAATTCCTATACCGAAATTTGATGCTGTTATTTCCAATTTCCCGTTCATTCAGCAAGAAGATATTCCGAATGAAATTTTGAATACGCATTTTGAAAGTGAGTTTGCGAAAACGCAAGCCGCATTTTTGAATGGCAACAAATTTGACATTAACGGAAAAAGTGATTACTACATTTATTGTTTTTACAATTCGTTGAAATTTCTAAAAGACAATGGCCTTTTATCTGCAATTACTTCAAATGCTTGGTTAGGTAAAAATTACGGCTTGCAATTCAAAAAGTTTTTGTTGGACAATTTTCATATCAAATATATTGTAAAAAGCAATGCAGAACATTGGTTTAAAGATTCCAAAGTCAGTACAATTTTCATCACGATTGAAAAAGGAACGAGCAAAGAATCAACGAAATTTGTAACGATAAATGTAAAATTGGAAACTTTGTTCAAAAACAAATCTTTGCAACAGTTTGAAGATTTTTATACGGAAGTTGATAACTGCAACAATCCGAAAAATGCAGGTTGGGAAGAGAACAATCAATTCAAAAATGTATTTGAGAAAACAGACGGAACAATTACAGTTAGCATTGTTGAACAATCTTGTTTAGTTAATGCTCTTGCTTCGCAAGAAAATTGGGAAACGTATTTTGTCAATCAAAATCCGCTAAGTATTTTTGAAAAAAAGCTGATAAATCCGTTTCCGGGTATTTATGATACAGGCAGAGGAACACGAACAGGTTGGGACGAAATGCATATCATTTCTAACGATGAAAACAAATCATTGAAAATTGAAAAGGAATTTTTGTTACCGATTTTGAAAACAAGTCAGGAACTAAAAACGATTGCTTATAACCACAAACCGGAATACAATCTTTTTGTTTGTAACAACGATGAAAAAACGTTAACCGCGAGATATCCAAACGCTTATAAGCGCATCAAAAAATTTGAAATCGCTACAAACAAAACGGGGGTAGCATTACCTGAAGTTTTGAAAACAAGAAAACCGTTTTGGTATTCGTTGAAGCCTGAAGAATCAGCAAACATTTTTATTTCAATCAATCCTGATAAGCGTTTGTTCTTTTCGTTCAGCAAATCGCCTTTGTATCTTAATCAAAGATTGGTTGCCATTCGTGCAAAGAAAAAAGACGTGGAGATTCTATCAGCTTTGCTTAATTCAATCGTTTCACTCTTGATTGTTGAACTAAACGGAGTTTCAAGAAATTTAGGAGCATTAGACTTGAATGCAGACTTTTTCAAAACAAAAATGAAAATGTTTGACCCGAATTTGCTTTCGGACAAACAAAAGGAAAACATACTTTCTAAATTTGAACCGCTTAGCAACCGACAAATTCAGAATTACGAAAACGAATACAAGCAAAAAGACAGAATTGCATTTGATAAAGAAGTTTTAAAATCGTTCGGTTTCAATACCGACATTCTGCCACAGTTGTATTCACTTTTAACAGAAACCATTCGTAATAGGGTGGAAATGAAAAATAGGTAACGATCACACCGGTAAAGCATTCATTTCTTGAAAACTAAAACAACATTTTTTTGTCAGCAATGCGGTGCTGAAAGTGCAAAATGGGCAGGTAAATGTCCTTCCTGCGGAGCATGGAACACCATGGTGGAAGAGCGGGTAAGCCGTTCTCCTTCGGCCAAAGAAGATATGGCCGAATTATGGTCGGAGGAAAAACCCGTAAAAGGCAAGGCCCGCAATATCAACAGCATTGTAGCCGAGGAAGAAATCCGTATGCCTCTTCCCGATGATGAGCTGAACCGGGTATTGGGCGGCGGCATGGTACAAGGGTCTGTAATATTGGTCGGCGGTGAGCCCGGTGTCGGAAAATCCACCCTGTTTTTGCAATGTGCTTTACAATGGACTGCCGTGCGCACCCTATATGTGTCCGGAGAAGAAAGTGCGCACCAAATTAAAATGCGGGCAGAGCGGCTGAGTGGAAAAAATGATAACCTTTACCTGCTGACTGCCACGGATACGCATACCATATTCCAGGAAATCAAAAAGCTGCGGCCGCAATGGGTCATTATTGACTCTATCCAGACTTTGGAATCGCCTTATATAGAAAGCGCCGCCGGTAGTGTATCGCAGGTCAGGGAATGCGCTGCGGAATTGCAGCGCTTTGCCAAGCAAACGCATACGCCCGTTTGTATCATCGGGCATATCACCAAAGACGGCAATATTGCAGGCCCGAAAATCTTAGAGCACATGGTGGACACCGTTTTGCAGTTTGAAGGCGACCGGCATTATGCCTATCGGATTCTGCGCACCCTGAAGAACCGTTTCGGCTCTGCGTCCGAATTAGGCATTTACGAAATGACGGCATCAGGCATGCGCGGGGTAAGCAATCCTTCGGAAATTTTACTGACCCAACATGATGAACCGCTGAGCGGTATAGCCGTTGCCGCCACCTTAGAAGGTATCCGGCCGATGATGATCGAAACCCAGGCATTGGTCACCCAGGCAGTATATGGAACACCTCAGCGCACTACGAACGGTTTTGATTTGAGAAGGCTGCAACTGCTGCTGGCGGTTTTGGAAAAGCGCGGCGGCTTTCAGTTCGGGATGAAAGATGTTTTCCTCAATATTGCCGGCGGCCTGAAGACGGAAGACCCGGCCATAGATTTAGCCATTGTCTGCGCATTGTTGTCCTCTTATGAAGACATGGCTTTGCCTTCCAATATTTGTTTTGTGGGGGAAACAGGACTGAGCGGTGAAATACGTGCAGTGAACCGGATCGAGCAACGCATCGCGGAAGCCGCCAGGATGGGCATGGATGCCATCTTCATTCCAAAAGCCAATGTAAAAGGCATTTCCAAAAATGATTTTAATATCACCGTTAAAGCAGTGGGCAAAGTCAGTGATGTATATCAGGAGCTGTTTCGTTCCTGACACCACCTGAAATTATCAGCCTGTATTTTTGCGAAAATATGACAGGGCAAAGAGCCAATCCGTGCTATCCGGTGGAAAATCATAAAATAAAAAGAGGCTGACTTGTTGAGACAGCCTCTTTTTGTGGTCCCACATGGGCTTGAACCATGGACCCCCTGATTATGAGTCAGGTGCTCTAACCAACTGAGCTATAGGACCCTTGCCGAATTTATCATAACGGCAAAAACAAAAGGTGTGCAAAGGTAATTTTTTTTTTTAAACGAAGTGTTTTTACGGGCAAAATCCTGACCGTTAATCTGAAAACTTTTACGGATTTTTTGGGGGCATTAACCGAAAAATAAGCATAGCCACTGTATGAATCCGATAAATTTGCTGCCGGTAAACCCGTACAGCCTCTATCCGTAACACTTTTCAAAAAATGAAAAAGAACAAAAGCGGTCTTTCCGCTGATGGTATGCAACCACCGCCTAAGCATAATATCTTTGCCGTACTGAAGCCCTACAAAGGCTTACTGGCCGGCCTGCTGGTTTTTGCGCTGCTGAGCAATGCCCTGAATTTGGTTATACCCAAGATTATTCAAAAGGGGATTGATGATTTTGCTGCCGGTCATTTTGAGATAAAAAGTCTTGTCCTGTTTTTTGCCCTGGCCTCCGGACTTATCCTGGCCTTCAGCTACCTGCAAAGCATCGTGCAGACCTACGCTTCCGAAAAAGTAGCTAAGGATTTGCGCCAAAAACTTTCGGATAAGATCTCGCGCCAAACCTTCAGCTATATCCGGGAAGCCGACCCCAATAAACTGCTGACTAATCTTACCTCTGATGTGGATGCCGTGAAGACATTTGTATCGCAGGCAGTGGTCAATATTGTATCCTCCATTGTTTTGCTTATCGGAGCCTCCATACTTTTAATCCAGATCAACTGGAAGCTGGGTTTATTCGTATTGCTGGTGATTCCCATCATTGCCGCAGCATTTATCTTAGTATTCAGAAACATAAAAAGCCTTTTTAAAAAATCACAGGAAATATTGGACAAGCTCAACAAAATCATCAATGAAGCTATACTTGGCGCACCGCTTATCCGTGTCTTAAATGCACAGTTTACGGAATACGGAAAATTCATTGAGGCCAGCGGAGAAGCGAAGAACCTGGGCCTGGCCATTCTGCGGTTATTTGCTACCCTGATTCCCATTATCGTATTCACTTCCAATATGGCGCGTCTTGTGGTGCTGGCTCTGGGCGGCAGCTATGTTATTTCCGGCAGTATGACCTTAGGAGCATTTGCGGCATTCAACAGCTATATTGCTATCCTCATTTTCCCCATCCTGATCATCGGTATGATGAGCAATGTGATTGCAAGAGCCTCCGCATCTTACGGTCGCATCCGGCAGGTATTGGATATGCCGGATACGCAGCAGGGCGGCAGCTTCCAAAAAGAGCTTACCGGCGATATCAGCGTAGAAAACCTGTCGCTCCGCTTTGGCGAAAAGCAGGCGCTGAAACACGTTTCTTTCCATATAAAACCCGGTACGCGCAATGCTATCATCGGACCTACTGCTGCCGGAAAAACACAATTGCTGTATGCCCTGACCACATTGATCAAACCGCAGGAAGGCAAAATCCGTTATGACCAGATCCTGCTGGAAGAATATGACCAGGAGGTGCTGCTCAGGCAGGTGGGCCTGGTATTCCAGGATTCCGTGATGTTCAATACCAGCATCCGGGAAAATATAGCCTTCAATACAACAGTAACGGAATCTGCTTTGCAAAAAGCCATCCGTACTGCGGAATTGACCGATTTTATTCAAACACTTCCGGATGGATTGGACACTATTGTCTCCGAGCGGGGCAATAGTTTATCCGGCGGCCAAAAGCAGCGTATTATGCTTGCCCGCGCTCTGGCAGGGCAGCCCCGCATTTTACTGCTTGATGAATTTACTGCAAGGGTAGACCGGAATACCGAACAAAAGATATGGCGCAATGTAGCCGAAAACTACCCCGGAATAACCATCGTATCCATTACCCAAAACCTGGCGCCAGTGCGGGATTATGAACAGATTATCCTGCTGATGGAAGGAGAGGTGATTGCTGCGGGAACCCATGATACCCTGCTGAAAAGCTGCCCTGAGTATATTCAGATTTATCAGTCGCAGCAGAGTATGAATGCTTATGAAACAGCCTGAACCTAAGTGTTGACCGGTACTTTAAAAAACAAACAGATGGACACAACAACAGACTACAATCTTAATATCGAAGCAGCAGGTTCCAACCGTAAAGCCATGCGCAAAATGCTGCAGTTTATGAAAGGTGAAAAGCGCAATTTGCTGATAGCCTTCTTAGTTATGCTGCTGAATGCAGGCATCACTATGCTGACACCTTACCTGATCGGATATGCCATAGATCATTATATACAGACCGGGCAGTTGCGCGGCTTAATGCTGTTTTCAGGATTCGTGCTGGCCTGCTATATCATCTGGGCGGGAACGGAATACTTACAGACCCAGGTGATGGGCAGTGTGGGGCAACGTATGCTGTATGCGCTGCGCAATGAAGTGTTTCATAAATTGCAGCAATTGCCGGTAGCATTTTTTAATCAGAATAAATCCGGCGACCTGATCTCCCGCATTAATAACGATACGGATAAGGTCAACCAGTTTTTTTCACAATCGCTGATGCGTTTTGCCGACAGCATTTTTATGATGACGGGCGCCGCTGTTTTTTTGTTGAGTATCCATCCTGAACTGGGCGCCGCCTCTTTAATTCCGGCAGTATTCATCTTGGCGTTTGTGCTGTTAGTTTCTCCCTGGGTGAAAAAGAAAAATGCCGCCGGGCTGAAAGCCACAGGCGGTCTGAGTGCACAGGTGCAGGAGAGTATGCATAATTTCAAAACCATCATTGCTTTTAACCGCCGGGATTATTTCCGGAAGCGATTTGACGAAGCCAACCGGCAAAATTACCAGGCATCCGTTATTGCCGGCCTGGCTAACGGTGTCTTTACACCGGTCTTTACCTTTCTCTCCAATATTGCCCAACTAATCGTGCTGGCCTTCGGCATTTACCTGGTTGCTCAAGGTCATTTCACGATCGGTTTGCTGATCAGCTTTATTGCTTATGTGCAAAATTTCTACCAGCCGCTCCGGCAATTAGCCGAGCTTTGGGCGGGCTACCAAACCGCAATGGCTGCATGGGACAGAATATCCGTGATTTTAAGCCTGAAAAGCAATATGCAGCAGCTTCCTGAAGCAACGGTATCCACAGATGAATCGCAGGATTCCGTGATTCGTTTTGAGGATGTTTCGTTTCAGTATCCCGGAGGCGGAAAAGTGCTGCACCATATCAATTTTGATTTGAAGCGGGGGAAAACGTATGCATTAGTAGGCCCGACCGGTGGCGGCAAAACCACAACGGCTTCGTTGATTGCCAGGCTGTATGACCCGACGGAAGGGAAAGTATTGCTGCATAACCGGGATATCCGGAGCTATCCGGAAGCGGAACGCAGCCGGGAGATCGGGTTTATTTTACAGGATCCGTTTTTATTTACCGGCACCTTGCGGGAGAATATCCTGTATGGCAATGAAGCTATCGGGGACATCAGTTCAGAGGCGTTGGAGGATATCATGAGAGCCGCCGGTTTAGGTTCTCTGCTGATGCGGTTTGAAAAAGGGTTAGACACCGAGTTGCTGTCTTCGGCGGAAGGAATGAGCTTAGGCCAGAAACAACTGATTGCTTTTATCCGTGCTATTTTGCGTAAGCCAAAAATCCTGATTCTTGACGAAGCTACCGCTAATATTGATACGGTAACGGAGCAGTTGTTAGAGGGAATTCTACAGCAATTGCCACCGGAAACTACAAGAGTGATCATTGCGCACCGGCTGAATACGATTGAAAATGCCGATGAGATTTTCTTTGTAAACAGCGGAGCGGTTATTCCTGCCGGCAACTTAGAACATGCCTTAGCGATGCTGCTTTCCGGCAAAAGAGTCAGTTAAAAATCAACGGGAAATGAGTAAAACGGATACCGGGAATGTCCGCTATAGCACATCTTCGTAATCGGAACGGTATTTTTCCATGGTAGCTTTTGCAAAAGGACAAACAGGGATAATTTTTACCTGTTCTTCCCTTGCGATTTCCACCATCTTATCGACTAATTTTTTACCGACACCCTGACCTTTAAGCGAAGGATCCACTTCCGTATGATCAATGATGATCTTGTTTTCTGCGCCGCGGTGATATTCCATCATCGCTAACTGGCGGTCATCTGATGCTATAAAAACCTTACCCTTAGTACCGGAATTCTGATGTTGTATTTCCATTTTATTGTAATAATGAATGATAAAAAAGCGAGTTGCTGATTTCAACAAATGTACTACAATTTATGTGCCCGGTATAATTGCAGTATTTTTAAAACAACATGAGTAGAACAATAAGCCAAGACATATTTGATGGAGTGGTTTTTTCCTGTTCATTGCAGCGTTCAAAAGAAATTCTTAAAAAAATTTGCGTAGCTAAATAACTACGCTTATATTTGTAGCCAAATAACTACATGATGAAATTAAGAAGGGACGTATTTCAGGCTATTGCAGACCCCACTCGAAGAGCTATTCTTCTTTTAGTGGCCGGCCAGGCCATGACCGCAGGCGCAATTGCCTCAAATTTCGATACCGCAAGACCAACCGTTTCCAAGCATTTACAGATTCTGACGGAATGCGACTTGCTGCAACAAGAGCAGCAGGGCAGAACAATTTATTATCATTTTAATCCTGAAAAAATGAAAGTTATAGCAGACTTTATTGAACCTTTCCGCGCAATGTGGGACGAGCGCTTCAACAAATTAGAAGCTGTAATGAAAAAATATAAAAAGGCTGTAAAATAGCGCCATCACCAATTAACACCCCGACAAAACAATATATATGGAACGAAAAACAACCGTCATCGCTGAAGAAGGCCGGCAGGATGTAACGATAATCCGGCAATTTGACCTGCCGGTGGAATTGCTCTTCAAGGCCTATCAGGAGCCGGAACTTTTAGAGCAATGGATGGGTACCAAAGTGCTGAAGATAGATAACAGGCGGCATGGTTCGTATGCATTTGAAACCACGCATAATGGCATAGTCATGTTTCGGGCACATGGAGCGATACATGAATGCATCCCCAACCGGGAGATCATCCGAACCTTTGAGATGGAAGGTGCCGAAATCGGCGTTCAGCTTGAATTTTTAACGTTTGAATCCCTGAGCGCATCCGAAAGCAAACTGACGATACATATCATTTACCGTTCTGAAGCGCACCGGGCCGTACAATTGAAACTGCCTTTTGCCTATGGCATCAATATGGCGCATGACCGCCTGCAGGAAATTTTATCCCACAAAAAATAAATACTGATGCAAAAAAGAAACAACATCTTCTATTGGACGGCAACGCTGTTTTTATCCTTAGGTATGCTTGCCGGCGGCATACAGCAAATGCTCCAGGCCGGCGGTTATAATGACATCGTTACCCGGTTAGGCTATCCGCTGTATATGTTGTCCATTATAGGCACCTGGAAAATATTAGGCGTGGCGGCAATTTTACTGCCGGCGCGTCCTCTGCTGAAAGAATGGGCCTATGCAGGCTTTTTCTTTACGATGACGGGTGCTGCAATTTCTCATATTGTCATGCAGGAACCGTTCAGGGAGCTTGTACCTTCGCTGACCCTGCTCATCGCCATTATGATATCCTGGTATTTCCGGCCTGCAAGCCGGAAAGTCATGCGGAATAATCCGGCATAATACTTTTAACTATGACTACAGCACAATATACTATCGAAGAAGGCGTGGTGCATACCGTGCCGGATGATTTGAAAAAAGTTTTACGCTCCCGTCCGGAGCTGTTGGAAAAATGGAATAAACTCACGCCGCTTGCCCGCAACGAATGGATATGCTGGACAACTATTGTAAAGCAGGAAGCCACGCGCGAAAAACATATAGAGCGGTTGCAGGAAGATATTATCGCCGGCAAAAAGCGCCCCTGCTGCTGGCCCGGATGTCCGCACCGGCGACCCAATGCTCAAAAGTGGTTTAAGTGATGGTGCTTGCGTGGTATGTTAGCATCCGGTATTTTCATAATTCGGCAACCACTCCTTCAAAGCTAAGAAATCTTATAGCGCTCTTTTGTAAACAAATGTTTATTTTTGTTGCCGGTAATTATAATAATTATCGGGACAATCCCGGGCGTTTTTGCAATTATGTAAATAAGGGTAAACAACAGCCTGACTTAAATAAACATATTTTCAATGAAGCGTAAGATAAAGCCAACAGCCTTTTAAAAAATGATAACCCCGGAGTATTGCTATGAAAAAGAACAAAATCAAAGAGCAGATTGAAGCGGAAAAGGATCTCCTGAAAGCTTATTTACAAACAGCCGAAAAATGGGGTATCGCTCCCGAAGATGCTGAGCAACAAATCAATTTCATTCTTGAGCGAATTTTTGAACTGATGCAAAAACTGACAAAAATAAATTAAGCCACACGCTCTTTCAGGCGCCTCTAAAAACAACATCAAATTATGAAAAGAGAATTTGAAAAGCTCATGCAATATGCAGGAACGAAAAAATTTGAAGCAGTATTGGAGCAGTTTTATCAAAAATATAAAGACGTTCCCGGCGCTGAAAAACAAATAGCAGACTGGATAAAATCCGGCCTGACTGCAAGCGCAAAGCGTATTGATAGTTTAGAAAAGGAAGTCAATCTAAGGCTACAGTTAAGCGAGATTTCTGAAGTGATAAGCATTGCCTATATCGCAAAAAATTATTTTAATAAATCGCGGGCCTGGCTTCATCAACGTATAAACGGCAACATCGTTAACGGTAAGCCTGCAAGGTTCACCGACAATGAAATGGATACTTTAAATTTTGCACTTCAGGATATCAGTAAGCGGATTGCTTCACTGCATCTTGTCCGGTAAGCGCCTCGTTTTATAGAAAATGCAGATTGGAGATTTGCCATCTGTTGCTCTTTGCGGATAGTTTACTCTGCTTCGGGAAACGGGTTTTCTTAATGCTGTTTATTGCACGGCACGGGAACAAAGGCCAAAGGGCACAGCACCAGGGAGATATCTTTTAACCCCGAAGGGGTATTATGATTATAGCAATTGTCATAAAGACAACGAACCAAATCCCGAAGGGATGATATTATTTCACCTTTACGGGCTTTTATTTTTAGAAGTGAATGACCTGGTTACGACACAGACATCTTAAAATTCTTTCCCGCTTCGTATCTGTCATGTTATGTGAAATTGTTCCGAATGTCCGAAAGCGACAACAAGATAATCAGGGTAACGATTCGTTTTCTTTCCCGACAGATGCTCTACATTTGCTGATAATAAAAACCGCAGCAATATGCATTTTAAAATTCAAAAAGAAGCCAAAACAAATGTGGCTTACATCATCAATGACGAAAAACAGGTAGCCGGTCTTCCGTTTTCCAACGAGGAAAAAGATTATCTGCTCCGGCAGATTAAGAATGAGCAATATTGTATTGCCTTCAATTATTTTGTAAAGGAAATTTTTGTACTCTACTGTAAACCGAGGAAAGAGCCTGCTCAGACTTTGGAGACCATTCGCAAAAACGGCGCAAAGCTGCAGCAGCAATTACAACAGATAAAGGCTAAAGACCTCCATATCATCAATGCATCTTCGGAAGAAAATGCCGCATACCTGCTGGCTGAAGGTATAGCCCTCGCCAACTACCAATTCCTGAAATATAAAAGCGATGCCAAAAAGTGCACCTATGCGCTTACCGACCTGACTTTTGACCGGAAGGCCATCACACAAAAAGATCTGAAGCAGTTGGAAACGGTTGTTGCAGCGGTATATCATGCCCGCAACCTGATCAATGAGCCGTTGCAGTTTCTTACCGCAGAGCAACTGTCGAAAGAATTGACTGCAATCGGAAAAGAAGGCCGCTTCCGGGTAAATGTGTGGGGTAAGTCGAAGATAGAGCAGATGAATATGGGTGGTATCCTCGCCGTAAACCGGGGCAGTGTTTTGCCACCCACCTTCACCATCATGGAGCACAAACCGGCAAAGGCATTAAATAAAACGCCCATTGTGCTGGTAGGAAAAGGGATCGTGTATGATACGGGAGGACTGAGCCTCAAGCCCACCGCCAACTCTATGGACAGGATGAAAAGCGATATGAGCGGTGCCGCTTTGGTAGCCGCGGTGATGTACGTGGCCGGCACATTAGATATTCCACTGCACCTGGTCGGTTTGGTGCCCGCTACCGAAAACCGTCCCGGCGAAAATGCTTATGTGCCGGGAGATGTTATAACCATGTACAGCGGCACCACCGTAGAAGTACTCAATACGGATGCCGAAGGCCGCTTAGTGCTGGCGGATGCATTGCATTATGCCAAAAAATACGATCCTGCATTGGTGATGGATTTTGCTACGCTCACCGGTGCGGCAGCCATGGCTATCGGTGATGTGGGTATCGTTTGCATGGGTACTGCCGCCGATTCAGTAAAAGAAAAAATAAAGGTCAGCGGTAACCGCCAGTATGAACGCTTAGTGGAATATCCGCTTTGGGAAGAATACGGGAAGATGATCCAATCGGATATTGCCGATCTGAAAAATATCGGCGGCCCTACCGGTGGCGCCATCACCGCAGGAAAGTTCTTAGAGCATTTTACAGATTATCCCTGGATGCATTTTGATATTGCCGGCGTATCGCATCATATATCCGGCAAGGACTACCGGCCTGCAGGCGGCACCGGATACGGCGTGCGCATGATTGTTGATTTTTTATTGAATTATGCAAAATAGGGAAGTCAATGCAAAATGCAAAAGTCAAAATTAAAACTTTTTTACTTTTGACTTAAACATCTCCAATTATGACGAATGATGAAATTGCCGGTATGTTTGATCTGCTGGCAAAGCTGATGGACATTCACGGTGAAAACAGCTTCAAAGCCAAATCATACGGCAGCGCAGCCTTCCGGTTAGAAAAATGGGCGGAGCCTATCGCGGAAATGGACGAAGCGGCTATCCGTTCCCTGCCCGGCATCGGTGATTCCATTACAAAACACATCGTTGAAATCCGGGACACGGGACAACTTGAACTGCTGTTAGACTATCTCGAAAAGACACCGCCGGGTATCGTAGAATTATTAGACATTAAAGGCATCGGCCCTAAAAAAATAGGACAGCTTTGGCAGGAATTAAACATTCAGTCGGTAGATGAATTGGAAAAAGCCTGCAGAGAAAATAAGTTAGCCGGGCTTAAAGGATTTACCGCAAAAACACAGGAAAACATCCTGCAAAAGATTGCCTTCCGGAAAAGCAATGAACATTTCCTGCTTTGGGCAAAAGCGGAACCTTATGCGTTGCTGATGATGCAAAAATTAAAAGAAGGTTTTCCCGATGCCCTGCTTGATTTTGCCGGGGCATACCGCAGGCAAATACCGGTACTGGAACAGGTTGAGCTTGTGGTAACCATTCCCGAAGCAGCATTAGCACATTATTTCACTTCATGGAACAAAGCGACAACGGTATATAAAGACCAGGAACAGGCGCTGGAACTGCATATTCCCAATGTGCCCCTTTTTACATTTTACCTTACGCAGACGGACACTTTTTACCAGACACTTTTTTTACATAGCGGAAGTGAACCGTTTTTAACAGCATTCCGGGAAAAACATACCATACCTTCTGCTCCGAAAAGTGAAACGGAAATATTTGCGTCCAACCACCTGACTTTTGTACATCCGGCGTTACGGGAGGATCGGCATATAATAGATGCTGCACAAAAAAATGATTTGCCTGTTTTAATAACACCCGAAGATGTGAAAGGGCTGATCCATTGTCATTCTACCTGGAGCGACGGTAAAAAAAGTATCCGGGAAATGGCGCAGGCCGCCATAGCAAAAGGGTTAGAATATATGGTGCTGAGCGATCATTCTAAGTCGGCCTTTTATGCCAAAGGTCTTACGCCGGAGCGCATTCTTGCACAGCACCGGGAAGTGGATATGCTGAATGCCGGGCTGGCGCCCTTCCGGATTTTTAAATCTATTGAATCCGATATTCTTCCCAACGGATCGCTGGACTATCCCGATGAAGTACTAGAGCAATTTGATGTCGTGATTGCCTCCGTACACAGTATTCTGAATATGACGGAGGAGAAAGCTATGCAGCGTTTATTAGCCGCCGTTCGGAATCCTTTTACGGATATTTTAGGACATCCTACCGGGAGGCTGTTGCTGAAGCGGGAAGGTTATCCTGTTGATCATCCGGAACTGATTGCAGCCTGTGTGGAACACCGGGTCGTTATTGAGATCAATGCCAATCCCCGCCGTTTAGACTTAGACTGGACCTGGATTCAGACGGCATTGGATCAGGGTGCGATGCTTTCGGTCAATCCCGATGCACACAGTACGGAAGGTATTGATGATATCCGGTACGGTATATTAGCGGCACAAAAAGGCGGCTTGTATAAAGCGCGTAATCTCAGCTCCATGTCTCTGGCGGATTTTGAGCATTATGTGGCTCAGCAGCGTTCTGTAAAACGAGGTGTACAATAGCCGGGAGTTATCAATTGCTACAGATTTTAGCCTGTGATAATGAGTGGGTATTTTTCTGCTGGTATCATTTACCATCTCAAAAAGGCTCCGGCGTTGAAGAGGCCTTTTATGCCATATCCTATTTCCATAAAACCGCCTGCTTTTTTGCCGACGCACAAGCCTATGGGACAAATTTGAGTGACACCACGCAGCCCGGGAGATTCTGATGAAGCAGAATAGCCCATCATGCCGCATTCCACCGAGGAGTACCATGTGAACCAGGTACGATTCCCCCAGTTGAATGTTAAGCCCATCAGCCCGCCATAAGTATATCTTGACTCGTGGTAATAGTTGAACGGCGGCATGTCTGTTCTTCCGTCCGCAGCGCTGTATTCATATATAGCAGAGGCAGTGGCCAATAAATTTGGGTTAATTTTCCAGGTGAAATTGATGTTGTACGTAGGATATGCCGTACTGAAATCCACGCCGCCAATGGACTGCATTGTTCTGAAAAAAGTGGAAGGCATCCAGCCTGCCCCTGCGGACAATGAAAACCGCTGTGCCGCAGCAGGAGCAGCCATGCAACAGAAAGCCATGAAGCAGGTTAATATGTTTTTCATCCCATAAACATTTACGTATAAAGACGAGCGACCTTAGTAAGGGATTGGTTTTATTACAATTGTTATGCGCTGCGGTTGTGCGGGATGTTGTAGATCAAAGGCAATGCACTTGAATCTTTTTACACTATTATCACAACATGGAGACATCCATTTGTCAAATATCCTGCGTTTGACCTGCAATCGGGTTTCGTCATGGAATTTTTATTTCGATGCGTATCATTGTAGAGACACACGGCCGTGTGTCTCTACGGCATTAACAAAAAAGCCTTCAAATTCATTATTTGAAGGCTCAAAAGTAACCCGTGACCCCGCAGAGACTCGAACTCTGGGCCCGCTGATTAAGAGTCAGCTGCTCTACCAACTGAGCTACGGAGTCAGGAACTGCGCAAAAGTAATTAACCTGAAGTAAAAATGCGAATGATTTTTTTGGAACAATAATAAATCATCAACTCAAATATTCCGCATCAGGCGGTATGCCTTAGCGGATAAGCGTGATATTGCCTTTCTTATTAAACACGGTACCGTCTTTAAATATGACGTGCAAAACATAAGCATAGGCGTCCATCCCCTGCGGCTTGCCGTTATAGGTACCATCCCATCCTTTTTTGGGATCAGTAGATTCAAACACCATTTCTCCCCAGCGATTGAAAATTTTAAAATTCATTTCCCTGATAGAAAATCCACGTACAAAAACAATATCATTAGTGCCGTCACCATTCGGCGTGAAGCCGCTGGGTACATCAGCCAGAGGCAGTACATCGGCATAAACGGTCAGGCATTTTTTGTCGCTGCAATTGAATTCATTAAACGCTGTCAGGCATACTTTGTATTCTCCGGTAACATCGTATTGATATACCGGGCTGGCCTCCTCCGAAGTATTGCCATCTCCGAAATCCCAGAGATAACGGTTGGCGCCGGAGGAAAGGTTAACAAAGGTAGTAGGCTGATTAGTCTCCGGCTGTATAGGTGTGAATGCAAAATCCGCAACAGGAGTGGGATGTACTGTTACTTCAGTGCTGAAGGTATCCGATTGATTGCAGGAATTGGGATTGAGTACGGTTAAAGTAACCGTATAAGTGCCGATGGCAAATTCATGACTGGGGTTCTGATCGGAGGATTCCGTTCCGTCTCCGAAATCCCAGTGCCAACCGGTGCCGTTGACGGAGGTATTACTGAAACTTGTAGGCACGCCCGCACAGATATTCGGTGCGGTAAAGCCCGCCTCCACATTGATCACCTCAAAGTCTATGGTCTTTATAACGGTATCCGGAGAATTACAGGCAGCCGGATCGGTCAGGATAAGCATAACCTCATAGCTGCCCTGACCGGGATAATTATGAACGGGCGGATTCATGCCATTAAAAGAAGTACCGTCGCCAAACAGCCACAGGAAACTGCTGTTATTAAAATTACCGCCGTTGATGGGTGTGGATGTATTGGTGAAGTTTACGGTAAACAATTCACAACTGTCTAACTTGGTATAATTAAATCCGGCATTAATCATCGCATCGCTGACATTGATGGTCAGATAAGCGGTATCCCGCACCTTACAGGCATCGGGGTTAATTGCAATCATCATTACCGTAAAAGTTCCGGTAGTGGTATAAGTATGTGAGGGGGTAAATTCGCTGCTCATGCCGCTGCCGTCCCCGAAATACCATTCATAGGATGTGGCATTGGAAGATTCATTGCCGAAATTCACCGTAAAAGGTACACAACCTGAAGCATTCGGGTTGGCTTCGGCCACTGCGGAAACACTGCCTAAGTTAAAAGCAATTTTTACCGCGCCCAAATTACAGTTATTGCTTCCGTTTACCTCCGACCAGGCGCCGGGTGTGGACGGGAAACCGGTACCGCCGCCACAACTTGCGCAGATGGCCTGATAGACCACGCCCTGCGGATTGAACCGGCTGGTGCCGCCATCCACATGCTCATGCTTCCCACTTGCCCCGAAAAAGCTGCCATAAAGCAGATCAAGCGCATTTTTACTAAACACAATAAAATAAAAATCAAAACCATCGGTAACGGACTGATAGGCATCGCCCGTTACCGGAAGTCCCGTAGTAGTGCTTCCGGGGGAAATGCCGCCCCAGCCGGAGATATATACATTCTGACAAGTGTCCACTAAAAACGCTACCGGCGATACATTGGGCGCCGCACTGGGACCGCTGCCCCAAACGGTAGAATAGATATTGGTGCTGAGCATGCTGTCTAATTTGATCAGAAACTGCGGAGAGCCGGGATTGCTATACACATTAGGCGTTACAGGAAATGCTCCCATAGTTTGTCCCATGGCATATACCCGGTTTTCCAGGTCCACCTGGATACCGTAACATTGGTCGTAGGCGCCGGTACCGATATAAGTGGCTTTCTGCAAACTGTAAGTGCCGCCGTTTTGAAAACGGCAGATAAAACCATCAGCCAGGCCGCCCTGGTAGCTGCTGTATAAACTACCGGCAGTTGCACTGCTGAAAAAGTCCGTACTTTTTGTGCCGCCGGCTACATAAAGATGGCTCTGCGCCGTATCTAAGGCCAGCACGTACGCAGCATCCGTATTGCTCCCGCCCACATAAGTACTCCAGGTTAAGGAGGACAGGCCGGGATTAAATTTCACTACAACACCATCCTGGCTGTCGCTGAGGCTGCTTTTAACGGCAGTGGGGGTTACGGGGAAATTGACAGATTGGGTGGTAGAAGCCAGGTAAATATTGTTTTGCTTATCTACGATTACTTCACTTCTGGCATTGTCTCCATAATTAAACCGCAAGGTGTTCTGATCCGCAGAATAGTCAGGAGAAATATTAACCCCGTCATGACCGCTGCCACCGATATAGGTCGAACCTAATAAAGCGGTGCCGGCTGCATTGAATTTGCTGATGATGATATCGCTCTGCCCGTTTGCGCTGATGTCATAAGCGTTTGAAGTGGTAGGGTAATTGGTGGAAAAAGTTTTTCCGGCCACTATTAAATTGTTCTGTGCATCCACTACCATACTGTGCGGCATCTCATTGTCGCTGCCTCCCAAGTAGGTCGAAAACATCAAAGTAGTTCCGGATGCATTGAATTTTGAGATGGCAATATCGCAGGGCAGGCCATTGATAATGGATGAGGTGCCTCCTCCGTAGGTAAGCTGGAATGCTCCCGTAGTAGTAGGATAGCCGTTTCCGCCTACTATTCCGCCCGCATAAAGATTGCCATCCAGATCATAAGTGGCGGTAAAGCCCCAGTTGTCCGCAGTAGAACCGCTGAGCGTGGCAAAAACAATCTGGGGGTCAATAACCAAAGGCAGGCTTTCATCATATCCGTCAGGAAATACGAACCGCACTTCCTGTTGTTGCAGTTTGTAGCGGCACCGCAGTTCTTTTTTTACGCCGTCAACATATTGATAGGCATAAGGAGCTATTTCGGTGATTTCACCTACTGAAGTAGTCAGTATCAAATTCCCTTTTTGAATACGGATATGATCCAGGCCTTCAAACCGCAGCACAATATCATCGGGATTGCCGCCCGGCGCTACTAAAAAATCATACTTCACACTTCCGTTTTCAGTACCGATATGCAGGTCTGTTTTCGGGTAAATATTTTTATAGTCCACATTCAGATAAACGCCTACTTCGGTTTCCCAGCGATCAGGATTATTGCCCAGAAAATAATTATGATACCAGCTTTGTTTTTTCCCCGGAATCGTTACGGCATCCGGATTGCATCCGACCCATTTCACCCGGTAGGCATGATATTTCAGTACCGGCGGTTCGCTGATCAGCCCCTCATTATAATCATGCATCTTTATGCCATTATCTCCCGCTCCGACGGAAAAGGTAATGCCGTTTTTTTCCAGATAAATATCCGCATCGGGAGCAATACCTTTATAAAGGAAAGGGGCATCCCATTGTCCTTTATTAGGAACGAATTGAAGGGTGGTTTGAGCTGCTGCATAGAGGCCGGAGAGGAGGCAGATACTCAGCAGAAATAAAAATCTTCTCATTATACAGGAATTAAATGACGGGCATCAAAATGTTGCATGCCACGAATAATATAAAAATAATTGCCGTTACATCAGATTGTTATACATAAATTGGTTCAATATTTTTTTGGATTCAACGGTTATATACAGTGGATTTGTTTAAACTTATTTTAAAACCACAACCTGTCCCGACCATTCGGGATAGATACATAGTATTTGTGGAGCATTAGAGGAAAAACAGGTACTCCTATTAAAGAATAGCATAGAAATTTCATCTTCGATGAAATCCTTTGTGCCCCTCATGCTCTCCTGTTAATTCAATATCTAAAACGGTGTATTTATTCATAACAGCCTATGTTTCTATATGGTTAAATTTTAAAAGTTTAAACAAGCTCGGTGTAAAAATTCACCGTTTATTCCGGAAAAATTACTCTAAATGCTATCCCGATTTTATCTGTCAATTTACTAATGTACTGTTATTTTTAATAAGACCATGCTATATGCCGGAATTGTTGGGCAATAATGTGTTTTCCTAAATTCAGATATACTTGTTTTGCCGGGCCGTTTTGATGGCGTCTGCACGGGAATGCACATCCAACTTGGAATAAATATTTTTCAGGTGTGATTTTACCGTTTCCAGGTCAATAAACATTTCTTCTGCAATCTTACCTCTTGTTTTTCCGTTGGCTATTTGTTCCAGAATTTCCGTTTCCCGCCTGGTGAGCGGCGACTGTTCGCTGCGTTTAAAGGAATTGATGACCATGCGTGCAATATTGATTGTCATGGGGCCGCCGCCGGCAAGCACTTCATCAATAGCATTCATAATCTTTTGCGGCGATGCATCTTTTGTGAGGTAACCCGATGCTCCTTTACTCAGCGCATCAAATACAACCTGTTCATTTTCATATACGGATAACATAATGATATACACATCCTCCACTGCTGCTTTCAGCCTGGGGATGCCTTCCGTACCGTTCATTCCCGGCAGCTCAATGTCTAACAGGATAACATGCGGATCATCCTGGTGGATAGACTTCAAAGCACGCTCCACATTGGAATAGGCATTGATCACCTGGTATTTCGGATTTTCATTGATCAGGTAAGTATAGCCCTCCCGGATGGTAACATCATCTTCAATCAGGACAATTCGTATCGCTGTAGTCTGAAGTGCCATATCATTTTTTTAAAAAATTAAGCATATCAAAATAAATTACTGTTGCTGACCGGGTTTCTTTTGCCGGGTGAAAAAAACCTGAATATGCTACTGTTCAGGTACCTTTCCACCTGAAGCAGGAAAAAACTCCCACTCAAAATTTGTGAACTTATACCGGTTTCTTACAAAGACAAATTCTAAAAGGACAAATATAGCGAAAAACCAGGCTGTATTATGGAAAATAACAGCAGAAATTAGAGCGTCCCGGCAGAAGCCGGGACGCTTGCCGCTAAAGCGACTTTGTTATGATGAAAAAAATTATTCAGTAGTTATAATAACGCTGCATACCGGAAGGTACCGACTGCAAAGTTATGGAATAAATTCCGCCGGAAAAGCGCCACACATTAACATGTACAGAAAACACATGAGAACGTGTAACAGGAGCAATATCTGATTGCATTTCACGAGATATACTCATCATGTAAACCGCAGCAGATGTTGCATTCGGATAATTACATATCGGTTGCATCTTTTTTTTACACATCAGAAAGCGCTTTGATATTTTCCGGTAAAAAATATTCATGATAAGGGGTATGTATGTTAACATGCTTTCATTAAACGCATCCTCCTGTAAAATATTGCGTCTTCCTTTTATGCTCCATCCATACATCAAGCTAATAAGACAAATCGTTCCGGTTAAAAGTTGGTGTAACCTCAAATATTTTGAAATGGCATTTGGACATACACTATCCGATGATATGATTATATTGCACCACATTAACCAATGAAAATATTATTTACCGGCCTCTATGATTTTTTTCATAAGTGCCGTTCCATATTCCGGCTGTGTTTGTTGCTGTCATGCGCCCTCGCTGTATTAGGCGCTTCCCGCTTGCATTTCGTTGATGATATTAACCGGATGATTCCGCATGATCCCTCTGTGGAAGCCATGAACAATGTTTTGAATAAAACAAAAACCGGTGAGCAAATCATCTTTACACTATCTTATAATGACAGCGAAAGAACCGACCCGGACAGTTTAATACTACATCAACATGTATTTCAAACAGCGTTGGAAAGCAGTGCCGGTAGCGCTATTAAAAGTATTCGGGCCTATACGGATGAAGAACAGGAGCAGGCATTTACTGCTATTGCATTACAATATTTACCCTTGTTTTTAAATGAACAGGACTATGTAAAGATAGACTCCCTGATTCGCCCTCAAGCCATCAAGGCAACTTTAGAACAGGAACATAAACTGCTGTTGTCCCCTGCAGGCATAGTAGCGAAAAGCTGGATCGCAAAGGATCCGGTGGGCATAGTGCCTTTAGCTTTGGAAAAATTAAAAACACTTGGCTTTGACCCCGGTTACCAGTTGTATGACGGCTACGTTTTTGATCAGCAAGCCAAAAAGTTGTATTTTTTTCTGGAATTAAATAATCCTGCTTCCGCTACCGGAGCCAATCAGCAATTCTTTCAGCAATTAGACAGCCTTATTACCGCATACGCTCAGCAGCATCCGGAGCTGCACATGAGCTATTTCGGAGGGCCGGCAGTAGCAGCCGGCAATGCTCAGCAAATGCGCCAGGATACTATTTTGACTTTAAGCATCACCGTTGTGTTGCTGCTGGCATTTACCTGGTACATATTCCGCCGACGCAGGGCACCGTTTATTTTAATAGTGCCGGTATTGTTCGGTGCACTTTTCGGTATGGCAATTACCGCATTGGTGCAGGGTGTCGTGTCGGTGATAGCATTAGGTGCAGGTGCCATTATCCTGGGTATTGCGATAGACTTTTCCGTGCATTTTATGAGCCATGCCAGGATACATCCCGATATGCGGGAAAATGTGCGTAGCCTGGCGAATCCGCTCACGCTCGGCGCCTTCACTACTATCGGTGCATTTTACGCACTCCGCTTTTGTCATGCACCGCTTTTGCAGGATCTGGGATTGTTTGCCGCTGCAAGTCTTGCCGGGGCCTCTTTATTTACCCTGATTTTTTTACCGCATTTGCTCCATACCAAAAAATCATCTTCGCCTGATGTTACTGCTTTGCCGGATACCTTCATTGACAAACTGGGGCGGCTGAAACCGGAAGGTAATAAATGGTTATTAGGCTTCGTAATTCTGGCCACACCAGTATTAGGATATTTTGCGCAACAGGTAACATTTGACGGCGATCTGATGCACCTTAATTACCTAAGCCCCGACCTCAAGACTGCACAGGATGAGCTGAACCGTGACAATGCCTATGCACTCAGCTCGGTATTTGTAGTGGCGAAGGGCAGCACTATGGAGTCTGCATTGGAAAAATTAGAAGCGGTTTCATCCAAAGTTCATACGCTTCAGGAAGCAGGACATATTCGCAACAGCCTGAATCCCGTTGTGATTTTACCTTCTGAAAAAGAACAGCAACTCCGCCTGCAGCGATGGCAACAGTACTGGACGAAAGAGCGAAAGAAGCAAACCATTTCCTCAGTGCAACAAAGTGCTTTGACATCGGGCTTCAGCGCTCATGCCTTTGATGATTTTTCTTTGACCTTACAGCAAAGCTATCAGCCATTCGATAATAATGCACGTACGTTTTTACAAAATATGCTCCCCGCTTCTTTTAGTCAGCAGGAAGGAGAAAGCTTTGCAGTAGCGGCACTGAAAGTGGAGCCGGGTGCACGGAAAGCCGTATTGAATACCTTCGAAAACGATACTAACGTGATTGCTACGGATCGGCAGTCCGTCTCTGAAAAGCTGCTGGACATTTTGAAAAAGGAGTTTAATACGGTCTTATGGTATTCCGGTCTCCTGGTATTTTTCGCATTACTACTGGCTTATGGACGTATAGAACTGGCATTAATTTCCTTTTTGCCGATGGCGGTTACCTGGGTTTGGATATTAGGCATCATGAGTTTGTTCGGGCTGCAATTCAATATTGTGAACATTATTATCTCCACCCTGATCTTCGGGCTGGGTGACGATTACAGCATTTTCATGATGGACAGCCTTATGGAGAAATACCGGAAAGGCAGCACACAGATTGCACATACCCGGTCGGCAGTTTATCTTTCCGTAGCAACTACCGTGATTGGGTTGGGCACACTGATCTTTGCAAAGCATCCTGCCTTGCATTCCATAGCTATCATTGCCATTACCGGCCTGTTATGCGTGGTCTTTGTGTCACAGGTGCTTCAGCCTTTCCTGTTCAACTTTATGATACAAAGAAGAGCAGATAAGGGTTTCATGCCTTTTACCTTATGGAGTTTGTTTAAATCCGCCTGGTCGTTTTTATACTTTTTCCTGGCATGCATTGTCGTTACGATAGCAGGAATTATTTTAACCGGGCTACGCCCTTTCGGGGTGGCAAGAAGCAAATATTTGTTTCATTATATACTCAGTAAAGGTACCCTCAGCGTGATGTATGTGATGGCTAATCTGAAAAAGCGGGTGATGAATTTTGGAGAAGAAGATTTCAAAACGCCGGCGGTCTATATTGCCAATCATGCATCTTTCTTAGATATTTTACTGACCACCATGCTGCATCCCCGGCTGATACTGCTGACCAATCATTGGGTCTGGCGTTCGCCGGTATTCGGGAAGATTGTTCGAATGGCGGAATATTATCCGGTTGCAAACGGCGCTGCCGACAGTATTGCATCTTTACAAAAAATCGTGGCGCAGGGTTATGGTATTATTGTATTTCCGGAAGGTACCCGTTCTTATGATGACACCATCCATCGCTTTCATAAAGGCGCATTTTACATTGCCGGACAATTGGATTTGGATGTGGTACCTGTTGTTTTGCACGGAACGCATTATACCTTGCAAAAAGGCGACTGGCTGCTGAAAGACGGTACGACAACAGTGAAAATTTTTCCCCATATAAAAAAAGAGGATACTAATTTCGGCACTCATTACAGCGAACGTGCCCGCAATATCCGGAAATGGTTCAGAAAGATATTTCATGAAGAAAAAACCCTTAATGAAACACCCCGGTATTTTTATGGGCAAATGGTTAAAGGCAATTTATATAAAGGCCCGGTGCTGGACTGGTATGGCCGGATCAAGATAAAAGGGGAAGATTATTATGAGCCTTTCCATAAACTGCTTCCCCGCGAAGGCAATTTCTACGACCTGGGCTGCGGTTATGGATTTATGACCTATATGCTGCATTGGGCATCGGAGGGGCGCAACTTTACAGGCATAGACTATGATGAAGAAAAAATCATTGTTGCGCAAAATCATTATGCGCGAAATGCACGTAAGATATTCACCAAACAGGCTCCAGTCGGCAGCCAGTACGAATTGGATAATCCTGCCATCCGGTTTGAACAGGCCGATGTGACCCAATATGATTTACAACCCTGCAACGGCATTATTATTAGCGATATGCTCCATTATTTGTTGCCGCAACAGCAGTCTGCTTTATTAGAAAAATGTTATGAGGCGCTGCTGCCGGAGGGTATATTGATCATTCGGGATGGCGTCGAGGAGCTGACTAAACGTCATCGGGGAACGAAACTATCCGAACTTTTTTCCACCAAAATTATCTGGTTCAACAAAACACAGAATAAACTGCATTTTATCAACAGCGCCTTTATTAAGAACTGGGCTATCCAAAAAAATCTTAGCCTTGAAATCATAGACAATACGCAAAAGACCAGCAACCTGATTTTTATTTTGAAAAAAAATCCGTCTTAGTGGCCGGTTGATCCTACGGAAAGCATATTCATCATCAGGCGAATGGCTCCGCGATTGCCCGCCGGCAACTGCCGGAAAAACACTAAGGAAGTATAGATATAATGCCCTTTTCCATAAGGCGTATATAAGATGGCATTGTTCAACCCCGGTTCGTCTTTATCGTGCATGGAGAGCATCGTCTGATAATGCGCATCCGGATTTTCAGGGAAATAAACGCCCCGTTCCTGCACCCAGTGATCAAAATCTTTTGATGTGATTTTATTGGGAAAGTTGAGTAAAGCCGCATCCGGATGGGTAATGGTTACGGCCGCATCTTCCTCAGTAACGCGCTCCCTGCCAACCTGAAAAGGGTATGGCCCGAAGTCTTTACTTTTCAGATCCTGTGTGGTGTTATACTGAACAACCAGCGTTCCGCCATTGGCTACATATTGCATCAGTACCGGCATCCAGGAGCCAATATGCTTTTGGGTATTGAATGCCCTTACACCCATCATAATAGCATCATAAGTCTGCAGGTTGTCCGCATTACTAAGCGCACTTTCCGGGATGCGTTCCACATCCAAACCACATTCACTTAAAACGGCATCCACCATATCGCCTGCACCATTGATATAGCCGATTTTTTTCACCGTACTCGTCCAGTTTTTTTCTGTAACCTTACTCCGGGAATCGGTGAAATACTGCAATTCCGGGAGATGCGGATAAGTAATGAGCTTGCGGCAACGCATATAATCTTTACCGTTTACCTGCACGGAATATATAACCTGGTTGTCCTGTTCTGCAGTATCAATTTGCTGTGTCGGAATGGCAACTGCAATCAATGTATCTTTCCCGGATTCCAGATGAGGAATAGATAAATCGGTCAGGGGCGTGTTATTGTTGGAAACGGTAAGCTTTGCATGGCTGATATCCTGAAAGGCACGTATGCGTACCCATTTGGTAATCTCTTTTCCCCGTTCAAAAATAAATAAAGGGGAAAGCGGCTCCACCGATACCGCAGGAACGATGCGCAGGCGCTGCACTACATCGCCTTTTACCGGATCTAATTTCTTATAGGATAAAGCTACCGGAAGCGAGAGTTGTACACCATCAATATCTAAAACTATTGTGGCATGAAGCGAGTTGTCCGCCTCTGGTTGTCCTTTGTAAACATCCCGGTCGTATTGATAGGCTCCGGGTTTTGGCGTATGCTGAAGCCAGTAAGGTTCGGTAACGGGTTCATCTCCGGCAATAGGTATCTGTATAGGAAACTGGTATAAGGAGTCGTTTTGCAGTGGTAAATTTTCCGGAAGATCAGTTTGATCTGAAGCGGGTAAAACCAATTGATGCAATACAACAGGTACGGTAGCGCTGCGTGCAATCAGTCGAAGGTTAAAATCCAGTGTTGTACCGGGAACAGCATCCGGCTGATCGGTTACCAATTCCGCCATTACTCCGGCACAGGAAAAGATAATCTGATCCAGCTCTTTCAATTTTTGTGTACGCCAGAAATCATCCGGCACTTCATTGATCATCCGGCGAATAGCAAGCAGTTCAGGAAGTGATGCAGCAGGTTGTTGTACGTCAAAATGGCGAATAACGCTTTTGATGCGTTCACCGATGCCCGGCCGTTTTACCCGGTTCCAGCTCATATCAATACCATCGTAAAGCGATGTGCTCATCGGTGCGCCGTCAATTAACTGAAAGTATTCCATAGCTTTCCCTACGGACTGTGGCGTACCCGCGCCCTGGCTTTTGTGTACACTGCGGCTGCGTCCCGCCATTTCACCATAACCTTCTCCCAATATCGGATCATACTGATTGATGGCTATCTTAAACTGATCTTCATTAGTGGTATTGCGGTTACCGAAACGGAATGCATTAAACAACAAACGACGGGGCTTCCAATGAGCATCCTTTTTATTTACTGCGGCTACCGCAGCAATGGCAGAGGCTGTATGTTGTCCGTGCCCGCCTTCTCCGGTAGTCGGGAAGCGCATGATCACGACATCGGGCTTATAACGGTCGAATGCAAACTGTACATCGCTGACTACATCTCCGCGATTCCAAAAATGAAAGGTTTCTTCCGGTGATTTGGTAAAGCCGAAATCAATCACGCGGGTAAACATCTGTTCTGCGCCGTCTATATTCCGGGCTTCCATCAGCTCATGCGTACGAATCAATCCTAATGCCGCACCCTGCTCATCGCCTAGAATGTTCTGCCCGCCATCGCCGCGGGTAAGCGACAGATAAACGGTGCGTACATGGTCATGATGCACAAGGTAAGACAGCAACCTTGTGTTTTCATCATCCGGATGTGCGGCTACATACATGACGGTACCAAGTACATTTAACTGTTCCATTTTCTGTAGTATTTCCGTTGAAGATAACGGACGGCTTTGCTGGGCATAACCTTGTAGCAAGAACAGGGAACATAATACGGAGAGGATAATTTTCTTTTGCATAACTATAAAAACTAAACCTGTCAAGTGGTTTTACTTAACAGGTTTAGTCGTTCAAAAATAATAATTTTAAAATAATGGCCTTTATTTACCCTTCTGCAGTTTTTCTAAGTGGCCTTTGTATTCCTCTGCATAGGGTGTGGAAGCAGCACCTTCAGCAGCCTTTTTGGCGGCGCTAATGGCTTCTTCATGCTTGCCTTGTTTGTCTAAGATTCTCGCTTTTAACCAATGCAGATAAAACGCATCAGGGTTGGCATCGATGGCTTTATCGGCGTATGTTGCAGCTTTATCCAATTGCTGGCTGGTTTCCAAATAGTAGTTGGCTGCCTGCTGGAAGGGCGGTTTTTTACCCTGTAGTTCCTTTTCTAAATATTGAACGATACGGTCGTTGTTATTTGTTTTTACAGGGATAACCACTTTGGTATTTTCCCAAGCCATAGTAATGTCGGCAGAATTGATGGTGATATTATCAATGGAAATGGTAAAGGACTGTACGGTTTCCGGTGCTTTTTGAACCGGTACCGAGAAGGCAATAACATCATCTTTATCGTCAAAACCCGATACGCCCCAGTTGCTCACCCCGGTATTAATAATCACCTTCCATTCCTTTTCCGTAGGAATGGTATATAATGCATAGGTTCCGGCTTTAAGCGACTTGCCTGCCAGGCTCACCTCTTCGCCGAAAGTGAGCTTTGTAGCGCTATTAGCGCCCGTGCGCCATACTTTCCCGTAAGGAACCAGCTCGCCAAAGATCACTCTGCCCCGGATAGCAGGACGGCTGTATGTAATTTCAATTTTGGAAGTGGAAAAATCCTGGGAGATGGTCGTCGTAGGACTGGGCGCCGGCATTTTGAAATCCTGGGCGCCGGCTGTTAAAGCTGTTGCAGTAATCAGTGCGGACGTTACTAATAAATGTTTCATAATCTGGTTAAATTAATTTTTTCAAAAAAACGTATTCGTACAAAGAAAAGAAAAATCAGGCGATTATTGTTCTTATCCGTTTCCGGAATATGCTAATGTATTTCTAAAACATCCAGCGCACGCATATCCCAACCCTTTGCGGCGCAATGCTCCAATATATGTGGCAGGGTAAACAACATCCTTGAAGCTGCCTTTTGACTGTCATGAAACACTACGATATCGCCAGGCTCCAGATTTTGAATCACCCTGTCGCGGCATTGATCCGGGGTGATATGCACATCAAAATCACCGCTGAGCAAAGACCAGAGTACTACGCTAAAACCTTGTATGCTCAGTTGCCTTGCCTGTGCCGGTTTGATTCTGCCGTAAGGTGGTCGGAACAGGCGGCTGTTCACCTGTAGTGCGGCCTGTTGTACATCTGCAATATAATCTTCCGTTTTGGTTTTCCAGCCGTTCAAATGCCGGTGGGTATGATTACCTACAGTATGCCCTTGCGCTATGATATCTTCATATACCGAAGGGTATTCGGCTACATTTTTACCAATACAGAAAAAAGTAGCTTTTGCCTGATATGTTCTTAAAATATCCAGCACCTGCGGCGTAATGACAGGATGCGGCCCGTCATCGAAGGTAAGATATACCGCAGGCGGTTGTGTCGGCGGCATGTCCCATCGGGCTTTTCCGTAAAAACGCCTGAGCCAGAAAGGTGCGCGAATCATGTACATAGCAGATGGTTGATTACAAACAGGCTTTTTCGATGCCAAAACTAAATAATCCGCATCAGAATAATTTTAACAAAGCAAAAAAGGTGTATTTCAATTTTTCGCCGGTCGGTGGGGACATCAACTGTCTTGTCGGTGTCCCCACCAACCACATGTAGCCAGGCAATGGAAAGCCTGAAATGCACCCCTGATGGCCTCGGTCATTTTCTTTAACTTTACACAAAAAAGTTATGGAAGAGCATATTGTAAGAATACTTTCTGCCGAGCCGGTGACGCATGATGTAAAACGGTTTCGTGTGGAAAAACCACAGGACTATCATTTTATTCCCGGCCAGGCTACCGAACTGGCCATCAACCAGGAGCAATGGCGTAACGAACGTCGTCCTTTTACTTTTACCTGCCTGAATGATGAGGATTACTTAGAATTTACCATCAAGATCTACAACGATCATAATGGCGTAACGCATCAGCTAGGGCAACTGACGGCAGGCGATGAATTAGTGATCCATGATGTATGGGGGGCTATTCAATACAAAGGGGAAGGTGTCTTTATTGCCGGTGGTGCAGGCATCACGCCTTTTATCGCCATCTTCCGGGAATTGGAAAGAACCGGGAAAACCGGTAATAATAAGCTGATCTTTTCCAATAAGACCGAAAAGGATATTATCCTCAAATCGGAATTTGAACACATGCTGGGCAATAATTTTATCAATACCCTTACGCAGGAAAAGACCGGAAAATATGATCACCGGAAAATAGACAAATCCTACCTACGGGAAAAAATAACCGACTTTAACCAGCATTTTTATATCTGCGGCCCCGATCCTATGGTGCAGGATATTCAAAAAACATTGAAGGAATTAGGCGCTTCGGACGATGTGGTCACGGTTGAAGTATAAGGCTATACAGTTGGAAATAGTTGTTAAGTCACAATGCAGGAGAAAATGATTTTGATAATCCATCTTGTTTAGTTGTGCAATACCACCCCCAAATACGTTTTTCATAACGATAATATTGTTGAATAAATCGTTTCCTGTATCAATGCACCTTTTATTATTTTAATTTAGTTACTGCGGTAGTGAACAAAATAGAATGGACATGTGGTATCAGGTTCTATATGCTGAACAGATATGCCAATTTGAGTGCTCCGGTTTCCCCTGCTGAATGAGTTGCTTTTTTGTATGATTTCCTGCCCAAAATTTGTGGAGTTTCTGCCGAATATTCATGGAATAATCTTTCTGAAGATAAAATAATCTTTCACCCAAACAGTGTCCTGTATAATATAGTTGGTCTTTGCATTCCGCTTCTGTTGAATGATTAATTTATTCCCATGTTGGTCTATTCGTAATGTTGCCACATCAACAGGGTGAGTTACCGTATCAATGGGGAATAGTTCACTACAGGATCCTATAAAACAAATAAGGAATAGCAGCAGCCCTAATGGTATTGCAATTATTTTACCGGCATTAAAAAATAAGCAAATGCTCAGCACAAAAGTTCCGAATGCGAAATAGCCGATAATATTACAGGCTATTACCCAACCGCTATTTACAAATGTCCATTCCGGGAAAAAATAGCGGGAGGTTATTTCTATAAATGAGATAATTCCCGAAATAATTGCGGTTAATAAAACTGGCCTGTTTTTCTTACTCATACCGTTGCTATACAAAACCGTCCATCAGAATTCATACCAGCCTAAAAATTACGGTTTCTGACTTTCCCGTCAAGGTCGTAAGTGGCGCTGTAAGTATTCTCATCTTTGTCTTCTAAGATAACCGTATAGCTGAAACGTTCTTTCTGGCTAAGCACCACATTACTGGTGGCCACAATAGCTATTCTGAGTTTCAGGCCGGTAAGGCTTTTCTCTTTTTCGAGTGTGGTGCGGGTATCAGTGATGAGTTTTCCCAGAGTTTCTAAGCTGATATGCCCCCGGTCTAACTGGAACATATAATCGCGGGGTGTACCGTTTTGAATATCCAGGTTCACTTTAGCCACCTTTTGCCAGGTATTGTCTTCTTTCAGCCAGCGGTCCTGTGTAAGCGCTTCGGGATTGTCGGTCAGGTCTGCCGATACAACATAGATGTTTTTATTGTCCGGCGATACGGAGTAGGATATATTCGTGTACCAGGTATCCACTCCGAATTTTTCAATTAAATCCTGGTTCAATATTTTCATCCCTGCCGCATCGTGGGTATAGCTTTTTCCGCAGGACTGTAAAAAAAGTACGGCAACTAAGCCGGATAACAATAACATCAGTTTGTTCATGTGCTGAAATTTAGTATGAAGCGAATATAAGTAAAATATCAGAACCGGCTTCTCTTGCTGACGGTTCTTTTCCCTTGTTCCAGGTTGAAAGATTCTTTAAGGGCTATGAGTATTTGTGAACTGGGTAACCCTGAGCAGAAAAACTTTCCCGAATTTGTAAAATTTATTGCACCATATTTCAATAAGACAGGAGACTGCAAATAGGATTGCTGAAACAATGAAACCCGGAATGTTTTCGTTTACTATATTTATCATTTCTTTGCATCAATGAAAAACAATTCCCTGCTTTATGCTTTCATGAGCATTATACTGGTTTCGGCGCTGAGTCTGCTTTCCGCTTCCTGTAAAAAGGAACGCCTGCTTACCCAGGGCGGCACCCTGTTATTCTCTGCCGATACGCTGATGTTCGATACGGTTTTTACCCAACAAGGCAGCGCTACCCGCAGCATAAAAATCTATAATAACGAAAAGCAGCCGGTGAAGATCAGCAACATTCGCCTCGAAAAAGGCAATGCATCTCCTTTCCGGCTTAATGTAAACGGCATTCCGGGAAAGGAGATTAATGATATGGAGCTGGCAGCCGAAGACAGTATGTATGTATTTGCCGCAGTCACCATTGACCCGACCAATGAGGACAATCCCTTCTTAGTGGAAGACCGTTTGATCGTTTCCCTCAATGGGCAGAATTTTTCCATCCCGGTGATTGCCTTCGGACAGAATGTACATTATGTTGTGGACAGTGTTTTGCAAACCCAAACCTGGTCCAATGACAAACCTTATGTGATCATCAACAGCGCTTTGGTGGATGAGCAGGCAACGCTGACCATTCCCGCAGGTGTGCGGGTATATATGCATGCCAACTCCCGGCTTTTTGTAATGGGTACGCTGAAAATTAACGGCACTAAAACCGACAGCGTCATCTTCCAGGGCGACCGTATAGACCGGAATGTATATGTGGGCGAATATGCCGATGTGCCGGGCGAATGGGGCGGATTGTATTTTTTTCAACAAAGCCAAAACAACGAGATCAATTATGCCATATTTAAAAACGGGGGCTTGCCTACGGTCATCAGCGGTCAGCAGACTTTAGGCGCCATGATTCAGCTTGATCCCGATACGATCCGGAATGGTACGCCTAAGCTCAAACTGACCAACTCCATCATTAAAAATTCGGTGCAGTATGGCATTATCGCTTTCAATTCGAGCCTGTATGCCGATAATTGCCTGATAACAGATTGCCAGTTTGAGAATTTAGCATTAGTGCAGGGTGGCGATTATACTTTCAACAACAGCACGATAGCCACCTATGGTGCCATTCCCTATTTCGCCCGGGTCAGCGGCCATATCGCGGCGGTAGTGCTTAATTATTTTTATATCAACCAGGATCAGTACATCAGCAATCCACTTCAGTTTAGCTTAGCCAATTCCATAATTTACGGTACTTCGGGAGAGGATGAATTTTTTACCGATCAAAAAACGGATCATCCGGCAAGTGTTTCGCTGGATCATGCTTTGATCAAAGCAACGGCTACGCAGCCCGGATTTGTCAATATCAATAATTGTATCTTTAACCAGGATCCGGCATTCCGTGGTGTGGATTCTTCCGACTATCATTTGAATGCCACATCCCCGGCTATAAACAGCGGAATTGCTACGGGTTTGTTTACTATTGATCTGGACGGCGTACCGCGCAGTAATCCGCCGGATATGGGCTGCTATCAATATTTACCTTAATCTTTGCATTTAACATGATGTGCAATTTGTTTTTCTATTAAATTTGTAACTCTTAAATACCGTAAATTTCTTTAGCTTAAAAGTAGTTTACGCTAAAAATTTTTAATTAAAAAAAGCTATGTTCAAAAAAATAATTCTTGCTGCGATTGTTGCCTGCTCCATGCAAATTTCCGCTCAGGCGCAATACAAAAACACTAAAATTGAGATTGGCCAGCAGGCTCCGGAGCTTGCATTCCCCGACCCCCAGGGCAAGGTAATTTCTCTCGCTCAGGCATCGAAGGGTAAATATGTGCTGCTGGATTTCTGGGCCAGTTGGTGCGGCCCCTGTCGTCGTGCCAATCCTTCTTTAGTGGCATTTTATCAAAAATACAAATCAAAAAAATTCAAAGATGCATCCAAGGGCTTTACTGTTTTCAGTGTTTCGCTGGATCGGAATGAAGAAGCCTGGGTGAATGCCATTAAAACCGACAAGCTCGAATGGCCGTATCATGTAAGTGATCTGAAGGCATGGAAGTCTGAAGCTGCCGATATATATGGCGTTGCATTTATTCCCCAGGCTTTCCTGATTGGCCCTGACGGAAAAATTATTGGAAAATATATGACTGCGGAAGAAGCGGTGCAGGACATTGAAAAGTATGTCATCCGCTAAAAATATTTTAATTTGGATAAAAAAATCATCATCATAACGGCGCCGTCGGGTTCGGGAAAAACCACTATAGTGAAGCAGCTGCTGCAAAGCCGCCTGGCTATTGCCTTTTCCGTATCGGCCTGTACACGCCGGCCCAGGCCGGGTGAAACAGATGGTAAGGATTATTATTTTTTATCCGAACAGGAATTTCTGGAAAAAATAAAAAACCAGGAATTTCTGGAATGGGAAATGGTCTATACCGGGAAATATTACGGTACGCTGAAATCGGAGTTGCAAAGAATATGGGATGATGGTAAAGTACCCTTAGTGGATATTGACGTGCAGGGCGCGCTTAATATTGAGAATAAAGATCATGAAAATGCGCTGTCTGTATTTATCCAGGCGCCTTCTTTGGACGTGTTGAAATCCAGGCTGCAAAACCGGGGCACAGAAACGGAAGAAACCCTGAAAGAGCGTCTCGCTAAAGCAAAAGGAGAATTGACCTACGCCTCCTTATTTGACCGCATTGTAGTGAACGATGATTTGGAAAAGGCGCTTACCGAAATCACCGGTATTATAGATGAGTTTATAGCGCCATCCGTTCAAGAATAAACAATAACCTTTAAAATTATAATGATGAAAAAATTCATGCTCCCCGTAACAGCGCTCGGTCTGATGCTGATGATATCCTGTGGCAGCAACACCGCTACAGACTCCGCTTCTGATCAGGATACCACCACAGAAGAAATGACACCAGGCCAGCATTTGGATACGGCTATTGAACAAACACAGGCCGCTGCCAGCGAGGCTAAAGAAGCCGTGACACAAACAGCCGGCGAAGCTAAAGATGCCGCAGAGCAGTCTGCCGATAAAGCTGCGCAGAAAATAAAAGCAGGTTTACAAAAAGCTACTATTGAAGCTAAAGATGTCGCTACGGAGGCTAAGGATAAAGTGAAGGAAGGCGTGGGAAAAGCTGCCGAAAGCGTGGAACAGACTGCAAAAGAAGTGAAAGAGGATATGAAGAAAAAATAACTGCCTGCTTTTTGCAGAACTAACCTTTTTACTGTAGTATAAACGAATGGAGTTTGTTTTTTAAACATACTTCCCCTGCTTTATCCGTGTTATCTGTGAGTAAAACATTCCCGCTGATGTACGCTGTTTTTTTGGCAGCATCATCTTCTGAAAATAATTTTATTAATGCCTGTTTGCGGAAATCTGCGTGAAAGATCATGAACAGGCAGACTATCGTATCATCACCTGCCGGTCGGCATCAAGGCGCAGCAAGATAAAGATTAAGATGCTGAACGATACTAATGAAGTGCCGCCATAGCTCAATAAGGGCAAAGTGATGCCGATAACCGGCGCCAGTCCTATGGTCATGCAGAGGTTGACGGCAAAATGGAAAAACAGGATGGATCCCACACAATAAGCATATACCCGGCTGAATACCGAACGCTGCCGTTCCGCAAGATAGATGATGCGTAACAGCAAAAGTGTATAGATCAGCACTAATGCGGCGCTTCCGGCAAAGCCAAATTGCTCGCCGATACCGCAGAATACAAAGTCCGTATGCTGTTCGGGAACAAAGGAATACTTGGTTTGCGTACCGTTCATAAAGCCCTTGCCTAACAGCCCGCCGGAACCGATGGCAATCTTAGACTGCCGCACATTATAGTCGGCATCCTGCTTGGGCAATTCGCCGTCCTTACGGTATTCTATCGGCACATCCTGTCCTAACATAGAATAGATGCGTTCTACCTGGTAGGATTTCAGCACCTCCGTGAATACTTTCGGCACCACCACCTGGGAGAACAATACGGAGATCAGCCAGGCACCGATAATCACGACCAAAAGTATCTTATTCCGACGGATATGCCTGCGGGTAAACCACAAAATCAGCAGCGCAACAGCGGTAATAATAATGAAGAGCGGAATCCGTTCGATGAGCAGGGTAGCCAGCACCAAGCCGATGGTAGAAATAGCCAGGACCAGGATGGCATTAGGTAAACCTTCCCTATACATTGCCAGGAAAAAAGAAAAATACACTAAGGCCAATCCTGTTTCATTTTGCAGGACGATGATGATACAGGGAATCATCACGATCGTTGTTGCAATAAGCCGGTCTTTCAATGTCGTGAAATTGGTTTCGGATGAAGATAAAAAGCGGGACAATGCCAAAGCGGTAAATATCTTACACAATTCCCCCGGCTGGAAGCTGAATGATCCGAATTTAATAAAACTGTGCGATCCTTTTACATCAGACCCGACTACAAAAGTGATCAGCAACAAAAATATCCCGATTACAAAAGACAGGTAGGCAATGGAAAAGAAAAATTTACTGTCCGTAAATATGATTACCAAACCGATAAATAAGGCGACACCCAACCACATCATCTGCTTCATGTGGCTTTTGCTCATATCAAAAAAAGGCTCCGTTATGCTGGTATATTCGGAAGAATAAACAGCCAGCAGCCCGATGGCTACGAGGATGAGATAAAGCAAAAAGGTAAGCCAGTCAATACGCGAGGTTATGGATTTCCTGGGAATGGCTGCGGTCGTGTACATGATTTTTTATCAAAAAAAATATTTAGGAATACGGATGAATGCTGTTGTTCATGGATTCGGTATTTATTGTCCCTCCGGTACATCGCCGGTTTCCGGCTTAATAGCTGCAGGAGGCATTTTCACATTGTAATACGTCTTCAGGATGTCCAATACTAAAGTGGTATCGCGGTATCGTTTCACACTGTCCTGCATTCTTTTATCCGCATAGCGTAGCATGTCGCGGTAGCGGTCTTTGGCACGCTGCACGGAATCCAGTACCCGGATATAAGGTTTGATAAGATACGCCTTTTCCATTCTTTCCTCTAAGGGCTTGCGCTTTACCGAATCGTTCAGGTATTTTTCCATCATCAGACTGGCCACGGGGCCTGCCCAGGTAGCACCATATCCCGAGTTTTGAACCACTACGGCAATAGCGATTTTGGGATCATCTTTCGGCGCAAAGCAGACAAATACCGAGTGGTTGTCTAACTTTTCCTTTTTCCCATGAAGAATGGCATAGTTCTCTACCGTGCCGGTCTTGCCGCATACCGCTACATCGGGTAGCTGGGCTACACGTCCGGTACCGCGCACCACCACATCTTCCATACCGTCAATAACGGTCTGGTAATAATTAGAGGGAATATGCGTTACTTCATGCTTCTGATGATATTTGGCCAGCAGGGTGTCCTGTGGATTATTGGCAATTGATTTTACAAAATGCGGTGTGTAGTAATACCCCCGGTTGGCAATGATGCACATGATATTAGCCAGTTGCATGGGCGTCATCAACAGCTCTCCCTGTCCCATGCCCATAAATACCATAGTACAGGAATTCCATTGTCCGAAATATTTTTTATTAAAATAAGCAGAGTCCGGCACAAAGCCGCCTTTTTCCCCGGTAATGTCAATGCCGAGCGGATGACCCAAGCCAAAGTTGAACAGGTAATCATGCCAGGCCTGCATCCCGGTTTTTACATTATTGTATTTTTTACGATCATCTACGGTCAGCCGGAAAACATGACAAAAATAGGAGTTGCAGGAATTAGCCAGCGCCACACGCAGATTAGCGGCATGACCTCCTCCGGAGTGCGTGCATCCGATACGCCTTCCGCAGGCATAATAACCACCGCCGCAGGGATAGCCGAAAGCCGGCGTGATAGCGCCCACATCCAGGCCAATCAATGCAGTCATCGGCTTAAATGTAGAGCCTGGCGGATATTCCGCCTGAATAGCCCGGTTAAACATCGGCGTAGTAGGATCGGCAAAAAGTTTACCGATATTTTTACTGCGGTTAGGGCCGGTCAGCAGGTTCGGATCATACGAAGGGGCAGATACCATAGCCAGGATGCCACCCGTTTTAGGGTCAATAGCGACCGCACTGCCCATTTTTCCTTTCATCAATTCTTCCGCATAAGCCTGCAGATCGGCATCCAAATACAGCTCCAGCGTTTTGCCACCCACGGCAGGCGTGTCTAAAGCCCCGTCTTTATAGGCATCCCGCGGACGGTTCAGCACATCACGAACTAAATACTGCACTCCGCGTTGTCCCCTCAGCACATCTTCATATACATGCTCCAGGCCGGTTGTACCGATATAATCGCCCTGACGATAGGAGGCATATTCTTCTTTTTCCAGCATCCGGGAACTGATCTCCGAAATATATCCGAAAATCATGGCTCCGATAGGCTGCGGATAGCTCCGGGTAGTGCGTTCCACCATTTCAAATCCCGGAAAGAGGTACAGGTTTTCCTGCATACGTGCATTCTGTTCCGGTGTCAACTGGGACTGGAAAACCCCTGATTTCATTCTTCCGTTTCGCTGGATGGCTCTGTTAACCGTTTTTTGAAAATCTTCAGGACTGATATCCATAATAGCACAAAACAAAGCCGTATCCATCATGTCTGTAATCTTGGCTGGTGTTACCGCCAGATCGTAGGTGATATTGTTGTACATCAGCGTTTTGCCATTGCGGTCAACAATAACGCCCCGTGCAGGATAGATGACTTTGCGGTAAATAGCCTGATCATTGGCCATAATCTTATACCGGTCATCCATGACCTGCAGCGAAAACAGCCTGGCTATTATAATGCAGCCTAAGGCAATAAACAGTATCCGAATGATCCAGGTACGCGGACTCTGGTTGAATGATGACATAAATATTTTTACCGGCTAAAGACTAAAAGTACAACAAAAATAAAACGCCGCATCATCACTGGTAACTAATATTTAAGTAAAAATGCAAAAGGCAGAATTAAAAACAGTGAAGGATATTATTATCAACAGATTCTGTACTTTAATTATACCTCGCTTTATAAATCAGCGCCCATTGGATGGACAAGAACGAAAATTATTTCTTGTAAGAGAAATCTGCTTTGCATTACTGCGCTCGCTTTTAAAAATAAAAGTCCGTAAGGCGAACATTTTTGCAGCTCTTTAGCCTAAGTTTAAAGGGTGTAAATTATTAGTTTTAAGTCAAAATACAAAACAATAAAAATCTGATAATCAATAAAAGAAAGTCTTGAACATACAGACAATGTCTTCTTGACTTAGCATTAGTTTTGGCCTGTGCTTTTGTGGTGAAGCAAATAAAAAGCATGACAAATCAGAGATGAAAAGTTAAATAGAACGCCGGGCTGCTTTCTAAGAATTATGCGTAGTTTTGTAATGAACACTATAAAAACAGCGCTTATGAATCAGCATTTCAAATGGCTATGCTGCATGGCTTTGGTGGCAGGCAGTATCAACAGCCATGCACAGCAGATTACGAATGTCAGTATAATAGACAGCACCAATAATAATTACACCTTTGCCATTAACTTTTTTGCACCTTTCGGAGCAGGGGAAACCTGTCCGCCCCTAACGGGATACCTTGAGCAGACATCGGCAACGGGAGACACTTTATTTATAAAATGCCTGTATAATGTTTCTGGCTTTGGGCCACAATTAGGTTGTGGAAGAACGGATACCCTTACTTATGCAGATGTACCCTACAGCACCAGCTATATCAATATCAGTTGCAACACCTTCGCTAACTGGGAAACCGCCTCTGATACAACCTGGAATACTTCGGATACTACGATTGTCATTAATCAGCCCCCGACGGGAGCGAGCAATATTTCTATCGGCAACAATAGCATATCCGTATTCCCCAATCCCGTCTCCCAAAACGGCACATTGTACCTGGACGGGCAGAATGCGCTGAAACCGGAATCCATAAGACTGTTTGATATTACCGGGAAGCTGATCCGTGTATTACCCTTCAGTACGAGCATGAAGATAAACGGCCTGACCAAAGGAAGTTATATCTTAGAAATCCGTACGGGGCTGGGCAGTATCAGGAAAAAAATTACGGTTATTTGATACTGGACATTGCCGTTATTTCCTATATAAAAATCCCGAATTAATTTGTAATTCGGGATTTCTTTGTTGAATGACCGCAAATAAACGACCTAAAGGAAAATTTGAAATATGCGCTCTGCACGCCGCATCATTTTGACTGAACACATTTTCTTAAATGATTTAATCATAGCTTTGCCGGCGTTGTTCATTTATATAAACAGTAAAAATGAAAAACCTGTTTTTAACGATGCTGTTGTTATCGGTTTCGTTGCTTTCCTTAGCCCAGGAAAGGAAAATATACGGGCAGATTTACGATACCGCTGCCGATATGGAAGTGGATATTAGAAATGCCATAGATCAGGCACAGTCCGAACATAAAAACGTGCTGCTTCAGATTGGCGGCAACTGGTGTATCTGGTGCATTCGGTTTCATCAGTTTGTAGCGAAAAATGATACCCTGAATCAGCTTCTGCATGCCAACTATGTTCCTTTATTAGTAAATTATGATAAAAAAAACAGCGAAGCGCCTTTATGGAAAGGATTAGGCTATCCGCAGCGTTTCGGATTCCCGGTTTTTGTTATTCTTGACGAAACGGGACATCTCATCCATATTCAAAATTCAGCTTATTTAGAGGACGCAGATAGTTACAGTGCGGAAAAAGTAGCCGGCTTTTTGAAACAATGGTCGCCGGCCGCCATTCAGGGAAAAACGCTGTAAATACATCTTAAAATTTCAACAAAATCCGTGAGATACGCACAGCATCATAAACGACCGGCTATTCCTAAAAGCCGGCTGATCATTGGCCGGAAACCCATGATCGAAGCGCTAAACAGCGGGCGTACCGTAGAGAAAATATTTATCCTGCAATCTGCAGGCGGCGAAGACATCAACCTCATAAAGAAAAAGGCCAGGGCAGAAAATATTGCCCTTAGCTTAGTACCTGCCGAAAAATTAGAACGCTTTACTGCTTCAAACCACCAGGGTGTGGTAGCCATTGCCGGACTGATAACTTATCAACCGCTACAGGACGTGATCAGTATGGTAGTGGAGCGTGGCGAAACACCCCTGATCATTGTTTTAGACGGCATCACCGATACCCGCAACTTAGGCGCCATTGCCCGTGCCGCACATTGTTACGGCGCACATGCCTTAGTTACGCCGGTTTCCAATAGCGCTGCCGTTACCGAAGAAGCGGTGAAAACCTCAGCCGGAGCCTTAGAAACCCTGAATGTCTGCCGGGTAGCATCCATAGAAGAAGCCTTTGACGTCTTAAAACTGAATGGTATCACTACCGTAGCTACGTTATTGCAAACCGACACCATGTTACACCATGCTGATCTCAGTCTGCCTACGGCGCTTATCTTAGGCGCGGAAGATAAAGGCGTGAGTAATTTTGTACGAAAACATGCGGATCATTTGGTACGTATTCCAATGGCCGGTAATTTTGACTCCCTGAATGTAGCCGTAGCTACCGGCATTATTTTATATGAAGTACACCGGCAAAGGACACATAATTTCAATACATGAAGCAATTAAGAAGAACAACGCGACAGACAGCAAAAAGTCCCGGAAAAATTTTGGCGCTTATAGCATTTATCCTGATGCTGTCCGGATTTTTTTCCTGTGAGAAAAATGTTGATTTTAATTTAGGAGATGGCGCTACAAAAGTCGTTGTGGAGGGCACCATTGAGCTGGGCCTTCCGCCGGTAGTGCGCTTTTCCGAAAGCATAGGATTTTTTTCCAATATTGATCTGCAAACCCTGGCGGGTACATTTTTACATGATGCGGAAATAACCGTATCCGACGGCAGCCAAACCGTTACTTTAAAAGAATATCCCGTAGTATTCGACAGTATTACTTTTTATGTCTATTCTGTTGATACCACCAATCCTGCCGCTTTCAATTTCCGGGGTGAATCGGGAAAAACCTATTCCCTGACCATTAAATACGAGGGTAAAACTTATGAGTCGTCCACCTTTCTTCCGTCGGTAAATCCTCTGGATTCTTTATGGGCAATATCACCGCCTCCGGAAGAGGCTCCCGAAGATTATCCGGATGCCATGCTGCTTTTTGCCCGATATACCGATCCGCCCGAACCCGGGAACAAAGCCCGTTATTTTACGAGCCGCAACGGAGCTGCATTTCTGCCACCCATTTATTCGGTATATGATGATGAAATTGTGAATGGCACATCTGTGGATATACAACTCACAGCCGGATTTAATAAAATGGATTCCTTGGATCGTAAAACCTATGGGTATTTTGATAAGGGCGACACGGTAGTCGTAAAATGGTGTGCTATTGACGATAAGGTCTATGACTTTTGGCGTACCTTAGAATTTTCTTACGGCACCACCGGCAATCCTTTTGCTTCACCGGTAGAAGTCAGCAGTAATATCAGCAACGGAGCACTGGGCGTATGGCAGGCTTATGCCGTTACTTATGATACGCTCATCATTCCCCGCTAAGATAAACCCGCCAACAGCCCGGTAGTGGAATATCCTTCTTCTAAAGGAATGATGGCTACCGAGCCACCGTATGCCTGCACTTCTTTAGCACCCACAATGGTGTCTAAGGTATAATCTCCGCCCTTTACCAATACATCGGGTTGCAGTATCTTCAGCAGTTCTAACGGAGTATCATCTTCAAAAATGACTACGGCATCCACATAAGTCATTGCCGCCAGAAGGAGTGCGCGGTCGGCCTCTGTTTGAACCGGGCGTGATGCACCTTTCAGCCGTTTTACGGAGGCATCGCTGTTTATGGCTACCACTAAGCGATTGCCCAGTTCTGCTGCCTGCAGCAGCAGGGAAATATGCCCGCGATGCAACAGGTCAAAACAACCGTTAGTCAATACTACCTTTTCTCCTTTCACGCGCCAGCCTGCCATGCGATGCTTCAGCGCTGAAACCGTAAGTATTTTTTGCTGTATGGATGCTCGTTTATGATACATGTCGTTTCCGGTTATATACCGGCAAAAATACTAAAGAAAATATGCCCAACAGTAAAACGATCAGCGTCTGCATACTCCAGTTTACCCAACCGTATGCGATACCCAATGGCTGAGCAATACCATATAACAGCAGGATAGAAGCTACTACCGGCGGGAAAGCACCTAATCCGCCGGGCGTAATAATCATGGCCACGCTGCCGAAGGTAATGATGGACAAGCCGGCTAACCAGGGAAGTCCGGCCATATCCGGCAGCATATAAAATCCCAAAATAGCCATCATGGTGTACATTGCCCATATCAGGATGGTATAAAGCAGAAAAAGGGCCTTTTGCCGTACTTGTACAATTGCCTTTAGTCCGTCACCAACTCGTGCTATGATCTTGCCGATCTTAGTGTCTTTTATTTTTCTATAAAAAAACAATGATGCCGCTAATACTATTACACATGCCAGCACGAACAGCACAATGCGCATCAGGATAAAATTTCCTGCGGCATCAAAAAAAATCTTCCGGTACAAATCCCATGCAAAGGGCGCGATGATATCATATTGGGAAAGGAGTGTAATCAGGAAAATGACTAACAGGCAAACGGTATCGAAGGCCCGTTCTGCAAGTATCGTGCCCAGTAGCTTATCTACAGGTACTTTTTCGTATTTGGCCAATACTGTACATTTGGCCACTTCTCCCATCCGGGGGATCAGGGCATTTACCAGATAGCCGATCAATACGGCAAAAATGCTATTGGCGGTAGCGGGATAAATATGCACAGGTTGCATCAGAAGCTTCCAGCGTAATGCCCGGAAATAATGCGATAAAAAACCGATGAGCAACCCGGGAAGGAAATAAATTAACCGCACCTGTTGAATAGCGGCAAACATCTCATCGCGCTGATCCGGATCCATGCTGCGGTATTGCCAGAAGATTAATACAATACCAATCCCCAGAAAAACGATTACTTGTATAATGGTGGATTTCCCGGATTTTTTCATGAAGCAAATTGCCTTCCGGCATTAATTAAAGAAAATAAGCACTCAGAGCTTATTGTTTTCTTTTGGGAAAATAACAGTAGGTTGAAATTGTTTGGCCGCTTCAAAATCCATGTGCGCATAAGAAATGATAATGATCACATCACCTACCTGTACTCTTCTTGCAGCCGGGCCATTCAGGCAAATCATTCCGGTAGCGCGGGGCCCTTTTATAATATAAGTCTCAATACGTTCGCCGTTATTGACGTTGACGATCTGCACTTTTTCGTGCTCAATAAAATTGGCGGCATCCATCAAATCCTCATCAATGGTTACACTGCCGATATAATTCAGATCAGCCTGCGTAACCGTAACCCGGTGCAGCTTCGATTTCAATACTTCAATTTGCATTGTTCTGCTTTAAAATTCAACGCGCAAAGCTACAAAAAAACACTATACATGATTTTACCATTTCATGACTGGGTATATTGCGGTCAGCATACGGTACTGTGCACCTTGTCTGCCGGTGAATAAAGGTCACTGCCTGCCACTCCCGGAAAGGCTACGTTAAGGTTTCGAGGCTTTTATTATTTCCGCTGATGATTTCTTTTCTTTGCATAAATAAGAAAAACAATGCCTTCATCATTCAGCATAACAGGCGGTAAAAAACTTTCAGGGCATATCCGGCCTCAGGGCGCCAAAAACGAGGCGCTTCAGGTGCTTTGTGCCGTATTGCTCACCTCTGAAAAGATAACACTAAGCAATGTGCCGGATATTGCAGATGTCAATACCCTTATCGAGCTGCTGCAGAATATGGGCGTGGAAGTGGAACGGCCTGACCGGAATGTCTGTATCCTGCAGGCAAAACAGGTGCAGGTTGAATTTTTAAACAGTGATGAGTACAGAAAAAAATCCGCAAAGCTCAGGGGTGCCGTAATGCTTACCGGCCCTTTATTGGCAAGATACGGAGCAGCATTTCTGCCCCAGCCCGGAGGCGATAAGATCGGTCGTCGCAGGTTAGATACCCATATCAGGGGCTTTGAAAAAATGGGTACGGATTTTCAATATGATCAGGATAAAAAGGAGTTTCATTTGCGGGCATCCAGGCTGAACGGAGCCGACATCCTGATGGAAGAACCTTCCGTAACCGGAACAGCCAATCTGGTAATGGCTGCCGTATTAGCCCAGGGAACCACAACACTGTACAATGCCGCCTGTGAGCCTTATGTACAGCAATTATGCAAGATGCTGAATAAAATGGGCGCAAAGATCAGCGGAATCGGTTCCAACTTGTTGACCATTGAGGGTGTGTCCTTACTTCATGGCTGCGAGCATCGTATGCTGGCCGACATGATTGAAGTAGGCTCATTCATAGCGATGGCGGCCATGACACAAAGCGAACTGACGATAAAGGATGCGGATGTGCAGGATTTGGGCATGATGCCCCAGGTTTTTGCTAATCTTGGTGTGGAAACTGTTATTCAGGGTAATGATATTCTTGTGCCCGCTCAGGAAGGTTACCAAATACAGCATTTTATAGACGGCTCTATCCTAACGGTATATGATCATCCCTGGCCGGGCGTTTCACCCGATCTGTTAAGTGTCATATTGGTGATGGCTACACAGGCAGAAGGTACAGTGCTGATACATCAGAAAATGTTTGAAAGCCGCCTGTTCTTTGTGGACAAGCTCATAGAAATGGGTGCCCGTATTGTGTTGTGCGATCCGCACCGTGCTGTTGTTATAGGATTGAACCGAAGTGCTCCCTTGCGCGGTATTACTATGTCTTCACCTGATATTCGTGCCGGGGTAGCTTTGCTGATTGCCGCTTTATCAGCAGAAGGGGAGAGTATTATTGAAAATATTCACCAGATTGATCGCGGATACGAGGCTATTGATACCCGCCTGAATGCATTAGGCGCTTCAATCAAACGCATTTAGTCGCGGCAATTATTTCCCGCTCTTTAATAATTCCTGGTACCGGTTCAGCAAATCCGGGATGAGTTGTTTTCGGTCGTATTGTGCGGCGATTAACTGTCTTGCAGCTTTTCCGATTTGCAGGATCCGTTCCGGTTGCCGGACAACAGTCATTATTTTGTCTGCAAAGACTTCCGGCGTATCTGCTATAAGGATATGTTCTTCATCTTTTGCGTCAATTCCCTCCACACCTACAGATGTGGTGATGATACATTTTCCCATAGCCATACCCTGAAAAATTTTTATACGCACACCACCTCCCGATTGCAAGGGAACCAGGAGCAGGGTTTTATCACTTTCGAAGGCCTGGGCATCGGGCACTTCTCCCAAGACCTCCACGTTGTTCCATTTGTTTTGGAAATAATATTCGGGCATGTTACGGCCGGCAAGGTACAGCCGTATATCCGGCAGTTGTTCCCGGAGCAGGGGCATTACTTTTTCCAGTAACCAATTAACACTTTCCTGGTTAGGCAGCCAGTCCATAGCGCCGATATGATACAGGCTGACGGGGTCAGTTGAGCCGGGCAAATAAGGAATAGCATGCATATCCACACCAAAAGGATGCAGGTAAACAGGAAGCCGGCATCCTAATTCCCGGTAGAGTTGCTGATCTTGTTTTGAAATGGCCAGCACTAAATCATAGTCATTGATATGCTGCAATTCAAATTGCTTGAGCCGTTCGGCAAGAAGACGGAGATATTTTCTTTTAAAAAAATTGTGCTCCTGAAGTGCGAGTCGCTCCCAGATACGGTATTCGATATTATGCTGCCGTATAGCGATTTTAGCCTTGCTGTATTTTCTTATAGAATTTACATAAGGGCTCAGGTATAAACCTTCGAGTTGCACGATGTCAAATTTTTCCTGCTGCAATAGCCTGATGAGCGCTTCATCAAATGCGGGGCTTATAAAGCGAACGATATTATAGGATGTTCCCTGCAACAGGCTTTTCAAAGCATCAACAGGCCGGATATCGTTATTGACATCTATGGTTATAAAATGATCTAATTGCCGGTATAGTTCGGGGAGTTGAGTGGTATCTGCATGATGGCGGGAAGTATTCATTGTCAGCATACTCAGGGATACGCCGGCTGCTATGTATCCTGCGGTATAATAATGTACGCCGATATTCCCGCCGTCGTTCAGCGGAAAAGGAACCCGGTTGGTCAGTTGCAGTATTTTCATAAGAAGGAACGCAAATTTACGGGATGCATTCCAAAGGGAAGATGCGGATTATTTAGGCACATCCAATTTCTCATAAACCGAATTGTTACTGATAAATTCGGGAACGATTTCCTTCATTTTAACGACGGTTTCCGTATTGAAATGATTTTTGGCCAGCTTGATCAGTTGCTCGATCTGAGCATAAATATACGTGAAGTCATATTCAATCACTTTAGCAATCAGGATTTTTTTGTGATAGGTGGGTAAGGTATTTTCCGAATTATTGAGCAGTTCTTCGTAGAGTTTTTCCCCGGGTCGTAAGCCGGAATATACGATCTTGATATCTTTTTCCGGTTCGCGTCCGGAGAGACGGATCATTTTGCGGGCTAAATCGGCTATCTTAACCGGATCGCCCATATCGAATACGAAAATTTCACCGCCATGCCCCATAGCTCCTGCTTCCAATACTAAGCGGCAGGCTTCGGGAATGGTCATGAAATAGCGGGTAATATCAGGATGGGTTACGGTAAGCGGCCCGCCATCTTCCAATTGTTGTTTAAAGCGGGGAATAACCGAACCGTTAGAACCTAAAACATTTCCGAAGCGTGTGGTAATGAATTTGGTTACCCGCATGGGAGAGATGCCGGATATGGATTTATTTTTTGTATTGGAATGGTGATTGTAAAATGCCTGAGCGAAAATTTCAGCGATACGCTTGGATGCACCCATAACATTTGTGGGATTTACGGCTTTGTCGGTAGAAATCATCACAAATTTATCTGCGCCGTAAGACATGGCCAGCTCTGCCAGAATTTTTGTTCCTAATACATTATTCAACACGGCTTCCGAAGGATGGTCTTCCATCAGCGGCACATGCTTGTAGGCTGCGGCATGATAAATAACATCGGGAGCATAAATTTCAAATATCTGCTCCATGCGCACTTTATCACAAATGTCACCGATAAAGGCTTTTACCGGAACGGTATCCGGCATGGAGATGCCCAGTTCATGCAAGGGAGTTTCGGCAGCATCGCAGGCAATAACGATGGCCGGGTTATAATTCAATATTTGCCGTACAATTTCAGAGCCTATGGACCCTGCAGCACCGGTTACTAAAATCTTTTTTCCCCGGATTTCCTTACCGACTTCTTCATTATTGATCTTGATAACTTCCCGCTCCAGCAATTGTTCAATATTGATATCTTTCAGTTGCTTGGTATCTAAAGTATTGTTGATCCATTTTTCGGAAGAAGGTACCTGCTGCACCCGCATATCGGTTTCTAAGCACATATCCACAATGTCATTCAGCCGGCTTTTGCGTAAATAAGGTTCGGCAATGATCAGCAGTTCCACCCCTTCATTTTTCAGTTTGGAAAGATTGCCCCTGTTAAAGCGGTAAACCGGTACGTTTTCAAGTAGCTTTCCAATAAGCTTTTCATGATCGTCAAAGAAGCCGACAACTTTCACATCTGATTTCCGGCTGTCGGAGATCATTTTTTTGGCCAGCATGCCTTCCTGACCTGCACCAAAAATTACCGCTTTGGAATTTTTATGTCTTACGCTGAAGAGATAATGGAAGATACGTTTAACGGCAAGCCGGTAAATGATCTGGAAGAAATTGATGCTTAGGAAATTGATGAAAATAACCGAATAGGGGAAGATGGTTGTCTTACCGATAAATTCGGGATAAATATTTTCAATAAGTACAAAAATAACAGCCGCGATAGAATTAATAATCAACAGTCGCCCGGCATCTTCAAAAGTGGTGTATCGGACGATACCGGCATAAACTTTAAAGGCCAGCAGCAGTATGGTATTGACCAGGATAACAATACTGATAATTTTTGTAAAGGGAAAAGCAGGAGCATCTTCAAAATCAAAATTGAATCGAAGCAGGAAGGCTAAGGTAACCGCGAAAACGCAACAGAGTAAATCCAGTACAAAGATGGCCCATCTTGGTGCAAAGCGTACATTTTTGTTTACCATAGTATTGCTGTTGATTAAGAAATGACTCCGGCCTGCATATCGAAACAATGCAAGAACGGATACGGCTGCCTACAAAGATATAAAATCATTTTATTAATTGTATATTCATTTTTTTGATAAGGTTCTTCTGCCGCCCTTCTAATTCCTGCCCAATATAGTTAAACCTCCTGATAAAAAATAATACTTTCTTTTTCCTGGTAGGGAAATCCGGCGGTTCATCAGCTTTTTCCATCTATTTTATCCCTCCTGTTTCTCAGGGCGCATTTGCGGGAAAAACAATACATCCTGGATAGAGTTTTGCCCGGTAAGAATCATTGCTAAACGATCTACGCCAAAACCTATTCCGGAAGTAGGCGGCATGCCATATTCCAGAGCGCGCAGGAAGTCATAATCAATAAACATGGCTTCATCATCACCGCGTTCCATCAGTTTGGCTTGTTCTTCAAATCGCTGCCGCTGGTCAATAGGATCATTCAGCTCAGAATAAGCATTGGCTAATTCCTTGCCGTTTACGATCAGCTCAAAGCGCTCTACCAATCCGGGTTTACTGCGGTGCTTTTTGGTCAGCGGACTCATTTCAACGGGATAGTCCGTGATGAAAGTCGGCTGTATATAATGCGCTTCACATTTTTCACCGAAAATTTCATCCACTAATTTACCTCTTCCCATACTGTTATCCACCGGAATATGCAATTGTTTGCATACTTCCCGCAAAGCTGCTTCATCCATTTCACTGATATCTATTCCGGTATGTTCCAAAATAGCATCATATATGGGAATGCGTTTGTAAGGCGCCTTAAAATCAATCTCCTTACCGTTTACCAATGCAATGCTTGATCCGTTGGTAGCTATGGCGGCCTGCTCTAATAAACGCTCCGCTACATTCATCATCCAGATATAATCCTTGTAGGCCACATAAAATTCCAGGATGGTAAATTCCGGATTATGAGTACGATCCATGCCCTCGTTACGGAAATTTCGGCTGAATTCATAAACCCAGTCGAAACCGCCCACAATGAGGCGTTTCAGGTAAAGCTCGTTGGCGATACGCAGGTACAAAGGAATATCAAGCGCATTATGATGGGTGATAAAAGGACGTGCCGCAGCACCGCCCGGAATATTTTGCAGTACGGGTGTATCCACCTCCAAAGCGCCGTGTTCATTCAAAAAATCACGAATGGCATTCTTCATCTTTGTGATCCGGATAAAAGTGTCTTTTACACCGGGGTTCACAATCAGGTCGGCATACCGCTGCCGGTAGCGAAATTCCGGATCGGTAACCGCATCAAAAATTGCTCCTTCTTTTTCCTTGACCACGGGCAGAGGGCGCAAAGCCTTAGTCAGCAAGGTGAGGGATTCTACGTGAATAGAGGTTTCGCCCGTTTTAGTAGTAAAAACGAAGCCCGTAACACCGATAAAGTCGCCGATATCTAAGAGCTTTTTCCAGACGGTATTATATAAGGTCTTGTCTTCACCGGGGCAGATATCATCCCGGCGAATATACAGTTGTATCCGTCCTGCATTATCCTGAATGACGGCAAAATTGGCCTTGCCCATATCCCGTACGCTCATCAGGCGTCCGGCAATGCTCACTTTACGAAATTCTTCCTGGTGCTCTTCTGAAAAATTTTGTTTAATAGCTTCCGTAGTATGGGTGATGGGGAACTCTGCTGCCGGGTAGGGATCAATACCTAGTCGAATCAGTTCGGCTAATTTTTCACGTCGCAATATTTCCTGCTCGCTGTATGTTGATTGCATATAATATAAGTGTAAAAAAGACATGCCGGAAAACCGGAGCGCAAAAGTACAAATTTTGACAGGTTATGAGACCCTGAAATGCCGATCGTTGATTATTTATCTAAGGGAACGGTAAACCGCATCTGCACCTGGATATACCGGCGATTCAGAAAATTATCATTATTCCGGATAAAATTATTGAGCCCTTCCCGGTATGTAATTCCGGACTGGATATTAGGTGTAATGGAAAATTCCGCCCTACCGGTAACGCCCATATCCATATCAGGAATGATCTTGACATCATCATTCAAAAACATGATGGCATTATCGGAGCCATCACGAAGCAATTGTTGAAAATCGGGACCGGCACTCAACGAAAATTTGCGGCTGAGCTTATATCCTACAGTCGGGTTGATCTGAATATAGTAAAAATCATTGGCCTGGTAAAAATGCCCTGAAGGACGACTCCGGGTATTGTTGTTGCCGGAAAGCAGGTCGCTCATCACATTTCCGGTATAATGCAGCGTATTGTCATTGCCCTGGTTGATATTCATGGCCACGGTGCCATCCACAAACACCTTTTCCCCGATGTATTGCCGGGCGCTGATACCAAAGGTAACCCCTGTTTTAAAAGTACCGTAATTAACTCCGCCACCCACTGCCAGCGATGTGCGCCCTTCCGGATGCTGCTGCAATAAGGTATAGGAATTAAAATACGGATCGGGGTTAGCAGATGAAGATTGCGGTAAGGGGTTGCTGTTTTTATGAGCGGCTATAGCCCCGGTTGTTTTGCTGTCCTGTAGCAGAGAAGTGCCCGGTTGCTCAGATGGTATTTCGCGGGAAGGCTGATGTTGATCAGGCAAAGCGATGCCTGCCGGTACGGTATCCCGGGGAACATACACCGGATTAGACGGACGGGAGGGCAAACGACCTGCCGTACCTGTGGGAGCACCGGCATAGGTAGCCGGTTGAAGATAATGTTGTGGAGCGGGATTGTCCTGTTCCGGGCTGCTTATTGCCGGGGTATTGTTTTGCGGTGCCGGCTGAGTTGTTTTGCTTATAACCTGTGGTGGAACGGTAGAACTGTTTGGCGTATCAAACCAAAAGAATGCAGTGGCAACGGCCAGCAAAGCCGCGGCGGCAATTCCGGCAGGCCACCAGTATTTCCTGTGGGACTGTAGCGGAACGGACGGTGTTTCCGGCACACGAGCCAACCGCTGGGCCAGTTGCTCCCAATGCGCGGGATTGTAGGCCAGCTCTTCCTCATTCATTTTCTTCCGAAGCAGCTCTTCAAAATCATTTCTGCTCATAGATATTAATTTCCTGGTTATTGCGTTTTTTGATCTTTTCCTGTAAATTTTTCCGGGCATTATTAACATGCCACTGCGATGTTCCTTCACTGATTTCCAGCATCTGTGCAATTTCTTTATGAGAAAATCCTTCAAAAATATACAGGTTGAATACCATGCGACTCATGGGCGACAGTGTTTGAATCAATTGTAACAAATCTTTCATAGCCAGTTTTTCCAACCCCGAATTATGCGATACCACTTTTAAGGAATCCTGTAGTGTTTCCGGGTAACTGACCTGTCGGGCATTTTTCTGCTGTTTGCTTTTCAAAAAATCCAGACAGGTATTGACCATAATCCGTTTCATCCAGCCTTCAAAAGAACCATTGCCCTGATAAGTGTCTATATGATGAAAGATCTTCAAAAATCCATCCTGTAGCAACTGTTCGGCATCATGCATATCTTTTGCATACCGGGCACAAAGCTTGAGGAACATACTGTAATAGCTTTTATACAGATACTCCTGAATTACGCGTTGCTGTTTTTTGCAACCGGTAATAATTTCCTGCTCTGTGTATAAAGTCATAAATTGCTGCTGCTATGCGATCATCATTACTTCTCAAAATTAGTGAAACAAAAATTGTCAGCCTTTTTATTTTTTTAAAAGTTTAGTGATAATAATACGCCGCTCACATTCCGATGTATCGGCATGCCATTCGATTTTTACATAAACGGGAAAATCGGCACCGGAATTAATACCGCTTCCCGCAGGTAATTCCCGTGCTAAGAAATCGTTGCTATACGGAGGATTATTGATGATATTGACAATAAAACCACCGCAGCATCCGCATTCGCTAATATCAAAACCGGTAATAACGGCATCGGAGGTGTCCGGGTCTAATTTTTCTACCTTACTGCATCCCAGGCTTAAAAAAAGCGCTGCGGTCAGTAACAGAAAAATCTTCAATAAATGATGCATTATTAAATGTAAATTAAAAAATTTTCGTTTCGTTATACCGGCCGGGATCATAAGGTAAAACCTGTCTGCTGCATTCTTTTCGATTTTTTGAAACAGCATATTTTATTTTACGGCATGATCTCTGCCCCTGTTTTTGTATGCTTATAGACGTATATTCACCCGGCAAAATTGGGTAGCGCATCCTGCATATTCATAGGAGTATCTGCTGCTTGTTTTATCCTGTTTTTTAAAATGCAAAAGTCGAAATGCAATCCCGAATGGTCGGGACAAGAAGTCAAAATGTATCACCTGTGTTCGCCTACCCCATCTGTGTGCAATAAAAATTCAGGATGAAAAAATAATGATATTATTATGATGACCCGGAAAAATTGGGAATGCCACCTAAAGGAAGTGGAATATAAAATTGCCAATAATGTATGATGGCTCTTTTTTTCGTGCTGCATGGAAAAATGCTTTAATAGTACGCTGTTTGCGGGAGGTGTCATCTTAACCGGGGAAAAATACCAGCTCAAAATTTGTAGCATTAATTGCATCATTCTTATTAACTTCGCAGGTCAAACTGTAGCCTGCCGCTGTCTGAAGACTAAGCAGGTTCCGGGTTAATTTTTTTTTCTTAACACAATTTAAAATGACATATCAATTATATGGATTCAACTGCAATGATTATCACCGCCCTGTCGTCGGTGGCTGCCTTAGTGATCGGTATCTTTATCAGTAAAGCTATTTTCTCCAAAAATACAAAAAACCAAATTGAAGAAGCCCAGCAACAAGCTAATAAAATATTAGAAGACGCCCGCATACAATCAGAAACACTTAAAGAAAAGAAGCTCTTAGAAGTTAAAGAAAAATTCCTGCAACTTAAAACGGATCACGAAAAAGAAACTTTACAACGCAATCAGAAATTAGCCGAGGCGGAAAACCGGATTAAACAAAAAGACCAGAGCCTCAACGATAAGAACCAGGGACTGCAAAAACAGATCAACGAATACAATCAGTTGAAAAGCAATTTGGAAAAGCAGATGGAGATTGTTTCCATTAAGCGTTCCGAATTGGAAAAGCACCAGGAAGAACATATCAAGCGCTTAGAAAAGGTGTCTAATCTTTCTGCCGATGAGGCCAAAAGCGAACTGATGGAGGCCATGAAGGAAGAAGCTCGTACCGGTGCAATGGCGCATATCCAGGAAATTGTGGAAGAAGCCAAAGCCAATGCCGGCAAAGAAGCGAAAAAAATAGTTATCCAAAGCATACAAAGGGTAGCTGCCGAACAAACCATTGAAAATGCCATCACGGTATTTAATTTGGAAAGCGATGAGATTAAAGGCCAGATCATTGGTCGCGAAGGTCGCAATATACGTGCCTTAGAAGCCGCTACCGGTGTGGATCTGATCATTGACGATACGCCGGAAGCCATAGTATTGAGCTGCTTCGACCCGCTGCGCCGGGAAATTGCCCGCTTATCACTGCAGCGTCTCGTTCAGGACGGACGGATTCACCCTGCGCGTATTGAAGAGGTGGTGGAAAAAACCAAGCGGCAGTTGGAAGACCAGATCATGGAGATTGGCGAGCGGACTATTATTGAGTTAGGTATTCACGGTCTGCACAAAGATTTAGTGCGCATGGTGGGCAAGATGCGCTTCCGTTCTTCTTACGGTCAAAACCTGCTGATGCACTCCAAAGAAACAGCCAACCTCTGCGGAATTATGGCTGCAGAACTGGGATTGGGTCAAAAGATTGTGAAGCTGGCTAAACGGGCAGGTCTTTTACATGATATCGGAAAAGTGCCGGATGAGGAAACCGAACTGAGCCATGCCCTGCTCGGTGCAAAATTGGCGGAAAAATGCGGAGAGCATCCTGCGGTGATCAATGCTATTGGCGCACACCACGATGAAATGGAAATGGCCTATATCATCTCTCCCATCATCCAGGCTTGCGATGCCATCAGCGGTGCAAGACCGGGCGCCCGCCGCGAAATCATGCAAAGCTACCTGCAGCGGATCAAAGATTTGGAAAACCTGGCCATAGCATATAACGGCGTGGAAAAAGCCTATGCCATTCAGGCGGGACGTGAGCTGCGTGTTATAGTAGAAGCGGAAAAAGTGAGCGATGCCGAAAGTGACCGCCTGAGCTTTGAAATTGCCGATAAGATTCAAAAAGAAATGCAGTATCCCGGCCAGATCAAAGTAACGGTTATCCGTGAAAAACGCGCCGTGAATATTGCGCGATAATGCTGTCGTCCTGTTTGTATAATTTGAAAATACGGTCAATATACACTTAGCATAACACTAATAAAAAATGCCGCCTGCGAACTGCGGGCGGTATTTTTTATTCCCTGATTTAGTTTTCATATTCAGAGAAAATTTTTCAAAAATAAAATAGGATAAATTTGTCCGATTAAAAAAACACAGTACCTTTGCATCCGTAAGAATAATATGCTTTCCAAAACCTGTGAATATGCGATTCGGGCTATGATTTATTTAGCACAACATTCCGGTAAAACGGCTATGATTAATATTAAGGAAATTGCTGAAAAGATTGATTCACCGGAACTGTTTATCGCAAAGATTCTACAGGGACTCAGCAGGAAAGGCTTCGTAAAATCCGTGAAAGGGAGAAACGGCGGATTTTATATTGATGCGGATAATCATAAAATTTCCTTAGCCGATATCATCATTACTATTGACGGCGATAAGATGTTTACCGGTTGCGGCGTAGGCCTGGATTATTGCTCGGAGAAAAACCCATGCCCCGTTCATCATCAATACAAAACCACCCGTACCGCCCTTTATAAAATATATAAAAGCGCCACTCTGGAACAGTTTAAAAACCTTAAAACGCCTTATCAATTATCCTCAAGAATCCGATAAAAAATTTTTTACCTAAAAATAAGACAAAAAGGTATTATTATCTTAAAAAAATTACATTATGCCTGCTCTCGGTAATATACACAGTAGTCAGCTTATCATCCTGTTATTGCTTTTAGCAGCCCTGCTGCTGTTTATAATGGCATTCTGGCTGAATGCAAAAGCCAACCGCATTAAAAAAATAAACAGGGAAAACCATAAGCATTACCGCCCGGAGCATTTCCGCGAAACGCTCAACGCCATGACTAAGCCACAAATACAGTCCTTGTTGCAGGCGCTGAAAAAAAACACAGGCAGAAAAATCATGATGCTGTTTGCCGCTATGCTGGGTGGACAGCAGTTGTTTGCGCAGGATAACGGCATACCCGATGGTTCCCTGTTCGCAGAAGGCGGCATTCTGATCACCATTACCTTATTATCCATACCCGTCATTGCAGCGCTGATACTGATGGTTTTAAAGATTACCCGGATCAGCAGGAATTATGAAAATAAAAGAAGGGAAAAAGAAGCTGCCGCATTTGCCGCTTATCTCAAATCCCTGCCTGAAGATGAAATTGCCGCCGCATTGGAAAAAAGAAAAGCATCGCTGGACTACCGGTTAAGTAATACCGAACTCAGTGGTGAAAAAGCCCCTGATGACCCTAAGGGCCTGCTACAGGTCAAGCCGGATAGCGGCTTGCCTTTCGTAGCTATAAAACGAAAAGCCATACCGCGTGCAGCCGTAGCGCCGGAACTGAGCAAATTAGTAATCTGGTACCTTATAGGCGCTACATTCTGGTTGCTGTTCGGTACAACGGTAGGAGAATATGTGGGAATAAAATTTGTTGCACCCGATGCCGACCATATCAGTTGGCTGAGCTTCGGACGGCTGCGCCCCGTACATACCAATGCCGTATTCTGGGGCTGGGCTTCATTAGGCATGCTGGGATTAGGCCACTATGTCATTCCCCGCGTGGGCAATAACACCTTATACAGCTACCGGTTAGCCTGGATTTCCTTATGGCTGATTAATCTTTCCGTAATTATCGGCAGTATCCTGCTGATGGCCGGTATCAACAACAGCGGCGGTGAATACAGGGAATATATCTGGCCGGTGATGCTGCTTTTCGGAATCGGTTTGATCCTGACCCTCTACAATTTCATGAAAACTATTGCCAGAAGGAAGACCAAAGAGATTTACATCTCCAACTGGTACATGGTATCCGCCATCATTTTTACCTTAGTTATTGCCTTTGTAGCCTACTGGCCGAGCTGGCAAAACGGCCTGGGTGAAACCATTGCCCAGGGCTACTATATGCACCAGGGCGTAGGTATGTGGTTTATGCTGTTTACCTTAGGGCTAGTGTATTATTATCTGCCGCAGCAACTGAATAAACCCATTTATTCCTACAGCCTCGGTATCCTGGCATTCTGGACACAAATCCTGTTTTACACCTTAATCGGATCGCACCACTTTGTGTTCAGCTCTATACCCTGGTGGCTACAGACGGTAGCCATCTTCGGCAGCGTAGGTATGGTGATTCCCGTTGTAGCAGGTACCACTAACTTTTTAATGACCTTTAAAAACGGTTGGTATAAACTTACCGACAGCTACACCCTGCCTTTTTTCTTAGTAGGCATTATCTTTTACTTTACCGGATCTTTACAGGGAACCGCAGAAGCATTCCGCTCTACCAACCTGATGTGGCACTTTACCGACTTCACGGTAGCGCATTCTCACCTTACCATGTACGGCATCATCAGCTTCTTCATTTGGGCCTGTGCTTATACCATTATTCCCCGGATGACCCATAAAGAGGCGCCGCAAATTACTATCGGTACACATTTTTGGTTAGCGCTGATCGGGCTGTTGTTTTATACCGTTCCGCTGATGTACGGCAGCACGCTGAAAGGACTGATGTGGATGCAGGGTAAACCCTTTATTGACAGTGTGGTATTTATGGCGCCCTACTGGCTTTGGCGTGCTATAGGCGGCAGCCTGATGTGGATGTCGCATATATTCTTTGCTTACAATCTGTACAGGATGATTGGCGGAGCATCGGTAATAGATGTAAAAGAAAAAGTCATAGAACTGCTGCATGAGGAGAACGAAAAAACATTATCCACCTCAAATCCCAATAAATAAAAATAACAAGACAAGCAATGGAATGGTTCGACAATCATAAGAAGTTATTCGGAATGGCATTTTTGATGTTTTTAGGCCTGACTATTTTGGTGGCTATTATCCCGGCTTTGAAAAACGACAAGATCAATCAGCCTTTGCCGGGTGCAGTGCCGCTCAGTGCCGATGCTTTGGCGGGAAAACGTATTTTTATTGCCAATGGCTGTGTGGCCTGTCATACGCAGCAGGTGCGCAATGTGGATATGGATAAAGTTTGGGGAAAACGCCCAAGCATTGCTGCTGACTATGCCGATATCCACCGGATGGATATATGGCGCAATACCGCCACGCTTATGGGAACCGAACGTACCGGCCCGGATTTAACCGATGTGGGTAATCGTCAGGGCAATCTGGCCTGGAATCTTACCCATTTGTATAATCCGCGTATTTTAGTGAAAGAATCCGTAATGCCGGCATATCCCTGGATGTTCCGGGTTAAAGATTCCGCTTCAAAAAATGATGTGGTGGTAAATATTCCTGCCGAATTTATGAAGGGCAAACAGGGTGTGATAGTTGCAAGCAGAGAAGCACTGCAACTGGTGGCTTATCTGCAATCATTAAAGCAAGTGCAGCTTCCCGATGGCATGCCCGATCCGGAATTTTTATATAAGATGAAAGAAAAAGCTGCCGGTGATGTAGCAGCAACAGGTGGTCCGGATGGGGTAGCCCTGTACAGTACCCACTGTCAAAGCTGCCACCAGCCAAACGGCGAAGGGCTGCCGGGCGCATTCCCTTCATTAAAAGGCAGTGAGATTGTACTGTCCGACGATTTGGAAACTTATATCAGCATCATCATGAACGGATACTCCGGACGCATTAGTGAAGGATATGGCCCTATGCCGGCTGTTGGTACTACTGCCGGATTGAGTCCGGAAGAAGTGACTGCTATTATGAATCATGAACGGACTTCCTGGGGTAATGAGGCCAAAGAAGTCAGCGTAGATGAGGTGAAAAAAATTATGGAGTATGTGAAATTACAGGCTCCGGTTAATCCTTAATATTATTTGATCATTATAAAATGTTTTGTGTGATGAAAAAGATGTTGTTGCTTATTGCGGTATTGTTATCAACGGCTACGGCTTTTGCCTGCCCGGCCTGTGAGAAAAACCAGCCGGAATTACTGAAAGGCGTTTCTCATGGTACCGGCCCTCAAAGCCAATGGGATTATGTGATATTATGGGTAACTGCCGCTATTGTACTGGCTACTTTGTTTTTTTCCATAAAATGGCTGATCCGTCCCGGAGAGCAATCCAAAAACCATATCAAACGTACTATACTAAATTAAGCGTATTATGAAAGAATCCAGCAGCATTCTTCTGTTTATTGACGAGGAAACCACACCGATAGCTCACCTGGAAGCGCCGGCTAATTTTGAAATTGATACCCGGAAATTAGTGGATGGCAGGCATACGCTTAAAGTAGTCAGCCGCGATGCTACGGGAAAAGAAGGTGTCCGGCTGATTCCTTTTGAGGTGCGCAACGGCCCTTCCATAAATATTGAGGGTTTGAAAGAAAATGCCATTGTGGACGGTATTGTGCCGGTTATGGTGAATGCCTACAGCAAAGGCGATACGGAAAAATTTTATATTACAGGAAGTGAAACACCTAAAAGCATTCCTACATGGATCTGGATCTTACTGATCCTGTTCTTCGGCTGGGGATTGTTTTACCTGCTTCGATATTTCAACATCACAACAAATTAATTATTTACCTTAAAAATTTAAAGACATGATTAGCGCTCCCGTTCTAAATGTAAGTTTAATAGAACCGAAATTAAAACATCCCACCATCTTCAAACATTTTGACGAATTGGATGGAGGAGAAAGTTTCATTATTGACAATGACCACGATCCCAAACCGCTGTACTATCAGTTGCTGGGTGAACGTGGTAATATCTTCACCTGGGAATACTTAGAAGAAGGCCCCCAGCGCTGGAAGGTGCGTATTGCCAAACGCGCTATGGACGAGCAGCAAGAAACCGTCGGTGAGATTGCCGCAAAGGATATCAGGAAAGCGGAAGTATTTAAAAAGATGGGTATTGACTTTTGTTGCGGCGGCAATAAAACCCTCAAGGAAGCCAGCGCGGAAGCAGGCATATCGGAAGACCGTATCAACGAAGCCCTGAAGGAAATTGAAAATGCGCCGCTTTCTCCATCTATGGATTATAACAAATGGGAACTGGATTTCCTGAGCGATTATATTGTAAATACACATCACCGGTACGTAAAAGAAAATGCCGAGCTGATTAATGGTCTGGCACAAAAGGTGGCCAACCATCATGGTGAAAACCATCCCGAACTGAATAAACTGGCACAAAGTACTCATCATTTCCTGCAGGATCTGATCAATCACATGGCTAAGGAAGAAGGCATTTTATTCCCTGCTATCAAAGAAGCGGTTTCCCATAAAAACAACCCGGACTACAAGGGTAATTATCAAAAGGGGTTCGTAAAACAACCGATTATGATGATGCGGAAAGAACATGAGATTTCCGGTGAAGACCTGAGCTTTTTCCGCAAACTGACTCAGGATTATACTTTACCGGCAGATGCCTGCAATTCATATAATTATTTGTTCCAGAAAATGAGGGAATTTGAAACCGATCTGCAGCAGCATATTCATTTGGAAAACAATATTCTGTTCCCGAAAGCCTTAGAACTGGATGCCTCGCTTAACTAAGCCGGAGTGTCCTTAAAAAGGAATTACGGAACTTTGTGTTTCACACAGTTAATACATTCATCAATGTCCGCTTTACGCATAAAAAGGGTTTATGAACCCGAAGACAAACAAGACGGTTATCGTATTCTGGTAGATCGGTTATGGCCACGCGGATTAAAAAAGGACACTGCGGGCATTGATGAATGGTTAAAAGAAGTAGCCCCTTCTGCAGCGCTGCGAAAATGGTTCAGTCATGACCCGGAAAGATGGGCTGAATTTAAAACAAAGTATCTTGCAGAATTGAACAATAATGATGCATGGAAAGAATTGCTTGACCGGGTTCGGTCGCATCAAACCGTAACGCTGGTCTATGCTGCAAAAGACGAAGTGCATAACCAGGCTGTCGTTCTGCTGGAGCATCTGCAGAAGGCGCTAAAAAAATAAACAAATATGCCTATAAAACGAGACGAGAACATTGCCCCTTTATCGCGGGAACATCACGGCGCATTATTGTTCAGTTGGAAGATCCGGCAGGGGCTGAAAGCCGGCATATCCACTGAACGCATTGTCCGCTTTATTGACTGGTTCTGGCAGAAGCAACTGCATCCGCACCAGCTCAAAGAAGAAAAATATATTTTTCATCCTACTGACGACCCCTTGGTGCAACGCGCTCTTTCGGAGCATCAGCAAATTCAGGATGATATCACCGCCTTATCCGAGGCCAAAGATTTCAGCGATGATATGTTTCATGCCATCGCTAATTTAGTGGAACGGCATGTGCGTTTTGAAGAAAGAGTATTGTTTCCTCATTTGGAAAAAATCATACCGGAAGATGAGCTTGTCCGTATCGGTGCGGCGCTGCATGAAGAAGAAGACAATGATATCAACGATAATTATTTCGATGAATTTTGGGTAAAACAGAAGAAATGAACATCAATGCACAAACTAAAATATCGGAGCTCATAAAAGCTCACCAGGGCAGTATAGAAGCCATTGCTTCCGTGGCAAAACCACTGGAAAAACTCCGTAATCCCATACTCAGGAAGATTATGGCGGGAAGGGTTACGATTAAGGAGGCTGCCGCAATGGGCGGATGTAGTATTGAAGCTATTGTAAAGGCTTTGGAACCCTTAGGTTTTGTTTTTGAAAACAACGCCACCGCATCGGACGATGATAAAGAAACAGATCTTCCGGGATGGCTGCAACAAACTCCCGAAAATGATATTCATTTTATGGATGTCCGGCCGATTATTGATCATGGCAGCGATCCGCTGAAAGCCATCATGGCAGAGTTTAAGAAAGTGCCGGAAGGAGAGATTCTTTGTATCATCAATTCCTTTGTTCCCACACCGCTTATTCATCTGCTGACACAAAACGGCAAGGCGGAATCTTATACGAAGTCTAAAGATGCCAAAGAGCATTATACCTATTTTTTCAAATCAGGGAAAAAGGCACCGCCTGCCGAAACTGCGGCTCCGTCCGGGGATCACAAAGTCAATATGGATGATGAGGCACAGTTCAATGCGGTTTGCAACAGATTTACCGAGGAACAACGTATCGCGATAGATGTACGGCATTTAGAGATGCCCCAACCCATGGAGACTATATTGGCAGCATTAAAAACACTGCCGGATCATTATGCATTGTATGTTCACCATAAACGGGTTCCGGTATATCTGTTAGAAGAACTTGCCGATAAAGATTATGAGGTGCATATCCATACGATCTCCGAAACCGAGGTGAAGATGCTGCTGTTTAAACATAAATAAAATGGCGGACATTAATATTGGCAAGGCTCCGCCGAATCATGCGGTATTACCGTTTTATGCAACCGGAGCTTTTGCTTTTGTCATTTTGTGTTTCCTTTTATTGATCAGCGCCGAAAGCCTGACCGGGCATTTTTTTCATCCGCACTTGCTGACCATTGTACATATTGCCGTATTAGGTTGGGGTACTATGATCATCTTCGGTGCGGCATACCAGCTTTTACCGGTAATCTGTGAAAAAGACCTGTACAGCCCGGGGCTTGCCATAGCTTCCTGGTATTGCCTTACGTCTGGTGTTGCTTTGTTAGCCGGTTCCTTCTGGAATTTTACCACAGGATGGATCATGATAGCCGGAGGATCGTTGGTAGCGCTGTCCACATTGATGTACATCATTAACGTGGCGGGTACCAGCCGTATATGCTCGCGTTACAGCATTCAAAGGTTGTTTATCCTTACCTCCGCCTGCTGGTTGCTCTTTACGGTTGTTGTGGGGCTGCTGCTGGCTATTAATCTTAGTTTCCCTTTCTTTTCCAAAAATCATCTTGACATCCTCAAGCTGCATGCACATGCCGGACTTGTTGGTTGGTTTTTGTTGCTGATTGTAGGGGTCAGTACCAAATTAGTGCCTATGTTTTTATTAGGAAAATCAGGTAAAAATAAATTGCTCATGGCGGCATTCCTGCTTCAAAATGCCGGCCTGATAGCATTCCTGGCAGACGGATATTTTTGGGGCGGTCATGCGCTGCGTTTCGGAATATATGCATTGCTGATATTGACCGGCGTACTCTGCTGGCTGCGTTACCTGGCAGATGCTTTCCGGAACAGAGTCCGCAAAAAAACCGACTACTTAATGAAGCATACCTTCATTTCTTTTCTGATGTTGCTGCTGGCATTTGCTGTCTTGCCGCTGATATTGTTGCAGCAGGATATGCGATGGGTGATGCTGTACGGATGCCTGTTGTTCATGGGCTGGATCAGCAGTATTATTCTTGGCATGACTTTCAAAACACTTCCTTTTATCGTATGGAACGGGCATTATAAAAAGCTTTCAGGAAAAGTGAAAGTTCCGCTGCCCAAACAGCTTTACCAAGAATCCTTAGTCAGTATGCAGTTTTATCTTTTCCTCATAGCTATCCTTTTGCTTATAGCAGGTATCATAGTGCAGTATGTGCTGCTGATCCGGATTGCTTTGGCGGTTTGGTGTATCATCGGATTGATTTACCTTTATAATGTTATAAAAGTTTTACGTCATAAAACTACAGTGCTGTCATGAATTTCAATATCAACGATCCTTTTTTTAATGAAAAAATAAAAGCCCAGAGCGGGCTGTACAAAGTAATAGACCCGGAGCTGTTTGTCAATGTGATTGACCTGGGCTTAATCTATGATCTGGACTTCAGCGAAGCAGGAAAAATAAAAGTTACCATGACGCTTTCCACGCCACATTGCCCCATGGGAGAAGCGATCACCAATGGTGTAAAAAATTCATTAGAGCAGGATTTTCCCGAACGCTGTGCGGAGGTCAATGTAATATTCGATCCACCATGGAATTTTGAAATGCTTACCGAAGAAGGCCGTGCCCAGTTAGGAGTATAAATCAACGATATTAAAATCGTAAGGTGTTTTGCACACCTGTTTCCGGTATCGGAAGGAGTTGGTATTGCGGAAAGGTGTTAACAAGGAAATTTCCACAAAAGATCACCATGCTGTAGGGCTTCACAAAGTCACGTACAGCATGGTCATAACAGTGGTGCTTGTGTATTAATATTCATCTTCATTAAAAAAGAAATCTTCCTGGGTAGGATAATCGGGCCAGATATCTTCCACGCCTTCGTACATCTCTCCTTCATCTTCTAACTCCTGAAGATTCTCTACCACTTCAAACGGAGCGCCGGATCGGATAGCATAGTCAATTAATTCGTCTTTCGTTGCTGGCCAGGGTGCATCTTCCAGATGCGATGCTAATTCTAAGGTCCAAAACATATTTTAATAATTATATTTTATTTGATAATTTGTGCAAATGTAAGATTTCGGTTCAAATAAAAACCTAACATTCCGTTATTATATTTTTTATAAAAATGCAGGTTAATAAAGCGGATGCTGGAATAAAATACCGCCAAAAGGTTTAAGCGGCATCATATATTTTTTCCATAATAAAGCATCCCTAAAAACCATACGGCGACAGGCAGGGAAAGCAAAGGCATTTTCAATAACTTTGAACCGGAAAAAGCTTAGTATATTTCTCATAAATTAAAATTTCATGATCTTACAAGCCGGCAATCTTTCCAGAAAGTATGGTCATCTGCAGGTATTACACCAGGTGTCTTTAGAAGTTACAGCAGGAGAATTTGTAGCTATCGTCGGGCCATCGGGTGCGGGGAAGAGTACCCTATTGCATTTATTGAGCATGTTAGATACGCCGGATGAAGGCACGGTTACCATAGCCGGAAAAAATCTGTATCAATTATCCCGCAGTACGCAGGCCGCTTTCCGCAATCAGCATTTAGGTTTTGTATTTCAGTTTCATCATTTACTGCCGGAATTTTCAGCGCTCGAAAATGTCTGTATGCCACTTTGGATAGCCGGCGTGGCAAAGAAACAGGCTAAGGAGCAGGCTAAGGAAGTATTAACCGTTGTCGGTCTGCCGGATCGGCTGCACCATAAACCTTCCGAACTATCCGGAGGAGAGCAGCAGCGGGTAGCTATTGCGCGAGCTATTGTACACAAGCCACAAATTATCTTTGCGGATGAGCCTACCGGTAACCTGGATACGACTAATGCCGGATTCGTTCACCAATTATTCTTAGATCTTCGGGAAAAATACGGCCTTACTTTTATCATCGTTACCCATAATGAGCAGTTAGCCGAAATGGCCGACCGGGTACTTTTCATGAAAGACGGCAAGATTGTTTCGGAACGGTCAGGAGAGCAGGTAGCTGTTAACTATTAACCGCTTCCTTTGGCTTTACAACAGGTAGTGAATCTATTGCTTTCATCTTGGCCCATCCGCCCAATACATTCCGCATATTATGGAAACCTTCCCGTTTTAACAGGGAAGCGGCAATCACACTCCGGTAGCCACCGGCGCAGTGAATATAAAGATTATGCTCATCGCTGACCTGTGCAAGTTGCAGCGTATCGGTCATATTGCCGAGCGGCAGATTAATGGCGCCCCGTATATGTCCTGCATCATATTCAGCCGGCTTGCGCACATCCAATACCTGCAAATTCCGGTCATGTGGCAGATCCAGCGCCAGCTCATCGGCTTCCACATCAATAATCATATCCGATGCTTTTCCCGAAGCTTGCCAGGCTTCGTAACCACCTTTTAAATAGCCGGCTACATGATCTAATCCTACACGGGAAAGCCGGATCAGGCTCTCTTCCTCCTTACCAGGGTCCGTTACTAAAATGTATTTTTTGTCAAAGGACAACAGGCTGCCGGCCCATTCGGCAAAGCGTCCGTCTAAGCCAATGCTGATGGAACCCGGTATGAAACCCTGTGTAAAGACCATTGCGGAACGGGTATCTAAGATAGTAGCGCCGTCTTGTTCCGCTGCAATAAACTCCTCCACTGATAAGGGGCGCAAGCCTTCCTGTTTCAGCTCATCAAGACTACGGTAGCCTTCCGAATTGATCTTTGCATTGAGGGGAAAATAAGCCGGAGGTACATTCAGGCCATCTGTAACCTGTTGAACAAACTTCTCTTTAGTCTGATCCTGCAGGGCATAATTGGTCTTTTTCTGTTCGCCGATAGTGCTGAATGTTTCCTTTCCTAAATTTTTGCCGCAGGCGGAGCCCGGACCATGTGCAGGATAAACAATAACCTGATCCGGCAATGTTTTTATTTTTTGATTCAGGGACTCATACATCATGCCTGCCAGCTCTTCCTTACTTAAATTTCCACTGAATAAATCCGGTCGGCCTACATCTCCCACGAACAGCGTATCGCCGGTAAATATGCAATGCGGCTGGCCTTTTCCATCATGCAGCAAATAGCAGGTGCTTTCCAAGGTATGGCCGGGTGTATGCAGGGCCGTAATGCTCAAACCACCGACTTTAAATGTTTCATGGTCTTTGGCGATATAAGTTTCAAACTGCGTATGGGCATTGGGACCATAAACAATAGCAGCACCCGTTTTTTGAGCCAGGTCAAGATGCCCGCTTACAAAATCAGCATGGAAATGCGTTTCAAAGATGTATTTGATCTTCACCTGATGTTTTTCGGCTAATTGCAGATAGGCATCCGTATCGCGTAAGGGATCAATTACCGCAGCTTCGTTTCCGCTTGCTATAAAATAAGCGGCTTCGCTGAGGCAATTGGTATATAACTGTTCTATAATCATAAAATCTGAATTAAGATGATATGCAAAAGTAAAGATATTACCGTTAAGCTGTGCAGCCTGTTCCATTGCTTTCAACTATACGGATATTGCGGTGTTAATGCAAAAGCCAACATGCTTAGCCTGGCGTTCTTTTGTTTCACGCAACGAAACTACGGTAACGAAGAAACAAAGACATTCAGCTATCCCATCTCTATCGTTGTATCTTTGTAATCTTTGCGTCTTTGTGTGAAAAATATTGTTTCACGCAAAGAAACTACGGTAACGAAGAAACAAAGACATACAGCTATTCCCATCTCTATCGTTGTATCGTTGTAATCTTTGTCCCTTTGTGTGAAAAATTCCACATGCGGCATCAGTCTCTGACCGCATGGCCATCCCGAACCCAACCAATATATTTTCCATCAGGTCTTTGATTGTCAGTATTTCCACTCCTGATTTTGCATCTTGCTTTTTTGCATTTTGCATTTTTACTTAATACAACAATGAAAAAATACATCCTGCTATCCGCAATACTTTGCCTGGCCATCACCGTCGCCCGGGCACAAAACAACCGAAATGTTTTATTCCTCGGTAACAGTTATACTGCTGTGAACAATTTACCGCAAATGCTCGCTGATATGGCTGCATCAACCGGCGACACTTTAATTTTCGACAGCAATACTCCGGGTGGTTATACTTTTCAGAATCATGTTTCCAATCCGCAAACCCTCAATAAAATTATGGCCGGCAACTGGGATTATGTAGTCTTGCAGGAACAAAGCCAGTTTCCTTCGTTTCCCATCGAACAGGTGGAAGCCGAAGTGTTCCCGTATGCACAACAATTAGACAGCCTGATTCATCACTATAATGCCTGTGCACAAACCCTGTTTTATATGACCTGGGGCAGGAAAAACGGCGATGCTTCCAATTGCCCGAACTGGCCGCCGGTATGCACTTATGAAGGCATGGACAGTTTGCTGCATCTGCGCTATATGATGATGGCAGACAGCAATCATGCATTAGTATCACCGGTGGGTGCCGTCTGGAAATATCTCCGGGAAAATTATCCTGCCATCGAACTGTACCAGGCCGATGAAAGCCATCCTTCCGTTGCCGGAACTTATGCAGCCGCCTGCTGCTTTTATACTGCTGTTTTCAGAAAGGACCCCACCACCATTTCCTTCAATAGCAGCCTGCCGGCAAGTGATGCCGAAACTATAAAAGCTGCGGTAAAAGCAATTGTCTTTGATTCTATGATGTCATGGCATATCGGTGAATACGACCCTATAGCCTCTTTTGAAGTAAGTGCAACGGGGAGTATGGTCTCCCTGACGAATACTTCCGTTCATGCCACATTCTTTGCATGGGACTTTGGCGACGGCAATACCGATACGGCCACAAATCCTATTCACGACTATGTTGACGAAGGCAATTATCTTATTCAGTTAAACGCACAATTCTGCAAACTTTCCGATACCGAGGCAGTAACGGTCACTGTGGGCAGTACAGGCATGGACAATACATGGATGAATGATGCCTGCCGGGTATTTCCGAATCCGTTTCATGATCAATTGTACATAGCATGCAACTATAGCGGCAAACCGGAATGGCTGATGAGCACGATCACCGGCAGGCTGCTGAAACCGGAATGGCACAGGGAAGGCAACAACATGGTTCTTCATACCGCCGATCTGCCTGTAGGCCTGTATTTTCTGAGCATTTCCGCAAGAGGTAAAACATGGCGTCAAAAAATAGTAAAGCGCTAAAATACCGGAGCATTTTTCCTGTCGCATATTCCGGGAATACTTAATAATTTTGCAGACCAACACCTTAATGCTTCATCAGGATGATAGCGTCTGTATGTTCAGAATTGTATTAAATTGACCATCGGCATAGCTACTCCTGTTGTGCATTGACATTTTAATTTTGACTTAATACCAATTTATCAATACCCGGAATTACACGCAGCTCATCAAACAATTCAGTAGTCAGGCCGGTTTTGACTACTGCGGCATTGCGCGCGCGGTTCCTTTGGATGATGACGCAAGAAGGTTAGAGCAATGGCTACTGCATGGCTACAACGGAAAAATGGCCTATATGGAACGGCATTTCGATTTGCGCACCGACCCGCGAAAATTAGTGCCTGGCGCCCGCTCGGTCATTACCTTTATCATGAATTATTTTCCCGAAAAACAACAACAACCCGATGCACCTAAGATTTCCAAATATGCCTACGGCGCCGATTATCATGAAATAATCAGGGCCAAGCTGAATATTATTTTACAACAAATCCGCGAACAAATCGGTGAAGTGGAAGGCCGGGGATTTGTGGACAGTGCACCGGTCCTGGAACGCAGTTGGGCTGCACGCAGCGGACTGGGCTGGGTAGGCAAAAACGGCAATATGATTACCAAACATTCCGGTTCCTTTTTCTTTATTGCAACATTAATCGTAGATCTGGAATTAACGTATGACGATCCCTTTGCCAAAGATTATTGCGGCAGTTGCACCCGATGTATAGATGCCTGTCCTACCGGGGCTATTGTATCTCCCGCCGTTATTGACGGCAGTAAATGTATATCCTATCTCACCATAGAATTGAAAGATGAAATGATTCCCCATGAGTTAAGCGACAAGATGGAAGGCTGGATGTTCGGATGTGATATTTGCCAGGATGTCTGCCCCTGGAACCGTTTCTCGCAACCCATGCAGCAGGAGGCTTTTGAACCCCTGCCGGAAGTATTGCATCTTTCCAAAGCAGAATGGGAAGCGCTTGATGAACAAAGCTTTAAAACAATCTTTAAAAACTCCCCATTGAAGCGTACTAAATGGAAAGGCATTCAACGTAATCTTTCCGTTTTAAAATGATGATATGCCTATAAACATTTCCTCATTTTTATTTGAAAATTATTGCTTATTTTAGTGTTTCCAATATTTCGGACAGCTCATTATTATGGCCGCACCTTTAATTTATACACAAACATTCGACGAAGAACAGGAGAAAAAAATCATCCTGAGGGAATATCGCGCCCTTTTACGCAGCCTGAAACAACGCATTAAAAAAGGCGACCGCAAGATGTTGCGCCGTGCTTTTGAAATGGCCGCAGACGCCCATAAAGAAATGCGTCGCAAATCCGGCGAACCTTATATTCTTCACCCTTTAGCCGTGGCAAGAATTGTTGTGGAAGAAATCGGGTTGGGTGTTACTTCCGCCTGTTGCGCATTGCTTCATGATGTGGTGGAAGACACCGATATCACTTTGGAAAATATCGAGTCGGAATTCGGAAAATCATTTGCCCGCATCATTGACGGGCTCACTAAAATCTCCAATGTAGTTGACATCAAGGCATCGGCATCCATGCAGGCCGAAAACTTCCGAAAAATATTACTTACCCTTGCCGAAGACCCGCGTGTGATTCTGATTAAGCTGGCAGACCGGCTGCATAATATGCGCACCCTGTCCAGCATGAGAAGGGATAAGCAACTGAAAATCGCCTCGGAAACCACCTATATTTTCACACCACTGGCACACCGCCTGGGACTGTATGAAATAAAAACGGAACTGGAAGACCTGGCTTTGAAATATACTCAGCCGGATGTGTATGTGGACATAGTGCGCAAACTGAAAGAAACCAAAAGAGAGCGTACCCGCTATATCAACGAATTTATCAAGCCGGTAAAAGAAGAATTGTTACGGCAGGGTTTTGATTGCCAGATATACGGCAGACCGAAGTCCATTCATTCGATCTATAATAAGATGCGCACCAAGAATGTGGCCTTCGAAGAAGTGTTCGATTTATTTGCCATCCGCATTATTATCAATACTTCAAAAGAACATGAAAAAGAAGAATGCTGGCGCGCTTATTCCATCATTACTAATTTTTACCAGCCCAGCACCGAGCGGCTTCGCGACTGGCTCAGCGTTCCCAAAAGTAATGGCTACGAGGCATTGCATACCACGGTAATGGGGCCGGGCGGCCGATGGGTGGAAGTGCAGATACGCACAAAACGCATGAATGAAATTGCCGAGAAAGGATTGGCCGCACACTGGAAATATAAAGAAGGCTCCAACAGCGAAAGTAAAATTGACCAATGGCTCAACCAATTGGGCGACATGCTCAGCAACCCGGATACGGATACGGTTGATTTTATCCAGGATTTTAAATCCGATCTGTTCACTAAAGAAATTTATGTCTATACGCCGAAAGGCGATATGCGGGTATTGCCTAAAGATGCCACCGCACTTGATATGGCTTTCGATATCCATTCAGAATTAGGCGCACGCTGTATAGGTGCTAAAGTCAACTATCGCTTAGTACCGATCAGCCAGACTTTAAAAAGCGGTGACCAGGTGGAGATCATTACTTCATCCAAACAAAAGCCTAATGAAGACTGGCTGCAATTCGTAACTACGGCAAAGGCTAAATCCAGGATTAAATATTATCTGAAAGAGGAAAAAAGAAAGATTGCTGAAGATGGTAAGGAAATATTACAGCGCAAGCTGAGCCACATGAATGTGAGCCTGTCTCAGCACAATACCAATGAGCTTACCGCTTATTTTAAATTCATTGCACCCATTGATTTATTCTACGGGATTGCCGTAGGTTCCATAGATTTAAAGGAATTAAAGAAATTCAGCGTAATCGGCGATAAGCTGATTGCCCCCGCAAGAGAACAAAAACAGGAACCGAAAAATACGGAACCCGGCACGCGGGAAAATGCCGCCAAAGACGGTGAGCTGATTATTTTCGGAGAAAGCTCCGACAAGATTCTTTATAAACTGGCTCAATGCTGCCAGCCTATTCCGGGAGATGATGTATTTGGATTTTTAAGTACCGGAGAAGGTCTTAAAATCCATCGTACCGACTGCCCGAATGCGGCACAGCTCATGGCCAACTATGCGCACAGGATCGTTAAAACCAAATGGGCTAAAAACAAGGAAATCTCTTTCCTGTCCGGCATACAGCTTACCGGTCTTGACGATGTGGGTATTATCCAGGGCATCACGGGTGTAATTACCGGCGAACTGAAAATGAATATGCGCTCCATCAGCGTAGATTCACAGGACGGGGTATTTCACGGTATCATTAAAGTGTTTGTACACGACCGTGATGAACTGGATTTGCTGTGTGAAAAATTAGAAGCCATTCCGGGTATTACCAAGGTGCAGCGTATGGATGCCAAAACCGATAATTGATTTGCCCGATGCTCATTTCCCCTTCTATTCCTTTTCCCCCGGTAAGCTGGTGGATGATGGCGCTGCAGGAACAGCAAATATTGATTGACCTGGGCGAACATTATCAGAAAATGAGCTATCGCAACCGGTATTATCTCGCCGGACCGCAGGGCAAACAACTCATGAGCATACCATTAGAAGCCGGGCGTAATCAGCATAAACCCATGGCTGACGTACGCATTGACTATAAAGACAACTGGCAAAGCCGCCACTGGAAAACAATGGTATCCCTTTATAGGAGATCACCCTTCTTTGAATATTTTGAGTATAAGATCCGGCCGCTTTACCAGGAAGAAAAATTTCCTTTTTTACAGGAGTGGAACGAGGCTTCCCTAAGATTGTCCGCTGATCTGTTAGATTGGAATCCGGATATTTCCACTACTACGAAATACCATCGCCATTATCCTAATGATAATGATATCCGGGATAAATGCAACCCTCTGAAACTTCAGGGACAAACACCGCAATATTACCAGGTATTTCAGGACAGAACCGGTTTTATTCCCGACTGCTCTGTGTTGGATATCTTATTTTGTGAAGGAAAAAGAGCGGCAATTCTGTTGCGGGACTCCTGAATTTCCCTAAATAAAAATAATTGATTATTTTTTCCGCATTTGCAAAAAATCGCGGAACTGCGTCTTGCTTTCTTCGGTTGAAAAAACGGCTTCCAGCGTTGCATACTGCTGCGGATCCTGCACCTTTTCATAAGTGTATTTCAGAAAAGCTAAGCGGGTATCGTCGAATAAGAGCCAGGATGCCATATCGGCAAGCTCCTCGGTAGTATATGTATTTTTATTGGTGTAGTCCTGCGCCAGTTTCAGCTTATTCATATCCGCCGCCTGTCCGTCCATTTGTTGTTTCAGGCTTTCCAACTGAGGCATCATAGTAATATGCTCCGGGCTGATATAAGTATCTTCCTGTTCAGCAGATACCGTCCTTATACCTTCACGCAGGCTCAGTTTCCCGTTTTTTACATTAACTACCGCTTCATAAGATTTACCGCGTTGAATTTTGACCGTACCGCTGAAAACCAATTCCGCTTTTCCGCCTTTGCCATCCTGGTAAGGGCGGTATTTATATATCTTAAAATAAGGCCGTTTGCCCGGCAAATCACTTAGCGTAATACGCTTACCTACTTTTTTAAAATAGCGGTCATTTACAGCCAGGGTCAACGGTGAGCCGTCACTAAGCGTAATACGAATGGTACTGCGCTGCCGGCGTCGCTGCGCATCTGCCTGAAAAAATGACATCATTAAAAATGCTGTTGCCAGCATCATCCATACTGCTCTTTTCATCGTAAAAAATTTCGGCCTTAGACTATTGATGTGCATTAAGGTTTACTGTGCTTCATTACGGATCAGCAAGGCTGTGGCATAAGCCATTACGCCTTCTTCCCTGCCTACAAATCCCATTTTCTCCGCAGTAGTCGCTTTGATGGCAACCACATCCGAAGGTATTTCCAATATCCGGGCAATCACCTCCCGCATGTTATCAATATAAGGCCGCAACTTAGGCGCCTGCAGACATACGGTGCTGTCTATATTATTGACCTGAAACCCTTTTTCGCGGATCAGCGAAAAGCAATGCTGCAACAGTATTTTACTGTCAATGCCTTTATACTGATCATCGGTATCGGGAAAATGCGCCCCGATATCTCCCAAAGCCAGCGCACCCAGCAGGGCATCGCAAATGGCATGCAACAATACATCCGCATCCGAATGACCTACAGCACCCTGATGATGCGGCACCAGCACACCGCCGATCCAGAAATCGCGCCCCGGCTCCAACCGGTGATAATCAATTCCGTTTCCTATTCTTAATTGCATGATTATAAAAATGTACCGGTGAAACCGGGTAAAATTGGTAAGGTGATAAACTGCAAACGGACTTATGTTTTTTGGCTGCCGGTTGAATTTATCACCTTAGTATGCTCAAATTTTATTAACCTTACAAAGGTAATTCATGAGCTTTAATTTTTCAAGCTATCTCCTCTTAGGATTCATTGGTTACTTTATCAAAATCGAAAGTAAGCGAGAAGCGTAATGTATTAGACAAAGGATTGCGTGCAATACCTGCACCTGAAGGCACTAAATAAGAAACATTCAGACCGAAAACGCTATAACGCACCCCTACACCGCAGGCAAAGTACTGGCGGGCACCGTTATTTTTATTTTCATAGAAATAGCCTGCACGAACGGCAAACTGATCCTGGTACCAGTATTCGGCACCTAAAGAGATGGTAGTTCCATATCCGGGAGGCGCTTTGGCAAAAGAATTAAATACTCCGGCAACCACACCCATTTCCGGATATTCCCAATAAGTTTTATCCACACCATTGCTGTCCGTTCCGGTCTTTTGAACGGGTGCCGGCACCAATGCCTTATTCAGATCCAGAGCCACGGTAAACTTATTGAAATGATCTATCTTATAAGTATAGGCGCCTCCCAATCCTAAGTTAGTAGGGATATAATCTTTGCGGGTTTGCGTATAGGAAATTTTAGAACCTAAGTTAGATACAACAGCGCCTAAGCTGAAGGTGCCGCTTTGTTCTTCTCCGATCTCTTTTGTATTAGTATAATAAATACCGGCATCCGCAGCAAATGCAGAACCCGGTTTATAGTTAGCAGCATCTTCCGTAGCAGCGCCGGCAGCAATATTGGAATTGATATACCGCAGGCTGACACCGGCAGAAAGGTACTGAGATAATTTCCGGGAATAGCCTACATCCAATGAAAACTCACGGGGCTTACCGGTACCGGTCGGCGTGCCTAAGCGGTCGGCATAATTGATATCACCGAGATTAAAATAGCGTAAGGAACCGCTGATCGCCTGGTTATCGTTTTGTCCGAATTTTTTATATCCTGCAAGATAGCCCAGAAATACATCCGGGACGATATCCTTCAGCCAGGGTGTATAAGTAATGGAAAAGCCCATATCTTTTTCACTCATAGCCAGCTTGGCCACATTCCAGTATTGGGCATTGGCATCAGGGGAAATAGCCACACCTACATCGCCCATCGCACCGCTGCGGGCATCCGGGGAAATTCTCAGAAAAGGCACGGCCGTTGTGATAACACCTACTCTTCCATCCTGCGTCGTTGCCTGGCCGGTACCCGTCTGGGCATAGGATTGTGCCACCATCATTCCGGATAACATCGTCAATCCGGCTAATGCAAATCGTTTTGTCATTATTGATCTTTTTGTGATAACTTGAATTTAAATGTAAAATTCCCCTATAATTATGAAGACGATTTTTTTGTGAGGTGCAAATATAGCTTTATTTGGGATTTTAGCAATTGAAAAAGATAATGTATTATTAAAAATAATTATTCTAAAAATACCCGGTGTCCTACGAAACCGATATAAAACAACCCTGTATTAACGGATCAGGGATAATTTTTGTTGTGCAACTGTCTGAATTCCTTTTTTGGTTTTGATTTGTATTTTATAAAAATAAATGCCGCTGCCCATAGCAAAACCCTGATCGCTGTCCCCGTCCCATACAATTTCCATCCTGTTGCCTTCAGGCGTAATATTATGTTCCAAAGTTCGGACTAGCTGACCGGAAGTATTGAATATTTTAATGGTGACATCTAAGTTCTCCTTAGATAAATTGTGCTGTATTACAAAAGTAGTCTGCCGGGTAAAGGGATTGGGATAATTATATACCTCGCTGATAGCAGCCTGGCTTTTATCCACTACTTCAAAAGTAACCATACCTTCTCCCGAATTATTATAAGTGTCCCATGCTTTCACCCGGATACGGTGCAGACCGGGTGCAATGCCTGACATCGGGAATGAAACCGTGCCCGAACGGAAATCATCAGGATTGGTTTGATAATAATTATTCAGGATAAAAGGATGATCAACATCCTCATCAAGAATGGCAACCAGGTCGTGACCGATTGAGCTTCCGGTAACATTAATGCCGTTATCATCCGAAATTTTTACAAACAACAGCGGATCGGGGCCGGTTACACCTCCGTCACGAAATTTATCATCATCAATAAAGGCCTGTACAACGGGGCCTTCATTATCTTCAGGGGCATTTGCTGAAAAACCACCAACAGTAAAGTTGGTGTCCGCGCCGGATGCATCTACTGCGCTATTTTCCGCATAATAACTAATCTTGCCTTTCCCAAAGCTGTAATTAATATCCTTGGGTACAACAAAGCTCAGGGAAAACTGACCGTTGTTTACGGTAGCAATACCTTTATAGATCACACTGGTCTGGGAAGCATATTCCGAGATATCCGGCGGCATCGGGTCGGAGACGATCGGAATTTCTTTAGGTTTATCAAAAATGGTGACATATACCTTTCCGTTAAAATCGGTCATCAGCGCATTCTGCTCATCCGTTACCGAGCCTTTCAGCGTATAGCGCCCTAAAGCCTTAATGGTATCCGAAACCAGATCCTGATCTAAGATCAGCAGGGAATCGGTAGTGACATTGTATTGAGGCAATGCCAGCTTCAAAGCAGGATCGGCTAACAGGGCAAATTTCTGGTTGTTCTGATACTGGCCAAAGCCGCCGGAGCCCATTGTTTCATTTTTGGCATTCATCACGGCTTCGCCCAAAGAATTCCATTGGTTATCGGCATTTTTGTTGAATTGGTTTTTCAAATAAGCGCTGTTCATGTTGGAGTTAGGGCCGGGATACACCAATTGGGTAGTAGTCAGCGAGGCAATAGAGCCACCATCACTCTTCATCATGATACGGGAGCCGCCGGAGCGGTGTTCCGGATCATCAAAACGCCCGAAATCGCAGGTTGCCGTTACAAAAACCGGGAGCTTATTAAAATTAACCCAGGAATTGATATCGCTTTCGGTAACCAAGTCTTCCACGGCCAGCCTGATCGGGCCGCCATGTCCGCTGTAATTGACCAGGAAAGTACCCAGAAATATCTGATCGTTCAGCGCCTTATTTTGGGCAACCATTTTCTTGCCGCTCGGCGTAGATTCCAGCGGGAAAACGTCGCCATAAAGTTTTACCTGGTTGTACACCGGGCTGGCATTACGAATCACCTCGCTTACCGTTTCAGCATCCTTCGTATGGCTGCTGGACCAGGTAGGATCCACATTGTCCGAAACGAAAGTGAAGGTATTTTTCCAGGGACCGAAAGAAGCGTTTTGCTTGTAATTTTTAATTTTTTCCACCACAGCCTGCGCTTCTTCTAAATTATATGCCGGAATACGGCCTACACCGACATCCAACAGGCTAATGTCCATCATGCTTTCGCCTTCATCCAATAAAGCGTAAAAATCATCGGAACTGAAGGCATCGCTGTTGGCAATACTCACCGCAGTCTGATAAACCGGGACAATATTGGTATTGGCTGCGATACGGTCTTTATAATCGTAGGATGCGGCGCCTAACAGCAACACATTCTTAGGCAGATCGGCTGCATTATCGGCGCGATCATAGAACATTTTAATAAAATTGCGAATACCGGCAATGTCCTGTCCGCCGGAGGAAAATTCGTTATAGATTTTATCTGCGGTCACTACATGAACCCGGATTCCTTCTGCAGTATGATGAAAATTGGCCAATGCCGTGGCAGCAGGCAGCATATCCTGACGGGTAATGATCAGCAGATCGGCCTGCGACAGAGCGTGCAGGTTTTGATTATCCACCGTACCGGTAAAGGCTGGTGTTCCATACTGCGTTCCATCAAAGGCAATAAACTCCCGCAACGAATCCGCAGGCCGTACAATAGTATAGGTATTGTTGTTGAGGCTGCCGTTTAAGCGGCGCGGATGAAGCGGATCAGTTACTTCCCAGACTTTTGTGTTGGCATTGGCGCCCTGTACCTGGAAGCCTAATTGTAAGCCGGGTGTTCCGTATCCCGTTGTATCCCGGAAAGATAATTGCCCTCCCGCTCCGGACATGGTCAGGGCACGACGGCCGTTAAAGCGCATAAAATCTAAATAGGCCGTTCCTGATGCTGCGGAATTGAGGGTTGTTTTTACCATCATATTTCCGCTGCCGGGATTTATTTTTTTATTGATGAAAGTGGCATACATATTGGCCGAGCTGGCCGGGCGGTTCAACGTAATATTCGTATCCGAAACATTATTGATGCTGATATTATAGGTATTTCCATCCACATCCATAAGGCCGCCCACCTGAGCCTCCATCGTTACCGGGCCGGAGAGCGTACCCATATTGATATTAAACGACAAGGAGGAACTGCCGGCTCCGGGATTGATCAAACGAAAGCCCCACCATACTTTTCCCACGGTACTGGGATTAAAAGTATCCGCTTCCACTACGGCATAGTCATTAAAGGAGGTCAGGCTCATATCCTCCGTACCTGTAGCGGCCTGGGTGGAAATACGTTTCCCGTTTCCTATATCGAAATTCAGGAAATAATAGCTGTTATCTTCATAATAATTAGGCGTATGTTCAAACAGGCCGGAGTAGATATTATACGTCCATTTTACCGGGCCGCCGGCATAAAAAAGGATATAGTCATTTTGCCCGAAACTGCTTCCCGAAGCGCTTACAAAAATGGAATTTTCCTCCAAATCATCAATCACATCATCCGTAACTTTCTCCGGCAAAACCGTACCGCCATTGCCATACAACCTGATCTTAGCCGGATTGATTTGCGAAGGATTAAGCCCCATGCTTTGCAGAAAGGCATAATCTATCTTATAAATCCCTCTTTTCTTTACGGCAATTTTATACCAGTTTCCGGAAGCCAGCACAGAATTTGCCGCACCGGCAGGTCTTTGTTGTAATGGCGCCGAAGAAGCTGCTGTAGTTTCCACCGTTACTTTGCAGGATGCCAAAGCGGTTTTCAATCCGTTGACTTCTACATAAAGCGGCAGGCTGATAACGGCAAAAGGCTGTTTCTTTTTTAAGGCGACATGTATTATCGGAACAACCCTGTCGGCATTAATCTGACGGCCATCGCGGTCGAGTACTTCAGAAATTGTCACTTCCGGCAGTTGCCGGCTTGTCACCGGAACTGTAATACCGTAAAACTCCTCATCTTCCCCAACAGCAGCAGGGAAATGAACCTCTTTAACCACTTGCGCAAACAACTGATTCCCGATAAAAAAAGCAATTAAAAGCAATAAAATCCTGCCCATAGCATTCACAAAACTATTGATCAATAACGGTTATATCATGTATTTAGTATGACATCTGTCAAAATTAAGGAAAAACGCCGAGTAGGTTGCTTATCCGACCAGAGCGGTAACTAATGTCCTGTTAAGATTCCTGTGGAATGAATTGGAGTATAAGGATTGTTTTTTCCGGATGGCAGGCTATTTCACACCGATTATTTCACGCAAAGAAACAAAGATTACAAAGATACAACGATAGAGATGGGAATAGCTGTATGCCTTTGTTTCTTCGTTATCGTAGTTTCGTTGCGTGAAACAAGATTTTTCACACAAAGACACAAAGATTACAACGATAGAGATGGGAATAGCTATATGCTGTATGTCTTTGTTTCTTCGTTATCGTAGTTTCGTTGCGTGAAACAAAAGAACGCCAGACTAAGCATATTTTGACTTTTGCATTTTGAATTTTTAATTACACTGCTTGCTGCGCATATTTTCTCCACCGGTCAATAACCTGTAACATATCGTCCGGCAATTCGGAATCGAAATGCATCATGATACCTTTTGCCGGATGGATAAAGCCTAATTCTTTTGCATGCAGTGCATGACGTTGCAGCAGCTTAAAATTATTTTCTACAAACTGCTTGTATTTGGCATAAACCGTTCCTTTTACTATGGTATTACCTCCGTAGGTTTCATCGTTGAATAAAGGATGCCCGATATATTTGGCATGTACCCTGATCTGGTGCGTACGTCCTGTTTCGAGCCGGAATTCCAACAGGGTGGTGTAGTGAAACCGCTCTAATACTTTATAATGCGTTATGGCATGTTTGCCGTGATCCCCTTCGGGGAAAACATCCATCTTTTTCCGGAAACGCAGATTGCGTCCCACATGCCCGGTGATGGTGCCTTCAGTCGCTTCAAAATCGCCCCAGGCCAATCCGATATACCGCCTGTGCACTTCATGCCTTTTAAATTGTGCGGAAAGATGTTGTACGGCTGCTTCGGTTTTGCCAATCACGAGCAGGCCGCTGGTATCTTTATCAATACGATGCACTAAGCCCACACGAGGCAGCTCAATGATGCGTTCTTTGTCTTCGTCGGGATTAAGATAATAAGCGATGCCATTGACTAAGGTGCCGTTGTAATTGCCACAGCCGGGATGCACCACCATGCCGTCAGGTTTATTGACCACCATCAGATCCTCATCTTCATACACGATATTCAGATCCATCTTTTGTGGTATGATGTCGGTGGTGTCCGGCCGGCGATATTCAAATACGGTGATTTCCTGTCCTGCCTTTATCTTTAAATTCGACTTGACCGGCTTGCCGTCCACCAATACCAATGCGCCTTCTATGGCTTGCTGTATTTTATTACGAGTAGCACCTTTAACCAGGTTATGCAGAAATTTGTCAATCCGCATCATTTCCTGGCCTTTGTCCACTTTCAGGTGCAGCCTTACCTCAGGCTCCGGTAGGGAATCGGCATCCTCTTGCAGGGCATCATCTTCCCATAATTCATCCTCATTCATGCCTTCGGCGCTCATATTGATTGCAGGATTTTTTTGATCTTTTGGAGATATCTGTTACCAGCCTTCGGCTTTGCCGCGAAGGCGCTGTATGCCCCGGAATATGCGGAATATGCCGTAAGCAAACATCAGTCCGCCTATAACATATCCCATAGCCATTTCTAAATTGAAATATCCGATTTTCACTAAATAGACGGTTGCTCCACCCATCAGCAGGTACAGGATACCCATAGTGAAATGGATAATGCCGCGGAATTTGGTGTAGTTCTTATTCCTGTTATCGGAGGATCCGGACTGATTCATAAGCGGTTTGGTTGAAACGCACAAAGGTAACGAAAAGTGACGAAGGTGCAGGTATATGCAGCACTGATTCACACAGATTTTCACACAAAGACGCAAAGATTACAACGATACAACGATAGAGGTGGGGATAGCTGAATGTCTTTGTTTCTTTGTTATCGTAGTTTCGTTGCGTGAAACATTTTTTTTCACACAAAGACGCAAAGATTACAACGATACAACGAAAGGGATGGGGATAGCTGAATGTCTTTGTTTCTTTGTTATCGTAGTTTCGTTGCGTGAAACATTTTTTTTCACACAAAGACGCAAAGATTACAACGATACAACGAAAGGGATGGGGATAGCTGAATGTCTTTGTTTCTTTGTTATCGTAGTTTCGTTGCGTGAAACATTTTTTTTCACACAAAGACGCAAAGATTACAACGATACAACGAAAGAGATGGGATAGCTGTATGTCTTTGTTTCTTTGTTATCGTAGTTTCGTTGCGTGAAAAAAAAGAACGCCAGGCTAAGCAATTTTTGAATTTTGAATTTAAAACAACAGGCTGCCCTGCAATGGACAGCCTGTTGCCGGTTGATTATTTTTATATATTAAACCAGTTCTACCACTAATGCCGTTGCGCCGCCGCCGCCGTTGCAGATGCCTGCCACACCGTATTTTGCGTTGTTTTGCTTCAGCACATTCAGCAGGGTAACGACAATGCGGGAGCCGCTGCTGCCCAATGGATGACCTAATGAAACGGCGCCTCCGTTTACATTAACCTTATTCGGATCCAGGTGGAGTTTTTGGGCATTAACCAGGCAAACCACGCTGAAAGCTTCATTCAGTTCGTAATATTCAATATCGGAGTCTTTCAGCCCTGCTTTGGCAATAGCTTTGGGAATGGCTAATGCGGGAGAAGTGGTAAACCATTCAGGCGCCTGCTCGGCATCGGCATAACCTTTGATTACGGCTATAGGCTTCAGACCTAAGGCGTCTGCTTTTTCCCGGCTCATCAACACTAATGCGGATGCGCCGTCGTTCATGGTGGAGGAATTGGCTGCGGTTACCGAACCGTCTTTTATGAATGCGGAACGGAGCCCGGGAATTTTTTCAAATTTTACAATAAAAGGCTCCTCGTCTTTGGAAAAGATGACCGGATCGCCTTTCCCTGGTATAGTAACCGGAACGATTTCATCGGCAAATCTTCCTTCATTTACGGAAGCCTGGCTACGCTGATAACTTTGGATGGCATATTCGTCCTGTTGCTCGCGGCTGATATGCATTTCCGATGCGCAAAGCTCGGCGGCATTTCCCATCGGGTAGTTATGATACACATCGGTAAGTCCATCTTTAGCCAAACCGTCTATTATAGAAACATCGCCGTATTTTTTACCCCAGCGTTGGTTGGGATTGTAAAAAGGCACATTGCTCATGCTTTCCATACCGCCGGCAACCACTACGTCGGCATCGCCGCATAAAATGGACTGAGCGCCCAAGGTAATGGCTTTCATGCCGCTGGCACACACTTTATTGATCGTGGTACAATTGACGTTATCCGGCAGTCCGGCAAATTTAGCAGCCTGACGTGCCGGAGCCTGACCTAAGTTGGCCTGCATTACGCAGCCCATCAGCACGTCGTCCACTTCCTTTCCATCCAGGCCGATGCGATCTAAAGCACCTTTAATAGCTATGGCGCCTAATTGGGTTGCAGAAAAACTTTTTAGCGAACCACCCCAGCTTCCGATGGGTGTGCGTACCGCAGCAACAATACATACTTCTTTCATTTTTAAATTTTTTTTAAACGGGGCAAATTTAAGTATTTGAAAACAAATCCTGCCAGGGGTGTTTATGAAGGAAAGAGTAGCCGCTTCCGGTACGAAAAGCAGGAACGTATAGAGTGTTAAATATGTATAGCTCCGGGCTTCATCCCGGATAATAAAGTGGCAGAGATTTTAAAAATAAAATACCTGATTAGCTGGTATAATAATCACACCTCTGTTTCGGGCAGCCGGAACAGGGATATTTTTTACTGCATTCCGCCTTCTCAAAAATTCGATTTGCCGTTACCCCATCATAATGTAGTAAGCTATACTACATTTTTAGATAAATATTAACTCAAAATTTACTTAATTAACATAATTAAAGGTTAAAAATAAGTATTTCTTGCGTGTCCACTTCGCTTTTTTATAACTTACATTCGATATTATTTAACGGGTATGCCGAAAACCGATGCAGAGTAGGCGCAAATTTTTTGTTATGAAAAAAACATCAACATCATTTTCTTTGAACCGAAAAGTAAGGCCGTGGCTCCGGGTCAGGGCACTTGCTTTGGGAGTTTTGGGAGGCTTAGCTTTGGCATTATACTCCTTTCCAGGGTATAGTCAGACAGTTAGTATAGGAACCGGCACAGGAGGCAACTACAATATTCCGGTAAATACTTTATATAATTATTCCTATACCCAACAGATTTATCTTTCCACCGAGATTGGCCAAAGCGGGTATATTAATACTATCCGCTTCTATTGGCAGGGCAATGGAACTATGACCGAAAATAATGACTGGACGGTATATTTGGGTTATAAAATGGCAAATACTTTTGCTTCTAACACGGACTGGGTACCGATTGCAGAATTAACAGAAGTTTTTTCAGGAATTATGCCCACACCTTCAGCTGCCGGCTTTACTGTGGAAATTCCATTGTCTTCGCCGTTCTTATATGATATGTCGTTGGGTAATTTGGTAGTTGCCGTGGATGAAAACTCTGCCGGTTATGAATATAATGGCAATATGTTCCGTTATACTAGCGGTACTGACAGAAGTTTGTATTACAGGGCGGATGGTACTAACCCGGATCCGGCCAGCCCACCTACTGCTTCTGTTGTTCCTTATGATTTTTATGCAAATATTCAATTGGAAATGACTCCACTGACTGCATGTTCCGGTACGCCAACCGGCGGAGTGGCTACATCTTCAGTTAACCCGGTATGTGTGGGTGAAACCTTTGTGCTGTCTGCTCCCGATGCTACACTGGCCTCCGGTATTACCTACCAATGGTACAGCAGCCCTGCAGGTGCTGGAACCTTTACGCCTATTGCCGGTGCAGATGCCGTCAATTATGTTGTAGAAGGTACTCAGGAGGAAGCTACGGATTATTATTGTCACATCGTTTGTACAAGCGGCGGCCCGGCAGATACCGCTAACACAACAGTGATCTCAGTTGGTCAAAACCCATCTTATAACTGTTATTGTACGCCAACCAGCAATAATACGAATGAAGGTATAGAAAACGTTACTTTTAATACGCTCAATAATTCTTCTTTGTATAATGCAGGTACGCCTGTAGGCTATACGGATTACAGTAGTTTAGGCTCTTTAACGAATGTGCAGCAGGCTACCATAGTGCCTGTTTCCGTAACGGCACATATCAACTCCAATCCCGCCAGTGTGGGCCTGTGGATTGATTTTGATCATAACGGATTGTTTGATACCTATGAATATACCAGCTTAGGTAGCAGTACAGGTCAGACTTTGCCCACTGCTTATGTTTTTTCGGGTAATATTGAAATTCCGGTTACCGCAATGACCGGTATTACGCGGATGAGAGTACGCCAGGCGAATCAGGGTGGCATTACCGATGCTTCCGCCTGTAATACCGGAACGGTCTATGGAGAATACGAGGATTACCTGATTACTATTGATGCAGGAACCTCTTGCTCCACGGTAAGTGCCGGAACTATTGTTGCCGATCCGACCGATATAGCCTGTCCTAATACAACTATTACAGTATCCTCAAGCGGATATACAGCCGATGAAATAGGACTCAGTTATCAATGGCAGGAAAGTACTGACGGCAGTAGTTTTAGCAATACAGGTACTGCTACCCCAGTATATGCTGATCTGGAAGCGGGCGGGTTAACCCAAACGATGTATTATCAGTTGCAGGTAACCTGTAGCTATAGCTCCGCTACCTCCACCAGCAGTATGGTGACGGTGAATGTGGTGCCCCCTTCAGTGATATCTACCACACCGGCTGCCCGATGCGGTGAGGGAAGTGTAACACTGAATGCCGTTACCAGTCCTGGCACCCAGGCTAAGTGGTATGAATCTGAAACCGGAGGAGCGGCTCTTTATACCGGTGCCTCGTTTACTACCCCTGTAATTGCTGCTTCCACAGATTATTGGGTAGAAGCGGCACAAGGCACTCCGGAAGTATATCTGGGTCCCGAAAGCCCATCTTCCCTGGGTACAATATCTGCATCCAATTATGCCATAGGAACCTACTATCAGGCGTTTGATGTGCTACAGCCAATAACACTCATTTCCATAGATGTGTACCCAACGGCGGCAGTAGGATCCAGTTCTGGTATATCTATTGCCGATGGTAGCGGAACTATACTTTATACGGTACCCTACGTTACCACGGTTACAGGGGGCAGTACACCTCAGACCATTGAGCTGAACTATGATCTGGTGCCCGGATCGTACCGAATCGGCCAATCCACCGGTATCAATCTGAACAGAAATACTTCCGGCGCTTCTTATCCCTATATGAACGACTATATCAGCATAACCGGAAATAATTTTGATCCGGTTTATTGGTATTATATTTACAACTGGAAAATGGGAAGTGGTTGCGCTTCTCCCAGAACATTAGTTCCGGCTACGGTAACTCCCGCTCCTGCTGTCAGTCTAGAGGCGATGGATACTATAGTTTGCCAGGCTGCTTCTACTACCCTTTCAGCAAGTTCCTCCAATGACCCGAACTACACTTATACCTGGGAGCCCGGAGGAATGAGCGGATCTTCTATTGTTATTTCACCAATGGATGCAACATGGTATTATTTAACGGCAACTGATAACAGCGGCGGTACAAATGATGGTTGTGTTAGCTTAGATTCCGTGCTGATAAGCACCATGGCTGCCCCGGATATGTCTAACCTCATGCCGTCAGCAGCGAGTACGATATGCTTAGGGGAATCCATAACACTGAATGTAGATGTATCTGGAGTTTACACTGTGCTTGAAGAAACTTTTGAAAACTCTTCTGGTTTGATTTTCAGTGAGTTTGGAAATATAACAGCAGACCTTACTTCGGAATATTATCACGAGGGCAACAGTGCTATGCATTTGGTTTACCCCGCAAGTTCCAATGGGGGAATTGAGAATACTTCCGATATTAACCTGTCTGTGCTGAGCAATCCGCTATTGCAGTTCAGTCATATTGTATCTACAGAAGGTACAGCCACAGGAACACATTATGATAAGGCTATAGTGCAATATTCTACGGATGGCGGCTCCACCTGGACTATATTCCCTCAAAGCGCGTATATGGGTAGCGGAACACTGGATGCTTCTGGAATCGTATTCGGAAGATACAGTTACTCTGACTGGAATTCCGCTTTCACGTCATCGACAAATTCGACTCCCTCTGCACCCGGCGGCAGCTTTTGGAAGGACGAAACGATTAATCTGTCTGACTGGGTATCAAGCAGCGAATTCCGTATTCGCTTTTTAATAACTTCAGATGGTAGTGCACAATATTGGGGTTGGGGAATAGATGATGTACGCATTACTGCAGACGATGACGTTACAATGTCCTGGACAGCTTCTTCTCCCGATGCTGGTCTGCCAGGAAGTACAAATCTCAACTCGTTGACCGCAACACCAACTGCGGGTGGAGATTATACCTATTATGTGACCGCAACCAATTCGATTAATTGCAATTCGTATGATACAACAGCAACCATAACGGTGTCCGATGTAACCGGCACAATTGCAGGCAGCACTGATATTACTGCCTGTGGCCTGACAGACGGTAGCATTACGATTAATGGACTGGCTCCGGGTACATCTTATAATGTAGATTATATCTATAACCTCTCTAACCAGGATATTGCTGTAACAACCGATGCGAGTGGCAGCTTTAGCTTAGTAAATTTAGATGCAGGTAATTATTCGGATATTGTGGTAGCCCAGGTGGGCGGCTGCACTGGCAGCCCCTTAGGCCCGGTAACCATCAATGCTCCGGTTAAACCGGCGATCACGATCTCCGGCGGTGACCCGAACACCGACTGCACCACACCAAACGGCACCATCATCCTGTCCTCTCCGGGCTTTGTGAATGGTACCACTTATGATATCTGGTATAATGGTACACAACATGGTACGCTGAATGCTGACATCAACCAGCAGATTACCATTGCCGGCCTGACCGCGGGTACTTATTCCAATATCTATGTGGTAACACCTCAGTTGTGTCATTCCGATACGGTGCTGACACAAACTGTAACCGGTGCTGCACCGAGCGTAACGATCTCCGGCGCTACTGCTACCGATCCTTCCGATTGTAATGCAGCAGACGGTATGATTGAGCTAAGCGGTGTATT
>Ga0206106_100095_pt1 | contig 163177 bp, 144 predicted proteins | sample 1B1ome_FD_148677 | JGI IMG/M metagenome (GOLD analysis project Ga0206106, IMG submission 148677) | Enriched microbial communities from leaf-cutter ant dump, University of Wisconsin, Madison, United States - 1B110A | ecosystem: Environmental > Terrestrial > Nest > Insects nest > Nest dump...
TCACCCGCGCGCGCAGCACCGTCATCGCCTCCGTGCCGCCCCCGCCGGCAACCGGCATGTCCGTCCAGGTGATGCCCTTGCTCTCCAGGTCCTTCTTCAAAACGTCCAGCGCCGCTGCCTCCCCGCCAGACGTCCACCAGTGCAGCACCTCAACGTTCTCCGCTGCACGCGCCGAAAACCCACCCATGCCCATCGTCATAACAACCGCTATCGCCGTCGTCGTCACAAACCTGCCCATCGTCTTCCTCCCGTTTCGCAAGTTTTCGGGCGGGAGCCTCCTCCCGCCAATCTCCCCGGAGCCCGCAGGGGCGCCGGAATTCCTTTCATGGCTCAAAAGTGCCGGGCCAATTTAAAACGTTGTAAATTTGCGAAGTCAAGCCGGGACGGCCGGCAACGGAACCTCTTTGCAAAAACGCGGTAAATTCGGGTGCTGACGGCATATCCCGGCAAGGAATGGTCTTTGTGCGGTGCATGGAAAACGTTTTAAATTCTGTGCGGCGCAAGATTGCCGAACGGCCGGCCGGCCGATATGGTGCCGCCTATCGCCTGCCATCCGAAGAAACGCACCCCGTGTCCCGCATCGAAAAGTCCGCCGACAGTGAACCCGCCCGCAGCTCCCGAGCCGGCAAGCCGACGCTGAAGACCATTTCGGAAATCACCGGGCTTGCGATCACCACGGTTTCGCGCGCGCTCGGCAATGCGCCGCAGATTTCCGAGGCGACGCGGCGGCGCGTGCACGAGGTCGCCGCCGAGATCGGCTACCTGCCGGACCGCGCCGCCCAGCGCCTGAAGACCGGCCGCACCAATGTCATCTCCGTGCTGCTCGATCCGCACGAGGAAATCCTCGGCTTCGGCACCTCCATCATGCACGGCCTTGCGCGCGCGCTCCAGGCGACGCCCTACCATCTCATCGTCACGCCGAGCTTCCTCGAGGGCAGCAATGTCGAGGCGGCCAGCTACATCATCCGCAACGGCATGGCGGACGGCCTCATCTTCTCGCGCACCGAGCCCTTCGATCCGCGCGTGCGGCTGCTGCTGGAGAACGGTTTTCCCTTCGTCACCCACGGCCGGACGGAATTTTCGACGCCCCATGCCTTCGTCGACTACGACAACTTCGCCTTCGCCTATGCGGCGACGCGGCGCCTCATAGAGAAGGGCCGGCGCAAGGTCACCATCATCCTGCCGCCGAAGCGCCTCACCTTCTACCAGCACATGCTGCACGGTTTCATGACCGCGGTGCGGGAGGCCGGCGCCGCCTACGAGATCCCGGAAAACCTCGACCTCGACAGTCCCGCCGACGCGATCCGCGACTACGTGCGCCGGCGCAGCGGCGAAGCCGATCCGCCGGACGGCTTCACCTGTCCCGGCGAGGTCTCGGCGCTCGCCACCATCACCGGCATGAGCGACAACGGCCTGGCGCTCGGCGGGCAATACGACATCGTCGCCAAGCAGACCTCGCGCCTTCTCAGCCAGATCCAGCCGAAGGTCGAGACGATCTACGAGGACCTGACCGCCGCCGGCGAGGCGATGGGCCGGCTGCTGCTGCGGCGCATCGCCGGGGAGGCGGCCGGGGAGCTGACGCTGCTGCAGGGCCCGCAGCTCGGGTTCCCGGCGGCGTAGGACGGGGTATTGCAGCCTGCCGGTGAATATCCCTCGCAAGATTAGCTGTGGATGACCGGCCGTTTCGCCGGTTCCCGTCGCCATCCGGCGTTAAACTCCGCCCCCAAGGGAAGGACAGGAGCGGATGATGGCAGCGGGTGACGTTAAGATCGGCGAGAGCTGGAAGGCGCCGCTGGCGGCGGAATTTTCCGATCCCTACATGGCCGAGCTCAAGCGCTTCCTCCTCGAGCAGAAGCAGGAGGGGCGGCGCATCTTTCCGAAGGGGGCGGAATATTTCCGCGCGCTCGACCTGACGCCGCTCGACGAGGTGCGCGTCGTCATCCTCGGGCAGGATCCCTATCACGGCGAGGGGCAGGCGCACGGGCTCTGCTTTTCCGTGCAGCCGGGCGTGCGCATCCCGCCCTCGCTCGTCAATATCTACAAGGAAATGCAGGACGACCTCGGCATTCCGCCGGCCCGCCACGGCTTTCTGGAGCATTGGGCGAAGCAGGGCGTCCTTCTTCTCAATAGCGTCTTGACGGTGGAGATGGGCCGCGCCGCCTCGCATCAGGGGCGCGGCTGGGAGCGCTTCACGGATGCCGTCATCCGTGCCGTCAACGAGCAGGAAAAGCCCGTCGTCTTCATCCTCTGGGGCTCCTACGCGCAGAAGAAGGCCGCCTTCGTCGACCGCAGCCGCCACCTCGTCCTGCGCTCGCCGCATCCCTCGCCGCTCTCCGCGCACAACGGCTTCTTCGGCTCGCGGCCGTTCTCCAAGGCGAATGCGTTTCTCGTGGAGCACGGGCGCAAGCCCATCGACTGGCAGTTGCCGGCGGTGGCGGGGTAGGCAAGGGGGCTTGCCCCTCACCTGCCTGCCGGCATCCTCTCCCCGCAAGCGGGGCGAGGAGCGATGGGTGCGCCGTTTTCCTCCTTCTCCCCGTTTACGGGGAGAAGGTCCCGGCAGGGGGATGAGGGGCAGCGAGGTAGTGCTTCTCGTCAGCGCACCAGCGTCTCGTCCAGCAGCGCCATCACCTTTTTCGCGTCGATGCCGATGCAGGCGTGCTGGCTCGGCAGGCCGTCCCAGTTGCCGGGCGGGAAGCTGCGGGCGTCGGGCTTCTGGATCGTCTGGCCGTCGGCGATGCCGCCGCAGACGACGCGGATCGCGCCGCTGCGCGTTTCGAAGAGCTCGGGGGCGACGAGGTAGATGCAAGCGCAGCTGTCGTGCACCACCATGCCCTCGCCTTCCACATGCCGGCCGTAGAAGTCGATGTAGAACTGCGAGATGTCGGAGAGCAGCTTGAGGTTCGTGCCGTTCTGCGCGGCGAGCTCGGCAAGGCGCCTGCGGGTCATGACGGTCTTCATCGTCACGTCGAGGCCGACGACGACGACCTTCCACGGCGCGCCCATCACCGCGTCGGCGGCTTCCGGGTCGCCGTGGATGTTGGCCTCGGCGGCGGGCGTGATGTTGCCGGGCACGTCGAAGGCGCCGCCCATGATGATGACCTGCTTGGCAAGGCCGGCGATCTCCGGGTCCTCCTTCAGCGCATAGGCAAGGTTCGACATGCGGCCGACGGCGATCAGCGTCACCTCGCCGGGATTGGCCCGGACGGTCTCGATGATGAAGCGGTGTGCCGGGCGCGGATCGACCGGCAGGTCGATCGCCTCCGGCACGTCGATATTGCCGAGCCCGTCATGGCCGTGGATCATCACAGGCCAGTCGGTCGGGTTGCGCATGGGGTTGTAGGTCTTGCCCTCGCCGCGCGCGACCGGGGCGGCAATGCCCCATTCGCGCTTGAGGAACAGGGCGTTGCGCGTCGTCGTCTCGATGGCGGCGTTGCCGAAGACGGTGGTGATGCCGATGAGGTCGATCTCGGGGTGATTGTGCAGGAAAAGCAGCGCCATGGCGTCGTCGACGCCGGGGTCCGTGTCAAAAATGACCTTGTGCATGTTCGTCTTTCTTTGATGACAAGCGATCCGCCTACTGGAAGCGGGCGATGGAGAGGGGGGCGAGCGCGCCTGCGCCCTCGCCGGAAATGAGCCGGGCGACATGGCGTCCGGTGGTGGCCGAGAGCGTCAGGCCGAGATGGCCGTGGCCGAAGGCGAAGGCGATGCGCGGGTCGCGCGGATGCAGGCTGATGACGGGGAGCGAATCCGGCGTCGAGGGGCGACGGCCCATCCATTCCGTGCCGCCCTCTTCCTGAAGGTCCGGCACATAGCGGCGCATCTTTTTGCGCATGGCGGCGGCGCGCCTGTAGTTGGCCGGCGCGTCCGGCGAGGCGAGCTCCACCGCGCCGCCGATACGCAGCGCGTTCTCGAAGGGCGTCGCGACGAAGCCGTGCTCGGAGAAGAAGACCGGCATGTCCAGCACCGTCGAGGGGTTCATGAAGGTCGTGTTGTAGCCGCGCTCCGTTTCGAGCAGCACCTTCAGGCCGAGATCGGCGACGAAGCGGCGCGACCAGACGCCGGCCGCGACGACGAGGCGGTCGAAGATGAATTCGCGCCCGCCCTCCGTGCGCACGGCGATGCCGTTTTCCCGCTGGCCCACCGCGGCGACGTTGGCGTCGGCGAAGGCCTCCCGCTCGCGCAGCGCCGCCTGCAGCCGGCGCAGGAAGGTCAGCGGATATTCGAAGGTCTTGTAGCCGTCGTTGAAAACGGCGCCGGCGAAGGGGCCTTCGAGGGCTGGCACGCGGCGGCGGGCCTCCCCGGCATCCAGCTTCTCGACATTGCAGCCGATCAGCTTCGCGTTTTCCGTTTCGTGGGCGAAGACCTTGTCGCGGGCGGCAAGGCTGTCGAAGACGGTGAGCGCGCCGGTGTCGCGCATATGGCCGGAAACGCCGGCAAGCGCGCCGAGGCGCTCATGGTCGGCCCCGGCGGTCTTCATGAGGAAGAGCATCGCCGCGCGGCCTGCCGCCGCCTTGCCCGGCCGGGCGGAGAAGAGGAATTTCATGAGCCAGGGCGTCAGCGCGGGCAGATCCTGCCAGCGGACGGTGAGGGGGCCGAGCGGGTCGAGCAGCCATTTCGGCACGGAGAGCAGCATGTCGGGCCGGGCGAGCGGATCGATTTCCGGCACGGCGAGGATGCCGGCATTGCCGACGGAGGCCGGCAGGCCGCCTGCATCGCGCTCCAGCACGGTGACGCTGTGGCCCTGTTCCAGAAGATGAAGCGCTGTGGCGCAGCCCATCAGGCCGCCGCCGACGATACCGATATGCGCCATGCCGTCCCGTTGTCGTTCGTGTCGTTGTCTCGGCCGAAGCAGGGCCGTTCGCGGCGGACGATAGACGCAAACCGGCCGCCTGTCGACAGAGCGTGGCAGCGCCGGTCAGGCGCTCTCGGCGGGCTTCCTGTCGCGGATCGTGCGGGTGAGGAAGGCAAGGACGAAGAGGCCCGCCATCAGGAGAACGATGGTCGGCGCCGGGGCGCTGTCGATGAGGAAACTCAGCCAGATGCCGAGGAGGGAACAGCCGAGCGCCACGGCGACGGCGACCGCCAGCATGGTCGGAAAGCGCCGGGTGAGGAGGGCGGCGATGGCGCCCGGCGCCACCAGCATGGCGACGGCGAGGATGATGCCGACCGCCTTCAGCGCGCCGACCACGACGAGCGAGAGGACGGCGAGCAGCCCGTAATGCAGGACTTTCACCGGCAGGCCGATGGCCGAGGCGTGCTGGCGGTCGAAGGCCTGCACGAGAAGGTCCTTTCGGAAGGCGAGGATGAAGCCTGTCGCCGCCAGCGCGATGATAGCGGTTTCGAGGAGGTCGGCGGCGGCGATGCCGAGCATGTCGCCGAAGAGGATATGGTCGAGATGCACGTCCGGCTGGATCTTCACGTAGAGCACGACGCCGAGGGCGAACATGCCGGAAAAGACGATGCCGAGGACCGTGTCCTCCTTCACGCGGCTGTTGTCCTTGAGGTAGCCGGCGGTGAGCGCGCAGACGAGGCCGGCGACAAAGGCGCCCGCCGCGAAGGGAAGACTCGCGACATAGGCGAGGACGACGCCCGGCAGCACGGCATGCGAGACCGCATCGCCCATCAGCGACCAGCCTTTCAGCACGAGATAGCAGGACAGCAGCGCCATCGGCACCGCGATCGTCAGCGTCACCAGGAACGCGTTCTGCATGAAGGCGAGCTGGAAGGGCAGGAGGGCGAGTTGCAGCGTCTCGCTCATGGCTGGGCGGCCTTTCCGGCGAGAAGCGCCTGACGGCCCCTCCGCCGCGCGGCGATGAGCCCGTGCTTGGGCGCAAGCAGGAAGGCGAGAAGGAAGAGCGCCGTCTGCAGGACGACGATGATGCCGCCCGTCGCGCCGTCGAGGAAATAGGAAAGGTAGGCCCCGACGAGGCTGGTGCCGGCGCCGAGCGCGGCGGCGATCACCACGAGGCGCTGGAAGCGGTCGGTGAGGAGATAGGCCGTGGCGCCCGGCGTCACCACCATGGCGACGACGAGGAAGGCGCCGACCGTCTGCATGGCGGCGACCGTCGAGGCGCTGAGCAGGGTGAAGAACAGCACCTTCAGGCCCGTCGCGTTGAGGCCGATGGAGCGGGCGTGGTTCTCGTCGAAGAAGGTCACCATCAGGTCCTTCCATTTCAGGAGGAGGACGATGAGCGTCACCGCGCCGATGATGGCGAGCTGGATCGTGTCTTCCGGCGTGATGGCGAGAATGTTGCCGAGCACGATGGTCTGGATGTTCACCGGTGTCGGCGAGAGCGAGACCATGAAGAGGCCGAGGCCGAAGAAGGAGGAGAAGATCATGCCGATGATCGCGTCTTCCTTGAGCCGCGTCTGGCGGTTGAGGAAGAGCATGGCCCCGGCGGCAAGCCCGCCGGAAAGGAAGGCGCCGGCCGCAAACGGCAAGCCCAGCATATAGGCGCCGGCAACGCCCGGCACGATGGAATGGGAGAGCGCGTCGCCGATCAGCGACCAGCCCTTCAGCATGAGATAGGCCGAAAGGAAGCCGCAGATGCAGCCGACCAGCGCGCTCACCCACATGGCATTGACCATGTATTCATAAGAGAAGGGCTCCAGAAGCGCGTCGGTCACGGCCGTTTCTCCGTCTCGTGCTCGCCGTAGATGACGAAGGGGCGCTCGTCGTCGGTGATGACCTTGACGGTGCGCCTGTCCTCGTCGTCGTGAAGGTCCCGCCCGCCGAGGATGAAGTGGCGCAGCACGCCGCCGAAGGCCTTCTCCAGGTTGGCCTCGGTGAAGGTCTCGGACGTCGGGCCGGAGGCGATGACGGTGCCCTTCACGAAGACCGTGCGGTCGCAGAAGTCCGGCACGCTGCCGAGGTTGTGGGTGGAGACCAGCATCACGCGGCCTTCGTCGCGCAGCGTGCCCAGCAGCTCGACGATCTGCTCCTCGGTGGTGACGTCGACGCCGGTGAAGGGCTCGTCGAGCAGGATCACCTGGCCCTCCTGCGCCAGCGCCCGCGCGAGGAAGACACGCTTCCTCTGACCGCCGGAAAGCTCGCCGATCTGGCGCTTGCGATAGGCGGACATGTTCACGCGCTCGAGGGCTTCGTCCACCATCTCGTGGTCGCGCTTCGTCGGGATGCGCAGCCAGTTCATGTGTCCGTAGCGACCCATCATCACGACGTCCTCGACGAGGACGGGGAAGGTCCAGTCGACCTCCTCGGCTTGCGGCACATAGGCGACGAGGTTCTTCTTCAATGCCTCGCGCACGGAAAGGCCGAGGATCGTCACCTTGCCGCCGGCGACCGGCACGAAGCCCATGATCGCCTTGAAGAGCGTCGACTTGCCCGATCCGTTGACGCCGACGAGCGCCGTGATCGTGCCCGTCGGCACGGAGAAGCTTGCGTGGCGCAGCGCCGTGAGGCCGTTGCGGTAGGTGACGGTCACGTCCTCGGCGACGATGCCGTCCACCTTTTTCGCCTTGCTGCCCATCATCATTGCGAGAGCCCCTTCACGATGGTCTCGGAGGTCACGCGCAGGAGGTCGAGATAGGTCGGCACCGGCCCGTCGGCCTCGCTGAGGGAATCGACATAGAGGACGCCGCCATAGGCCGCGCCGGTTTCGGCCGCCACCTGCTGCGCCGGCTTGGCCGAGACGGTGCTTTCGCTGAAGACGACGTGGATATCGTGCTCGCGCACCGCGTCGATCACCGCCTTCACCTGTTTCGGCGTTCCCTGCTGGTCGGCGTTGATCGGCCAGAGGAAGAGTTCCTTGAGGCCGAAATCGCGGGCGAGGTAGGAGAACGCGCCCTCGCTGGTCACGAGCCAGCGCTTTTCTTCCGGCAAGGCGCCGATCCTCGCCTTCATCTCCGCGCCGAGCGCCTTGATCTTCTCGCTGTAGGCCTTCGCGTTGGCGTCGTAGGTCGCGGCATGGGCGGGGTCGAGCGCGCCGAGCGCCTTGCGGATGTTCTCGACATAGATCAGCGCATTGTCCGGCGACATCCAGGCATGCGGGTTGGGCTTGCCTTCGTAGGGGCCTTCCACGATGCTCATCGGCGTCACGCCGTCGCTGACGACGACGTTCGGCACGTCGCCGAGATTGGCGAGGAACTTTTCGAACCAGAGTTCGAGGTTGAGGCCGTTGCGCAGCACGAGCTGGGCGTCCTGCGCCTTCAGGATGTCGCGCGGCGTCGGCTGGTAGTTGTGGATCTCCGCGCCCGGCTTGGTGATGGATTCCACGGTGGCCGCATCGCCCGCCACGTTGGTGGCGATGTCGGCGATGATGGTGAAGGTCGTCACCACCTTCGGCTTTTCCCCGGCCAGCGCGGGTGCGGCGGCCAGCAGCGGCAGGCCGAGGAGAAGGGCATTGAAGGAGCGGCGGAGCATGGGAGACCCGATCTGCTTTTGCGAATGAGTTGCAATTGACTATAGGGCCCTTTTGTTCCCTGTCAACGCTATTGCAAATCATTCGCAAAATGATGCCGGAACGGGCATGGACCGGCTTAAAACTTCTGAAACGCCCGGCCGCTAGAGTGCGCAAACGTTCGCGCGCTCTCGGCGCGTTCCTGTTCTGCGTTCAAAGAGAAGTGCGTCGCCCGTGAAGCTCCTGCCGACCTCGTTCCGCCTGTCCCGGAAGATCCTGATCATCGCCGCCGGCGTTCTGGTGCTCACCGGCGCGTCGGGGGCGGCTGCGATCTTCGTCGGGCGCGATGCGTTGCTCGGGCCGGGGACGGAGGCGGTGTCGGGTGCCGCCTGCACCACGGTCTCCACCGTGCGCATCGAGCAGGACGGCCAGCAATGGCTGCGCAAATACGTGCGCTCGGACGCCAAGGGGGGCGATGTACGGGTGAAGACGGCGCTGCGCGTGGCGGGCGCCGTTTCCAACGCGGAGGATGCCGATCTCTACCAGATCATCCTGCTCGATGCCGCCGGCCCCGTGAACCGCGCCGACATGCGCGGGCGGGCGATCGGCGCCGAAGTGCTCTTCGCGCGCAATCCCGCCGCCGTGCCGGGCATGAGCGCGCCCTTCGTCGCCCGCTATACGGACGGCGAGCCTGCCGGCAACGGCGAGTTCTACGGCGAGCGCAAGGAGCTTTCCCTCGACGAGATCAAGTCCATCGTCACCGCCATGCAGGAGAGGGAAGACTGCGTCGATCCGAACGCCGTCGCGGAAGGCAAGGACGAGGCAAAGCCGGAAGAAGGCGTGCAAGAGGTCGCCGCCAGCGAACACTGACGGCCTTTCCCTCGGCGGGGCGGCATATTTGCCGTTGTACAGCACCGCCCAACTTTGCTAGCAGAGGCACACGATTTTCACCCTGTACCGGCCGCGTGCCGACCCTTGCCGCGTGGCGAGGGTGAGGAAAGTTGACATGCCCGATCTTCTGCTTGAACTCCGCTCCGAGGAAATTCCCGCCCGCATGCAGCGCAAGGCGGCGGGCGACCTGAAGAAACTCGTCACCGATGCACTGGTGGAAGCCGGCCTGACCTACGAGGGCGCGCGCGAATACTGGACGCCGCGCCGCCTGACGCTCGACATCCGCGGCCTCAACGCCCGCTCGGCCGATATCCGCGAGGAGCGCAAGGGCCCGCGCACCGACGCCAACGAGAAGGCGATCGAAGGCTTCCTGCGCGGCGCGGGGCTTTCCTCGATTTCCGAGGCGCATGTCCATTCGGATCCGAAGAAGGGCGATTTCTACGTCGCCCATATCGCCAAGCCGGGCCGGCCCGCCGAGGAGATCATCGCCGAGGCGATGCCGGGCATCATCCGCAACTTCCCCTGGCCGAAATCCATGCGCTGGGGCGCCGCCTCGGCAAGGCCCGGCGCCATGCGCTGGGTGCGCCCGCTGCAGTCGATCCTGTGCACCTTCGGCGCGGAAACCGAGGAAACGCGCATCGTGCCCTTCGAGGTCGACGGGCTCGTTGCCGGCAACGTCACCTACGGCCATCGCTTCCATGCGCCGGAGGCCATCACCGTGCGCCGCTTTGCCGATTATGCCGCCAGCCTCGAAAAGGCGAAGGTCGTGCTGGATGCCGAGCGGCGCAAGCAGATCATCGCCACCGATGCCAACAACATCGCCTTCGCCAGCGGCCTGGAGCTGGTCGAAGACGAGGGCCTGCTCGATGAGGTTTCCGGCCTCGTCGAATGGCCGCAGGTGCTGCTCGGCACCTTCGAGGAGGAGTTCCTGGCGATCCCCGCCGAGATCATCCGCCTGACGATCAAGACGAACCAGAAATGCTTCGTCACCCGCCGGCCGGGCACCGAGGCGCTTTCCAACCATTTCATCCTCGTCTCCAACATCGAGGCGAAGGACGGCGGCAAGGAGATCGTACACGGCAACGGCAAGGTCGTGCGCGCGCGCCTGTCCGACGCCAAGCATTTCTGGCTGCGCGACCAGGGCGACCTGCCGGACCTCGACACGCTGAAGGCGTCCGCGGAAAAGTTCGGCCTCGACCTTGCCAAGCCGCTCGACCAGCGCATGGCCAAGCTCGACGCCCTCGACGTGACGTTCCACGCCAAGCTCGGCACGCAGGGCGAGCGCGTCGCGCGCATCCGGCGGCTGGCGGCGGAGCTGGCCAAGGTCACGGGCGCGGATGCTGCGCTCGTCGACCGCGCCGTGGTGCTTGCCAAGGCCGACCTTCGCACCGAGGCCGTCGGCGAATTCCCCGAGCTCCAGGGCATCATGGGCCGCAAATATGCCGCCCTGCAGGGCGAGGATGCCGCCGTCGCCGAGGCCATCGAGGACCATTACAAGCCGCAGGGCCCCTCCGACCGCGTGCCCGGCGGCAAGGTCGGCCTCACCGTGGCGCTCGCCGACAAGCTCGATACGCTGATCGGCTTCTGGGCGATCGACGAGAAGCCGACCGGCTCGAAGGACCCCTATGCGCTGCGCCGCGCCGCGCTCGGCGTCATCCGCATGCTGCTGGAAAAGAACATCCGCCTGCCGCTGCTGTCGGTCGTCAAGGACCCGGATCTCCTTGCCTTCTTCCACGACCGCCTCAAGGTGTACCTGCGCGACATGGGCGCGCGCCACGACCTCATCGACGCCGTGCTGACGCCGGAGGCCGACGACCTCCTGACGGTCGCCCGCCGCGTCGAGGCGCTGACGGCCTTCATCACCTCCGAGGAGGGCCAGAACCTCCTCGCCGGCACGAAGCGCGCCACGCAGCTCCTCGCTGCGGAAGAGAAGAAGGGCACCGTCGTCGAAGGCGCCGTCTCGCCCGTCCTCCTGAAGCTCGATGCGGAGACGGCGCTGCACGCCGCGGTCGAAACCGCCGCGAAGGACGCCTCCGCCGCCGTCGCGAAGGAAGACTTCCGCTCCGCCATGGGCGCGCTCTCGGCGCTGCGTGCCCCGGTCGACCGCTTCTTCACCGACGTGCTCGTCAACGACGACGACCCCGCCATCCGCGCCAACCGTCTTGCCCTGCTCTCCGCCATCCGCGCGGCAACCGGCACGGTCGCGGATTTCTCCAAGATCGCGGGATGAGGGGTGCTTGCCAATGGTGACGTATATGTTACCATTGGCACATGAAGGTCGTCGAATATCTCGATCCGGCGGGGCATAGCCCGTTCGAAGCCTGGTTCGGGCGGATCGAGGCCCGTGCGGCGGTCAAGGTGACCGTTGCGCTCGCGCGTCTTGAAGCCGGCAACCTTTCCAACACGAAGTCCGTCGGCGGCGGCGTGCTCGAATATCGCATCGATTATGGCCCCGGCTATCGCGTCTATTTCGGCCGCGACGGCAACACGCTGATCCTTCTTCTGGCCGGCGGCACGAAGCAGCGGCAACAGCGGGATATCGATGACGCTCATGCCCGCTGGCTGGATTACAAACGCAGGAAGCGCGGAGACTGACATGGCCCTGACACGCGATTTCAAACTGAGCATCAAGGCGCGCGTTGCCGCCGATCCGGCGTATGGCACGCTTCTCCTTGCAGAAGCGATCGAACTGCTGCTCTCCGGCGAAATGGAAACGGGCAAGAGCCTGCTGAGGGACTATATCAACGCCACGGTGGGCTTCGAAGCCCTGGCTGCCGCCACGGGTACACCGGCAAAGAGCCTCATGCGGATGTTCGGGCCGAAGGGCAACCCGCGCGCCGACAATCTCTTCAGCGTCATCAGCGTCCTTCAGAAGGCGAACGGCGTGAACCTTGCCGTAGGCGTTGCTGCCTGACGATGACCGGAAAAATCCTCATCAGCGCGTGTCTTGCCGGCCAGCCGGTTCGTTACAACGGGTCGGCGAAGCCGCTCCTGCATGAGGCGGTCGCGCGCTGGCGGGCGGAGGGGCGGCTGGTGGTGCTCTGTCCGGAGCTTGCGGGCGGCTTTGCGGTGCCGCGGCCGCCGGCGGAAATCGAGGACGGGCGCGACGGCGGGGATGTGCTCGACGGGCGGGCGCGGGTGCTGGAGATTTCCGGCGGAGATGTCTCGGCGGCCTATATCGAGGGCGCGCGCATCGCGCTGGACGTCGCGCGTGAGAACGGTTGCCGCCATGCCCTGCTCATCGACGGCAGCCCGTCCTGCGGGTCCGCCTTCATCCATGACGGTACGTTTTCCGGTTCGCGCCATGGGGGGCAGGGGGTGACGGCGGCGCTGCTTCGCCGCAACGGCATCGCCGTCTATTCGGACAGGCAGGTCGACGGGCTCGTCAGGGACCTGGGGGAAGGGGACGGCTGAAACGTCTGCGCCCCTGACATCGAGCAGGGGCGCATCCGTCCGCTTTCGCGAATTCCCGTCAGCCTGGAGGGACTGAGAGGCAGGGTCCTCCCAATATGGGCTCAATTGCGCCGAAGTTCAAATTTTCCCGGATCAAACTCGCGTGAGGCCGTCATTCCGGCCGCTACCGCGGCATGGGCCGCATCGTCGCCGACGGCGCTCGTCCGGGTGTTCGTGTCGATGGCCTGTCCCGTTTGGGCGACGTCGAGAGCATCGTCGGGGGCCTTGCTGACGAAGAGGACGGGCGAGCCGCCCATCCAGGCTTCCGTGCGGAAGAGCTTGCGCTCGCCGTTCTCCTCGCGGATCTCGACCTTCTGCGTGCCGGGCGCGATGGCGTCGACATGGTAGGTCTCGGCAACGGGCTTCGGCTTCAGCGCCGGGCAGGCGCTGCAGGAGACGGTCGAGACGCTGCCGGCGGCGCCGGCGCCGGTCACGGGTTCGATCGACCCGGCAAGGGCAGGGCTTGCAAGAAGCATCAAGGCGAAGGTCGGCAGCAGGATACGCATCAACGGTTCTCCCTCATCGTTGGGAACACCCTAGCGCGTGCCGGTTACGGTCCCGTCAGGAGAAATGGTAAAATTCGATCTTTCGGGCGATTTCGCCGCCCCGTCTTACGCGTTTTCGCGGGCGACGGCGCGCCAGCCGATGTCGCGGCGGGCAAAGCCGTTCTGCCATTCCACCTTGTCGAGCGCCCGGTAGGCGGCCTTTTGCGCCTCGGCGACGGTCTTTGCCACGGCCGTGACGTTGAGCACGCGCCCGCCCGTCGCGACCAGCCCGCTGTCTTTCAGGGCTGTGCCGGCATGGAACACCTTGGTCGCGGCGTCGTCCGCCGGCAGCGAGAGGATGGGCGTGTTCTTCTCGTAAGCGCCCGGATAGCCCTTCGAGGCCATGACGACGGTGAGCGCCGGGTCCTCGCGCCATGTCGCGGAAACCGTGTCGAGCCGGCCGACGGCGGCGGCGTGCAGGATCGGCAGGAGGTCGCTTTCGAGCCGCATCATCAGCACCTGGCATTCCGGATCGCCGAAACGGACGTTGTACTCGATGAGCTCGGGGCCCTTCTCCGTGATCATCAGGCCGGCGAAGAGCACGCCCTGGAAGGGATGGCCGTCCGCCGCCATGCCGCGGATCGTCGGCTCGATGATCTCCTTCATCGTGCGCGCGACGATCTCCGGCGTCATCACCGGGGCGGGCGAATAGGCGCCCATGCCGCCGGTATTGGGGCCGGTGTCGCCGTCACCGAGGCGCTTGTGGTCCTGGGCGGAGGCGAGCGGCAGGGCGTTCACCCCGTCGCACAGGCAGAAGAAGCTCGCTTCCTCGCCGTCGAGGAAGGCCTCCACCACGACTTCCGCGCCCGCCGCGCCGAAGGCGCCGGAAAAGCAGTCGTCGACGGCCGCGAGCGCCTCATCGAGCGTCATGGCGACGGTCACGCCCTTGCCGGCGGCAAGCCCGTCCGCCTTGATGACGATCGGCGCGCCCTGTTCCCTGACATAGGTTTTCGCAGCCGCCGCGTCGGTGAAGCGCCTGTAGGCGCCGGTCGGGACATCGTATTTGGCGCACAGGTCCTTGGTGAAGCCCTTGGAGCCTTCGAGCTGCGCGGCGGCGGCCGAGGGGCCGAAGACATCGATGCCGTCTGCGCGCAGCGCATCGGCAAGGCCGGCGACGAGCGGGGCTTCCGGCCCGACCACCACGAGGCCTATGCCGTTCTGCTTGCAGAAGGCCGAGACGGCGGCGTGGTCCTCGACATTCAGGGAAACGAGCGTCGCGCATTCGGCGATGCCGGGATTGCCGGGGGCGGCGTAGAGCGTGTCCAGAAGCGGCGACTGCGCCAGTTTCCAGGCAAGGGCGTGCTCGCGTCCGCCCGATCCGATCAACAGAACCTTCATGCCCGTAACCCTCGATCCGTCCTTGTTGCTGGCGGGTTAAGGGGGCGGGGCGGAAAGGTCAAGAGGCGGGGGTGAAGACCCCTTCCCACGAGAGGGAGGGACTTAACCTGCGGCACCCTCGACGTAGAAATTGAAGGGAAGAGCAAGCCTCTGGCGTTCTCCTCCCCCCGCTCCCCCTTGTGGGGGAGATGCCGGCAGGCAGAGAGGGTCTTTTTCATTTTCCCTGTCCATCCATCCGCGAATCGTGCCTTTCTGCGCGCAGACGATGGTTAGCGAAACGGTAATGAAAGAGGGCTAATGTTCGCGAAATCAAAGGTTTCGGCGGCCCGCGGCGGGCCGTCCGGCAAAACGAGGATTGTGTCTTGAGTATCCGTCGATCGGCCGCAATGACTGCGGCCGCCCTCCTTCTCGCGCCCGTTCCCGCTCTTGCAGGCGATTATTTCTGGTCCGGCGACTGGTATCTGAAGGTCGGCGCGGCCGGCTTTTCCGCCCCGCGCTACGAGGGGGCGAAGGGGCATCTCTTCCAGGTCACGCCGCTGATCTCGCTCGGCAAGGCGGGCAGCACGGTCCGCTTCTCCTCGCGCAACGACAATCCGTCCTTCGCGCTCATCGACAGCGGCGCCTTCCGGGCGGGCGCGACCGGCAAGCTCATCATGCCGCGCGACGAGGACGATTCCGCCGATCTCAAGGGCCTGACGCCGGTGAAGTTCGGCGGCGAACTCGGTGCCTTCGCGGAAGTCTATCCGACGGACTTCCTGCGCGTGCGCGGCGAGGTGCGCCACGGCATCCGCAGCCATGACGGCATCGTCGCCGATATCGCCGCCGACGCTTTCGTCGACGTGGCGCCGAACGTGCGCGTTTCGGCCGGCCCGCGCATGACGCTCGCCTCGAAGGACTACATGCAGGCCTATTACGGCGTGAAGCCGGCGCAGGTCGCCGCCTCCGGCCTTGCCGCCTACGATCCGTCCGGCGGTCTTCATTCGGTCGGCGCGGGCGCGGCGATCACCTGGCAGGTCAGCGAGAACGTCGAGACCAGCGCCTTTGCCGAATACAAGCGCCTCATGGGGCCGGCCGCCGATTCGAGCCTCGTCAAGCAGCGCGGCGACCGCGACCAGGTCCTCATCGGCGTTGCGGCCACCTATCGCTTCGGCTTCACCATCCCCTGAAACGGGCCTGCGGCCGCGTGCCGGCTTGACCGGGCCGCGGCCGCTTGCGATCTAGGTGCATGATCAGCACCTCCTCCGATTCCGGCCGCGTTTCCGACGCGCCGTCCGACAACTGGGTCTATCGCGCCTTGCCGCGCGGGGCCTGGCCCTATGGGCAGCTTGCCCGCTGGGACCGGCCGATCGGCTGGCAGCTCCTGCTCTGGCCGTGCCTGTGGTCGGCGGCGCTCGCCGCCAATGTCGCGCTGGCGGGCGGCAGCTTCGGCTGGGCGCGCTTCGTTGGCCATCTCCTCCTCTTCTTCGTCGGCGCCGTCGCCATGCGCGGGGCCGGCTGCACCTATAACGACCTCGTCGACCACGAGATCGACCAGGCGGTGGCGCGCACCCGCTCGCGCCCCCTGCCGTCGGGCCGCGTCACGCGCCGGCAGGCGAAGGTCTTCATGGGCCTGCAGGCGCTCGTCGGCCTCGTCGTGCTGCTGCAGTTCAACCTCTTTTCCATCGGCCTCGGCATCGCCTCGCTCCTGATCGTCGCCGTCTATCCCTTCGCCAAGCGTTTTACCGATTGGCCGCAATTCTTCCTCGGCATGGCCTTCTCCTGGGGCGCGCTGATGGGCTGGGCGGCCGAGTTCGCCGGCCTTTCGCTCGCCCCCGTCGCGCTCTATGCCGGCGCCATCGCCTGGACGATCGGCTACGACACGATCTACGCCCACCAGGACAAGGAGGACGACGCGCTGATCGGCGTGCGCTCCACCGCCCGCCTCTTCGGCGAGAAGACGCGGCAATGGCTCGTCGGCCTTTACGGGCTGGCGGTGGTGCTGTTCGCGCTTTCCTTCTGGCTTGCGGGCGTCGGCATCGTCGCCTGGCTGGGCCTTGCCGCCGCGGCCCTGATGTTCGCCTGGCAGGTCCGCGCGCTCGACATCGACGACCCGGAACAGTGCCTGGCGCTCTTCAAGTTCAACCATGTCGTGGGCTTTGCCATCTTCCTGGCGCTGGTGCTCGCCCTCTTCTTCGCCTGAGGGCAAACGAAAAGCCGGCCGCAGGGAACGGCCGGCTTTCCGCAGGTCATGCCTTCATCGGCGGGCTCAACGGCGGGCGATGATCTCCCGGCCGTCGATCTTCATCTGGACGCCGAGCTTGCCGGTCGTGCGGCGCACGAGGAAGCGGGGGCGGCGGTCCGCGAAATAAGAGTGCCGGCGGCGTGGGCGTGCGGGGCTGCTGCCGATGACGAGGTGGTCGTCGAGCGGGCGGGCGATGCCGTCGGCCTCCACCATCAGCATGGGAATGCGGTAGGCTTCCGCCCAGCTGCGCCAGTCCGCGGCGATGTCGCAGAGATCGTGGGCGACGAGCAGGGGGATGCAGAGGTCTGGGTCGTCGTGGTGCAGTTCCAGCGTTACGGTCACGTCGCCGTTGCCGTGGTCGATGGCGCGGGCGGCGACGCCCTTGAAGGCGCGGGCGGGCAGCGCGATGGAAAGCGGCAGGCCGCTGGAAGGCAGGACCTTGCGCAGCACGGCGCCGCGCTCGTCGAGGGTGATGGTGGCATCGGTTCCTTCCGTCCTCAGCTCGAACGTCACCTGCTGCGGGAAGCGCTTGGGATCGAGCCGGAGCGTGTTGCCGGCCCAGGCCGGCTTGGAAACGGTATTCAGCATGTCTTTCGCCCTTGTTTTCCTTGAGAGCCGCTTTTCGGTCTTCTCATCGGGACTTTGCGTCCTCTGGGCCTGAAGATTAGGTGCCCTCCCTTCCGGGCCGCTTAAAAATTGCGGTTAAGAAAACTTTGCAGTTCCTGATGGTTAGCAAAACCGCACGGGCTAGGGTTTCGAAGAGGTGAACGCGGGCGCGCGGCAACGGGAAAGGCCGGGACAAGCCTCGCGCGCGAGAATGGGCGAAGATCGGCGCGCCGATGATCCGAAGGAAGACCCCCATGCTGTCCACCTATACGAGCTACAACCTCATTGCGAAGGACATGTTGAAGTCCCTGAACCGCACGGGCAGCGAGACGGTCAACCAGCGCGAGGCGGATTACTACAAGGAGAATATCGGCAAGGTCGCCACGGTCGACGCGTTCCTCGACGACTACCGGCTCTATTCCTATGCCATGAAGGCCTACGGCCTCGAAGACATGATCTACGCCAAGGCCTTCATGCGCAAGGTGCTGGAGAGCGACATGTCCGATACCAGCAGCTTCGCCAACCAGCTCACCGATACGCGCTATCGCGACTTCGCCAATGCCTTCTCCTTCACCGCCGCCACACCCTCGGCGCAGACCGAGGTGCAGCTCGACGACATCATCGGCCTCTATTCGGCGACGGCCGCCAACGCCGGTGCGCAGATCAAGGAAGAGACGCGCTACTACAATGCCGTCATCGACAAGGTGACGAGCGCCGACCAGCTTCTCAACAACGACCGGCTGCGCAGCTACCTGCTGACGGCCTTCGACATCAATCCGGCCACGTATTCGCGCCAGACGCTCAAGGGCGTGCTGACGAGCGACCTCGACGATCCGAACAGCTACTTCAACACGACATTCGCCGGCCGGCAGACGGCTGCCGAGGCGGCCATCCAGACGGCGACGACCGAGCTTTCGGGCCTTGAATCCAGCGACGCCAACCAGGCGCGCATCGCCGAGCTGAAGGCGGAGATCAGCCGGCAGAACGCGATCGTCGCCAATGTCGAGAAATACCGTTCGCTCGCCGAGGCCTACAATTTCAACACGGACGGCACGGCAACGGCCGGCAGCGTGCAGACCGCCGCGCAGAAGGACGACACGAACAACCTCTACACGATGTCCAATCCGCGCGTGACGTCGGCGGCCGCGCAGCTCAACCAGCAACATTTCAAGGACAAGGTGGCGAGCGTGACGACGGCGAACGAGCTCATCGCCGACGAGCGGGTCGTCGCCTATCTCAAGGCCGCCTACGGGCTCGATAAGGTGTCGGTCACCAGCTACACCCTGCGCAACATCATGACGAGCGACCCCGACCCCGACAATCCGAAGAGCTACATCAACATGTTCGGCGGTTCGGACAAGGAAGCCTATGTGGCGCTGCGCGCGGCCTTCAACTTCGAGGAGGACGGCTCGCTCCCGGCCGGCACCCCCGCGCAGACCTCCGCCCAGACCGCGGCGACGGCCGGCCTCTATTCGTCGCACTACAACGACAAGGACGACGAGGCGGACGAGCTCGCCATCAAGCGCTTCAAGGGCCAGATCGGCGCCGTGACCTCGGTTCAGGACTTCGTGGACGAGGCGACCGTCTACGACTTCGCGTTGAAGGCCTATGGGCTCGATCCGGACAAGGTTTCCGCGTTCACCATCAAGAACGTGCTGAAGAGCGACCTCAACGACCCGAAGAGCTACGTGTACCAGCTGCATGACGAGCGCTATGTGGAGCTTGCCAAGGCGTTCAATTTCGGGTCGGACGGCAAGATCGCCGAGCCCAAGCTGGCGCAGGCCGAATCCGAAATCCTCTCCATGTCGCGCGCCTATGTGACCGAGAAGTCCCGTTTCGGTACGGACGACGACAAGACGAAGGCCGAGGACGAGGCGAAATATTACACCGTCCAGATGCAGAAGATCGATTCCGTCTCGGACTTCCTTGCCGACAAGCGCCTCGTCGATTTCGTTCTGACGGCCAACGATATCGATCCGGAGAGCGTCGACACCGAGTTCATGAAGAAGATATTCTCTTCCGACCTCGACGATCCGAAGAGCTTCGTGAACCAGCAGGCGGACCGCTCCTTCCGCAAGATCGTCGCCTCCTTCAACTTCAATACGGACGGCCTCGTCGAGCAGCCGCAGGATGCGCAGATCCAGTCGCGCCGCGGCGTCTACGAGACGCTCGACGGCTATGTGCGCCAGCAGCTGGAGGAGGAGGCCGGCGAGGATAATGCCGGCGTGCGCCTCGCGCTCTATTTCGAGCGCAAGGCCGATACGATTTCGAGCCCCTACGACATCCTGGCCGACGACGCGCTCTTCGAGGTCTTCAAGGTGGTCTATTCGCTGCCGGACGAGATCGGCAGCGCCGATATCGACGCGCAGGCCGACATGATCAAGCGCCATCTCGATCTTGCCGACCTTCAGGACCCGGAGAAGGTCTCCAAGATGATCGTCAAGTTCTCGGTGCTCTACGACCTCGACAACGACACCACCAGCGATCCGGCCGTCTCCATCCTCTCGTCCGATTCCGGCTCGGCCGGCATCAGCGCGGACCTGATGATGTCGCTGGCGCAGCTTCGCACCGGCGGGAGCTGAGGCCGTCTTTCAGGCGCGCACGACCTTGCCGGGGTTCATGATGCCGGCGGGGTCGAAGGCGCGCTTGATGCGGCCCATCAGGTCCATCTCGATCGGTGCGCGGATTTCCGCCAGCTCGTCGCGCTTCAACTGGCCGATGCCGTGCTCGGCGGAGATCGAGCCGCCGAAGGAAAGCACGATGCCGTGGACGATGTGGTTGATCTCCTGCCAGCGGGCGAGGAACGCCTGCTTGTCCGCGCCGACGGGCTGGGAGATGTTGTAGTGGATGTTGCCGTCGCCCATGTGGCCGAAGGAGCAGACGCGCGCGCCGGGGATCGCCGCCGTCACCGCCGCATCGGCCTTCGCCATGAAATCGGGGATCGCCGAGACCGGCACGGAGACGTCGTGCTTGATCGAGCCGCCCTCCGGCTTCTGCGCCGGCGACATGCTTTCGCGCATGTGCCAAATGGCCTTGCGCTGTTCCTCGCTGGCGGCGATGACGGCGTTTTCGATGAGCCCCGCCTCCATGCCTTCCGCAAGCACGGCCTCCATCATGCGCGCCGCCGTATCGGCCGCGTCCGAGGTGGAGATGTCGATCAGCACATACCAGTCGTGCCGGGTGGCGAGCGGATCGCGCACGCCCGGAATGTGGCGCGTGGTGAAATCGACGCCGAGGCGCGGCATCAGCTCGAAGCCGGTGAGGGCCGGGCCGCAGCGGCTCGATGCACGATCGAAGAGGGCGAGCGCGTCCTCGACCGAGCGGAGGCCGGCGAAGGCGACCTCGTGGCCGAGCGGCTGCGGGAACAGCTTCAGCACCGCGCCGGTGATGACGCCGAGCGTGCCTTCCGCGCCGATGAAGAGGTCGCGCAGGTCATAGCCCGTATTGTCCTTCTTGAGGCGCCTGAGGCCGTTCCACACCTCGCCCGTCGGCAGCACGACTTCGAGGCCGAGGCAGAGATGGCGCATGTTGCCGTAGGAGAGCACGGCGGTGCCGCCGGCATTGGTGGAAAGGTTGCCGCCGATCTGGCAGGAGCCCTCCGAGCCGAGCGAGAGCGGAAACAGCCGCCCGGCCTTCTCCGCCGCCGCCTGGATATCGGCGAGCACGCAGCCGCCGTCCGCGACGACCACGTTGCCGACCGGGTCGATGTCGCGGATGCGGTTGAGGCGCGAGAGCGAGAGCACGGCGTCCATCGCCCCTTCGCGCGGCACGCTGCCGCCGACATGGCCGGTATTGCCGCCCTGCGGCACGATGGCCGTGCGCGTCTCGGTGGCGAGCGCGAGGATTTGCGAGACCTCCTCGACGGAGCCCGGCCGCAGCACCAGCGGCGAGGTGCCGTGGTAGAGCCCGCGGCTCTCGACGAGGTAGGGCGCGATGGCGGCCGCTTCCGTCAGCGTATGGGCGGGGCCTGTGATCGCGGAAAAGCGGGCGATGAGATCGGGGGAAAGCGTCGCCTGGACCATGGCTTTTCCTTTCAGCCGCGCGGGGCGGCGGCGCGTTGCAGGCGGTCGTTGATTGCCTCGCCAAGGCCCGTTTCGGGAATGGGCGAGAAGGCGATGGAGGCCGCGCCGAGGGCGTCGGCCCGCTTCATGTAGCCGAAGAGATTGGCCGCGGCCTCGGCAAGGTCGCCGTCGGGGCTGAGGTCGAGCACGAGCGCGGCGTCCTTCTCGCCGGGCAGCGCCATGCCGCCGAAGCGGATCAGCACCTCGCCGGGGCGCACGTCCCGCGCCTCCAGCCGGACGGGGGCATCGGGCGCATAATGCGAGGCGAGCATGCCGGGCGCTTCGATGGCCGCGCCTGCCTTGTCGTTGCGGACGACGGGCCGGCCCGTCAGGCGCTCGACGGCGTCGAGGTCCAGGCCGCCCGGCCGCAGCAGGCGGATCGCCTCGCCCTCGACGCGCAGGATCGTCGATTCGAGGCCGACGACGGCAGGGCCGGCGTCGAGCACGAGTTCCAGCCGGTCGCCGAAATCGTCCGCGACGTGGCGGGCGGTGGTGGGGCTGATGCGCCCGGACGTGTTGGCGCTGGGAGCCGCCAATGGCCGGCCGAAGGCGGACAGCAGCCGGCTTGCAAAGCCGGTCGGAACGCGCACGCCGACCGTGTCGAGCCCGGCACGGGCGAGCGGATGGATGGCGCTATCCGGCCGGATCGGCAGCACCAGCGTCAGTGGGCCTGGCCAGAAGGCCTCGGCGATCTTCCGGGAGAGCGGGTCGAAGACGGCGTGGCGCTCGGCCATGGCAAGGTCGGCCATGTGGCAGATCAGCGGGTTGAAGCGCGGCCGGCCCTTCATCTCGTAGATGCGGGCGATCGCCTGGGGATTGGTGGCGTCGGCGGAAAGGCCGTAGACCGTCTCGGTGGGAATGGCGACCGGTACGCCGCGGCCGAGCGCCTCCGTGGCGCGCGCCAGCGCCGCCTCCGGGTTCGTCCGCGTATCCACGATGTCTGCCATGCCGTTCGTCCTTCGTCTGGCGTCTCCTTTACAGCCCTTTGACGGGAAATGCCAAGGGCCGGGTCATTTGTCTAAAATGCAACCGACCGGATTAGAGCGGCCGAAAGCGCCGGCTGTTATGGCTTGGGAAAATCCGAAGGCAGGTTTCCCGAAATGGCGCACAAGAGATCCTCGACGACCGACATCGCGCTCCGCGTTGCGACGGCCATGAAGCAGATGGGCATCGACGGCCTGCCGCGCAATTACGAGCTGGTCTACGAGGCCTATGCCGGCTGCAATCCCGATCTCGTGCGCGACTTCATCGCGCTCGGCAAGTACAAGACGCAGGCCGCGCTCGACGAGCTCGGCCGCAAGTACCTGCCACACCAGCACGAGGCGAGCGTGCTGCAGCGCTCGGCGGGCGCCATCAGCAGCGAGATGGGCAATTTCATGGACCTCCTCACCCAGGAGCGCTCTTCGCTCACCGACTACGGCCGCCTCATCGGCGAAGCCTCGCAGGTCATCCGCGATGCCGCGGGGAACGAAGGCGCGCTCGGCAGCTCGCTCGAAGCCCTGCAGCGCGCGACGGAGCTGCGCGTCACCCACACGCAGGCCATGGCCGAGAAGGTGGCCGCGCAATCGGCCGCCATGGACAGCCTCCAGAAGGAGATGGCCGAGTTCGAGGCGACGAAGTTCGTCGATCCGCCGACGAAGCTCGGCAACCGCCGTGCCTTCAACAAGGCGCTCGCCCGCGTCTATGCCAACCCGGCGCTGCCGATGCTCTGCGGCGTCGTCATTGCCGAGGTGGATGTCGAGCGACGGTTCACACCCGGCCAGATCGAGGCGCTTTCGGGCCATCTCGTCGCCTTCTACGGCAATCTCGTCCGGCAGGTCTTCCCGGCAGGCGAGCTTGCCGTGCGCTTCGACGGGCTGCGCTTCGGCTTCGTGTTCCATACGGCGGAGGAGAGCGAGGTGACGCGGCTCGTCGATCTCCTGCGCGCCGCCTTGCAGACGGTCGCGCTGCGCGATCCGCGCACCGGCCGCAATCTCGGGCATCTGACGCTTTCGGCCGGCGCCTGCATGTCGGACAGGGCCGACAGCGCCTTCGACCTTTCGGCCGCCTGCGAGCGCGCGCTCATGGTGGCGAAAGGCGCCGGCGGCGACCAGATCGTCGTTTACGGTCGCGGCGACGAGGTGCCGGCCGGCAAGGAATGGATGATCTACAGGGCGTCGTGATTCAAAGGGCGCGGATGATCTTGCGCAGCGCCTCGTTGCGGGCGCCGAGCATCAGAACGTTCTTCATGGCGAGCTTCGGGTCGTCGGTGCGGAAGATCACGCCGTTGCCGCGTACCGTGCGGTCGATGGACAGGCGCCCTTCCTCGGCGGCCGGCGCGATGGCGACGGCGAAATACATGCGGCCCGGCGTCTTCGAGATGCCGGCGAAGAACTGCTCCTCGTCGCCGATCTCCGCCATGAAATTGGCCATGTAGAAGGCCCATTGCACATTCTCGAATTCGGCAAAGCGCGAATTGGCCACCGTGATGTGGCAATAGCCGAGGTGCGGCGTCTGGGCGAGCGTGCGGTGGAAGATCAGCTTGGGGAACTGGATGGAATGATGGAACCCGTTGATGCGCTCATGGGTGACGTTGCCGGCCCGCTCCAGCTTGCGCCCGGTGCGCTCGGCGACTTCCTCGTAGGTGAGGTAGCGCTTTTCGCTGGCGCTCCAGGTCGGGCTGCGGTCTATGCGGCCGGTGCGCAGGAACTCCGTGTGGGCTGCGGCCTTCGGCTGGTGGGCGCGCTTGTAGGCGACGGCGTCGTAATATCGGAACTTCGTCTGCTGCACCTGGCCGGACCCTGCTCTTGCGCCCTGATGGAGCGAAGTTTAGGCAAACGCCGTTAAGCATTCCTTTCCGCCCGGCCATGAAGAAAGCGGCGGGGAGATTTCCACCCCGCCGCAATGGCGATCTCAGTCCGCCTTCGCCCGGCGCGCCGGGAAGAGGATGACGTCGCGGATCGAGGGGGCGTTGGTCAGCAACATGATCAGGCGGTCGACGCCGATGCCGAGGCCCCCGGCCGGCGGCATGCCCTGGTCGATGGCGTCGAGGAACTCGTCGTCGAGCTGCTTGTCCTTCTCGCCGCGGCCGTGGGCCTGCTGGAGCTGTTCGACCATGCGGGCGCGCTGCTCCTCCGGGTCGTTCAGCTCGGAGAAGGCGTTGCCGAGCTCCCAGGTGTTGCAATAGGTCTCGAAGCGTTCCACGAGGCGCGGCTCGCCCGGCACTTCCTTGGCGAAGGGCGAGATATCCTTCGGGAAATGCGTGACGTGCGACGGCTGGATCAGCGTTCCCTCCACCTTCTCCTCGAAGATGAAGGCGAGGCATTCGCCCCAGGTCCAGTCCTTCTCGACCTCGAAGCCGGCGGCCTTCGCCGCCTTGCGCGCTTCCTCGTCCGTCTTGATGGCGAGGAAGTCGATTCCGGTCGCTTCCTTCACGGCATCGGGCATCGGCACGCGCCTGAACGGGCCCTTGAAGGAGATTTCCTTGTCGCCGTAGGCGAATTCGGTCGAGCCGTGGATCTTCACCGCAAGCTCGGCGAAGAGGCGCTCCACGAGGTCCATGATGTCCTCGTAGTCGGCATAGGCCCAGTAGCACTCCATCATCGTGAATTCGGGATTGTGCCGGGTCGACACGCCCTCGTTGCGGAAGTTACGGTTGATCTCGAACACCTTGTCGGTGAGGCCGGAGACCAGCGTGCGCTTCAGGAACAGTTCCGGCGCGATGCGCAGGTACATGTCGAGCTTCAGCGTGTTGTGGTGCGTCTTGAAGGGTTCTGCCGTCGCGCCGCCGTAAACGGAATGCAGCATGGGCGTCTCGACTTCCATGAAGCCGTCGTTCTCCATGAAGCGGCGGATGCCGGAGACGATCTTCGAGCGCTGCTGGAAGCGGAGCTTGGATTCCTCGTTGGTCATGATGTCGAGATGGCGCTTGCGGTAGCGGATCTCGACATCGGCAACGCCATGCCACTTTTCCGGCATCGGCAGCAGGGTCTTCGTCAGCATGACGATCTCCTGCGCGTTGATCGTCAGCTCGCCGCGCTTGGTGCGGCGGACGACGCCGGTGACGCCGATAATGTCGCCGATGTCGATCATCGGCAGCAGGGCGCGCGCCTCCTCCGGCGTCGTGTCCTTGTGGGAGAAGATCTGGATCTTGCCCGAGGCGTCATGGATGTCCATGAACATGCCGGAATTGCGCGAGGAATAGACGCGGCCGGCGACGGTGACGATATCGCCGCTCTCCGTGTCGGGTTCCAGGCCCTCGTACTTCTCCGCAAGCTCCGCATTGGTCATCGTGCGGTGGAAATGCGCCGGATAGACGTCACTGAGCGTCTCGCGGAGCTGGCCGAGCTTCTGGCGGCGAACTTCCGTCGGGTCGGAGGAAAGGGCGGTTTCTGTCTTCGTGTCGGTCATTCTTCTTCGTTCCTTACTTTCCGCTTCCGGCCATAGAGGCCACCACCTGCGCGGCGACCTTCAGGCGCTGGCGCACGACGGAGCGGCCCAGGATGGCCATCGAATCGAAGAGCGGCAGCGAGCGCGAGGAGCCGGAGACGGAAACGAAGAGCGGCGCGACGACGACCTTCAGCTTCTTGCCGAGCCTGTCGGCGCTCGCGCGCAGTTCCGCCTCGATGCTTTCCACGGTCCATTCCGGCATCTTTTCGAGGTCGGCCTGCACCTGGTTCAGGATTTCCAGGATTTCCTCCGGCGCCGACTTCACCTTGGCGAAGGAATCGGGCGTCAGGCCGAGGTCCGACTTCAAGAGGAAGCCGGCAAGGTCTGGCAGTTCGCCGAGCTTGGAGATGCGCGACTGCGAGAGCTTCAGGCCCTCGCGGATGCGGTCGTTCTCCATCGCCCATTCGAGCACGCGCTTCATGAAGTCTTCTTCGGAAAGCTGCTCGCGCAGCCAGCGGCCGTTCAGCCAGTCGAGCTTCTGGATGTCGAAGATCGCGCCGGCCTTGGAAAGGTTCTCCGGGTCGAACTTTTCGGCAAGCTCGTCCATGGTCAGCAGTTCCTCACCCTCGGAAATCTGAATGAAGAACAGGCCGAGGAAGTTCATCAGCGCTTCCGGCAGGTAGCCGAGCGCCGAATAATACGAGATCGAGGTCGGGTTCTTGCGTTTCGAGAGCTTCGACTTGTCGGCGTTGCGCATCAGCGACAGATGCATGAACACCGGCTCCTGCCAGCCGAAATAGCGATAGAGCAGGATGTGCTTGGGCACCGAGGCCAGCCATTCCTCGCCGCGCGCCACATGGGTGATCTTCATCAGGTGGTCGTCGATGACGTTCGCCATGTGATAGGTCGGCATGCCGTCGGCCTTGATCAGCACCTGCATGTCGACGCTTTCCCACGGGATCGACACGTCGCCGTAGACGCCGTCGTGGAAGTCGCAGGAGCCTTCCGCCGGGATCTTCATGCGCACGACCGAAGGCTCGCCCGCCGCGACCCGGCTCGTGACTTCCTCGGCGGAAAGGTTGAGGCAATGGCCGTCATAACCCGGCGGCTTGCTGGCGGCGCGCTGTGCCTCGCGCATCTTCTCCAGCCGTTCCGGCGTGCAGAAGCACCGGAAGGCATGGCCCTTCTGCAACAGCTCTTCGGCATAAGGCCAGTACATGGCCTTGCGGTCGGACTGGCGATAGGGGCCGTAGGGCCCGCCGACGTCCGGGCCTTCGGACCATTCGAGGCCGCACCATTTCAGCGCGTCCAGCACCTTCTGCTCGAACTCCGGCGTCGAGCGCGTGGCGTCCGTATCCTCGATGCGCAGGATGAAGGTGCCGTTGTTCTTCTTGGCGAAGAGATAGTTGAACAGCGCGATATAGGCGGTGCCGACGTGGGGCTCGCCGGTCGGGGACGGTGCGATGCGTACGCGAACGCCGGATGCGGTTCCGGAAGTGCTCATGGTTTGGCCTGTCTTGACTTTGGAAGGAAGAGCCCGGTTTTCGCGGGAAAAGGCCCTTCATTGGGCTGGGTGAGACCATATTCAGCCCGGCGCGTCAAGCAAATGTCGCTGCCGGATCAACGCACCGGCCAGACGGCGAGCAGCGTCGGCACGCTGACGATGACGATGAGGATGGAGAGCGGCAGGCCGACGCGCGGATAATCGGCGAACTTGTAGCCGCCCGGGCCCATCACCAGCGTGTTGCACTGGTGGCCGACGGGGGTGAGGAAATCGCAGCCCGCGCCGATCGCCACCGCCATCAGGAAGGCTTCCGGCCGGTAATGCAGCGCATTGGCGAAGCTTGCCGCGATCGGCGCCATGACGAGGACGGTCGCGGCATTGTTGAGGAAGGGCGTCACGGCCATGGCGGTGAGGAGGATGAGGCCGAGCGCGCCGAAGGGCGGCAGGTGCATGGCGATCGCGCCGAGCCAGCCGGCGACGAGTTCGCTTGCCCCCGTCGTGCGCAGGCTGTCGGAAACGGGAATGAGCGCGGCGAGCATGATGAGGATCGGCCCGTCGAGCGCCGTATAGGCCTCGCGCAGCGGCACGGCGCGGAATATCACCATGGCGACGGCGGCGGCGAAGAAGCCGGTCGCCACCGGCACGATGCCGAGGGCGGTGGCGACCATGGCCGCCATGAGGATCAGCACGGGAATGATCGCCCGGCGCGGCGCGCCGAGCAGGATCTCGCGCTGGGCGAGCGGCAGGAGGCCGAGCTCGGTGAGCAGCGTCGGCAGCGTGCGGTTGTTGCCCTGCACCACGATCATGTCGCCGGGGCGCAGGCGCACGGCGGAGAGCTTTTCGCGCAGCCGCTCGCCCTGCCGGCTGACGGCGAGCAGGTTGATGCCGTAGGAATGGAAGAGCGCGATGCTGCGGGCGGAAATGTCGATGAGCCGCGAATCCTTGCCGACGACGGCCTCGATGGCGCTGATCTCGCCCTCTTCGCCGCGCCCGGCGCGGATCGGCTGGCCGGAGAGCGTCAGGCCGGCGGCGGAGACCACCTTGTCGAGCGCCCCGGCCGTGCCCTCCATCAGGATCGTGTCGCCCGCGTTCAGCCGCACGTCCGGCAGCGGCGCGATATGGACATGGCCGCGGATGATGGCGGTGGCGATCACGTCGCCGTCGCCGTTGCGCAGCACCTCGTTCAGCGACTTGCCGACGGAAGGCGAGCCGGCCTCGATCGTCGCATCGGAGGAATAGGCGGCCGCCTCCAGCGCCTCCTCGATATTGGCGCTCTTGTTCGTGCGCTCGGGTACGATGCGGTTGAAGAGGAGGAGGAAGAGGATGCCGCAGACCGTCAGCACCGCGCCGACGGGCGTGAAGTCGAACATGCTGAAGCTCTCGCCGCCGATCTCCTGGCGCAGGCGCGAGACGACGATGTTGGGCGAGGTGCCGATCTGCGTCATGAGGCCGCCGAGCAGGGCGGCGAAGGCCATGGGCATCAGGAATTTCGAGGCCGGCGTGCCGGATTTCTTGGCGAACTGGAAGGCGAGCGGCATCATGATGGCGAGCGCGCCGATATTCTTGATGAAGGCCGAAAGCACCGCGACGGAGACGAGCAGCAGCGCGAGCTGGCTGCGCGGCGAGGCAAGGTTCGGGAAGAAGCGCTTGACCGCGAGGTTCACGATGCCCGAGCGCGCGACGGCCGCGCTGACCATCAGGGCGCTCGCGACGATGATGACGATGTCGTCGGAAAAACCGGAAAAGGCCTTGTCGAAGGGAACGATGCCGAGCGCCAGCGCCAGCAGCAGCGAACAGCACGCCACGACGTCGTAGCGGAACCGCCCCCAAATGAACGCCGCCATCATCAGGGCGATGACGACGAAGGCGAAGGTCTGCTGAAGCGTCATGGGTCGGTCCGGGCGGGAGGACGATGCATGGGCGGGTCGCTCCGCCCGTCGCGGAACAATCCGTCCGGGGACAGGTTTGCCAAGGGAAGGCGGGCCGTGTCAACCGGACGCGACGGAGATGAAGAACATGGGGGTTTTTCCGGTTTCTCCCCATGGCCGACGAAACGGCAGCCGAGCTTCCCACCCGTCCGGCCCGTCTTCGACAGGTTTCAAGCGAAACGGCGGGATGATTGTCCCGCCGTTCTCGTTCTTGCAGATGGCGAAGGCCTGGGGGCCTGCCTTAATGCCCGCCGGTTGCCTTCTTCCCCTGCCGCGCGCGGCGGGAGAGCATGTTCAGCGCCTCGACAAGGGCCGAGAAGGCCATGGCGGCGTAGACGTAGCCCTTCGGCACATGGAAGCCCATGCCTTCTGCGATCAGCGTCGTGCCGATCATCAGGAGGAAGGCGAGCGCCAGCATGACGATGGTGGGGTTCTTCTCGATGAAGTTGGCAAGGGGCGTGGCGGCCACCAGCATGACCGTGACGGCGACCAGCACGGCGATCACCATGATCGGCAGGTGCGGCGTCATGCCGACGGCGGTGATGATGCTGTCGACCGAGAAGACGAGGTCGAGCAGGAGGATCTGGCCGATGGCGGCGGTAAAGCTGGTGGCGACCGCGCCGCCGACCATGTCCTCCTTGTGGTCGACGGGGTCGACATTGTGGTGGATTTCCTTCGTCGCCTTCCAGACGAGGAAGAGGCCGCCGGCGATCAGGATCATGTCCTTCCACGAGAAGCCGTGGCCGAAGGCGGTGAAGACCGGGGTGGTGAGCTGGACGATCCAGGCGATGGTGCCGAGAAGGACGAGGCGCATGACGAGCGCCAGCCCGATGCCGATGCGGCGGGCCCGGACCCTGTGCTCGGCGGGCAGCTTGTTCGTCAGGATCGAGATGAAGATAAGGTTGTCGATGCCGAGAACGACTTCCATCACGATAAGCGTGACGAGCGCGATCCACGCGGCGGGGTCCTGCACGAGCGCAAGAAGGCTGTCCATCCGGTCTCCTCTCCATGAATACGGTGCTGGAATGGCCTTGCGTATGTATGGAGAAACCGCCGGCTGACAAGGCGGGCGGGCCGCACTTGCCGCTTATTTCACGATTTCGTCATTAAGCGGGGGCTTTTCAGCCTTCGCGCCGTAGGCGGCGAGGAAGACGCTGATGGCGGAGGCGACGTTCTTCTCGATCTCCGCGCGCGTGGGCACGTCCTCCATGGCGCCGAAGATGCGGGGCTTGAAGAACCCCACGGTCGTCAGCTCGATGAACTGCTTGGCGGCCTGCACGGTGTCGTCGCACACGACGGCGCCCTCGGCCACCTGGCGGTCGAGATAGGCCTGCAGCACCGAGACGGGATTGATCGGCGTCGCGGTGAAGAAGCGGCTACAGAGCATCGGCAGGCGATGGTTGGCGGCGATCACCATGCGCATGGCGCGGATGGTGTGGTCCGCCGTCATGTGGGTGGCGAAGAGCGTGCCGAATTCCCACAAGGTCTCGGCGATGGGTTTCCGGCTGTCGAGCGCGTGGCGCACCGTCTCGGTGATCCGCCCGCGCTCGCGCTCGATCATGTAGCCGAAAAGGTCTTCCTTGTTCTGGAAATAGACGTAGATCGTGCCCTTGGAGACGCCGGCGGCACGCGTGATGTCGTTCATGCTGGCCGCTTCGAAGCCCTGTTCCATGAACACGCGCTTTGCCCCGTCGAGGATCTGTTCGCGCTTGGCGGGGTCCTCGCCGGCAACGCGGCGGCCTGTGTGATGGCCCCCCGCCGTATCGTCCGTCGTCTGCATTTCGCTGCCCGTGTGTGAAACCATGTCTCAACTATTTCGAACCGGCCGGTTCGATTTCTCTTGATATGCGCGAGAAAGAAGGTTATGTCAAATCGAACCGAACGGTTCAGTTCGGAATTTTAGCACAGAGTATGGTGGCAAGCCAATGTCGACTTCCCATGGCGCCGGCACGGCGAAGGTTCGTCCGGTCAACGATGATTTCGAAGCCGAAACCGCAGAATCCCGGCCGGTCACGACAGCGGAGGCGACCCCTGCCGCCGCCGCTGTCGCCGAGCCGGCGAAGAAGAAGGGCGGCCGCCGCATGGCGCTGCCTGTTCTCGCTGTGGCGCTGCTCGCCGCCGGTAGCTGGTACGGCTACCAGTGGTGGACGAACGGCCGCTTCATGATCTCGACGGACGACGCCTATATCGAGGGCGACATCGCCTCCATCTCGCCGAAGGTCTCCGGCTATGTCGCGGCGGTGAACGTCGTCGCCAACCAGACGGTCAAGGCCGGCGATCCGCTCGTCACCCTCGAGGACGGCGACTATCGCCTCGCCAGGGAGCAGGCCGAGGCGCAGATCGCCACCCAGAAGCTTGCCCTCGGCCGCATCGACGCGCAGATCGAGGGCGCCCGCGCCAGCCTTGCGCAGGCCGAGGCGCAGAAGACGGCCTACGAGGCCGCCCTCAGCGGCGCGGAAGTCGCCGAGAAGCGCGCCAAGGAACTGAACGTCAAGGCCGTCGGTACCGCCGCCTCGCTCGACAGCGCGTCCGTCGCGCTCGACCAGGCCAAGGCGAACCTCGTCGGCGCGGATGCCAACATCGTCGCGGCCAAGGCCAATATCGCCGTGCTCCAGGCGCAGCGCGCGGAAGCCGAAAGCGGCGTGCGCACGCTGGAACTGGCGCTTGCCAAGGCCGAGCGCGACCTCGGCTTCACCGTGCTGAAGGCGCCCTATGACGGCGTCGTCGGCAACATCTCCGTGCAGGTCGGCGACCTCGTCTCGGCCGGACAGCGCCTTGCCGCGCTCGTTCCGGTGAAGGACCTCTATATCGAGGCGAACTTCAAGGAGACGCAGATCGCCCATCTCGTCCCCGGCTCGAAGGTGCACCTGCACGTCGATGCCTACGAGGACGACGACATCGTCGGCACGGTCCAGTCCATCGCGCCGGCTTCCGGCTCGGTCTTCTCGCTGCTGCCGGCGGAGAACGCCACCGGCAACTTCACCAAGGTCACGCAGCGCGTGCCGGTCCGCATCGCGATCCCGAAGGACGCGCTGGAGACGGGCAAGCTCCGGGCCGGGCTCTCCGTGGTCGTCGACGTCGACAGCCGCACGGCGCCGGCCGAGGCCAAGTAAGGCATATATCCTTTCACCGCATGCGCAGGCCGGCGGCGTCGCCGCCTGCGGCGTGCACCAGACAGGGAGCGCGGGCCATGGCCGCGACCGCTCAATTGACTGCCGGCGCGCTTGCCGCGACGCCGGCCCATGCCGACCGGGTTCCCACCCGCCGCGTCATCGCGTTCTTCGCGATGGTCTTCGGCATGTTCATGTCGATCCTCGACATTCAGATCGTCTCGGCCTCGCTTTCGGAAATCCAGGCGGGTCTCGGCGCGGGGGCGGATGAGATCGCCTGGGTGCAGACCTCCTATCTCATCGCCGAAGTCATCATGATCCCGCTGTCGGGCACCCTTGCGCGCATCGTCTCGACGCGCGTTCTGTTCAGCTTCTCCGCCGCCGGCTTCACCCTCGCCAGCGCCCTTGCCGCCACCGCCACGAACATCGACCAGATGATCGTCTACCGCGCCATCCAGGGCTTCATCGGCGGGGGCATGATCCCCTCGGTCTTCGCGGCCGCCTTCACCATCTTCCCGCCCTCCAAGCGTTCCGTCGTCTCGCCGCTGATCGGCCTCGTCGCCACGCTCGCCCCCACCATCGGCCCGACGGTCGGCGGCTATCTGAGCCATGCCTTCTCCTGGCACTGGCTGTTCCTCGTCAACGTCATTCCCGGCATCATCGTCACGGTCGTCACCTTCAACCTGATCGACTTCGACAAGCCGGAATTCAGCCTGATGAAGCGTTTCGACTGGTGGGGGCTCGCCTCCATGGCGGTCTTCCTCGGCTCGCTCGAATACGTGCTGGAAGAGGGCAACAACAAGGACTGGTTCAGCGACGAGCGCATCGTCATCGGGTCGCTTGCCGTTGCCGTGGGGGCGATCGTCTTCTTCTGGCGGGCCTTCAGGGTGCCGTTCCCGGTGGTGGACCTGCGCGCCTTCGCCGACCGCAACTTCGCCTTCGGCTCGATCTTCTCCTTCACCATGGGCATCGGCCTCTACGGGCTGACCTACATCTATCCGCTCTTCCTTGCCCATATCCGCGGCTACGATTCGCTGATGATCGGCGAGACCCTGTTCGTCTCGGGCCTTGCCATGTTCTGCACGGCGCCGATCGCCGGCATGATGTCGTCCCGGCTCGATCCGCGCGTCATGATGATGATCGGCTTTGCCGGTTTCGCGCTCGGCACCTGGCTGATGACGCAGCTGACCGCCGACTGGGATTTCTACGAACTGCTCGTGCCGCAGATCCTGCGCGGCATGTCGCTGATGATCTGCATGGTGCCGATCAACAACGTGGCGCTCGGCACGCTGCCGCCGGAACGCATCCGCAACGCGTCCGGCCTCTTCAACCTGACGCGCAACCTCGGCGGCGCCGTCGGCCTTGCGATCATCAACACGGTGCTGACCCAGCGCACGCAGGAGCATTACCTGCGCCTGTCCGAGCATGTGCAATGGGGCAATCCCGAGGCGCTCGAGCAGTTGCACAACATGGCGGGCAACTTCACCGCCCATGGCCTCGACGGCCCCGCCATCGCCGTCAAGAAGATGGCCGGCCTGGTGCACCAGCAGGCCTACGTCTTGTCGCTCATCGACGTCTTCCTGCTGCTGACGTTCCTTTTCGGCGGGCTCGTCGTGTGCGTCGTGGCGATCCGCAAGCCCGAATCCGGCATGGGCAGGGGCGGCGGCGGACACTGATCCCGCCGCGGCAACCTCTTGCCGGCGCATCGATTTTGCCGCCACAATGGCGTGGAGCCTGTCGATACCCCGGGAGATGTCCTTGCCGCCCGCACCCACGCGCCGCCATTTCCTTGCCGCCGCCGGCGGCCTCGGCCTGTCGCTTGTCCTTCCCGGCCTTCCGGGCCGGGCCGCTGGACGGCCGGCGACGGACGCCACCTTCCTCTTCTCCAGCGATGTGCATGCCTGCCTCGTTTCGGCCGACGGGCTCAGCGCGGGCTGCGAGGCGGAAGGCAAGACCGATGCGGCGCTGCTGCGGCATGTCGCGGCGGTGAACGGCCTTGCCGGACAGCATTGGCCGGCGGAGATCGGCGGCAGGCCAACCGGCCTTGCGGGCGCGGGCTCGGCCATCGCGCCGCCCCTCGGTCTCGTCATCGGCGGGGACCTGACGGACGACGGGGGCGGACAGGTGAAGGTGCCGGGCGAGGGGCGCCAGCTCCAGCAATATTCCAGCCGCTACCAGCGGGGCGTCGGCCCGGACCATGTGCACTACCCCGTCTATAGCGGCCTCGGCAATCACGACCTCGACCAGGACGGCGTGGCGCCGCATGTCGACTGGTACCGCCGGGAACTGCGCGACTATGTCGAGCTGAACCACCGTTCCACCGTCTTCTACAAGGCGCCCGTGCCTGTCGGGAACTACGATATCGATTCCGACAATTACTCCTGGGATTGGGGCGGGCTGCACCTCGTCCAGCTCCAGCGTTTCGGCGGCGACGGCAGGAAGGGCGCCGTCAGCGGGCTTCCCTGGCTGCAGCGGGACCTTGCGGCCTATGCCGCCGACGGCCGCCCCGTCGTGCTCTTCCAGCACTACGGCTGGGATTCCTTTTCCACGGAGCACTGGGACCCCGCGGCCGAGACCTTCGACCCGAAGGGCAGCGGCCCGGCGCACTGGTGGTCCGATGCGGAGCGCGCCGGATTGCTCGCCGCCCTCAAGGGCTACAATGTGGTCGGCATCTTCCACGGCCACGAGCACCCGACGCCGATGATCTACACCAGTGGGGGCTACGACCTGTTCAAGCCCGTCGCCGCCTACATGGGCGGCTTTGCGCTGGTGCGCGTCACCGACGCCTACATGGATGTCGTGCTCGGCAAGGCCGGTGAAAACCCCGGCGAAGCCGCCTTCACGAACGCCTTCAGCAAGCGCTTCAAGACCTGAAAAAATGGTCGCCGGCCTCCCGCCGGCAATTTTTGATTTACGTACATCAAAAATTCCTCTAAGGGTCTCGCACGGAGGAAGAATGAGACCCACAGTTCACGATATTGCCGACAGGGCGGGCGTCAGCCTCGCCACGGTCGACCGCGTCCTCAACGACCGGCCGGGCGTTCGCGCCGTCACGCGGCAGAAGGTCGAGGCGGCGATCGCCGCGCTCGGCTATGTGCGGGACGTCGCGGCGGCGAACCTTGCCAAGGGCCGCATCTACCCGCTCGTCTTCATCCTGCCGGAGGGCGACAATCCCTTCATGCGCGAGCTGGAAGCGGAAGTGCGCCACGCGGGCCTGCACTCGGCCGCCGAGCGCACCCAGCTTTCCGTCGTCACGGTTCCCGCCTTCAATGCCGCGGCGCTCGCCGCCGCCATCGACGCGGCGGTCGCCGGGAACGTCTCCGGCATTGCCGCCGTCGCGGTGGACGGCCCCGAGGTCTTCTCCGCCATCGAGCGGGCGCGGGCGGCGGGCATTCCCTTCGTCACGCTGGTCTCCGACCTTTCCGGCTCGGCCCGCGATCATTTCATCGGCGTCGACAACATCGCCGCCGGCCGTACGGCGGGCAGCCTGATGGGTCGTTTCCTCGCCACCCGGCCCGGCCCCGTCGCGGTGCTCGCCGGCTCGATGCGCGTGCGCGACCATGGCGAGCGCCTCGAGGGCTTCCTTGCCGCCATGTCGGCCATGCCCGTCTCGCGGGCGATCCTGCCGGTGCTGGAAGGCCAGGACGATCCGGCGCTCTCCTTCTCGCTGATCGCCGAATGCCTCGGCGCCGTGCCGGACCTTGCCGGCCTCTACAGCCTCGGCGCCGGCAACCGCGGCCTCATCCGGGCGCTTTCGGCCGCGGGGCGCAGCGATGTCTGCGTCATCGCGCACGAGCTGACGGCCGAGACCCGTGTGGCGCTGGAAGGCGGCCTCGTCGATGCCGTGCTCAACCAGGATGCCGGCCACGAGGTGCGCAGCGCCATCCGCGTGCTGCGCGCCAAGGCGGACGGCCTGCCGGTCAACGCCGCGCAGGAACGCATCCGCCTCGACATCTTCATCAAGGACAACCTGCCGGCCGCGCCGGACGAGGTTCAGCCATCCGCCACCGGCGGCAACTAGGGAGAACGTGATGTATCTCGGGATCGACCTCGGCACTTCGGGCGTCAAGGCCATGCTGATCGACGCCGACCAGAAGGTCGTCGGCTCGGCCTCCAGCCGGGAGGTGGCGACCAGCCGCCCGCATCCGGGCTGGTCGGAGCAGGACCCGGCCGACTGGATCCGCGCCACCGAGGAGGCCGTCGCCGGCCTTCGCGCCGCCCATCCCGCGGCCTTCGCGGCCGTGCGCGGCATCGGCCTTTCCGGTCACATGCACGGCGCGACGCTGATCGACGCCGAGGACGAGGTGCTGCGCCCCTGCATCATGTGGAACGACACGCGCAGCCATAAAGAAGCCGCCGCGCTCGACGCCGATCCGCGCTTCCGCAGGATCACCGGCAACATCGTCTTTCCCGGCTTCACCGCACCGAAGCTTGCCTGGGTGAAGGCCAACGAGCCCGCCGTCTTCGCCAAGGTTCGCCGCGTCCTCTTGCCGAAGGACTACCTCCGCCTCTGGCTGGCAGGCGAGCATCTTTCGGAAATGTCGGATTCGGCCGGCACCTCCTGGCTCGATACCGGCGCGCGCAAATGGTCCGCCGAACTCCTCGCCGCGACCGATCTGGACGAGAGCCGGATGCCGGGCCTCGTGGAAGGCACGGAAGCCGCCGGCATCCTCCGGCCGGCGCTCGCTTCCGCCTGGGGGCTCGGCGAGGGCGTGGTGATTGCCGGCGGGGCAGGGGACAATGCGGCCTCGGCCTGCGGCATGGGCACGGTGCGCGAGGGCGCGGCCTTCGTCTCGCTCGGCACCTCGGGCGTGCTCTTTGCCGCCAACGCCCGCTACCTGCCGAACCCGGAAAGCGCCGTGCATGCCTTCTGCCACGCGCTGCCCGATACCTGGCACCAGATGGGCGTGATCCTCTCGGCCACCGATGCGCTCAACTGGCATTCGCGCGTCACCGGCACGTCCGCCGCAGACCTGACGGCGGAGCTCGGCGATGGGCTGAAGGCCCCGTCGAGCGTCACCTTCCTTCCCTACCTTTCCGGCGAGCGCACGCCGCACAACGACGCCGCCATCCGCGGCGCTTTCCTCGGCCTCGGCCATGAGAGCGGGCGCGCAGTGCTGACGCAGGCCGTGCTGGAGGGCGTTTCCTTCGCCCTTCGCGACAATCTCGAAGCGCTGAAATCGGCCGGCACGACGCTGTCGCGCGTCACCGCCATCGGCGGCGGCTCGCGCTCGCACTACTGGCTGAAATCCATTGCAACGGCGCTGAACCTGCCCGTCGACCTGCCGGCCGATGGCGATTTCGGCGCGGCCTTCGGCGCCGCCCGCCTCGGCCTCATCGCCGCCACGGGCGCGAACCCGACCGGGGTGCTGACCGCGCCGGCGACGGCCGAGACCATCGAACCGGAGGCGGCCCTGACATCCGCCTACGAGGACGCCTACCAGCGCTACCGCCGCCTCTATCCGGCGATCAGCGCCGCCTACTGATCAACGACAATCCAAGAGGAGACACCCATGGCCACCGGCTTCTTCGGCGACATCGCCAAGATCAAATACGAAGGTCCCGAGAGCACCAATCCGCTCGCCTTCCGCCACTACAATCCCGACGAGATCGTCGCGGGCAAGCGCATGGAGGATCACCTGCGCTTTGCCGTCGCCTATTGGCACACCTTCGTCTGGCCGGGCGGCGACCCCTTCGGCGGGCAGACCTTCCAGCGTCCGTGGTTCGACGATACGATGAAGGCCGCCAAGCTGAAGGCCGACGTCGCCTTCGAATTCTTCCAGCTCCTCGGCGTGCCGTTCTACTGCTTTCACGACGCGGACGTCCGGCCGGAAGGCAAGGACTTCGTCGAGAACACGAAGAACCTCAACGAGATCGTCGACTATTTCGCCGAAAAGCAGGCGGCAACGGGCGTCAAGCTCCTCTGGGGCACGGCGAACCTCTTCTCCAACCGCCGCTACATGGGCGGTGCCGCCACCAATCCGGATCCGGACGTCTTCGCCTTCGCCGCCGCGACGGTGAAGACCTGCATCGACGCCACCCAGCGCCTCGGCGGCGACAACTACGTGCTCTGGGGCGGCCGCGAGGGCTACGAGACCCTGCTCAACACGAATATCGGCCAGGAGCTCGACCAGCTCGGCCGCTTCGTCAACATGGTCGTCGAGTACAAGCACAAGATCGGCTTCAAGGGCGCGATCCTCATCGAGCCGAAGCCACAGGAGCCGACCAAGCACCAGTACGATTTCGACGTCGCGACGGTCTACGGCTTCCTCAGGAAGTACGGCCTCGAGAACGAGGTGAAGGTCAATATCGAGCAGGGCCACGCGATCCTCGCCGGCCATTCCTTCGAGCATGAGCTGGCGCTCGCCAACGCGCTCGGCATCTTCGGCTCCATCGACATGAACCGCAACGACTACCAGTCCGGCTGGGATACCGACCAGTTCCCGAACAACGTGCCGGAAATGGCGCTGGCCTACTACCAGGTTCTCGCCGGCGGCGGCTTCACGACGGGCGGCACGAACTTCGACGCCAAGCTGCGCCGCCAGTCGATCGACCCGGCCGACCTCCTCGTCGCCCATATCGGCGGCATGGATTGCTGCGCGCGCGGCGTGAAGGCGGCGGCGAAGATGATCGAGGACAAGGCCCTTTCCGGCCCGCTCGCCGAGCGCTACGCCGGCTGGCAGTCGCTGGAAGCGCAGGCGATCCTTGCCGGCGGTTCCTCGCTGGAGGCGCTGGAAGCCCATGTGCTGAAGAACAACGTCAATCCCGAGCCGCGCTCCGGCCGGCAGGAACTGCTGGAGAACGTGGTCAACCGCTACGTCTGAACCGTCGCTGCCGGATCGAGAACGAAGGGCGCCCCCGTGGCGCCCTTTTGTTTGGGGCGATGTACCTTACGTAAGGTAAGGTGATTTCTTGACTCATCTTGTAATGATATCGGTTTCCTTTGGTGCCGATTGGTTACCCATAAGATTGTAAGGGTAGCTTATCGCATATCGGGCGACTTCTTGCGCTTCATCAATTCGATGAAAGTATTTTAGTATCATCTATATTGTTTGTTTACTATCGTTCGTAAAGGATCGCGACAGATCGGAAGACGGCTTCCTGATTCGGAACCTGGTGCCATTTGCCTTAATGCAGCGAAGGATTTTTCGGATGTCAGTGCAGGATGCCAAGACGCGGCAGCTCGGCGAGCGCCTCGATTTCGTCAATTTCGACAGTGCGCAGCGCGAGGCGCTCAAGGGCGCCCTGCCGACCATTTCCGCCTCGCTCGACGGTGCGCTCGACACCTTCTACGCCAAGGTGCGCGCGACGCCCGAAACGATGCGTTTCTTCGCCCACGAGGGGCATATCCAGAGCGCGAAGGGCCGCCAGGTCAAGCATTGGGAGCTGATCGCCTCGGCGAAGTTCGATACGCAATATGTCGACGCCGTCACCACGATCGGCAAGACCCATGCCCGCCTCGGCCTGGAGCCGCGCTGGTATATCGGCGGCTATGCGCTGGTCCTCGAAAGCATCATCGAGAGCGTCATCTCCAAGCGCCTCGAAGGTGTGCTCTATCGCAAGAAGGCAGCGGCACTCGGCGGCGAGATCACCGCCATCGTCAAGGCGGCGCTCGTCGACATGGACTATGCGATCTCGGTCTATCTCGATGCCCTGCAGGAGGAACGCGAGCGCTCGGAGGCCGAGCGGCAGGCCCGCAACGCCGAGCAGGAAGAGGCGCTCGGCGCGCTCGACACCTCGCTCAACCGGCTGGCCGGCGGCGACCTCACGGCATCGCTCACCACGCCGCTGGCTCCGCAGTTCGAGGGCCTGCGCTCCAACTTCAACGCCGCCATCGAGCGGCTGGACGATACGCTCGGCGCCATCGTCACGGCGGCGGAGGAGGCAGCCGGCAATTCCGGCGAGCTCGTCAACGCCACCGACGACATGGCAAGGCGCACCGAGCAGCAGGCCGCCTCGCTGGAGGAGACGGCCGCGGCCGTCGAGGAAATCACCACCATTTCCCGCGAGGCGGCGAGCCGCGCGGAGGAAGCCCGCCGGGTCGTCGGCAGTGCGACGGAAGAAGCCAAGCGCTCCGGCGAGATCGTCGAGCAGGCGGTCGAGGCCATGGGGGCGATCCAGGAATCCTCCGGCAAGATCACCCAGATCATCGGCGTCATCGACCAGATCTCCTTCCAGACCAACCTTCTCGCCCTCAATGCCGGCGTCGAGGCGGCCCGCGCCGGGGAAGCCGGCAAGGGCTTTGCTGTCGTCGCGCAGGAGGTGCGCGAGCTGGCGCAGAAATCGGCCGAGGCGGCGCGGGAAATCAAGGCGCTGATCGACAAGTCCTTCGAGGACGTGCAGCTCGGCGTGTCGCTGGTCCACAAGACCGGCGAGGCGTTGCATCATATCGGCGAGCAGGTCGTGCACATCAACGCCCATATCGACGCCATCGCCAGCTCCGCCCGCGAACAGTCGGCCGGTATCTCCGAGATCAACACGGCCGTCGGCAGCATGGACCAGATGACCCAGCAGAATGCCGCCATGGTCGAGGAGACCAACGCGGCGACGCATAACCTCATGCAGATCAGCACGACGCTGAAAAGCCTGGTGGAACGGTTCACCGTCTCGGCGGCGCGCACGGCAAAGCCGGTGCGGCGGCGGTATGGGTGAATCAAGGCGGCATCTGCCGCGTTCCCCTTCGCCCCGCCGGGCATTTCCCTCGCAAGGTTGGGGGAGGTCCCCGGTCATCCTGCGCGATGGTTGCCCTTCGGGAATGCGCCCGCGAGCGTCGCATACCATGCCCCGCTCTTCTTCACCGTGCGCACCTGTGTCTCGTAATCGACATGCACGATGCCGAAGCGCATGCGATAGCCTTCCGCCCATTCGAAATTGTCCATCAGGCTCCAGGCGAAATAGCCGCGCATCGGGTAGCCCTCGGCGATAAGGTCGGCGGTGACGGCAAGGTGTTCGGCGATGTAGTCGATGCGGGGCTGGTCGTCGACCGTGCCGTTCTCCACGCCCATGTTGTAGCAGGCGCCGTTCTCCGTGATGTAGCAATCGGGCAGCCGGTAGTCGGCGTTGAGCTTGCGGATGAGATCGCCGAGGGCAGGGGCGAAGACCTCCCAGCCGATATCGGTCTTGATGTCCGCGACGGGCGGGGCGGGCACGGTCGCCGGGAACTCCGCCCCTTCGGCCGGATCGTTCGCGACGCGCATCGGCGTATAGTAGTTGAGGCCCCACCAGTCGAGCGGCTGGGAAATCGTCTCCATGTCGCCCGGCTCGATTTCCGGCATGCGGTGGCCGAGGGCGGCGAGGAAGCGTTCGGGATATTCGCCCTTGAAGACCGGGCCGAAGAAGACGCCGTTGTGGAAATCGAAGGCGCGGCCGGCGGCCTCCCGGTCAGCCGCGCTGTCGCTGCCCGGATAGATCGAATGGGCGTTCAGCACCAGCCCGACGGGAAGCTCCGGCCGCTCGGCGCGGATGGCCGCAACGCCGAGGCCATGGGCGAGATTGGTGACGTGGAGGGCATGGAGCGCGGCATCCATGTTTCGTTCGCCCGGCGCGTGAATGCCGTAGAGATGGCTGAGCCAGACGGAGCACCAGGGCTCGTTGAAGGTCGCCACCGCATCCAGCCGGTCGCCGAGCCGGGCGATCACCGTGCGGGCATAGCGCTGGAAGGCATAGGCCGTCTGGCGCGCCGTCCAGCCGCCGTCGCCGGCCAGCATCAGGGGCAGGTCCCAATGGTAGAGCGTGGCGAAGGCCTTGATGCCGCGGGCCTTCAGGCCGTCGACGAGCCGGTCGTAGAAATCGAGCCCCTTCTCGTTCACCGGGCCGGTGCCTTCCGGGACGATGCGAGGCCAGGCGATGGAGAAGCGGTAGGCTTCGACGCCGAGCGAGGCGATGAGATCGAGGTCCTCCTCCAGCCGGTTGTAGTGATCGCAGGCGACATCGCCGTTGTGCCGGCCGTAAACGCGGCCCGGCATGTTGGAGAAGGCGTCCCAGATCGACGGCTTGCGCCCGTCCATCTTCGCCGCGCCCTCGATCTGGAAGGCGGCGGTCGCCACGCCGAACACGAAATCGCCGGGAAAGCGGTCGGCAAGGGTCTTGGGATCGATCATCGGTCGTCTCTGTCCTGGAAGGTGGTTTCCGCCGTGCCGACGGTATCTGCAACGTTGCAGTAAAGCGATTCTGCGAAAAGTCAATCGTGAAGAACGCCAATGCGGCCCGCACGCCGGGGCGCCGGGGGGAGGCTTTCGCGGCGGGATGGGGGGATTGTAGGCACAGGTTCGGGTGATGGGGATGAAGGGGGATATTTTTCGCCAAGGCAGGAGATGCCACCTCGCCTCCGTCGCCCCGGACTTGATCCGGGGTCCAGCAGCGCCGCGTCTGCGGCGCGGGAGGCTCTTCAACGCTGGAGAGCGAGCAACGAGTCTTTTCGCCGCGCGGACGCGCGGCGGCTGGACCCCGGATCAAGTCCGGGGTGACGGAGGAGGAGAGGCCTCCCCTCAGACCTTCACCCAGGCGCCGTTCCTCTTCGAGGACTGCACGCAGGCGTCGACGAAGAGCATGCCCTTGAGACCGTCATCCACCGTCGGGTAGGTGACGGCGGGGTCGACCGCCGTGCCGCTGCGCTTGGCGTAAATGGCGCGGGCGGCTTCGGAATAGATGTTGGCGAAGCCTTCGAGATAGCCTTCCGGATGGCCGGACGGCACGCGGCTGACGCGGGCGGCGGCGGGGCCGGAGCCGGCGCCGTTGCGGGTGATGAGGCGCTTCGGCTCGCCGAAGGGCGTGTACCAGAGGTAGTTCGGGTCGGCCTGCACCCATTCGAGGCCGCCCTTCGTGCCGTAGACGCGGACCTTCAGGCCGTTCTCGTGGCCGGGCGCGACCTGGCTGCACCAGAGCGTGCCCTTGGCGCGCACGCCGTCCTTCGCCTTGAAGCGCATCATGACATGGGCGTTGTCGTCGAGGCGGCGGCCCGGCACGAAGCTGTCGAGGTCGGCGGCAAGCTCCTCCAGCTCGAGGCCGGAGACGAAGCAGCCGAGATTGTAGGCATGGGTGCCGATGTCGCCGGTCGAGCCGCCCGCGCCGGACTTCGTGGGGTCGGTGCGCCAGGCGGCCTGCTTCTGGCCGCTCGATTCGATGTCTTCCGTCAGCCAGTCCTGCGGATATTCCATCTGCACGAGGCGGATGGCGCCGAGTTCGCCGTTCGCGATCATCTCGCGGGCCTGGCGGACCATCGGATAGCCGGTGTAATTGTGGGTGAGGACGAAGAGGGCGTCGCTCTCTTCCGCCAACTTCTTCAGCTTGCGCGCGTCGGCGAGCGTGGAGGTCAGCGGCTTGTCGCAGATGACGTGGATGCCGCGCTTCAAAAATTCCCTGGCGGCCTCGTAGTGGACGTGGTTCGGCGTGACGATCGCCACGGCCTCGATGCCGTTCTTCAGCTTCGCCTCGCGGATCGCCATCTCCTTGAAGCTGGCGTAGCTGCGCGCGGGGTCGAGCCCGAGCTCGCGCGCCGACTGCGCGGCCTTTTCCGGCGAGGACGAGAGCGCGCCGGCGACGAGCTCGTAATGATCATCGAGCCTTGCGGCGATGCGGTGCACCGCGCCGATGAAGGCGCCCGACCCGCCGCCGACCATGCCGAGCCGGATGCGGGGCTGGCGCGCCTCGCTTGCGCTTCCTTCTATTGCCATAGGGTTTTCCTCCTTGATGTTTTCACGGGGCAATCACCCCTCATCCGGCCTGCCGGCCACCTTCTCCCCGCTTGTGGGGAGAAGGAGATAGGACGCGCCGGCTTCCTCAAACAATACACGTTCGTGGGGCAGGTCCCCTCTCCCCGCTTGCGGGGAGAGGGTTAGGGTGAGGGGCAGCCCTCAAAGCCCCAGCATGCGCCGGTTGGCGGCCTCGTCCGTTCCCGCGTCGGCAAAATCGTCGAAGGCCTTTTCCGTCACGCGGATGATGTGCGCCTTGACGAACTCCGCGCCCTCGCGCGCGCCGTCCTCGGGGTGCTTCAGCGCGCATTCCCATTCGACCACGGCCCAGCCGGAAAAGTCGTTGGCGGCCATCTTGGAGAAGACGGCGCCGAAATCGACCTGGCCGTCGCCGAGCGAACGGAAGCGGCCGGCGCGGTTCACCCAGCCCTGGTAGCCGCCGTAGACGCCCTGCTGGCCCGTCGGGTTGAACTCGGCATCCTTCACATGGAACATGCGGATGCGATCCTTGTAGATGTCGATATTGTCGAGATAGTCGAGGCACTGCAGCACATAGTGCGACGGATCGTAGAGCATGCAGGCGCGGGCATGGTTGCCGGTGCGCTCCAGGAACATCTCGTAGGTGATGCCGTCGTGCAGGTCCTCGCCCGGATGGATCTCGTAGCAGACGTCGACGCCGCAGTCCTCGGCATGGTCGAGGATCGGCGTCCAGCGCTTCGCCAGCTCGTCGAAGGCCGTCTCGACGAGGCCGGCCGGGCGCTGCGGCCAGGGATAGACGAAGGGCCAGGCGAGCGCGCCGGAAAAGCTCGCCATCGCATCGAGGCCGAGGTTCTTCGAGGCGGTGAGCGCGAGCTTAACCTGCTCGACGGCCCAGTCCTGCCGCGCCTTCGGATTGCCGCGCACTTCGGGCGCCGCAAAGCCGTCGAAGGCCTCGTCATAGGCGGGATGCACGGCGACGAGCTGGCCCTGCAGATGGGTGGAAAGTTCGGTGACCTCGACGCCGTTCTCGCGCGCCTTGCCGGCGAACTCCTCGCAATAGGCCTTCGATTCGGCCGCCTTCTTCAGGTCGATGAGGCGCGCGTCCCAGGTCGGGACCTGCACGCCCTTGTAGCCGATGTCGGCGGCCCATTTGGTGATGGCGTCCCAGGAATTGAACGGCGCGGCATCGCCCGCGAACTGGGCGAGAAACAGGCCGGGGCCCTTGATCGTCTTCATATTCGGCGTCCTCCCATGGACCCGGCCGTCCGCGCGGCCGGTCTAAGATGTTCTTGCGGTACGTACCGCAGCGCGTGGCAGGCTACCGGCCTTTGGCCGGGCGGGCAATGTGGAAAGAAGGAAAACCGCCCGGGTCGTCATGTCCCGGGCGGCTCGTTTCGCGTCAGGTCAGAACGGGGAGTCCGGGAAGTAGAAGTCCTTCGCGTTGTCCTTCGTCACCAGCGTGGCGTCGATGGTGTAGACGCCGCGGACCGGGACCTGGCCGTAGAAGTTGGCGGCGGTCATTTCCAGCGCGGTGCCGACCATTGCCGGCGGATAAAGCACGTCGACCGGGATCATCTTGTCGCCGTCCATGACCTTCTTGATCATGTCCTTCGAGCCGGCGCCGGCGATGACATACTGGATGTCCGTGCGGCCGGCCTGCTCGATGGCCTGGAGGACGCCGACGGCCATGTCGTCGTCCTGGCACCAGACGACGTCGATCTTCTGGTACTTGGTCAGGTAGTCCTGCATGACCTTGAAGGCGTCGTCGCGGTTCCAGTTGCCGTACTGGCGGTCGAGGATCTTGACGTTCGAGCCTTCGATGCCCTTGTCGAAGCCGTCCTGGCGCTGCTGGTCGATCGGGATCGCCATGCCGCGGATGACGACGACTTCGGCGTCCGGCGTCGTGGTCTTGATGTATTCGCCGGCCGTCTGGCCGAGGGCGAAGTTGTTGCCGGCGACGTAGAGGTCACGCACGGAATTGTCGTTGGTGCTCGGCGCACGGTCGACGAGCGCGACGAAGGTGCCCTTGTCCTTGACTTCCTTGATGGCGTTGACCAGCGGATCCGGGTCGGTCGGCAGGATGACGAGCGCGTCGATGCCCTGCGTCTCGAGGTCCTGCACGGCGTTCGCCTGGCTCGCCGGATCGGGTGAGGTCTTGACGATGACGTTGAGGCCCGGATTGCTGTCCATCAGGATCTTGGCGACGCGTTCGGCATGGTAGACGACGCCGGCCGTCCAGCCGTGGTCGGCGGCCGGGATCGACACGCCGATCGTCACCTTCTTGTCTTCCGCATGGACGGCGCCGGCGACGAGCGCCATGGCCGCGACCGTCAGGCCCAGTAGTTTCTTGCGCATGAGTTTCCTCCCAATATCAGGTCCGGTTCGATTGCCGGGCGACCCGTTACCCGGTTTTACGACTTGCGCACCAGCGAGCGCTGGACGAGCATCGCAATGATGATGATCGCGCCCTGGATGGCACCGATCAGGTATTCGCTGATGAAGTTGGAGAGCAGCATGATGTTGCCGACCAATTCGAGAATGAAAGCGCCGCAGATCGTGCCCCAGACGCGGCCCGCGCCGCCCTTCAGCGCCGTGCCGCCGACGACGACCGCGGTGATCGCCTGCAGTTCCCACAGGATGCCGGTGGTGGCGGAGGTGGAGCCGAGGCGCGGCACGTAGAGCAGCACGGCGATGGCCACGCACAGGCCCTGGATGACGAAGGCGATGGTGCGCACGCGGTTGACCGGGATGCCGGAATAGCGCGCGACGTCGCTGTTCGAGCCGACGGCGACGACATGGCGGCCGTAGCGCATGCGGTAGAGCACGAAGGCGGCGACGGCGGTGACGGCGAAGATGACGACGATCGGCACCGGAACGCCGAGGATGTAGCCGAAATAGGCCGGCCGGTAGAGCGCCTGCAATTCCGGCTCGCGCAGCGTGATCGCGCCGCCCTGCGAGAGCCAGGTGGTGAGCCCGCGATAGATGCCCATCGTGCCGAGCGTGGCGATGAAGGGCTCGATCTTGCCGACCGTGGTGATGAGGCCGTTGGCAAGGCCGCAGGCCGCGCCGATGACGACCGTGAGCACGACGGCTGCCGCCAGCATCAGCGCCGGATCGGCGATCACGCCTGAATTCATGAAGAGGATCATGATCGAGGCGACGAAGGCGACCATGGAGCCGACCGACAGGTCGAGGTCGCCGGCCGAGATGACGAAGGTGGCGCCGACCGCGATGATGGCGATGAAGGCGCTGCGCGTGGCGACGTTCGCAAGGTTGTTGAGGCCGATGAAATTCGGGTTCACCAGCGCGCCGACGAGGAGCAGCAGCGCCAGCGCCGCAAAGGGCGCGACGGCCCTCAGGTCCACGTCCCGCCAGCTCCGGCCCCGCGGCTTCGTTTCGACTGCGTCTTCCGTCATCTTCGTCCCCGACATGATTTCGTTGTTGTGGCGCCCGGCGATCCGCTCAGGCCGCGCTCTTCTTCTTCAGGCCCGCCGAATAGCGCATGATCTCCTGCTCGGAGATCTCCTCGCCTTCGAGGATGCCGACGATCCGTCCTTCCCGCATGACGGCGACGCGCGTGCACAAGCCGATGATCTCCGGCATCTCCGATGAGACGACGACGATAGACTTGCCGTCGCGGGCAAGCGCCGAGATGAAATGGTAGATCTGCTGCTTGGTGCCGACGTCGATGCCGCGCGTCGGCTCGTCGATGATGATGACGTCGGGCTCGGTCTCCATGACCTTGGCGAGCAGCAGCTTCTGCTGGTTGCCGCCCGACATGCGGCCGGCGACGACCCGCCCGTCGCGCACGCGGATGTCGAAGCGACGGCGCGCCCGCTCCAGCGCGGCCGCCTCGCTCTTCGGGCTGAGATAGCCGTACTGCCCGTGCTTATCCAGCGATTGCAGCGTGAGGTTCGCGGTCATGCGCGAGTTCAGCAGCAGGCCCTTGTGCTTGCGGTCCTTGGTCATGTAGGCGATGCCGACGCGGTTGGCGGCATGCACGTCGTCGGACGGCACGCTCTCGCCGCGCACCGAGACCTCGCCGGAAAGGCGCGGGCGCAATCCCGCAACCGCTTCCATCAGCTCCGTGCGGCCCGAGCCGATGAGGCCGGAAAAGCCGAGGATTTCGCCCTTGCGCACCGTAAAGCTCGCATCCTTGACGTAGTGCGTGGAAAGCCCCTCGACCGAAAGCGCCACCTCCTCGTCGACGCTCGGCTCCTGCTTGGCGGGATAGAGGCTGGAGAGCTCGCGGCCGACCATGAGCTGGGCGATGGATTCGCCGTCGAGGATGCTCGTTGGCGCGGTCTTCACCCATTGCCCGTCGCGCAGCACGGTCACGCGGTCGGTGAGCTCCATCACCTCGTCCAGCTTGTGCGAGACGAAGACGAAGGACGTGCCCTCGTCGCGCAGCTTGCGCACCTGGCGGAAGAGGAAATTGGTCTCCTCGCGGGAGAGCACGGCGGTCGGCTCGTCCATGAAGATGATGCGTGCGTCGCGGCTGATGGCCTTGGCGATCTCCACCATCTGCTTGTCGGCGATGGAGAGCGAGCTGATCTGCGCCATCTCGTCGACATGGGAGCCGAGCTGGTCGAGCACGCGGCGCGTCTCGGCGCGCATGAACGTGCGGTCGAGCACGCCGTAGCGCGTCACCTCGCGGCCGAGGAACAGGCTCTCGGTCACGGTGAGATGTTCGGCGAGGTTGAATTCCTGGTGGATGATGACGATGCCGAGCGCTTCGGCCTGGCCGTTCGGCGGGAGCTTCACCGGCTGGCCGTCGAGCAGGATCTCGCCGGAGGTCGGCTGCTCGAAGCCGGAGAGGATTTTTACCAGCGTCGACTTGCCGGCGCCGTTCTCGCCCATGAGCGCATGGATCTCGCCGGCGCGCAGCTCGAAATTGACGCTGAACAGCACCTGCACGCCGCTGAACGACTTGGAGATGCGGCGTGCGGCAAGAACGACGGGAGCCCCGTCGGCAGCGTCCGGATTCATCGATTTCCTCCCTGCGGCTCCTCGACCGCTTGGGGATGATGTAAACCTTTACACAGATCATGTAAAGGTTTACATCTTGGGATATCAGGAATTTTCACCAAGCGCCGTTTGACCCGCGGGCCAGTCTGTGTAGTGTCCCCGCACATCCGTTCCTTCCGCGCGATCGGCGAGGCTGTCCGCTTCGTTTCTTGCCGGAATCCACCGCCGAGTGAGAGCCCATTTGTCGACGTCCAGCCCCGCCACGATCGAGGATGTTGCGCGCATCGCGCAGGTCTCGATCGCGACCGTGTCGCGGGCGATCCATACGCCGGAAAAGGTGGCCAACTCGACGCGGCTGAAGGTCAACCAGGCGATCGCCATCACCGGCTACACGACCAATGCGATGGCGCGCAGCCTTCGGCTCGGCCGGTCGAACATGATCCTCGTCGTCGCGCCGGACATCGGCGACCCGAACTTCTCCAACATCCTGGTGGGGCTGGAGAACGAGGCGCGCTCGCACGGCTACGGCATTCTCATCGGCCATACGCAGAACGACCCGCAGCGCGGGCTCGAATACCTGAAGTTCCTCAATTCCAATCAGGCGGCGGGGCTCATTCTCTTCACCGGCATCCTGCCCTTCGGCCACCAGTCGATGACGGCGCGCCTGCCGCCGAGCGTCGGCGTCTTCGAGCCGGTCTATAACGGCGGCATTCCCTATGTCGGCGTCGACGACATCGAGGGGGCGAGGAAAGCCGTCGACCTTCTCGTCGCCGAGGGTCACCGCAAGATCGCCTTCATCGGCGATTCGCGCACGCGCCTTGCCTATAGCCGCCGCCGGCAGGGTTATGACGCGGGGCTGGACGCGGCCGGCGTGCCGGTGCACGAGCGCATCATCCTGGAAGGCGACGGGACGATCGAGAGCGGGCGGCTGGCGCTGGAACAGCTCTTCATGCGCGACACGCTGCCGAGCGCCTTCATGTGCGTCAACGACCAGACGGCCATCGGCGTGATGATCGGCCTCGGCGCGCGCGGCTACGACATCCCCACCGATTTCTCCGTGACCGGCTTCGACGACGTGCCGCAGGCGACCTTCATGACGCCCTCGCTGACGACGATCCGCCAGCCGCGCACCGCCATCGGCAAGGCCTCCATGGCGCTGCTCCTGGAACTTCTCTCCGGCAGCGAGGCGCCGGACGACGAAATCCTGCTGACGCCGGACCTCATCGTGCGCAACTCGGTGAGCGCCCCGGCGCGGCGGTTCCTGCGGCGGTAGCGCGCTCCCGCGGCCGCCGGTGCGCCGCTTCGACGGCGTGGGAAGGGGGATGCGACGGGCTACTTGCCCAGATGGCGCTCCCCGCGCTTCTTCGCGAGGTCCATCTGCTTTTGCCGCTGGCGGAAGCGCATGCGGTCTTCCTCGCTGCGGGCAGCGTGGCAATGGGGGCAGGAGACGCCGGCCTCAAAGAGGGGCGAGGCGATCTCCTCGGCCGTCAGTGGATGGCGGCAGGCGCGGCAGAGTTCGTGCTCGCCTTCGGCAAGGCCGTGGGTGACGGAGACGCGCTCGTCGAAGACGAAGCAGGCGCCCTCCCAAAGGCTTTCTTCCGGCGGAACCTCTTCCAGGTATTTCAGGATGCCGCCCTTGAGGTGGTAGACCTCCTCGAAGCCCTCTTCCTTCATGAAGGCGGTCGCCTTCTCGCAGCGGATGCCGCCGGTGCAGTACATGGCGATCTTCGGCTTGTTGTGCAGGCCCGTATTGTTGCGCACCCAGTCCGGAAACTCGCGGAAGGTCTTCGTGTTCGGATCGACAGCGCCCTTGAACATGCCGATCGCCGTCTCGTAGTCGTTGCGCGTGTCGATGACGATGGTGTCGGGGTCCGAGATCAGCGCATTCCAGTCCTGCGGCGCCACATAGGTGCCGACGGAGCGGTTGGGGTCGATATCCTCGACGCCCATGGTGACGATCTCCTTCTTCAGCCGCACCTTCATGCGCAGGAAGGGCATCTCGGCCGCATGGCTCTCCTTGTGCTCCAGTGCGGCAAATTCCGGCTGGCGGCGCAGAAAGGCGAGCACGGCGCGAACGCCTTCCGGCGGGCCGGCGATGGTGCCGTTGATGCCCTCATGGGCGAGCAGCAGCGTGCCGCGCACATCGTTCTCCTCGCAGAGCGCCTGCAAGGGGCCGCGCAGCGCCGAAAAATGCGGAACCGGGGCGAAATGATAGAGCGCGGCGACGAGGAAACCGCCGTCTTCAGCGTGCGAAAGGATCTCGTTTGTCATGGCCGTCCCATACAGCCTTGCCGCTTTTCAGGCAATGCGGCGCGGCGTCGCCTCAGGTGAGCTGGTGCAGGCTTTCGCCCGTGCCGGCGCCGAGCGCCATCGCCTGGTTGGAGTAGCGGCTTTCGCCCGTCACCTCCCGGCCCACCCAGTTCGGCAGCGCAGGCTCGTCGTGGATGGAGGAAAGCTCCACCTCGGCGATCACCAGGCCGCGGTGCACGCCGCCGTAGACGTCGACCTCCCAGACATGCCTTTCGTGGGGCACCCGGTAGCGCACCTTCTCGATGACGTTGCCGATGGCGTGGCGCAGCATGTCCTCGGCCTCGTCGCGGTCGACGTCGAATTCGTATTCGTCGCGCACGAGCATGGTATGGCCGACCTTGAGGGTGAGGCGCGCCCGTCCGTCGCCGTAGAGGCGGACCCGGAGGGAACGGTCGTCCTGGGCGACGATGTAAGCCTGCCTTATGGCGATGCCTTCGTCTGCGAAGGTGCGCCAGCGCTGGCCCGACACCAGGAACTTCCGCTCGATCTCTTTCGCCATAGGCTCGCTTTCGCGGTTGGAGAGGGGGCTTGGGCGCGGCAAGACTATACGATAAGTGTGCCATGGCAAGGCCGCAAATCGTGCTTTAGGCTCGACAGGACGCGGCGGACGGGCTATGCCGAGGTCAATTCAATCGTTTTAAAGGTAGTGCCATGCGCGAGAAAAACGCCAAGCTCCTTTCTGTCCTGAAGCTGCAGCCGGTGGTGCCGGTGCTGGTCATCGACGACGTCAAGACGGCCGTGCCGCTGGCGCGCGCGCTGGTCGCGGGCGGGCTCAAGGCCATCGAGATCACGCTGCGCACGACCGCGGCGCTGGAGGCGATCCGCGCCGTTGCCAACGAGGTCGAGGGTGCCGTCGCCGGTGCCGGCACGATCCTCAACGCCGCGCAGTTCGAGGCGGCCGTGGAAGCCGGTTCGCAGTTCATCGTCAGCCCCGGCACGACGCAGGAGCTGATCGACGCCGCCGCCGGCTCCGAAATCCCGCTCCTGCCGGGCGCGGCGACGGCCAGCGAGGTCATGGGCCTTCGCGAGGAAGGCTACGAGGTGCTGAAGTTCTTCCCGGCCGAGCAGGCCGGCGGGGCCGCCTACCTCAAGTCGCTCTCCTCGCCGCTCGCCGGCACGCTGTTCTGCCCGACGGGCGGCATCTCGCTCAAGAACGCCAACGACTACCTCTCGCTGCCGAACGTCGTGTGCGTCGGCGGCTCGTGGGTCGCGCCGAAGGAGCTTGTGGTAAAGGGCGACTGGGCCGGCATCGAGAAGCTTGCCGCCGAGGCGGCCGCGCTCAAGGCCTGAGGCCGGTTCGAAGGATTTGCGGATGGGCGGCTTCCGGCCGCCCATTCGTGTTTGTAATTGCGGTCGCGCCTTCCTATCTTGCCTTGCAGTCGGCCGTTGTCGCGCCGAACGAAACGGAGGCCGCCCATGTTTGACGTCAAGACGCTGCTCGATCAGTTCCTCGGTTCGCAGGTGCCCGGCGCGGGCGGTTCGGTGCGCGAGCGCGCGGGACAGGTCACCCAGCTCGCCAAGGACAATCCGCTCGCCACCATCGCCATTGCCGGCGTGCTGCTCGGCACGGACGGCGGGCGCAAGGTCGCGGGCTCGGCGCTGAAGCTCGGCAGCCTCGCCGCCATCGCCGGCCTCGGCTACCAGGCCTACAAGAATTACCGCAACGGGCAGGACCCGGCCGAAAGCACGCAGGCCGGCACGCCGGAGCTTCTGCCGCCGCCGGTCGATTCCGGCTTCCATCCCGAAGCCGTCAGCGCGGATTTCGCCCTCATCCTCGTGCGCGCCATGATCGCCGCCTCGCGCGCCGACGGCCATATCGACGATGCCGAGCGCGCCCGCATCGTCGACAAGCTGAAGGTTTCCGGCCTCGGCGCGGATGCCGCGCAGTTCCTGGAAGACGAGCTTGCCCACCCGGTCGACCTCGACGCCATCGTCGCGGCGGCGACGACGGAAGAGCAGCGCGTCGAGCTCTACACCGCCTCGCGCCTTGCCATCGAGCCGGAGACGCGCGCCGAGCGCGGCTATCTCGACCTGCTCGCCGGCCGCCTCGGCCTTGCCGATGCGCTGGTCGACCATATCGAGGCGACGGTTTCGGCCGCCAAGGTCTGATCCACGCTTTCCGCATTGCGCCGGCCGCCCGGCTGTTCTATCCCTTCGCCGGACCGAAGGAGGATTTCCCATGCGCGATCTGAAAGACTGGAAGGGATGCCCGCCGCCGGCGCCCGTGACGCTCGAAGGGCGCACCGTGCGCCTGGAGCCCTATGATCGCGCGCGCCATCTCGAAGCCCTCTGGGAGGCTTTCGGCGGCATGGGGATCAATCCGCTGCTGCTTTATTTCACGCAGCCCGACTTTGCCGGCATCGAGGATTTCGACGCCTGGTCCGAAAAGGCGATCAAGGGCGGCTGGGTGCGCGAGGTCGTTGTCGACAAGGCGAGCGGCAAGCCGGTCGGCATGGCGCATTACATGCGGCCCGACCCGGCGAACGGCGTGGTCGAGATCGGCGGCGTCGCCCATGGCGCGGCCATGTCGCGCTCGCCGATGTCCACGGAGGCGCACTATCTCCTGGCAAAGCACGCCTTCGAGGACCTCGGCTACCGCCGCTACGAGTGGAAGTGCCACAACGACAACGAGGCCAGCAAGCGCACCGCCGCCCGGCTCGGCTTCACCTTCGAGGGCGTCTTCCGCCAGCACATGCTGTCGAAGGGCGAGAACCGCGACACGGCCTGGTTCTCCATTATCGATGGCGAATGGCCGGTGCTGGCGAAGGCCTTCGACGCCTGGCTGTCGCCGGACAATTTCGGCGCGGACGGCAGGCAGAAGCGCCGGCTGGAGGATATCCGCGCAGAACTCGTCGAGGCGGGCGCGGCATGAGCGGGATGCCGGAGCGCAGGGCCTCGGCGCTGGCCGCGCTGCTCATTCTCCTCGGCACGGGGCTCGTGTTCTATTTCCTGCCGAAGATCATGGTCGCGCTCGGCGCGTTCTCGCCATGGCTGGCGGGGGCGTTCGGCGCACTGCTCGTCGCCGGCTTCTTCTTCCTGTTCTGGCTGCGGGCGCGCTACCAGCGGCGTCGCGGAAACTAGGCCTGAAGCGACGCGCCGAGCAGAAGCAGGCCCATCACCATGACCAGAAGCGCGCCGCCGATCTCGATGGCGGCGCCGATGCGGGCGGCGGCCGAACCGTTGCCGGCAAAACGCATGGCCGCGCCCTTGGCCGTGACGGCGAGGGTGGCAAGGGTCGACACGGTGATGGCCGTGCCGATCGACATGGCAAGGACCGCGATCACCCCGCCGAGATAGAGGCCGTTGAGCAGCGCGAAGCTGAGGACGATCAGCGCGCCGGAGCAGGGCCGAAGCCCCACGGCGACGATGGCCGACCAGGCCTCGCGCAGCGCGAAGCGCTCGCCCTTCAGGAGCGAGGGGTCCGGCGCATGGGCATGGCCGCAGGTCGAGCAGACTTCTCCGGCATGGTGATGGTGCCCGTGGTTGTGCGCGCCGTGGACCTCGACCGCCTGCAGGCCGAGCGCCGGGGCGCGGCGGGCCGGGGCGAGCTTGCGCAGGAGCAGCCACGCGCCGAAGAGGGCGATGAGGGCGTAGCTGCCGGTTTCCAGCGCCCGGGTGGCGTCGGTCATCGAGACAGTCGTGCCGCGCAGGAACAGATAGGCCGCGCCGACGAGCAGGATCGCGACGACGCCCTGCAGGATGGAGGAGAGGAAGGAGAGCAGCACGCCGCGCTTCAGCTCCACCTCGTTCGCCAGCATGTAGGACGAGATGACCGCCTTGCCGTGGCCCGGGCCGGCGGCATGGAAGACGCCGTAGGCGAAGGACAGGCCAACGAGCGTCGCCGCCGCCCAGGGCGTTTCCCGCATCTCCTTCAGCGCGCCGGTCATCAGCCGGTAGAAGCCGACCTGCTGCGCGTTGATCCAGGCGAAAAGACCGCCGAAGAGGCCGGTCGTGTTGAAGCCCGGTTCGGCCGAGCCGATGCCGAGCGGGGAGGCGGCGTGGGCGAGTGGGGCGGAAAGGGTGAGGGCGAGCAAGAGGAAGAGGGTGAAGGGCATCGTCGAGTGCCGGACCGCCGCCCACGAAGACCCTCTCTGCCTGCCGGCATCTCCCCCACAAGGGGGGAGAACGCTGGGGGCTTGCTCTTCCGTCCCATTTACCCGCTGCGGGGGCTGCGGGTTAAGTCCCTCCCCCTTGTGGGGAGGGGTTGGGGAGGGGCCTTCCTCCGTGACGCTACGCCCGCCGCTCAGCATGTGACCTCCAGCCGGGTGGCGAAGAGCTTGGACATGTCGGTGCCGGTGGGGTCGTTGAAGAAGGCGTCGGTCAGGCTCGACTGGTTCTGCGAGAGCACCTCGTCGGGGTCCGGCCGCACGACGGCGCTCTTGCAGGCGGCGAACTTGTCGCCGACGGTCACGAGGTCGCCGTCCGAGGGGAAGTCCATCGAGGCATACATGGTGGGGTCGTAGACGCCGAAGGTGAGCTTGCCCTTGAGCGGCATGACCTCGTCCGGCTTGACGGCGAAGAACATCAGGAGCTGGCCGTCCTTGTAGTCGACGTTGATGACGTCGGGCTTCCTGACCTTCACCGTCCGGCCGTCCTCGGTGATGGTCGTGTAGTAGTCGAACTCCTCCAGCGAATCGAGCACCGTCTTACCGACCTCGGCAAGCTCGTCCGGGTCGAGCTCGGCATTGCTGTTCTTGTCGAAATCCATGACCACGCTGGCGGAGAACATCTCGTCGAAGCGCCAGACGTTGCGCAGCTCCGCGATCGTCCCGTCCTCGCCCGCCACCACCTCCAGCCGCGCCTCGGCGAAGATGTGCGGATGGGCGAGTGCGGCGGCGGGCACGGCAAGGGCCGCGCCGGCGATGAGAAGGGCAAGGAATCGCATCGGGTCTCGGGCCTCTCGCGCATGCTTTGCGAAATGGAGAATCGTCCGGTTGATTGAAGCGGAAATGGGTCGGAATTGGGACCTTACGATTCGACGCCCGGATTGCGGCGGAACCAGCCGTGCAGGAAATCCACGAAGGTGCGCACCTTCGCCGGCAGGTAGCGGCGGTGGGGGTAGATGGCGTAGATGCCGCGGTCGGTCGGCAGGTAATCCTCCAGGATGGAGACGATGCGGCCCGATTCGAGGCAGGACCGGGCGATGAAGGCCGGGACCTGCGCGACGCCGAGGCCGCTTGCCGCCGCGCGGACCGCCGCCGTCGGGCTGTTCACCTCGATGTTGCCGCTTACCGGAACCGAAAAGCCGGCGCCCTTCTCGTCGACGAAACGCCAGTTGCTGTGCGACTTGCCGTTCGTGTCGATGATGCAGGGCAGGCGGGCAAGGTCGCTCGGGTGGTTGATGGGGCCGACGCGTTCCAGGAATTCCCCGGCCACGCACATCTTCAGGTGGAAATCGCCGAGCTTGCGGGCGATGAGGGCCGAATCCTCCAGCCGCGTGATGCGGATGGCGACGTCGAAGCCTTCCTCGACGAGGTCGACGAAGCGGTCGTCGGAGACGATCTCCAGCGAGAGCTCGGGATGCTCGCGGCCGAAATCGATCAGCGACTGGCCGATATCGGCATCGACGAAAGTGCGGGGAGCGGAGACCTTCAGCTTGCCGCGCAGGTCCGTGTTCTTCTCGCGCACGAGATCGGCGAGGTTGTCGATTTCCTTCAGGATGTCGGAGGCGGTGCGATAATAGGTGTGGCCGGCCTCGGTCATCGAGAACTGGCGGGTGGTGCGGTTGAGCAGCAGCGTGCCGAGTTCATCCTCCAGCTCACGCACATATTTGGAAAGAAGCGCCTTGGACCGGCCGGTCTTGCGCGAGGCGGCGGAAAAGCCTTCGGCATCGACCACGTCGATGAAGGCCCGGATCCGGGTCAGTGTATCCATGTGTCCCCACTTGAATGGTGCACGGGGTGTCTTGCGTTCCGGCCTGCGTCAGGCGCGGCCCCGATGCATAAGAAATGTGTCAAAAACCAGTTTCGCGAATGTCGTGGCTCGGGGAATATTTTCAATAGGCAAGTCCAAAAAACCTCTTGATTACGACAGCGATTCTCCTTATCTCCGCGCTTGCCCAAAGTCGCACGTGCCTGTGGGTGTCCGCCGACCCTCGATTTGGTGAGGATCATCGGTAAGGTACCTGGACCTAACCGCTCCAGTCGCACTTCCGGCCAACCGGACATGCGAGGACATCTTGAAGCAACGACGGTGCGGGCCTTTCTGGTGTCTGCCGGCTTTCCATCAGCCGGGGTTACTGAAGAGGCACACCTTCATTGCCGGACGTGCGGTCGGGTTCTCCCGCCAATCCATGGCAGACAAAGCGAATTGAAGCCTAGGCGGGCTTCGGTTCACCGTTCGCGCATATGCGCATGCTTGGTTCCGGGGTCTCCACCGGCTGGTTCCAACGCGTTGCCGCATCTGCCCTTTGTCTTCCGGGTTTTCCCGGAGCAACCTGGATATGGGGAATACCGAGATGGCTTCTGCACGTATTATCGACTTCCTGAACACCCGACGTCCCGACGGTCCCTGCCTCGTGGTCGACCTCGATGTCGTGCGCGACAACTTCAAGGCCTTCCGCCACGCGCTGCCCGACAGCGCGATCTACTATGCCGTCAAGGCCAACCCGGCGCCGGAAATCCTGCGCCTGCTCGCCAGCATGGGCTCCAACTTCGATTGCGCGTCCGTCGCCGAGATCGAAATGGCGCTCGATGCCGGCGCGACCGCCTCGCGCATCTCCTTCGGCAACACGATCAAGAAGGAGCGCGACGTCGCGAAGGCCCATGCGCTCGGCGTCTCGCTCTTTGCCGTCGACAGCCACGAGGAGGTCGAGAAGATTTCCCGTGCCGCCCCCGGCGCGCGCGTCTTCTGCCGCGTGCTGACGGACGGCGAGGGCGCCGAATGGCCGCTCTCGCGCAAGTTCGGCTGCGTGCCGCAGATGGCCGTCGACGTGCTCGTCTACGCCCACCAGCTCGGCCTGACGTCCTACGGCGTCTCGTTCCATGTCGGCTCGCAGATGACGAAGCTCGACGCCTGGGATTCGGCCCTTGCCGATGCCAAGCGCGTTTTCGTGCAGCTTGCAAAGCAGGGCATCGAGCTGAAGATGGTCAACATGGGCGGCGGCTTCCCGACGAAGTACCTGCGCGACGTGCCGTCGGCCGAAGCCTATGGCCAGGCGATCTTCGGCGCGCTGAAGAAGCACTTCGGCAACCAGATCCCGGAAACCATCATCGAGCCGGGCCGCGGCATGGTCGGCAATGCGGGCGTGATCAAGGCGGAAGTCGTCCTCGTCTCGAAGAAGTCGGACAACGACAACCACCGCTGGGTCTTCCTCGACATCGGCAAGTTCGGCGGCCTCGCCGAGACGATGGACGAGGCGATCCGCTACCCGATCCGCACCACGCGCGACCAGGACGCGATGGAGCCCTGCGTGCTCGCCGGCCCGACCTGCGATTCGGCCGACGTGATGTACGAGAAGAACATGTACCCGCTGCCGGTCTCCCTGACGATCGGCGACGAGGTGCTGATCGAGGGCACCGGCGCCTATACGACGACCTATTCGGCCGTCGCCTTCAACGGCTTCGAGCCGCTGAAGGCCTACGTTATCTGACCACCCGGCGCTCCCGTCCCTGCGGGAGCGCCGGTCCTTCACAATCAGTTTCAGATACCGTTTGAATCGGTTTTGAGTTCGGGAGGCCCGGAGATGGCCACTGTTCTTGATTCTGTCCATGCGCTCTTCGCGCATGCCGCCTTCACCATCGACCGGGAAAATGCCGGCGACGTCGTCGCGCGCGAGCGGCTGCTCGACCGCGTGATGGGCGAGGCGCGTTTCACAAAATCCTCCGAGAAGCTGCGCCGCGGCCGCCTGCCGGCGGACGGGCTTGCGCTCGTCGCGCGCGATCCGGAGGGCCACGTCATCGGCACGGTGCGCCTGTGGCATGTCGAGGCGGGCGTCGATGGGAACGGCAATCCCGTTCCCGCGCTGCTGCTCGGCCCGCTCGCCGTCGATTGCCGGCACGAGGGCAAGGGTATCGGCGGGGCGCTGATGCGCGCGGCGATCACCGAGGCGCGGGATCGCGGCCACGGTGCAGTGCTGCTCGTCGGCGACCCGGAATATTACGAGCGCTTCGGCTTCTTCGCCGGCAAGGCGCGGCATCTCCTCATGCCCGGCGCCTTCGAGCGCCGCCGTTTCCTGGCGCTGGAGCTGACGGACGGCTGGCTCGACGGTGTGGCCGGTGTGCTGGTCGCCAGCGGCGTGCGGCTTTCGGATGAGCGGCGCACGGCGGCGTGACGGTTTGACTTGCCGGCGCGCTTGCGCTATCAGGCCGGCAGGGTGAGAGCCCCTGCCGTCCGCAAGCCCTTGGCTTTGGTGAAGTCTCTCGTCGATACGATCGGTCTTCCAGCATCCAGCATGCGAACCGGCGGCAATGCGGGCCCCCTCCGAAACGACGCATGCGATGACTGGAGATTCGATATGCGTCCATCCTCGACGCCACTTCCATCCCTCGATGCCCTGAAGGACCAGGCAAAGCGGCTGCGCGCGCGCTTTTCCGGCGAAGGGCAGGGCATTTCCCATTCCCGTGCGCTGGAGCTCGTGGCCGCGCAATACGGCTTCCGCGACTGGAACACGCTGCATGCGGCGGTCGACAATCGCCCGGCCTTCGATCCGTGGGCTCTCGGCGCGCGCGTGCGCGGCCATTATCTTGGCCAGCCCTTCGATGCCGAGGTGCTGGGCGTGCAGGTGCTGGCCGGTGCGCCGCGGCGCTACCGCATGACCCTGTATTTCGACAGGCCGGTCGACGTGGTGACCTTCGAGAGCTTTTCCGCCTTCCGCCAGCGCGTCATCGGCACCGTGGACGAGACGGGGCGGTCGGCCGCGAAAACCTCGAACGGCCGGCCGCATCTCGAGCTGGAGTGGTGATCCAGAGCATTGCCCGACGCCGAAGCGGTTTCGCTTCGGCTGGAATGCTCTAGCCCGAGATGTCGACGACGCCGCAATCGCCCGCTTCGCTGGCGAAGGCGAGGAGCTTGCCGTTGCGGCTCCAGGCCATGGAGGTGACGGCGCCCTTGCCGGGGCGGCGCAGCAGCACCTCGCGGCTGTCGGAGAACCGCGCGGCGAGCACCATGCCGTCCGAATAGCCGATGGCGACGACGTCCTCGGCCGGATGGCAGGCAACGGCCGTCACCATGACGTCGGCGCGGGTGCCGAGCTCGAGCGGCGGCTTGCCCATCGGCCCGTCTTTCGCCGAAAACGGCCAGACGATGGCGGCCGGCGCGCCGGAGGAGGCGAGCCACTTGCCCTTGGCCGACCAGGAGAGCGACTTCACCTTGGCCGGATAGCCGGTCATGCGCATGTGGCGCGTGTCGGCGCCGGGCTTGCTGTCGAGCTTCCAGCCGTGCAGGGCGTTTTCCTGCATGCTGGTGACGACGAAGCGGCCGTCCGGCGAGAAGGTGACGCCGGTATGGGCGCCCTTCCATTCGAGGTCGACCGGCTGGCCGGCCATCGCCACCCAGTGCAGCGAGACGCCGTTGTAGCGGGCGATGGCGATGCGCAGGCCCTTCGGCGCGAAGGCGATGCCCTCCACCGAGCGGCTTTCCGCGAACTCCCTGATCGTGCCGTCGGCAAGGCGCACGCGCGCCGTGCGGCCTTCGGCAAAGCCGACCGCGCCCTGCGGGCCGGCGGCGACGACGGAAATCCACTTGCGCGGCACTTCGGCGAGCAGCGTCGCGCTGCCATCGGCGGCAATGCGCATCACCTTGCCGTCCTCGCCGCCGGTGACCAGCGTGTCGTTCGCCTCGTCGCGCACGCAGGCGAGCAGCCCGTCATGCGCCTCGGTGACCTTCTGGCTGTGATCGAGGCGGTGGACGGCGCCGGAGGCGGCGGCGAAGAAGGGCACGTCGCCGAGGAAGGCGGCCGCGATGACGTGGCCGTCGAGATCGAGAGGGGCGACTGTCGGCATCAGTTTTCGTCTTTCATGCGCAGAGTGTCGTCCGGCCTCATGCCTTCTGTGCCTCGCAGGCCTTGAAGGTGCGCTCGATCTTCTCGCGGTCGAGGTCGCGACCGATGAAGACGAGGCGGCTTTCGCGCTTCTCGCCATCCTTCCAGGCGCGCTGGTGGTCGCCCTCGACGATCATGTGCACGCCCTGCACGACATAGCGCTCGTCGTCGCCGGCAAAGGCGATGATGCCCTTGAGGCGCAGGATGTTCGGCCCGTCCGTCTGGGTGATCTTCTGGATCCAGGGGAAGAAGCGGTCGGGGTTCATCTCGCCGCCGCGCAGCGAGATCGACTGCACCGTCACGTCATGGATCGGCGAGGCGTCGTGGTGGTGATGATCGTGGTCGTGGTGATGGTCGTGATCATGATCGTGGTGGTGATGGTGGTCATGGTCGTGATGATGGTGGTCGTGGTCGCAATCCGGGCCGCAGACATGGTCCTCGTGATCGTGGTCGAGGAAATGCGGATCGTTTTCCAGCGCCCGTTCCAGGTTGAAGGCGCCCTGGTCGAGGACCTTGGTGAGGTCGATGTCCGAGCGGGTCGTGCGGTGGATGCGGGCGGAGGGGTTGATCGCGCGAACCGTCGCCTCGACCTTGGCCAGTTCCTCGGGGGTGACGAGGTCGGTCTTGTTGACGAGCACGACGTCGGCGAAGGCGATCTGGTCCTCGGCCTCGCGGCTGTCCTTCAGGCGCAGCGGCAGGTGCTTGGCGTCGACGAGGGCGACGACGGCGTCGAGCTCGGTCTTCTGGCGCACGTCGTCGTCCATGAAGAAGGTCTGGGCGACCGGCACCGGATCGGCAAGGCCGGTGGTCTCGACGACGATGGCGTCGAAGCGGCCGGGGCGGCGCATCAGGCCCTCCACCACGCGGATGAGGTCGCCGCGCACGGTGCAGCAGATGCAGCCGTTGTTCATCTCGTAGATTTCCTCGTCCGACTCGACGATCAGGTCGTTGTCGATGCCGATCTCGCCGAACTCGTTGACGATGACGGCGTATTTCTTGCCGTGGTTGCCGGTGAGGATGCGGTTGAGCAGCGTGGTCTTGCCGGCGCCGAGATAGCCGGTGAGCACGGTGACGGGGATGGGCTTGGGAAGGGCTGTTTCGGTCATGGGAACCTCGAGCGGAGAACAGGGACGGTAAAGGCGTCCGGTTGGCGACTGATATAGGAGATCGGACGGGCCAGCGCAAATGCCCTCAGCAAAGCGTTTCCACGTCGAAGGCCGCGACATCCTCCAGGAGGGCGACGAGGCCGCGCAGCGCATGGGCGATCAGTCGCTCGCCCTTTTCCGCCGTCGCCGCGCTTGCATCGCCCGCAACCCCCTTCGGGTTGAGGTCCGCCATCTTCCAGCCGAAGGCGTGCGGGCCGTAGGCGCGCAGATGCGCGAAGCGGGCGGAAAATTCCGCCTGCCGCGAGCCGAAGCGCTCGGCCTTGTCCATCCGCACGCGTTCGGGGTGGAGGGCGAGCATCACCGAGGTCTCGATATCGCCGCCGTGGATGTCGATGGCCTTGTCGTCCGGTGCGATCCAGCCTTCGGGCTGGCCGAAGCGGGTCCAGGCGGTGGCGACGACGAGCATGTCCAGCCGCACCCGCGCCTCGGTGGCGAGGATGGTCATCAGCGGCGAATTGCCGCCATGGGCGTTGAGCAGCACGAGCTTGCGGATGCCGAAGCGGTTTAGGTCCTCGGCAATGGCCAGCCAGCGCTCGATCGCCTCCGCATAGCCGAGCGAGCGGGTGCCGGCTACGTCGAGATGTTCGGGCGAATAGCCGACCGGCTCGGCCGGCAGGAAGGTGACGGGAAGGTGCGGCGGCAGCACGGCCATCAGCCGGGCGGCGATGCCGTCCGCGATCAGCGTGTCCGTTTCCAGCGGCAGGTGGGGCCCGTGGCCCTCGTGCGCGCCGAGCGGCAAAACGGCGATCCAGCCGGCGCGCTCCTGCGGGGGGAGCGTGAGGTCGTTTTCGGTCCATCGCAGCCTGGGATGCGCCATGTCTCTCTCCGATCCCGACTTGCCGCCCGCCTCGGTCCTCTGTCATACAGGGCCGGGCCCGTGATGCAAGGGCGGCGCGTTCCAAGAGGCGATCGATGGGCAAGAAGCACAAGGACGGCAAGGACGGGAAGAAGGCCAAGAAGAAAAAGGCGCACGAGGCCGTCTCGGGCGCGGGCCTTGCCGCCGCCGTCGTCAATGCGGCGCGTTCCATGCGCACGGTGCTCTCGCGCAACCTTCTCGCCACCGGCCTCTATGCCGGCCAGGACGGCGTCATCCTCACGCTCGCCGAAGAGGGCGGCCTGACCGCGGGCGCGCTCGCCGCCCGCCTCGGCGTCAAGGCGCCGACGATGACGCGCACCATCGGCCGGCTGGAGGCGCAGGGCTTCGTCGAGCGCCGGCCGGACGAGGCCGACGGGCGCCTGACGGTCGTGCATCTCACCGAGGCCGGGCGCGCCTCCGTCGACCGCATCGCCGAAGCCGGACGCCTCAGCGAGCGGCAGGCCGCCGAGGGCCTCAGCGAGAAGGAGGTGCGCCACCTCCTCAAGCTGCTGCGCGCCATGGACGAGAACCTGCACGGCGCCACGCCCGAAACCGGCGAAAAGGCGGTTGCCGACACAATTTAAACTGTTTAAATAAACGGTTTTAAAGGCTGCGCGTTCACCGGGAGGAATCGTGGCACAGAAGGTAAAGTTATCCACCATCGCGGAAACGCTCGGCGTTTCCACGGCGACGGTGTCGCTCGCGCTCAGGGACAGCCCGCTGGTGGCCGCCTTCACGCGGGAGCGGATCAAGGAACAGGCGCGCGCGCTCGGCTACATCTACAATCGCCGTGCCGCCAGCCTTCGCACCTCGCGCTCGGGCATCATCGGCGTCGTCGTGCACGACATCATGAACCCGTTCTACGCGGAAATCCTGAAGGCCATCGAGAGCGAGCTCGACCGCGACCGGCAGACCTTCATCCTGTCCAACCACTACGATTCGGTGGAGAAACAGCGCAATTTCGTCGAGACGCTGCTGCAGCTCGGCGGCGACGGGGTCATCATGTCGCCGGCCATCGGCACGCCGCCGGAGGATATCCGCCTTGCCGAGGACAACGGCATGCCGGCGATCCTGATCGCCCGCTCCATCGAGGGGCTGGACGTGCCGATCTTCCGCGGCGACGACAGCTACGGTATCTCGCTCGCCACCAATCACCTAATCGGCCTCGGCCACCGGACGATCGCCATGGTGGGCGGCACGGACCAGACCTCCACCGGCCGCGACCGTTACCAGGGCTATGTCAACGCGCTGCGCAAGGCCAATATCGAGGTCGATCCGGGCCTTCGCATCCCCGGCCCCCGCACCAAGCAGGGCGGCTTCGAGGCGGCCGTGCACTTCCTCTCCCTGCCGCAGAAGCCGACGGCGGCCGTCTGTTGGAACGACCTCGTCGCGATCGGCCTGATGAACGGCATCGCGCGCGCCGGGCTCGTGCCGGGCCGCGACGTTTCCGTCACCGGCTACGACGACCTGGAGGAGGCGGCGATCGCCACGCCCGCCCTCACCACCGTCTGGAACGGCCAGTCCGAGGTCGGCCGCAGCGCCGCGCGGGCGCTTCTCGACAAGCTGTCGGGCAGCCACGAGCCGGACGGCATCCACCTCATCAAGCCGGAAATGCGCATTCGCCAGTCCACCGGGCCGCTGAAGCCGCATCCGGAAGGGTGAGGCGAGGGCGGCTGGAAAGCCTTCATTAACCTTCCGGCAAGTTTGGGCGCGCATGCTTTCCGCATCGAATCGCCGACGAAGGAGCGCGCCCCATGAAGACCTTGACGATCCTTGTCCTGGCGGGTGCGGCGGCGCTGGGCGGCCTCACCCTGGCGAGCCTTCGCGGCGAGGGCGTCGATCCCGTGGTCTCCGGCTCTATTCCGGCGGCGGAATCGCGCCACAGCTATACGATTTCCAACATCGTGGCCAAGACGGCCTGCCTTGCCGAGCGGGGCAACGCCATTTCCAGCCGCAGCGCGCGCTTTGTCGCGGACAAGGATTGCGACAGCGTCTGGCCCGGCCTTGCCTCCGCGCGCACCTGGACGAACAACGGCGACGGCACCATCGTCGTGACCGATGCGCAGGGCGAGGCGATCCTCACCGTCGTCGACGGCGACGGGCTGGCCTATGAGGCGGTGGAGCCTGCCGATGCCATGGTGACGATGGTGTCCGCCGACTAGACCGGTCGCCATTCAGCCAAGGCCAGTCTGAACTGAATGTCGATCGGTCCTTGTGCCTATTCGGCCGCCGTCCGGCGCGCGATGCCGGCCTTGGCGGCGGCATAGTCGCGTACGGCCTCGCCGAAGGCGGCGAAGAGCTTGTCGGACGGCTGGTCGGAACCGACCCAATATTCGGGATGCCACTGGACGCCGACGGCGAAGGCCTTGGCGCCGATGACCGAGACGGCCTCGATCGTGCCGTCGTCGGCGACGGCTTCCACGGCAAGGCGCGGGGCCATCTGGGAGATTGCCTGCCGGTGCAGCGAGTTCACCTGCACCTCGCCCGCACCGATCACCGCGGCAAGACAGCTTCCCTCCCTGACCGTGATCTTCTGGCGGATGCCGTAGGCGACGTCGAGCATGGGCGTGTCGGGCTTGCGGTGGTCCCAGATGCCGGGCTGTTCCTGGATCTCGTTGGCGAGCGTGCCGCCGAGCGCGACGTTCAGCTCCTGGATGCCGCGGCAGATGGCCAGCAGCGGGATGCCGCGCTCCAGCGCGCGGCGGATGAGCGGCAGGCTGGTCGCATCGCGCGCCATGTCATAGGGGCCTTCCGCCTCCGTCGCCTCCTTGCCGTAGAGCGAAGGATGGACATTGGTGCGCGAGCCGCTGACGAGAAGCCCGTCCACCCGGTCGAGGATGCCGTCGAAATCGGTGTCGCTTTCCAGCGCCGGCACGAGGAAGACGGTGACGTCCGCGCCCTTGACGGCAGCACGCACATACTGGTTGGGCGTCGCCTGCCAGACGTTGCCTTCGATCTCCCGGATATCGGCGGGAATGGCGACGACAGGCTTGGACATGGCGGGCTCCGGAAAAGAAATACCAAACGGGGATTTGATATCAAATCCGGCGGCAGTCAATTCCCTCTTTCCGGCGAAATGACGACGGGGCGCGGGATACGGCCAGATATTGGGATGGGAACGCATCGGAAGCATTAACCACGCAATTGCAAACACCGATTGCAACGAAGCGGCCATGTGCTTGACGGAAAGCAAGACTATGACGCCGCAGAGTCATAAAATTACGTCCTGCCTCTATGGCAGGTTGAGTGCGGCGCGGCGACCGGTTCTTCCTGCAATATTTGGTTGAATATGTCCTCTTTTAGTTGAACGCGCGTGCAATAGTCTTCCCAAATACCCCTTCTTATTGGGTAATTTCCCGAAATCATTCATTAAATTTTGGCCGCTAACCCTCACTCGCCATAGGAGTGCCGAGTCCATGAGGGATAAGGGTCAGAACACGCTGCCGGCGGATGTCTATCTGTCGTTCGTCAGCTCGTTGTACGGAAATCGCCAGACCCTGTTCGTCGGCATGATTTCTCATGTCGTGACGTTGTCGTTCGTCTTCGCCAAGACGGCCGACCCCTTTTTCCTCGTCTGGAGCGGGCTCATCGTCCTCATCTGGGCATTGCGTGCGCAGGCCATGCGCCGCTTCGACCGCGCCGACAAGGCCGCGCTCGACACGGCCGGCATCCGCTACTGGGAGAACTGGTACAATCTCGGCGCGGTCAGCACGACGCTGACGCTCGGCACGGCCTGCTGCTACAGCCTGATCGTCAGCCGCGACAGCTTTGCCGAGATCGCCTGCATCTCGGTGACGCTCGCCACCATGGTCTCGGTCGTCGGCCGCAACTACGGCTCGCCGCGCGCCGTCAACTACATGGTCTTCGCCGCCTGCTTTCCCATCGTGATCGGCTTCCTGGGCCTGCAGGACTTCTACCATGCCGTGCTGGCCTCGCTCGTCCTGCCGTTCGCGATGACGACGCGCACGATGGCGAACGGCGTGCGGACCTTCCTCTACGAGAACGTGCTGGCCGCCCGCGAGCTCGCGACCATCGCCGACCGCTTCGACACCGCGCTCAACAACATGCCGCACGGCCTTTTCATGCTGGATGCGGACCAGCGCATCCTCGTCGCCAACCGGCGGGCCTGCGAGCTGCTGCATCTCGGCAGCCAGGAGCGCCTGAAGGACTGCCATCTCGACGTCGTGCTGCGCTACGGCGTGCGCAACACCTTCTTCGACGCCGAGCAGAGCAGGACGATCCTGCGCCGGCTCGACGAGCTGCTCAAGGGCGAGCGCTCGCGCGCGCTCCTGAAGGTGACGGACGACCTCTACCTGGAATTCACCGCCGCGCCGCGGGAAAACGGCGGCGCCGTCCTCATTTTCGAGGATGTGACGGCGCGCGTCAGGGCGGAGAAGAAAATCCTGCACATGGTGCGCTACGACAGCCTCACGGGCCTGCCGAACCGTACCTATTTCGCCGAACTCCTCCAGGAGGCGCTGGCCGAGCGCAAGAAGCCGGGCCTTGTCGGCTTCATGGTGGTCGACGTCGACGACTTCAAGCATGTCAACGACATGAAGGGGCATGTGACGGGCGACCGGCTGCTGTGCGCCATCGCCGAGCGCCTGCGCCGGCTTGCCGGCGACGGCGTCCTCGCCGGGCGCCTGATGGGCGACGAGTTCATCCTGTTCTTCCCGAACGCATCGAACCGGCGCGATCTCGAAACGCGCATGCGCCGCTTCCACGAGCAGTTGCGCGGCAGCTACGATTTCGACGGCGTGACGGTCCATGTCTCCTTCAGCGCGGGCTGCGTGACCGTGGAGAGCGACGCGTTCCGGCTGGAGGAGATGCAGATCCGCGCGGACCTTGCGCTGTTCGAGACGAAGTCGCGCGCCAAGGGCAGCGTCACCGTTTTCGAGCAGGAGATGGACGCGCGCTACATGGACCGCCAGAAGCTGAAGGACGACCTGCGGCACGCCATCCAGAACAATGCGCTTTCGGTGGCCTACCAGCCGATGTTCGTGCCGGACGGCTCGCGCATCGAATGCTGCGAGGCCCTTTCGCGCTGGACGCATCCCGAGCGCGGCCCGGTCGCGCCTAACGTCTTCATCCAGATCGCCGAGGAGATGGGCATCGTCTCCGAGATCACCCGCTTCATGATCCTGCGGGCCTGCGCGGACTGCGCGACCTGGCCGGCCCATATGAGCGTTTCCGTCAACCTCTCGGTGCAGGACCTGCGCGGCACCGGCATCGTCGCGCTTGTCGGCGAGGCGCTGGAGGCCACGCGGCTGGCGCCGCACCGGCTGCATCTAGAGGTCACCGAAAGCTGCTTCATGGAGGAGCCGGTGAAGGTGCAGGCGGTTCTCCAGGAACTGCGCACGCGCGGCATCACCATCGCCATCGACGACTTCGGCACGGGCTATTCCAGCCTCAGCTACCTCGACCAGCTGCCGCTCGACGTCATCAAGATCGACCAGTCCTTCGTGCGCAACATCGGCGAGGATGCGCGCCGCTTCAAACTCCTGCGCGGCACGGCCAACCTGTCGCGGGAACTGGGGCTGCGCATCGTCATCGAGGGCGTCGAGACGCAGGAGCAGCTCGCGCTGATCAACAAGTACCAGTGTGCCGACCTGGTGCAGGGCTACGTCTTCGCCGCGCCCATGTCGCCCGATGCGCTGCGCGACCGCTACGAGGGCCTCGCCCGCAAAGCCGGCGAAATCCGCCGCCGCGGCAGCCGCGTGGCCTGATCCCAGTTCGACGGCCGTATAACTCCATCCCGTTTATCAGTTTCTTCAAAATTAGCGTTAACCATATATTAAGGTTAACAAATAGTATTTTACACAAATTGCCCTATATCGACGATTATGCGCCCGGCGGCAGGATGCGGCCGGCTTTCAATCGGGGATGCGGGGCAATGGACAACGGGGAATCGGCGATCAATCGCTTTTCCGAGAAACTTCTCGGCCTGCTCGACAAGGTGGAATATCGCCGGGTCGAGACCAGTGAGGACATGGAGGACGTCGCGCGCGTGCGCTACAAGGCCTACAAGGCCGGCAGCGTCATGCATCTTGCGGAGGATTCGCCCCTTCTCATCGACGAGGCGGACTTCGACAGCCACGCCTATGTCTTCGGCGTCTATCACGAGGAGCGGCTGATCTCGACCGTGCGCCTGCACCATGTGACGCCGGACCACCGCGTCACCTCCTCGGGCAAGATCTTCCCGGACGAGATCAAGGCGTTCCTCGATGCGGGCATGTCGCTGATCGACCCGGTGCGCCTTGCCGCGGACCCGGAAATCTGGAGCGAGATGCCGGCGATCCCCTACCTGACGCTGCGCCTTGCGACGATGGCGGCGGACTATTTCGATGCCGACCGCGTCCTGCAGATGGTCAAGCCGGCGCATGCGGCCTTCTACCGGCGCGTCTTCGACGGCGACTTCGTCGCCTCGCCGAAGAGCCGGCAGGGCAAGTTCATCATCGACCTGATGCTGATGGCGACGCGCTGCAAGGACGTGCGCTCCTCGCTTTATGCGCGCTTCCCCTTCTTCATGTCGGAGCCGTACGAGCGGCGCATGCTGTTCGCCCGCGGCGAGGAGATGCCGTTCAGCCCGCTCACCGTGCGCCCGAGCGCGCGGCGCGCCCATTCGGGCACCGGCCGGATCGACATTTCCGGCGGCGCCTACGCCGGATAGGCCTTGCGCCCCGATGTCGCACGGCGGGCCGGTTTCGCGCGAAACCGGCCCGTTCCGTTTCGGAAACGTTACAGGGCCCGAACCTCTGCCCGTCCTGCCGTTGCGCTTTGCCTGTCCATTGTGTATGGCCTGAAAGACGCGCGCTTTCGCGCTTGAGGGAATCGCCGGGCCGTTCCGGTTCCGGCCTTTATCATGCGCTCATCGGGTGGAGTTTTCCGGCTGGCGGGTGCGGCTGCTTAGGAGAAGGTGACTATGGCTGAACATCACAACGGACCCGTCGAGCTGGGCGCGGCGATGGACTATCCCGAGCACGAGAAGACCTACGGCTTCTTCGTCAACGCCGCCAAGTTCGGTTCGCTGTTCTGCGTGTCGCTGCTGATCGCCATGGCCGCCGGCTTCTTCACCAGCGCCGGTTTCTTCAGCGCTCTCGTGCTGCTCATCGTTCTCAACGTCGCCGGCTACTTCGCCCTGCGTTGATTTGAAAAGCCGCATCCACGATGTGCCGCGGCGCCATCCGGCGCCGTGATTCAACACGGCCAGTCTCGGGGGGAGGACCACGGTTTGAGTCAGTGTGTTTTTGTCGCGCGGGAAAGCGATCCGGCTGAAGGCCGCGTCGCCGGTTCCGTCGAAACAGTCAAGAAAATGAAGGCTTTGGGCCTCGATGTGCTGGTCGAGGCCGGCGCGGGTCTTGCCTCGCGCATCCTTAATGCCGACTACGAGGCGGTCGGTGCACGCATCGTCGGGGCGCAGGAGGCGAAGGCCGCCGACGTCGTCCTGAAGGTCCGCCGCCCGACCACGGCGGAGATTGCGACCTACAAGCCGGGCGCCATCGTCATCGCCGCCATGGACCCCTACGGCAACGAGGCCGCCATTGCCGAGATGGCGAAGGCCGGGCTCACCGCCTTCGCCATGGAGCTGATGCCGCGCATCACGCGGGCCCAGTCGATGGACATCCTGTCCTCGCAGGCCAACCTTGCCGGCTACCAGGCCGTCATCGACGCGGCGCACGAGTTCGACCGCGCCATGCCGATGATGATGACCGCCGCCGGCACCGTGCCGGCCGCCAAGGTCTTCGTCATGGGCGCGGGCGTCGCGGGCCTGCAGGCCATCGCCACCGCGCGGCGCCTCGGCGCCGCCGTCTCGGCGACGGACGTTCGCCCCGCCGCCAAGGAGCAGGTCGCCTCGCTCGGCGCCAAGTTCATCGCCGTCGAGGACGACGAGTTCAAGGCGGCCGAGACCGCCGGCGGCTATGCCAAGGAGATGTCGAAGGAATACCAGGCGAAACAGGCGGCGCTCGTCGCCGACCACATCGCCAAGCAGGACATCGTCATCACCACCGCGCTCATCCCCGGCCGCCCGGCTCCGCGCCTTGTGACGCGGCAGATGCTGTCCGCCATGAAGACCGGCTCCGTCGCCGTGGACCTTGCGGTCGAGCGCGGCGGCAATATCGAGGGGTCGCAGGCCGGCGAGGTCGTCGAGGTCGAGGGCGTCAGGGTCATCGGCTACCTCAACGTGCCGGGCCGTATTCCGGCCTCCGCCTCGGCGCTCTACGCCAAGAACCTCCTCACCTTCCTCGAGACCATGATCGACAAGGAGACGAAGTCGGTCTCGGTCAATGCCGAGGACGAGCTGGTCAAGGCGACGATGCTGACCCATGGCGGGTCGGTCGTCCATCCGAACTTCGGCGGCGCCGCGGTTCATGAAGGGGAGGGCAAGTGATGGCGAACGAACTTCTGGACAAGGCGCTCACCGATCTCGACCGCGCCGTGGAGGCCGTCCGCACGGCGTCCGAATACGTGCCGGACGCGGCCGGCGCGGTGGCGCACGGCGTTTCGGGCGGGGCGATCGACCCCTTCGTCTTCCGCCTTGCGATCTTCGTGCTGTCGATCTTCGTCGGCTACTATGTCGTCTGGTCGGTGACGCCGGCGCTGCACACGCCGCTGATGGCCGTCACCAACGCCATCTCGTCGGTCATCGTCGTCGGCGCGCTGCTCGCCGTCGGCATCTCGCTTTCGGGCGTTGCGACCGGCTTCGGCTTCGTCGCGCTGATCCTCGCCTCCGTCAACATCTTCGGCGGCTTCCTCGTCACCCAGCGCATGCTGGCGATGTACAAGAAAAAAGACAAGTGAGGCCGGCCCGATGAACGCAAACTTCGCAGCCTTCCTCTACCTCGTCTCCGGCGTCCTCTTCATCATGGCGCTGCGGGGCCTTTCGCATCCGACGACCAGCCGGCGCGGCAACACGCTCGGCATGGTCGGCATGGGCATCGCCATCGGCACGACGCTGCTTCTGGCGACGCCGTCGTTCAGCGGCCTCGTGCTCATCGTGCTCGGCCTTGCCATCGGCGGGGGCGTCGGCGCCTATATCGCCCGCTCCATCCCGATGACCTCGATGCCGCAGCTCGTCGCCGGCTTCCACTCGCTCGTCGGCCTTGCCGCCGTGCTGGTCGCCGCCGCCGCGCTCTATTCGCCGGTTTCCTTCGGCATCGGCGAGATCGGCGAGATCCACGGCCAGGCGCTGGTCGAGATGGCGCTCGGCGTCGCCATCGGCGCGATCACCTTTACCGGCTCGATCATCGCCTTCCTCAAGCTCGACGGGCGCATGTCCGGCAAGCCGATCCTCTTGCCGATGCGCCATGCCATCAACGCCGCGCTGCTTGCCGCCGTCGTCGTCCTCATCGTCGCGCTGGCGGCGACCGAGAGCCACACGGCCTTCTGGCTGATCGTCGTCCTGGCGCTCGCGCTCGGCGTCCTGATCATCGTGCCGATCGGCGGGGCGGACATGCCCGTCGTCGTCTCCATGCTCAACTCCTATTCGGGCTGGGCTGCGGCCGGCATCGGCTTCACGCTCGGCAACCTCGCGCTCATCATCACCGGCGCGCTGGTCGGCTCCTCGGGCGCGATCCTCTCCTACATCATGTGCAAGGGCATGAACCGCTCGTTCGTCTCCGTCATCCTCGGCGGCTTCGGCGGCGAGACGGCGGCGGCTGCCGACGACGGCATCCAGCGCACGGTCAAGCAGGGCTCGGCGGACGATGCGGCCTTCCTCATGGCCAACGCCTCCAAGGTCATCATCGTGCCGGGCTACGGCATGGCGGTGGCGCAGGCCCAGCACGCGCTGCGCGAGCTTGCCGACAAGCTCAAGGAGCAGGGCGTCGAGGTGAAGTATGCGATCCACCCGGTCGCCGGCCGCATGCCCGGCCACATGAACGTGCTGCTCGCCGAAGCCAACGTGCCCTATGACGAGGTCTTCGAGCTGGAGGACATCAACTCGGAATTCGCACAGGCGGACGTCGCCTATGTCATCGGCGCCAACGACGTGACGAACCCGGCCGCGCGCGACGACAAGTCCTCGCCGATCTACGGCATGCCGATCCTCGACGTCGACAAGGCCAAGACCTGCCTCTTCGTCAAGCGCTCGCTGGGCTCCGGCTATGCCGGCATCGACAACACGCTGTTCTACAAGGACGGCACGATGATGCTGCTCGGCGACGCGAAGAAGATGACGGAAGACATCGTCAAGGCGATGAACCACTGAGGGGAAGGCCCCTCCCCAACCCCTCCCCACAAGGGGGAGGGACTTAACGCGCGGCACTCTCTGCGTAAAAATCTCTCGGGAAAAGCAAGCTGCCAGCCTTTCTCCCCCCTTGTGGGGGAGATGCCGGCAGGCAGAGAGGGTCTTCATCTCACCGGCAGGCCTTCACCCCTCCGCCCGCCGCAGGGCGCGGGTCATCGTCCAGGGGGCGACGCCGAAGGCGCGGGCGAGGGCGGCGATGGTTTCGCCGTGGCGCAGGCGTTCGCGCACGAGGGAAAGCTGCCGGTCGTCGAGCTTGGGCGGGCGGCCGAGGCGGGAGCCGCGCTTGCGGGCGGCCAGAAGCCCCTCGCGGGTGCGCTGCGAGAGCGTCAGCCGCTCGAATTCCGCAAGTCCCCCCATCACCGTATAGAGGAAGCGGCCGGTCGGCGTCGTGGTGTCGATGCTGAGCTTGGCGATGTGGAAGTGGATGCCGCGCTGCTGGAGGGCATCGAGCTCGGCGAGCGCATCCTTTGCCGAACGGTAGGCGCGGTCGAGGTCCCAGATGACGAAGATGTCGCCCGCTGAAAGGGCGGCCGTGACGGCCTCGTAGACAGGTCGGCGGCGGCTCACCGCCGAAAGCGTCTCGATGTGAAGCTCATCGCAAAGGTCCTTCAATCCGTCGACCTGACGGTCCGGATTCTGGTCGACCGTGCTGACCCTCAGATATCCGATCTTCCTCGCCATGCGCGCCTCGCTCGTCGTTGCTTTTTTCAACATAAACGAACGTTTTCGAGCGGGGATATTCGAGGGCGTTTTATTTTAAAGATTCTGAGGAAACGAGAGGAATGCAAGTAGAATTCAAGTGTGGGGCAACGCTCTGGAACAATCAACAAAAACGTTCCTTATCGTTGCTGGCAGATGAAGATCCCGCACCTGAAAACCGAACTTTTCTTTGTCGTCGTCGGGGTGCTGTCCGTTCTGTCGCCGGTGCTGCATTTCATGAAGGATCATGCGGCGCAGGCGCCGCGCATTGCCGGGAGCACGGTCGTGCAACAGGTCTATGTCGACACGCTGGTGGAGAACGACGGCGGGGAGGGGCTGGTGTCCGTCTGGATCGAGCAGGACGGCGTGAAGCGGTGCGAGACGATGACCTTCCTGACGCGGGGCGAAACGCGCAAGGTCACGGTCGTCTGCCCCGGCCTTGCGCCAAAACCCTTCCGGGTCCTGGCGGCGGCGCGATAGGGCGGTTGCGGCAGGCCCCGCCCGTCAGGCGGGCTTTGCGGTGTCGGCGATGCCCTTGGTGCGGGCGAGGCCGTCCTTGGCGGGCTTGTAGTTCGGATCGAGGCGGAGCGCCTGCGAATAGGAGCGGGCGGCCTTGGCCATCTCGCCGCGGCGCTCGTAGATCAGCGCCTGGTTCGCCCACGATTCGGCGAGCTTGCCGTCAAGGTTGATAGCCGTGTTGAAATCCGAAAACGCATTGTCGTCGTCGCCGAGCGCCGCATAGGAGATGCCGCGGCCGTTATAGGGCTCGGCCGAGTTCGGCGAGAGCGAGATGGCCTTCGAGAAGTCCTCGATCGCCTTGTCGTGCTGGCGGCGCGCCTGGTAGATCAGGCCGCGGTTGTGGTAGGCGCGCGGATCGGTCGTATCGAGCTGGATGGCGCGGTTGAAGTCGCGGAAAGCCTCATCGAGGCGGCCGGCCTGGCGATAGAGGTTGCCGCGGCCGATATAGGCGACGTCGTAGTTCGCGTTGAGCTGGAGCGCCGTGTTGTAGTCGGCGGCGGCCTGCGCCTGGTCGCCCATGCTGCGCTCGACGAGCGCGCGGTTGGCATAGGCCTGGTAGTAGCGCGGGTTCAATTCGACGGCGCGGTTGAAGTCGTCGAGGGCGCGGCGATATTCGCCGGCGCGGCCATAGGCCGAGCCGCGCACGTTATAGCCTTCCGGGTCCTGCGGATTGGCGGCGATGACCGCCGAGAGCGAGGCGATGTTCTCCTGCGAGCCCTGCACGCGCTCGACCTTCAGCACGTCCGTCGAGGCGGTCGACTGGCAACCGGCGGCAAGGAGCGCGAGGGAGGCGGCGGCAAGGGCGGCCATCAGGGGGCGGCGGAGGCGCATGTCGGAGGAAAGGCGATCGGTCGGGAACCCGGTGGATGCAGTCATGTCCAAGTGCGAATCCTCAAAATGGGCTTCTGTCGCGCCTCGTGCGGGCAGAAAGGTGCTGCGGCCTTCAGGCGGTTGCGGCAAGGGCGTCCGCCGGCCGTCAATCGCGCGGGAAGCCTTTCACAAGGGTGGACCGGCTCCCGGTCACATCAAAAAAGGCGGCGGCGAAATCCTCGCCCCCGCCCGGTCTTGCATTCGAAAACGTCGAAAAAACGACCGATCAACGGGCGCCAGGACGACCGCCGATGAGGCCTTCGCGCTGGGCGCGCTTGCGGGCCAGCTTGCGGACGCGACGGACGGCTTCGGCCTTTTCACGCGCACGCTTCTGCGACGGCTTTTCGTAGTAGTCGCGCATCTTCATTTCACGGAAAATGCCTTCGCGCTGCATCTTCTTCTTGAGAGCGCGGAGAGCCTGATCAACATTGTTGTCGCGGACAAGTACCTGCACGAGAATCCCGTTCCTTTAGTTGTTGCCAGCCCGGCGATTCCGTAAGGTCGTCAGGCAAATAGGTGACGTTCGCGCAGCCCGGAAGGCTGACGATTGAGGCGTCGGATACCAGATGGGCGCACGGAAGTCCAGTCTCTTGCGGCAAGATGGCCGGGATATTTGCGGACAGGGGCGGGAAAACCGTCGTAAAACCATCGACGCGGCTCATGTCGCATGTGGTACAAGGGACGCCTCAATGCGTCGCAAAGGATACGGCGCGGTGCGTCAGGATTTGCTTTCTATCGGGCAGGAAACAGCCGGCAGCGACCGGCGAGATTTGAGGACTTGGTAATGCGCAAATATTCGGTTTTCGCCGTCGCCCGCGAGGCGATGCGCGGCCACAAGGGTTGGGAGCCGCAATGGACCTCGCCCGAACCGCGCAAGGAATACGACGTGATCATCGTCGGCGGCGGCGGCCACGGCCTCGGCGCGGCCTATTACCTTGCCAAGGAGCACGGCATCACCAATGTCGCGGTGATCGAGAAGGGCTGGCTCGGCGGCGGCAATACCGGCCGCAACACGACCATCATCCGCTCGAACTATCTCTATGACGAGAGCATGGACATCTACGAGCACTCGCTGAAGCTCTGGGAAGGGCTCAGCCAGGACCTCAACTACAATGTCATGTACTCGCCGCGCGGCGTGATGATGCTGTCGCACAATGTCCACGACAAGCAGTCCTTCCAGCGCCACGTCCACGCCAACCGCCTGCACGGCATCGACAACGAATGGCTGACGCCGCAGCAGGCCAAGGACTATTGCCCGCCGCTCGACATCTCGGCGACCGCCCGCTACCCGATCAACGGCGCGGCCCTGCAGCGGCGCGGCGGCACCGCCCGCCACGACGCCGTCGCCTGGGGCTATGCCCGCGCGGCTTCGGATCGCGGCGTGCACATCATCCAGAACTGCGAGGTCAAGGGCATCCGCCGCGGGCCGGACGGCGCGGTGACGGGCGTGGAGACCTCGAAGGGGTTCATCGGCGCCAAGAAGATCGCCGTGTCGGCCTCCGGCCACAACTCGGTCATCATGGCGATGGCCGACGTCAAGCTGCCGCTGCATTCGGTGCCGCTCCAGGCGCTCGTTTCCGAGCCGATGAAGCCGATCTTCCCGTGCGTCGTCATGTCCAACTCGGTGCATGCCTATATCTCGCAGTCGGACAAGGGGGAGCTGGTCATCGGCGCGGGCACGGACCAGTACAATTCCTATTCCCAGACCGGCGGCCTGCAGATCATCACGCATACGCTCGACGCGATCTGCGAGCTCTTCCCGATGTTCCGCCGCGTCAAGATGATGCGCCAGTGGGGCGGCATCACCGACAACACCCCGGACCGCTCGGCGATCCAGGGCGTGACGCCGGTTCGAAACCTCTTCGTCAACTGCGGCTGGGGCACCGGCGGCTTCAAGGCGACGCCCGGCTCGGCCCATCTCTTCGCCCATCTCATCGCCAAGGGCGAGCCGCACAAGCTGGCGTCCGGCCTGACGCTCGACCGCTTCCGCACCGGCCGCCTCATCGACGAGGCAGCGGCCGCGGCCGTGGCACACTGATATCATTTCACCCGCGCGTCCGGCGGCCTAAGGCCGGCCGGCGCGGGACAGGAGAAACCCGATGCTTCTCATCTACTGCCCCTACTGCGAGGAAGAGCGCTCCGAGCTCGAATTCCGCCACGGCGGCGACGCCCATATCGCCCGGCCGACCAACATCGCCGACATCACCGACGAAGCGTTCGAAGATTACTTCTTCCTGCGCGACAACCCGAAGGGCCTGATCTTCGAGCGCTGGCGCCATATCCATGGCTGCGGCCGCTTCTTCAACGCGGCGCGCGATACGGTCAGCGACAAGTTCTACATGAGCTACAAGGCCGGCGAGCCGAAGCCGTATATCCCGGGCGTTTCGCCCGCCAGCGAAAAGCCCCTGTCTGAAAATGTGGGCGAAACCTACGAAGCCACGGAAGGAACCGCGAAATGAGCGGCGCTAATCGCATTGCCGGTCAGGGCCGCCTGACGCCCGCCAGGACGGCGCGTTTTACCTTCGACGGGAAGACCTTCGAGGCGCTGGAGGGCGACACCGTCGCCTCGGCGCTGCTTGCCAACGGCGTGCATCTCGTCGGCCGCTCGTTCAAGTACCATCGCCCGCGCGGCATTCTTTCGGCCGGGCCGGAAGAGCCGAACGCGCTGGTCGACGTCTCGCGGGACGCCGCCCGCCGCCAGCCGAACGTGCGCGCGCCGGTGCAGGAAGTCTTCGACGGCATGAAGGTGGAATCGCAGAACCGCTTCCCCTCGCTCGCCTTCGACATCGGCGGCATCAACAACCTGATGTCGCCGTTCTTCGCCGCCGGCTTCTACTACAAGACCTTCATGTGGCCGAAGGCGGCCTGGGAGAAGCTCTACGAGCCCTTCATCCGCAAGGCCGCCGGCCTCGGCGTCGCGCCGACGGAAGAGGACCCGGACCACTATGCCAGCCGCTATGCCTATTGCGACGTGCTGATCGCCGGTGCCGGCGTCGCCGGCCTTTCCGCCGCGCTTGCCGCCGCCGAGGCCGGCGCGCGCGTCATCCTCGTCGACGAGCAGCCGGAAGTGGGCGGCGCGCTGCACTACGACCTGTCGGTGAAGATCGACGGCGAGAACGGCTACGACTGGGCGCAGGCGACGGCTGCGAAGCTGAAGGCGATGGAGAACGTCACCGTCCTCACCCGCACGACCGCCTTCGGCTACTACAACCACAATTTCGTCGGCCTCGTCGAGCGCGTGACGGATCACCTTGCGCGTCCCGACAAGAAGCTGCCGCGCGAGCGGCTGTGGCAGGTGCGCGCCAAGCGCGTCATCCTCGCCACCGGCTCCATCGAGCGGCACATGGTGTTCGCCAACAACGACCGGCCGGGCATCATGCTCGCCTCGGCGGCGCGCACCTACCTCAACCATTTCGGCGTCGCCGTCGGCCGCAAGGTCGGCGTCTATACGGCGAGCGATTCGGCCTATGAGGCCGCCTTCGACCTGAAGCGGGCGGGCGTCACCATCGCCGCCATCGTCGACAACCGCGAAAAGCCCGGCGAGGCCGTGCTTGCCGAGGCCCGCGCGCTCGGCATCGAAGTGCTGGCCGGCCATTCGGTGGTCGACACCAAGGGCAAGCTCCGCGTCTCCTCCATGTCGGTCGCCCGCAACGGCGGCGGCTCGGCGCGGTCCATCCCGGTCGACGCGTTGCTGATGTCGGCCGGCTGGACGCCGTCCGTCCACCTCTTCTCGCAGTCGCGCGGCAAGGTCGCCTATGACGCAGCCTCCGGCCGCTTCCTGCCGGGCACCTATGCGCAGGATTGCCTTTCGGTCGGCTCGTGCAACGGCACGGACGGCCTGCAGGCGACCATCGAGGAATCCCTTGCCGCGGGCGAGCTGATGGCCCGCGCCACCGGCCACGAGGGCGGCGCCAAGGTCGAGCTTTCCGGCGAGAACGCCTTCGAATGGACCGGCGGCATGGCCGGCAGCGGCGAAGGCGCCGGTGTCGACACGACCGTCAAGGCCTTCGTCGACTTCCAGAACGACGTCTGCGCCAAGGATATCCGCCTTGCCGTGCGCGAGGGCATGCACTCGATCGAGCACATCAAGCGCTTCACCACCAACGGCATGGCGACGGACCAGGGCAAGCTGTCCAACATCCACGGCCTTGCCATCGCCTCCGAAGTGCTGAACCGCGAGATCCCGAAGATCGGCCTTACGACCTTCCGCGCGCCCTATACGCCCGTCACCTTCGGCGCGCTGATCAGCCATTCGCGCGGCGACCTGTTCGACCCGGCCCGTAAGACGCCGATGCATGCCTGGGAGGAGGCGCACGGCGCCGTCTTCGAGGATGTCGGCAACTGGAAGCGCGCCTGGTACTATCCGCGCTCGGGCGAGACCATGCACGACGCGGTCAACCGCGAGTGCCGCACGGTGCGCAGCGCCGCCGGCGTCTTCGACGCCTCGACGCTCGGCAAGATCGAGGTCGTCGGCCCGGATGCGGCCGAGTTCATGAACCTCATGTACACCAACGGCTGGGACACGCTGAAGCCCGGCCGCTGCCGCTACGGCATCATGCTGCGCGAGGACGGCTTCATCTATGACGACGGCGTCGTCGGCCGCCTTGCCGAGGATCGTTTCCACGTCACCACCACGACGGGCGGCGCGCCGCGCGTCATGCACCACATGGAAGACTATCTCCAGACGGAATTCCCGCACCTCAAGGTCTGGCTGACCTCGACCACCGAACAGTGGGCGGTCATCGCCGTGCAGGGCCCGAAGGCGCGCGAGATCCTCGAGCCGCTCGTCGAGGGCATCGACATGTCGAACGAGGCCTTCCCGCATATGAGCGTTCGCGAGGGCAGGTTCTGCGGCGTGCCGACCCGGCTCTTCCGCATGTCCTTCACCGGGGAAGCCGGCTACGAAGTCAACGTGCCGGCCGACTATGGCGAGGCCGTCTGGGAAGCCATCTGGGCGCGGGCCGAGCCGCTCGGCGCCTGCGCCTACGGCACGGAGACCATGCACGTCCTGCGCGCCGAGAAGGGCTATATCATCGTCGGCCAGGATACGGACGGCACGGTCACGCCCTATGACGCGAGCCTCGCCTGGGCCGTCTCGAAGAAGAAGACGGACTTCGTCGGCATCCGCGGCCTCAAGCGGCCGGACCTCGTCAAGGAAGGCCGCAAGCAGCTCGTCGGTCTCCTGACGAAGGACCCGAACCTTGTTCTGGAGGAAGGTGCGCAGATCGTCGCCAACCCGAACGAACCGAAGCCGATGACCATGCTCGGCCACGTCACGTCGTCCTACTGGTCGGAGAATTGCGGCCGGTCGATCGCCATGGCGCTCGTTGCCGGCGGCCAGGCCCGCATGGGCCAGACGCTCTACGTGCCGATGCCCGATCGCACCATCGCGGTCGAGGTCAGCGACATGGTCTTTGTCGATAAGGAAGGAGGACGCCTCAATGGCTGATCAAGCTCTTCGCAAGGCGCCGCTGGCCGGCCGCCATGGCGGCTCCGCCGGTGCGCGCGTCACGCCCGCCGCGCCCGCAACCCGCCTCTCGCTGCGCGCCGGCGCCGATGCGCTCGATGCCCTGTCGTCGGCCTTCGGCCTGACGCTGCCGACGCGGCCGAAGACCTCGGCGTCGGCGAACGGCCGTCACGCGCTCTGGCTCGGTCCGGACGAGTGGCTGCTGATCGACGAGAACGGCGCGGACCTGATGGCCGCGGCCGCAGGCTCGGGCGTCCTGCATTCGGCGACGGACGTTTCCCACCGCAATACGGCGATCCTGGTTTCCGGCCCGGATGCGGCCGGCGCGATCGCCAGCGGTTGCCCGCTCGATCTCGGCAAGGCGATCTTCCCGGTGGGCGCGGCTGCGCGCACCGTGCTCGGCAAGATCGAGGCCGTCGTCTTCCGCTCGGGCGAGGAGGACTACCGCGTCGAGTGCTGGCGCTCGTTCGCACCCTACGCCTTCGGCCTTCTTGCCGAGGGCGCGGAAGACGCGGGGCTCTGAAGGCCCCAAAGACCCCGCCCTAAATCCCTCCCCACAAGGGGGAGGGACTTACCGTGCGGCACCCGTAGCATTCAAGATTTGACGGAAAAGCATGCTGCCAGCCTTTCTCCCCCCTTGTGGGGGAGATGCCGGCAGGCAGAGAGGGTCTTTCTATACGTTCTCCGGCCGATCCTTCGGGTCGAACTGCACGATGGTGATCCATTCGGCGGTCAGCGCCGGCTTGCGCTCGTTTTCGATCTCGACCGCGACATTGTAGCGGATCGTCACCATGCCGGCGCCGCGGAAGCGGGCTTCGTCGAGCGCGAAGCGGCCGCGCACGCGCGCGCCGCTTCTCACCGGCGTTATGAAGCGGACCTTCTCGAAGCCGTAGTTGATGGCCATGGTCTGCTCGATGATGCGCGGCACGCAATCGAAATTCATCGGCGAAAGCAGCGAGAGCGTCAGGAAGCCGTGCGCGATGGTGCCGCCGAAGGGCGTTTCCGCCGCCGCGCGCACGGGATCGGTATGGATGAACTGGTGATCCTCCGTCGCATCCGCAAAGCGGTCGATCATCGTCTGGTCGACGGTGAACCAGCGCGAGACGCCGAGTTCCGTTCCCACGAGTGCTGCGACATCTTTCAAATGGATACTGGCTGGCATCTGGCTTTCCACTGGTCGATCTGCCTCCCTTCTAGAGGGGCGGTTTGTCGGGGCAACGAATTTCAGTATCTTTCGACAAAAATTTCTATTGCGCGCGGCGGCAGCATGCCGGCGGCGGAGAGGTGTGCGGAAAGCAGGCTCACCCAGCCCCGGCCCCGCGATGACGGCAGCGCGAAGGGCTGCTCGCCATGGGTGCGGTTGACGGCGATGGCAAGGCGCACGCCGCGCTGCTGTTCGGCGTCCTGCGTTTCGAGGAGCACGGCAAGGGTGCCGGCAAGCGGCGCCTCCCAATCGGCGACATCCATCGGCGTGCCGGCAAGCGTCAGCCATTCGACATCGCCGTCGCCCGTGAGGAACGCCGTTTCGCCGAGGGCGGGAAAACGCCGGCGGATCGCCGAGAGCATGGCGGCATGCTCCATGAGGCCGTCGTCCAGCCTGCTCCAGTCGACCCAGGTGATGGCATTGTCCTGGCAATAGGCGTTGTTGTTGCCCTCCTGGCTGCGTCCGCCCTCGTCGCCCGCCGTCAGCATGATCGTGCCGCGCGAGAGGAAGAGGGTGGAAAGGAGCGCCTTCGCGTCCGCCCGCCGGGCGGAAAGCACCGCGCCGTCCGTCGTCGGTCCCTCCGCGCCGTTGTTCCAGGAATGATTCTCGTTGTGGCCGTCGCGGTTGTCCTCGCCGTTCGCCTCGTTGTGCTTTGCCGTGTGCGAGACGAGGTCCATCAGCGTGAAGCCGTCATGGGCGGCGAGGAAGTTGACCGTGCGCGTCTCCTCGTGGCCGTGGCGGGAGAAGATGTCGGAGGAGCCGGCAAAGGCGGTGGCGAAGGGGCCGAGCATGTGGCTGTCGCCGCGCCAGAACAGGCGCATGTCGTCGCGGTAGCGGTCGTTCCATTCGAGGAAGGGCGCCGGGAAATTGCCGAGCTGGTAGCCGCCGGGACCGATATCCCAGGGCTCGGCGATGAGGACGCGGTCCTTCAGCAGCGGATCGGCGCAGATTTCGGTCAGGAGCGCCGCGCGGGCGGAAAAGCCGTCTGCCCCGCGGCCGAGGACGGTGGCGAGGTCGAAGCGGAAGCCGTCGACGCCGGCATGGCGGACGAAATGCCGGAGGCTGTCGAGCACGAGCTGGCGGACGACCGGGTTCTCCCCGGCAATGGTGTTGCCGCAGCCCGTGTCGTTGATGAGGTCGCCGGGGCGGTCCGGCGCATGGCGGTAATAGGTCAGGTTGTCGAGGCCGCGCATGGAGAGCGTCGCGCCGTGCCGGTCGCTCTCGCCGGAATGGTTGAAGACGAGGTCGAGGATCACGCCGATGCCCTCGGCCCGCAGCGCCGCGACCGTATCGGCCAGTTCCTTCATGCCGCCGGGCGCAAGGCGCGGGTCGAGCGCCATCAGGGCGATCGGGTTGTAGCCCCAGCTGTTGGAAAGGCCGAGCGGCGGCAGGTGGCGCTCGTCGATCCAGGCGGTGACCGGCATCAGCTCGACGGCGTCGACGCCGAGGCGCTTCAGATGCGCGAGGACGGCGGGATGAGCGAGCGCGCCGACGGTGCCGCGCATCGCCTGCGGCACCTCGGGGTGCAGCATGGTGAAGGCCCGCACGGCGATCTCGTAGACGAAGCCGCCGGGGCGGAAGAGCGGCGGGTAGAGCGTCACCGGCCGGTCGCGGGTGACGATGGCCTTCGGCACGATGTCCGCCGTCTGCGCGCCGAAGACGGCAAGCCGGCCGTCGTGCACGAAGGGGCGGTCGAGCTCCTTGGCATAGGGATCGACGAGGAGCTTCGTCGGGTCGAACCAGAGGCCGTGGTCCGGCGAATGGATGCCGTCGGCGCGGAAGCCGTAGCGCGTGCCCTCGGCCGCGCCCTCAACGAAGACGCGGTGGAAGCCGGTCTCGTCGCGGCCCATGGCGAGGCGGGCAAGCTCGTTCTCGCCCGCCTCGTCGAACAGGCAAAGCTCGACGCGGGCCGCATCGTGCGAATAGACCGCAAATTCCACCCCGTCCCCGGAGAGCGTGGCGCCCGGCGCGAAGGAAGGGGCGGTAAGGCTCATGTCAGGTGATCACGCTGGGTTCGTTGCGTCCGGTGCGGCTCTTGATGCCGGCGATCTCGTCGGCGACCGCGATGAGGTCGGCCAGCGCCTCCTGGGTATCGATGTCGTGGCGGGCGGCATCGGGTTCGAAGCGCTCGATATAGACGCGCAACGTCGCGCCGGACGTGCCGGTGCCGGAGAGGCGGAAGACGACGCGCGAGCCGCCGGCAAAGAGGATGCGGATGCCCTGGTTCCTGCTGACGGACTGGTCGACCGGGTCATGATAGGCGAAGTCGTCGGCGGTCTCGACGGTGAGGGCGCCGTAGGACGTGCCGGGAAGGGTGGCGAGCTGGCCGCGCAGGTTGTCGATCAGGCCGTTCGCCGCGCCGCTGTCGACTTCCTCGTAGTCGTGGCGGGAATAGTAGTTGCGCCCGTAGGTCGCCCAATGCTTCCGCACGATGTCGATGACGCTTTCCCTGCGCACGGCAAGGATGTTGAGCCAGAGGAGAACCGCCCACAGGCCGTCCTTCTCGCGCACATGGTTGGAGCCGGTGCCGGCGCTTTCCTCGCCGCAGATCGTGGCAAGGCCGGCATCGAGCAGGTTGCCGAAGAACTTCCAGCCGGTCGGCGTCTCGTAGATGCCGATGCCGAGCTTTTCCGCCACGCGGTCGGCCGCGCCCGAGGTCGGCATGGAACGGGCGATGCCGGCAAGGCCCTTGGCATAGCCGGGCGCGAGATGGGCGTTGGCGGCGAGCATGGCGAGGCTGTCGGAGGGCGTGACGAAGATGCCCTTGCCGATGATGAGGTTGCGGTCGCCGTCGCCGTCCGAGGCGGCGCCGAAATCCGGGGCGTCGTCGGCCATCATCGTGTCGTAGAGCGCGCGGGCGTGGACGAGGTTCGGGTCCGGGTGGTGGCCGCCGAAATCGGGCAGCGGCACGAAGTTCAGCACGGAGCCCTTGGCTGCGCCGAGGCGGTTTTCCAGGATCTCCTTGGCATAGGGGCCGGTGACGGCGCTCATGGCGTCGAAGATGATACGGAAGCCGCCGGCGAGCAGCGCGCGGATCGCCTCGAAGTCGAAGAGGCTTTCCATCAGCTCGGCATAGTCGGCGACCGGATCGATGACCGTCACCGTCATGCCCTCGACCTCGTGGGTGCCCTCGAGGTCGAGATTGACGTCCGGCACGTCGGCGATCCGATAACTGTCGATGGCCTTGGTGCGGGCGAAGATGGCGTCGGTGATCTTCTCCGGCGCCGGCCCGCCGTTGCCGACATTGTACTTGATGCCGAAGTCCTCGGTCGGCCCGCCGGGATTGTGGCTGGCCGAGAGCACGATGCCGCCGAAGGCTTTGTTCTTCCGGATGACGTTGGAGGCGGCGGGCGTGGAGAGGATGCCGCCGCGGCCGACCAGCACGCGGCCGAAGCCGTTGGCGGCGGCCATCTTGATGGCGATCTGGATGACCTCGCGGTTGTAGAAGCGGCCGTCGCCGCCGATCACCAGCGTCTCGCCGGCAAAGCCGTCCAGCGAATCGAAGATCGACTGGATGAAGTTCTCCGCATAGTTCTTCTGCTGGAAGACGGGCACCTTCTTGCGCAGGCCGGAGGTGCCGGGCTTCTGGTCGGTATAGGGCGTGGTCGGGACGGTCTTGACGGTCATGGTTCAGGCTTTCGAAAGAAGGCTGGAATAAAGGTCGGCGTAGCGTGCGGCGCTGTTTTCCCAGGAGACATCGGATTTCATGCCCTGGTTCTGGATGCGGGCCCAGACTTTCGGCTCGCCATAGGCCTTGAAGACCCGGCGCAGCACCGTGCGCAGGCCCTCGGCATTGATCGGGGTGAACTGGAAGCCCGTGGCGACGCGCGCGGAAAGGGCGGCCTCGTTGGCGTCGATGACGGTATCGGCAAGCCCGCCGGTGCGCGCGACGACGGGAATGCAGCCGTAGCGCAGGCCGTAGAGCTGGGTGAGGCCGCAGGGCTCGAAACGCGAGGGGATGAGGATGGCGTCGGCGCCCGCCTGCATGAGATGCGAGAGCGGCTCGTTGTAGCCGATGACGATACCGATGCGGCCGCGATGGCGCGAGGCGGCGGCGAGCAGGGCCCCTTCCAGCGCCTGGTCGCCCGAGCCGAGCACGGCGAGCTTGCCGCCCTCGGCGACGATCCAGTCCGCCATCTCGGCGACGAGGTCGATGCCCTTCTGCCAGGTCAGGCGGCTGACGATGCAGAAGATCGGCCCGTCGCCCTGTTCGAGGCCGAAGCGTTCCGCCAGCGCCTGGCGGTTGACGGCGCGCTGCTTCAGCGAGCCGGCGGCGAAGGTCCGGGCGACATGCCCGTCGGTCTGCGGGTTCCAGACGGCGGTGTCGATGCCGTTGACGATGCCGACGAGGTCGGCCGCGCGGGCATTGATCAGGCCCTCGAGGCCCATGCCGTACTCGGGCGTCATGATTTCCTGGGCATAGGTGGGGCTGACCGTGGAGATCGACCAGGCGGTGCGAAGACCGCCCTTCAGGAAGCCGACGTCGCCGTAATATTCCAGCCCGTCGACGGTGAACGCCTCGGGCGGCAGGCCGAGATCGGGGAAGATGTCGGCGCCGAACTGGCCCTGGAAGGCGAGGTTGTGGACTGTGACGACCGAGGGAATGTGCTGCAGGCCGGTATAGCGCATGTATACGGCGGTCATCGCGGCCTGCCAGTCATGGGCATGGACGACATGCGGCCGCCAATCGGGCAGGAGGCCGCGGGCGATCTCGGCGCCCGCGAACGAAAGGGCGGCGAACCGCCGCCAGTTGTCGACGAAGTCCTTGCCGGTGGCATCCGTGTAGGGGCCGCCCGGCCTATCGAAGAAATCCGGCGCGTCCAGGACGAGGATGTCGAGTTCCTCGTGCCTTGCCGCAAGGATGCGGGCGGGCGCGCCGAGCAGGTCGTCGAAGGTGGCGACCGTCTCGACGCCCGCCAGCCGCTGCATGACCGCGGGATAGCCGGGCATGAGGGTGCGCATGTGCATCCCGTGCCCGGCAAGCGCGATCGGCAATGCGCCGGCGACGTCGGCGAGGCCCCCCGTCTTGATGAGCGGGAATACTTCGGATGCCACCGAAAGGATGTTCATGTGCGGGCTACAGCTCCAGCTTGTCGATCATGGTCTGGGTGATGAGGCACACGCCGTTCTCCGACCGGCGGAAACGCCGGGCATCGAGCTCCGGATCCTCGCCGACGACGAGGCCTTCCGGGATGACGACGCGGCTGTCGATGACGACGTTCCTGAGTTGCGCGTGGCGGCCGATCATCACGTTGGGAAGCACCACCGCGCCCTCGAGGCGGGAATAGGAATTGGCCCGCACGCCGGTGAAGAGAAGGCTGCGGTGCAGCGTCGAGCCGGAGATGATGCAGTCGCCCGAGACCAGAGAGGAGATCGCCGAGCCGCGGCGGTTCTCGTCGTCGTGCACGAACTTCGCCGGCGGCGTGATCTCGGCATAGGTCCAGATCGGCCAGGAGCCGTCGTAGATGTCGAGTTCCGGGGTTATGTCGGTGAGGTCGATATTGGCCTGCCAGTAGGCGTCGATCGTGCCGACGTCGCGCCAGTACGCCTCGCGCTCGAAGTCCGAACGCACGCAGGAAGCGGTGAAGCGGTGGGCGACGGCTTTGCCGTGCTCGACGATATAGGGAATGATGTCCTTGCCGAAGTCGCGGCTGGAATTCGGGTCGGCCGCGTCGCGCCGCAGGAGGTCCATCAGGAACTTCGTGTGGAAGACGTAGATGCCCATGGAGGCGAGCGCCATGTCGGGATTGCCGGGAATGCCCGGCGGGTCGGCCGGCTTTTCCACGAAGGCGATGATCTCGTCCTTCTCGTCGACATGCATGACGCCGAAGCCGGTCGCCTCCATGCGCGGCACTTCGAGGCAGCCGATGGTGACCTGCGCGCCGGAATCCACGTGCTGCTGGAGCATCAGCTCGTAGTCCATCTTGTAGATATGGTCGCCGGCGAGGATCACCATGTATTCGACGCCGTAGTCCTCGATGATGTCGATGTTCTGGTAGACGGCGTCGGCGGTGCCTTCGTACCACTGGGTCTCGGAGACGCGCTGGGAGGCGGGCAGGATGTCGAAGCTCTCGTTGCGCTCGGGGCGGAAGAAGTTCCAGCCGCGCTGCATGTGGCGGATCAGCGAGTGGGCCTTGTACTGGGTCGCCACGCCGATGCGGCGGATACCGGAATTCAGCGCGTTGGAAAGCGCGAAATCGATGATGCGGGCCTTGCCGCCGAAATGCACGGCGGGCTTGGCGCGCCGGTCGGTCAGCTCCTTCAGGCGGCTGCCGCGGCCGCCGGCCAGCACGTAGGCCATCGCATCACGGGCGAGGGGTTGATTGCGCTTTTGCTCCATGGTGTCTCCTCCCGACGAGAACAGGTCCGGCAAACATTTTCGTCCGGAACTGCGTCAAATTCCCTCTTGTTAAGCGTCCAGCTCGAGCATCAGCGTCGCCAGCGGCGGCAGCGTGATGGCGGCTGCTATCCTTCCGTTTGCGTGTTTGCGCGCCTCGACGGCGCCGCCGTTCCCCTTGCCGCTGCCACCGTAGATCTCGGCGTCCGTGTTGAGGATTTCCCGCCACCGCCCCTCCGCCGGCAGCGGCACGGCGTAGTTCTCGCGGTAGACGGGGGTGAAATTGGTGACGACGGCGATGGGCTTTTCGCCGGGCGCCTTGCGCAACCAGGCGAAGACCGAGTTGTCGCGGTCGTCGGCGATCAGCCATTCGAAGCCGTCGCCCTCGCAGTCGCGCGCATGGAGCGCGCCCTTGCGGCGATAGGTGCCGTTGAGGTCGCGCACGAGGCGGCGCATGCCCTCGTGCAGCGGATATTCGAGCAGGTTCCAGTCGAGCGCGCGCGCCTCGCTCCATTCCTGCCACTGGGCGAATTCCTGGCCCATGAACAGCAGCTTCTTGCCGGGATAGCCCCACATGAAGCCGTAATAGGCCCGGAGGTTCGCGAACTTCTGCCAGTCGTCGCCGGTCATCTTGGCGATCAGCGAGCCCTTGCCGTGCACCACCTCGTCATGGGAGAGCGGCAGCACGAAGTTCTCCGAGAAGGCATAGATGAGGCCGAAGGTCATGTCGTTGTGGTGGAACTTGCGGTGCACAGGCTCGCGCGAGAGATATTGCAGCGTGTCGTGCATGAAGCCCATGTTCCACTTGAAGCCGAAGCCGAGGCCGCCGTCGTGGACGGGCGCGGACACCTTCGGCCAGGAGGTGGATTCCTCGGCGATCGTCAGGATGCCGGGATGGCCGGCATAGACATGGGCGTTCATGGACTGGAGGAAGCGGACGGCCTCCAGGTTCTCGTTGCCGCCATATTCGTTCGGCACCCATTGGCCGTGCTCGCGCGAATAGTCGAGGTAGAGCATCGAGGCGACGGCATCGACGCGCAGGCCGTCGAGATGGAACTTCTCGGCCCAGTAGAGCGCATTGTTGATGAGGTAGGACAGCACCTCGGCGCGGCCGAAATTGTAGATCGCCGTGTTCCAGTCCGGGTGGAAGCCCTGCCGCGGGTCGGCGTGCTCGTAGAGCGCGGTGCCGTCGAAGTGGCCGAGGCCGTGGGCATCCGTCGGGAAATGCGCCGGCACCCAGTCGAGGATGACGCCGATGCCGACCTTGTGGCAGCCGTTGACGAAGCGGGCGAAGCCCTCCGGCTCGCCGAAACGGGCGGTCGGCGAGTAAAGGCCGGTCGTCTGGTAGCCCCAGGACGGGTCGAAGGGATATTCGGAGATCGGCAGGAACTCGATATGGGTAAAGCCCATGTCGACACAATAGGGGATCAGCCGGTCGGCAAGCTCGTCCCAGGTCAGGAAGCCGCCGTCGCCGTGGCGCTGCCAGGAGCCGGCATGGACCTCGTAGATGGAGATGGGCTGGCGGCGCGCATCGGCGCTCGCCCAATGGGCAAGATGCGCCTCGTCCTGCCAGTCCTGCTCGATCGGGCCGGTCGTCATCGAGGCGTTGGCGGGGCGCAGTTCCGAGCGGCGGGCGAAGGGGTCGGCCTTCAGCGGCAGCACCTCGCCGTTGATGCCGACGATCTCGAACTTGTAGGCATGGCCCTCGGTGATGCCGGGCAGGAAAATCTCCCAGATGCCGGTGTCGCGGCGAAGGCGCATCGGGTTGCGCCGCCCGTCCCATTCGTTGAAATTGCCGACGACGGAGACGCGCCTGGCATTCGGCGCCCAGACGGCGAAATGGAAGCCGTCGACGCCTTCCAGCGTCATCGGATGGGCCCCCATCTTGTCGAAGAGGCGAAGGTGCGAGCCTTCGCGGATATAGTAGTCGTCCATCGGCCCGAGCACCGGGCCGAAACTGTAGGGGTCGGTCACCACCCATTCGCCGCCTTCGTTGCGGGCGCGATAGCGGATCGGCTGGAGCTTGCGGATGGCAACCTCGCCGGCGAAGATGCCTTCCGGATGGACCTGCGTGAGCGTGCCGATCGCCTTGCCGGAGAGGGTTTCCGCCGTCACCTCGGCCGCGCCGGGCAGGAAGCAGCGCGTGATGTATCCCTCGCCCTCGGCATGGGGGCCGAGGACGGCAAAGGGGTCCCAATGCCTTCCCGCCAGGATCGCGTCGATGTCCGTCTTTGCCAGAAGTTCTGACGGTGTTTCCGTCGTGCCTTTTCTCGGCGTTTCGGTCATCAGGCCCCCCAGATTTCCTTGGCGTATTGGCGGATGGTGCGATCGGAGGAGAACCATCCCATATGGGCCGTGTTCCGGATGGTCTTGGAATACCAGGAAGGTTTGTCGTTCCAGATGGCGTCCACCTCGCGCTGGGCCTTGGAATAGGCGTCGAAATCGGCCGCCACCATGAACCAGTCGTGATTGTAGATGCCGTCGACGAGGCCGGTGAAGCGGCTGCGGTCGTCGGGCGAGAAGACGCCGGAGGAAATGGCGGCGAGCGCCTGCGACAGCTCCTTCGATTGCTCGATGATGGCGCGCGGATTATGGCCCTCGGCGCGCACCTTCGCCACTTCCTCGGCCGTCATGCCGAAGATGACGATGTTCTCCGCGCCCACATGGTCGCGCATCTCGACATTCGCCCCGTCGAGCGTGCCGATCGTCAGCGCGCCGTTGAGCGCGAACTTCATGTTGCCGGTGCCCGACGCTTCCATCCCCGCCGTCGATATCTGCTCGGAGAGGTCGGCGGCCGGCACCATGATCTCGGCGAGCGAGACGTTGTAGTTCGGCACGAAGACGACCTTGAGGAGGCCGCGCACGGCCGGGTCGTTGTTGATGACCTTGGCCACGTCGTTGGCGAGCTTGATGATCAGCTTGGCGTTGTGGTAGCTCGGCGCCGCCTTGCCGGCGAAGAGTTTTACACGCGGCGTCCAGTCCAGTTCGGGGTGCGAGCGGATCTGGTCGTAGAGCGCCACGGCCTCGATGATGTTGAGGAGCTGGCGCTTGTATTCGTGGATGCGCTTGATCTGGATGTCGAACATGGCGGCCGGATCGATGCGCACGCCCATGCGGCTGCCGACGAGGTTCGCGAGGCGGTTCTTGTTCTCCCGCTTGATCGCCGCGAAGCGTTCCTGGAAATCCCTGTTGTCGGCAAAGGGATCGAGCGCGCTCAGCGCCTCGGCATCGTCCATGAAGGCGTCGCCGATGGATTCGCGGATCAGGTTGAAGAGGCCGGGATTGCACTGCATCAGCCAGCGGCGCGGCGTGATCCCGTTCGTCTTGTTGTTGATGCGGTCGGGATAGAGCTTGTGCAGGTCCGCGAAGACCGTTTCCTTCATCAGCTCCGTGTGCAGCGCCGACACGCCGTTGATCGAATGGGAGCCGACGAAGGCGAGGTTGCCCATGCGCACGCGGCGCTCGCCCGATTCCTCGATCAACGAGATGTTGCGGATGCTCTGGTCGCCGAAGCCCTTCTCCTTGCGCGCCTCGACGAGGATCTTGGCGTTGATCGCATAGACGATCTGCATGTGGCGCGGCAGCAGCCGCTCGAACAGCGGCACCGGCCAGCTTTCCAGCGCTTCCGGCAGCAGCGTGTGGTTGGTGTAGGCGAAGGTGCGGCGCGACAGGTCCCAGGCGACGTCGAAGTCGAGGCCGTGCACGTCGGTGAGCAGGCGCACCAGCTCGGCGACGGAGACGGCGGGGTGCGTGTCGTTGAGCTGGATGGCGACGGCATCCGGCAGGGAGCTGAAATCGGGATATTGCTGGAGATGGCGGCGCAGGATGTCCTGCAGCGAGGCCGAACAGAAGAAGAATTCCTGCCGCAGGCGCAGTTCCTGCCCGGCGGGCGTGGCGTCGGCCGGATAGAGCACGCGCGTCAGGCTTTCCGCCTTGTTGCTCTCGCGCAGCGCGCCGATATGGTCGCCGGCATTGAAGGCGTCGAGCAGGATCGGGTCGATGGGGTTCGCCGCCCACAGGCGCAGCGTGTTGACACGCTTCGCCCGCCAGCCGACGGCCGGCGTGTCGTAGGCCGTGGCGATGACGCGCTCGGCCGGCTTCCAGACGAAGCGTTGCTTGTCCTCGGCGATGTTGATGGTCTCGACGGCGCCGCCGAAGCCGATCTCGTAGGAGCTTTCGCGGCGTTCGAATTCCCAGGGGTTGCCGTGGGCGAGCCAGGTCTCCGGCAGCTCCACCTGCCAGCCGTCCGCCATCTGCTGGCGGAAGAGGCCGTGCACGTAGCGGATACCGTAGCCGTAGGCCGGCACGTCGACGGTCGCCATGCTTTCCATGAAGCAGGCGGCGAGGCGCCCGAGGCCGCCGTTGCCGAGCGCGGCGTCCGGCTCGATCTCCGCGATGACATCGAGGTCGACGCCGAGCGAGGCGAGCGCGTGGCGCATCTCGTCCATGATGCCGATATTCGTCATGGCATCGCGCATCAGGCGGCCGATGAGGAATTCGAGCGAGAGATAGTAGACGCGCTTGGCGCCCGTCGAGTAGGTGCGGCGCGTCGAATCCATCCACTTGTCGGTGATGCGGTCGCGCGCGACGAGGATGGCGGCGGTCAGCCAGTCATGCGGCTTGGCCACCTTCGGGTCCTTGCCGATGCGGTATTTCAGGCGCTCCAGAAGCTCCGTGGCAAGCTGTTCGCGATCCGATGAGCGCAGGGCAGGGGCGAGATCGTTGTTGGTAACCCGGTTCATCATCGGTGAACTTTGCCCCTTCGTATTTCCTGCCTCCACTGACGCGGAAGCAGCGTTTAAATCAATTTATGCATCTATCCGAAGCGCTTGCAATATGCCTTTTCAAGAAAGGTCGCGGGTATTTCCGGTGTGGCTGAAACACGAAAAAACCCGCTGCACGGAGCGCAGCGGGTCGATGTGCAAAGGGCTTCGCGGGACTATTGAGTGAGGCGGGACATGGCCGAGGCTGCGCTTTTGCCGATTTCCTCAAAAGCGGCGATGAGGCCGGCCATATCCTTCGCCTCATAGTAGTCCTCGGTGGTCGTCGCGCAGCTCTTCAGAAGCGTCTGGCCGCGCTTGGGCGCCATGAAGGCGACCGTATAGACCTTGACGCCGGCCTTGCGGGCCGCGGTGCAGGAGGCGAGCGTGTCCGTATCGGACTTGTTCGCCATGGCGTCGTTCGTCCACTGGTCGTAGCTCGTGTTCTCGCCGTCCGTCATGAAGAGGATGTACTTGACCGGCACAAGGCCGCTCTTTTTCGCGTGAGCCGGGATTTCCGTTTCCTTGGACGTATCCGCCGGAGCGAGCTTTTCGAGCGCCCGTGCGAAGGCGGTATGGGAATCCGTACCGCCGCTGGTGGGATTGGGCAGGTCATTGACGTATTTGAGGATGCCCTTCGTTCCCCAGGCGAGCTTCGATTCGGCCTGCGTCTGGTCGTTGTATGAAATGGCGCCGGTGCGCACATACTGTTTGTTCGGGTCGACCGTGTCGAGCACCTTCACGAAACCGGCCACTGCGGTCTTGAGGGCCTGTATCTTGCGGATGTAGCAAGGGCTCGACCACTTGGGATTCTTGCCCCAGTTGTCTTCCGTGAAATTCTGGCAGGACGCGTTTTCCGTGTCGACCTCGTCCGTCACGAAGGACATCGATCCGGACCGGTCCAGCACGAGGAACATGGACAGCGCGTTCTTCGATCCCGTCGCGCTTTCGGACGTGCTGCTGGCCGCGACGACCGAGGACGTCTGGCCAAGCAGTCGGGTGAGCGGGTTGAACTGGACCGTATAGGCGGTGGTCACATTGACCTTGAACGACTTGCCGCCGCCGGTGATCGGCGTTTCCTCGATATCGATCGCGGCGGTGGCTGTGGAGCCGTCGCTGTCGATCTGGCTGTTGGCCATCTGCGTCTTGAAGAACTTCTGCGCGATGTCCTTTGCCTCGTCGACGGTCTTCTTGTCGTTGGAAAGGGCGGACGAGGCCGCGAGCGCGGCGGAGTCGGCGGCGTCCTGCAACTCGGCGCGCGTGAGCACCATGTTCGTCAGGTCCATGGCCACGCCCCCGGCGGCGAGGATGACCGGCAGGGCAAAGGCCGTCATCAGCCCGAAATTGCCTCTGCGATCCCCCAGCATCCGTGAGATCAGGCTTCGTTTACCGGTCTTCTTCGTCATGAGAATCCACCCGCCATCGTCATAATGTGGGTGAAAGCTAGCAGCGAAGTGTTATTTAACGGTTCGGCGGCGTGGTATAGTTTTCGTAAAATTGCCGCGATCCCGATGTTCCGGCCTTTCCCGCTGTTTCCAAACGGGATTTCAGGCCGGCTGGCGCAGCGGGACGACGTCCACCGCCTGGCTCGTGCTGTGCTGGCCGTAGCCCTTCAGAACGCCGATGACGGGTGCGACGTCGGCATAGTCGCGGCCGTAGGCGACGACGATGTGGTCGGTGCCGGCGGGGATGTCGTTGGTGGGGTCGAGCTCCACCCAGCCGTTCATGCGGCCGCACCAGCAGCGCACCCAGGCATGCATCGCGTCCGCCCCTTCCAGCCGCTCCTGTCCCGGCGGGGGGATGGTGCGCAGGAAGCCGCTGACATAGCCGGCCGGAATGCCGAGGCTCCTCAGCGCCACGATCATCACATGGGAGAAATCCTGGCAGACGCCGCGCTTCAGCTTGAAGGCCTCGCGCGGGGTGGTGTCCACGCCCGTCGCCTTGGGATCGTAGGTGAAGTCCTTGTGGATGCGCGCCGAGAGTGCCGCAGCGATGGCGCGCACCGTCATGTCCGGCCGGGCGAGGGAACGGGCATAGCCGGCAATCTCCGGGCAGTCCTTCAGCCGCGGGCTCGGGCCGGTATAATGGTGGGGCGAGGCGGGATCGAGCGACCAGCAGCCGGCGATCTCCTCCGCAAGGTCGGCGGCACGCGGCGAGAAGTCGGCCGCGGGCTCCGGCGCATCGACCTGCACGCGCGCCTGCATGCGGATATCGAGTTCCTCATGCGCGCTGCGGAAGAGGATGGCGCTCATCGGGTTGCCGAAGAAGTCGCGGTGGTCGACGCGCTCGCCGGGCTCCGGCGAAACGCCGACCGTGCCGGCGATAAGGCGCTGGCGGCCGGGGATCGACAGCGGCAGCACGCGCAGGATGTGCCGCCCGCCCGAGACGGGCGTGTCGTATTGGTAGCCGATATGGAGGTTGACGTCGTAGAGCATGGTCGCGCCGTCCTCCGGTCAGCTCAGATAGGTCCGGGCGAGGATGTCGGACAGGTGCTCCAGGTCCGCCTCGAGGCGCTGGTAGACCGCATCCGTCATCGCTTCCGGCGTCAGCACGGCAAGCCCGGCGTGGAGCCGCATGGCCTCGCGGTAGAAGGGCGACATCTGGCCGTTGTCGTAGGCGTGCGGAAGCTGCTCGACCTCGTCCTTGATCTCGTCGAGCTGGTAGAGGATCGAGCGCGGGTTGAGCGGGTCGAGCGCGAGGAGGTCGGTGACGGTGAGGCGCGCGGTCGCCACGTTGTAGCGGCGGCGGTGGGTCATCACGTTGTCGCCGATCTCCAGCAGCATGTCGAGCGCGCCGTCGGGCGCGTCCTCGCCGGACATGTGGCCGAGCAGGCGCGTCATGTGCAGGCCGCGCTCCAGGTAACGGCCGATGGTGAGGAAGCGCCAGCCGGTGAAGCGGTACATGTTCTCGTGCACGAGACCGGCGAAACCCGCCAGCTTGCGCAGGAGCACGGTCATGGCGCGGGCCGCGTCGTCGCCGGGCTGGATGCTGACATGGAAGCGGCGGGCGGTCTTGGAAAGGTCGGTGAGCGCCAGCCAGCCGTCCGGCGAGAAGCGGTCGCGGATGGCGCTCGCGGAAAAGACGGCGCTGTCGATGTTGCGGATGAGGCTCGTCGGCACGGCCTCGGCCGTGTCGATGTCGAGGGCGGCGAGATAGGTGCTGACGTCCTTCAGGAGCGGCTGCTCGGGGTTCGCATATTCGGCGTAGCGGGCGTGCCAGGCGCGCAGGATGCGCAGCGCCCCTTCCGCCCGCTCGATATAGCGGCCGAGCCAGAAGAGGTTGTCGGCCGCCCGGCTCGGCAGGCTTGTCGGCAGGTTGCGGGTGAAGGTCTCCTCGCCCGGCAGCAGCGAGGTCTTCTCGACCGGCTTGCCGCTGACGATCCACACGTCCGCCGCCGAGCCGCCCGCCTGCATGGCGATGGCCGCGACGTTGTCTCCCGCGCCGATGCGGGCGAAGCCGCCGGGCATGATCTGCCAGCCCTCGCGCGTGCGGGCGGCGAAGACGCGCAGCGACATCGGCCGCGGCGTCAGCCGGCCGTCGACGAAGGCGGGCGTGGTGGAGAGCGTCACTGCCTCCTGCCCGACGAGCTTGGCCCCGTCGCTCGCCAGCCATTCGGCGATGGACTGGCGCGCCGTCTCGCGCAGGCTCGAGCCGAGCACGGACTGGACGTTGTCGTCGAAGAAGGGGCGCGTCGAATAGGCCGGGCCGATGACCATTCGCTCGATATTGGCCGCGACATGGGCGCGCTCGCCCTCCTGGCCGCACCACCAGGTGGCGATGGAAGGAAGGCGCTGCTCCTCGCCGAAGAGATGGCGACAGATGTTCGGCAGGAAGGCGAGGAAGGCGCGCGTCTCGACGATGCCGGCGCCAAGCGCGTTGACGAAGGTGACGGAGCCGGCGCGCAATGCCTCCACCATGCCGGGCGTGCCGATATGGGAATTCTGGTTGAGCTCCAGCGGGTCGGCGAAGGCGGCATCCAGCCGGCGCCAGAGCACGCCGACGGGTTTCAGGCCGGCGACGGTGCGCACCATGACCTTGCCGTCCACCACCGTCAGGTCCTCGCCCTCCAGCAGCATGAAGCCCAGGTAGCGGGCGATGTAGGCGTGCTCGTAGTAGGTCTCGTTGGCAAGGCCGGGGGTCAGGACCGCGATGCGGTCCTCGGCGGATTTGCCCGCCTGCAGCGCGTTGCGGAAGGCGCCGAAGAAGCCGGCGAGGCGGTGGGCGTGGGCTTCCGCATAGACGTCGGAGAAGGCGCGCGTCGTCGCCACGCGGTTCTCCAGCGCGAAGCCCGCGCCGGAGGGGGCCTGCGTGCGGTCGGAGAGCACCCACCAGTTGCCGTCCGGCCCGCGGCCGATCTCGAAGGAGACGAAGTGCAGGAAATGCCCGCCCGCCGGCTGCACGCCGACGAGGGGGCGCAGGAATTCGTCGTTGGCGGCGACGAGGGCGGGCGGCAGGAGGCCGTTCGCCACCAGCTCGTTCCGGCCGTAGATGTCGGCGACCACCGCCTCCAGCAATTCGGCGCGCTGGACGAGGCCGCGCGACAGGTGCTCCCATTCCGCGCCGTCGATCAGCACGGGAATGTGGGAAAGCGGCCAGGCGCGCTCGGCGCCGGCCTCCGTGCCGTAGTCGCGGTAGAAGACGCCGGCATCGCGCAGATACCGGTCGGCGCGGGCGAAGCGGGCGGCAAGGTCCGGCGCATCCATGCGGGAGAGGGCTTTCAGGAACGGCCGCCAGACGGGGCGCACCGCGCCGTGGGTGTCGACCATCTCGTCGGCAACGCCCGGCAGCGGCGCATAGGCGCGCGCGGGCGCTTGCCCCGCATCGGCCTGCCTGCGTTCCGCTTCCGCGCCCGTCGTCTTCAATCAATCTCTCCAGAAGGGCTAGAGGCCGGGCGGCCGGCGCAGGTCCAGCGTCAGCGGGAAATCCGCCGACGGCGTTTCCGCCTGCAATCCGTAGCTGCCTGCCGTATGCCCCCACGGCTCGAACCGCGCCAGCCGGCGCGCCTCGGCCTCGTTGCCGTTTACCGGGAAGGTGTCATAGTTGCGTCCGCCCGGATGGGCAACGTGGTAAATGCAGCCCCCGATCGCCCGCCGCGACCATGTATCATAAATGTCGAAGGTAAGCGGTGTGTTGACGGGCAGCACCGGATGAAGGCCGGAGGCGGGCTGCCAGGCCTTGTAGCGCACGCCGGCGACCGAGGTGCCCTTGATGCCCGTCGCCTTCAGCGGCACGGGCCGGCCGTTGCAGGCGACGGTGTAGCGCTCGGGATTCACCGTCTCCAGCTTCACCTGGAGGCGCTCGACGGAGCTGTCGACATAGCGCACCGTGCCGCCGATCGCCCCTTCCTCGCCCATGACGTGCCAGGGCTCCAGCGCCTGGCGCAGTTCGAGGTTCGCGCCCTCGTATTCCACCTCCCCGCAGAAGGGGAAGCGGAATTCGAGCTGGGCGGAAAACCATTCCGGGCGAAGGTCGAAGCCGTTGGCGCGAAGATCGGCAAGGACGTCGAGGAAATCCTGCCAGACATAGTGCGGCAGCATGAAACGGTCATGCAGCGTCGTGCCCCAGCGCGTAAAGCCGCCGTCCGCCGGGTTCTGCCAGAAGCGGGCGATGAGCGCGCGGATGAGGAGCTGCTGGGCAAGGCTCATGCGGGCGTTCGGCGGCATCTCGAAGCCGCGGAACTCGACGAGGCCGAGCCGCCCCGTCGGCCCGTCCGGCGAGAAGAGCTTGTCGATGCAGATTTCCGAGCGATGGGTGTTGCCGGTGACGTCGGTGAGGAGGTTGCGGAACAGCCGGTCGACAAGCCAGGGCAGCGGCGGCGTGCCGTTTGCCGGCGCGGGCACCTGCGAAAGCGCGATCTCCAGCTCGTAGAGCGTGTCGTGCCGCGCCTCGTCGATGCGCGGCGCCTGGCTTGTCGGGCCGATGAAGAGGCCGGAGAAGAGGTAGGAGAGCGAGGGATGGCGCTGCCAGTGGAGGACGAGGCTCTTCAGGAGGTCCGGGCGGCGCAGGAACGGGCTGTCGCCCGGATTGCGGCCGCCGACGACCACATGGTTGCCGCCGCCGGTGCCGGTGTGGCGGCCGTCGATCATGAACTTGTCGGCGCCGAGGCGCGACTGGCGCGCCTCCTCGTAGACCGCCGTGGTGATGTCGACGCAGTCCTCCCAGCTTGCGGCCGGGTGGATGTTGACCTCGATGACGCCGGGATCTGGCGCGACGCGGATGACGTTGATGCGCTCGTCCTGCGGCGGGGCATAGCCCTCGATATGGACGGTGAGGCCGAGGCTTGCCGCGGCGCGCTCGGCCGAGGCGACGAGGTCGAGGTAGTCCTCGATGCCGACGGTCGGCGGCATGAAGACGCAGAGCCGGCCGTCGCGCGGCTCGACGGAAACGGCGGTGCGCACATGGCCGCCTATGTCGGCGGATTGTTCGGTCTGCGTCTGCCGGCCGCCGGCGTCGGGCTGGAAATGCGCGGCCTGCTGCGGCCGGCCGGCATCGGCGGCAAAGTCCGGCAGGTCGCTGCGCTCGACGCTCGGGTCCAGCGGGTTGATGTAGGGATAGGCGGCGGGCGAGAGCCAGGGCAGCGAATTCAGCGGCAGGCGATAGCCGACCGGGCTGTCGCCGGGCACGAGGAACAGGCGGCCGCGGCGCGTGTGCCACTTCTCGCTCGTCCAGCGCCGGCCGCCGGCCTGCGCATTCCATGCCTGCACGGGCAGCACATAGCCGGTCGGCCGCGTCAGGCCGCGGTCGAAGACGCGGGCGATGCGGCTGCGCTCCTCCGGGTCCTCCAGCTTCGAATTGGCCGGATCGACATTGTCGGGGAGTTTTGCCTCCTTCACCAGCCATTCGGCCGGGTCCTCGAAGGCGGGTACGACCATCCCGGAGGCAATGCCGAGCTCGCCGGCCATGGCGGTGAGGAGTCGTCCGGCATCCTCCTCGGTAGCGGGGCAGTCGGCGCCTTCCTCGGCGATGAGGTCCGGGTCCTGCCAGATCGGCTTGCCGTCGCGCCGCCAGTAGAGCGAGAAGGTCCAGCGCGGCAGGCTCTCGCCGGGATACCACTTGCCCTGACCGTAATGCAGGAAGCCGCCGGGCGCGAATTTTTCGCGCAGGCGCCGGATGAGGATATCGGCCTTCTCGCGCTTGGTGGGGCCGACGGCGGCGGTGTTCCATTCGGCGGATTCGAAATCGTCGATGGACACGAAGGTCGGCTCGCCGCCCATGGTGAGGCGCACGTCGCCGGCCGCCAGCGCGCCATCGACCTTGCGGCCGAGCGCGTTCAGCGCCTGCCAGCTCTCGTCGGAGAAGGGTTTGGTGATGCGCGGATGCTCGGCCACGCGCGTAACCGTCATGGCGAAATCGAATGCGGTGTTCGCCGTGCCGAAATAGCCGCCGGAAATGGGGGCCGCGTTGCGGTAGTGGGGCGTTGCGGCGAGCGGAATGTGGCTTTCGCCGGTGAGAAGCCCGGAGGTCGGGTCGAGGCCGATCCAGCCGGCGCCGGGGATATAGACCTCGCACCAGGCATGGAGGTCCGTGAAGTCGACCTCGGTGCCGGAAGGGCCGTCGAGCGCCTTCAGGTCGGGCGTGAGCTGGATGAGGTAGCCGGAGACGAAGCGGGCGGCGAGGCCGAGGTTGCGCAGGATCTGCACGAGCAGCCAGCTCGAATCGCGGCACGAGCCGCGCGCGGCGGTCAGCGTCTCCTCCGGCGCCTGCACGCCGGGCTCCATGCGGATGACGTAGCCGATCTCGCGCTGCAGGCGCGCATTGAGGCCGACGACCATGTCGACCGTGCGCTGGCGCGAGCGGTCGACGGTCTGCATGAAGGCGGCAAGTGCCGGCGCCGGCGGCTCGGGCGTGCGGTAGATCGCAAGGTCCTCGACGAGATCGGCCGGATAGTCGAAGGGCCAGTGCTCGGCCTCCTCCTCCACGAAGAAGTCGAAGGGGTTGTAGACCGTCATGTCGGCGACGAGGTCGACCTCGATCTTCAGCTCCGTGACCGGATCGGGAAAGACGTAGCGGGCGAGGTAGTTGCCGTAGGGGTCCTGCTGGAGGTTCACGAAATGGTTTTCGGGCGAGACCTTCAGCGAATGGCTGATGACCCTGGTTCTGGAATGGGCCGCCGGCTTCAGCCGGATGATCTGGGGTCCGAGGCGGACCGGATTGTCGTATTTATAGTGGGTAAGATGATGGATGCCGGCTTTGATCGACATGCGTGCTGTGCCCCCGGTGACGGTCTGGCGCCGTCATCGGGAGAGTTTGTGCAATGCAAAGAAAGATTGCAAGCGGCAATGGCCGCCTCTAGCGTCTCATCGAGACGAGGGAGAAATGGGCGCCCTGCGGATCGAGGCAATTGACGATCCAGGCACCGCCGGGAACCTCCATCGGCCCCATCAGGACCTTGCCGCCGCCGTCCGTCACGCGCGCTGCCGCCGCGTCGAGACCGTCCACGACGAAGTAGTAGCCCCAGAAGGGCGGGGCGGGCAGGCTTGCCGGCTTCGTCATCATGCCGCCGAAGGCAGGACCGCCGCGTGCGCCGAAGGTCTGGTAGATGCCCATGCCGCCGTCCGACATGTCGACGGCCTTGTCCTTCGTCCAGCCGAAGGTCTTCTCGTAGAAGGCCCAGTCCCCGTCGAGGTCGCCGGCCATCAGCTCGTTCCAGCCGACATGGCCGGGCGTCATCATCTCCGGCCATGGGGCGCCTTCGCTATCGGTGGCAAAGAGCGAGAAGACCGCTCCGTGCGGATCGGCGACGACGGCGAAGCGGCCGATGCCGGGAATGTCCTGCGGCGGGCGATGCACCTTCCCGCCATTGGCGGCAATCTCCTTCGCCGTCTTCTCGATATCGTCGGTGAAGACGTAGCCGAACCACAGCGGAGGCATGCCCTCGGCTTCCTCCGGCATGCCCATCATGCCGGCGACCTGCATATCTGCGGCATAGGCGAGGGTGTAGTTCATGCCCTCCATGCCGGAATCGCGCGTCGTCCAGCCGATGACGGAGGAATAGAAGCGCTCGGCGGCGGGCACGTCCGTCGTCATCAGCTCGTACCAGCAGAACTTTCCGTAGTCCTTGTGCATGCGGTCGTTCCTTTTCCGATTGGTGGGTCAGTCGCAGCAGGAATGCGTCTTCGGCGCGGCCTCGTATTCGTCCTTGCGCTTGACGAAGCTGAGCGTGCCGGTCTCGTTGCGGCCCTTCGGCGCGCGGTCGAGCACCATCAGGGTCGTCAGGATCTCCTCGCCGCCGCGAGCATAGTCGGAATAGGTGTGGTAGACGGTGCCGTCCGCGTCCTTGAAGAAGGCGCTGAGGCCGGGCAGCTCGTCATGCGCTTCGGCGGAGGGCGTCTCGCGGTAGTTGTACAGGACCGTGCCGCTTGCCAGCTCCTCCTTCGTGAAGGAGACATGGTAGTCGAAATTGAAGTCGCTGCCATGGGAGGAGACCCAGGGGAATTTCCAGCCCATGCGCCTGCGGTAGGCCGTGAGTTTTTCCAGCGGCGCGCGGGAAACGGCGATCATCGTCACGTCGTGATGGTTGAGATGCGGCAGCATGCCGTCGACATGGTCGGCCAGGAACGAGCAGCCCGGGCAGCCGGCCTCCCAGTCGGGGCCGTACATGAAATGGTAGACGATGAGCTGGCTGCGGCCGTCGAAGAGGTCCGCAAGGCTCCTCAGGCCCTCGGGCGTGTCGAACATATAGGCCTTGTCGATCTTGACCCAGGGCAGGGCGAGGCGCTCGGCGCGCACCCTGTCGCGCAGCTTCGTCTCCTCCTTCTCCAGCGTCAGCAGCGCCTTGCGCGCCGTCAGCCATTCCTCGCGGGATACGATGTCGTGGTTCGGTCTCATGCTCGGAACTCCTCCTTCACGGGCTTTCGGCGTATGAGTTGATATCAACATTTCATGCCGGAGTCAAAACGGGAAGGTACGGCAGCGTGCCTTCCCGTCTCGTAACGGTAGGGGGAGAAGGGCGCGGCCGCCGGCCGCGCCTGCCTGTCGCCGCCTATTCCGGCAGGATGCGCACGGCGCCCTTGTCGGCGCTGGCGGCGAAGGCGGCATAGGCTTTCAGCGCCGTCGTGACGTTGCGCTTGCGCGGGGCGGCCGGCTTCCAGCCGAGCTTGTCCTGCTCGGCGCGGCGGGCGGAAAGCTCGGCATCGGAGACCGCAAGGTTGATCGTGCGGTTCGGGATGTCGATCTCGATGATGTCGCCCTGGCGCACGAGGCCGATGGCGCCGCCCTGGGCGGCTTCCGGCGAGGCGTGGCCGATGGAAAGGCCGGAGGTGCCGCCGGAGAAGCGGCCGTCGGTGATGAGCGCGCAGGCCTTGCCGAGGCCCTTCGACTTCAGGTAGCTCGTCGGATAGAGCATTTCCTGCATGCCGGGGCCGCCCTTCGGGCCTTCGTAGCGGATGACGACGACGTCGCCGGCCTTCACCTCGCCGCCGAGGATGCCCTTGACGGCCGCGTCCTGGCTTTCGAAGACGACGGCGGGGCCGGAGAACTTCAGGATCGATTCATCGACGCCGGCCGTCTTCACGATGCAGCCGTCGAGCGCGATGTTGCCGGAAAGGACCGCAAGGCCGCCATCCTTGGAGAAGGGATGCTCGACGGAGCGGATGACGCCGTTCTCGCTATCGGTGTCGAGGTCGTCCCAGCGCGCTTCCTGGCTGAAGGCGACCTGGGTGGGGATGCCGCCCGGCGCGGCGCGGAAGAAGGTGCGCACCGTCTCCGAATTCGTGCGGGAGATGTCCCAGCGGTCGATGGCGTCGCCCAGCGTCTCGGCATGGACGGTCGGCGTGTCGCGGTGGAGAAGGCCGCCGCGGTCGAGCTCGCCGAGGATGCGCATGATGCCGCCGGCGCGATGGACATCCTCCATGTGCACGTCCGCCTTGGCGGGGGCGACCTTGGAAAGGCACGGCACCTTGCGCGACAGGCGGTCGATATCCTCCATGGTGAAGTCGACGCCGCCTTCGTAGGCGGCCGCCAGGATATGCAGCACCGTGTTCGTCGAGCCGCCCATGGCGATGTCGAGCGACATGGCGTTCTCGAACGCCTTCTTGTTGGCGATGGTGCGCGGCAGCACGCTGCTGTCGTTTTGCTCGTAGTAGCGGCGGGCAAGGTCGACGACGAGATGGCCGGCCTCGACGAAGAGGCGCTTGCGGTCGGCGTGCGTGGCGAGCGTCGAGCCGTTGCCCGGCAGCGACAGGCCGAGGGCTTCGGTCAGACAGTTCATCGAGTTGGCCGTGAACATGCCGGAGCAGGAACCGCAGGTCGGGCAGGCGGAACGCTCGATGGCCTTGACGTCGTCGTCGGAAATCTTGTCGTCGGCGGCGGCGACCATGGCGTCGACGAGGTCGAGCGCGTGGGTCTTGCCGTGCAGCACGACCTTGCCGGCCTCCATCGGCCCGCCGGAAACGAAGACGGCCGGGATGTTGAGGCGCATGGCGGCGTTCAGCATGCCGGGCGTGATCTTGTCGCAGTTGGAGATGCAGACCATGGCGTCGGCGCAGTGCGCGTTGACCATGTACTCGACCGAATCGGCGATGATCTCGCGGCTCGGCAGCGAGTAGAGCATGCCGTCATGGCCCATGGCGATGCCGTCGTCGACGGCGATCGTGTTGAATTCCTTGGCGACGCCGCCGGCAGCCTCGATCTCGCGCGCGACGAGCTGGCCGAGGTCCTTGAGGTGGACGTGGCCAGGCACGAACTGGGTGAAGGAGTTCACCACGGCGATGATCGGCTTTCCGAAGTCCGTGTCCTTCATGCCGGTCGCGCGCCAGAGGCCGCGGGCACCGGCCATGTTGCGGCCGTGGGTGGTGGTTCGGGAGCGATATGCGGGCATGGTCAATTCCTCGAGTGGACGCGGCTGCATAGGGGCGCTTCGTGGCCGTATTGCGAGCCTCAGCAGAGGTTCCCTAACGCAAAACGCCCTGCGCGTCACGAAAGGAATGGTGATTTTTTGACGGCGCGGCGCAATTTCCTTGCCGGTTCCCTGCCCGGAGCGGCGGCGGACATGATCGTTGTCGGCAAGGTGCATTCGTGGCATGGTCGTGCCATGATCGCCATGGAGCAGCTTTGATGGAGGAGGGGGCCGGCAGCGCGGAGGCCGTATCCGGCAAGAGCCCGCTCTACCTGCGCATCCGCGACGTCCTGGCCGAGGCGATCGCGGCCGGACGGCTGCCGCGGGGCGCGCTGCTGCTCGAAGGCCCCGTGGCAAGCCTCTTCGCGTCCACCCGCACGCCCGTCCGGCAGGCGTTCGCGCTGCTGGAGGCGGCGGGGGCGATCCGCCGGTTCGACGGGCGCGGCTTTCTCGTGGGGCAGGGGCGCGGCGGGCCGAAGCGCATGCCGCTGACGGCCGGGATGCTCGGCCTTGGCGAGGAGGCGCCGGCCCTGCGCAAGGCGCCCGCCTGGGAGGCGATCTACGAGAGGCTGGAGCGGGAGATGGTGCATCTTTCCGTGTTTGGCCGCCACCGGGTCAACGAGGTGGAGCTGGCGCGCGCCCATGGCGTCGGCCGGCAGGTCGCGCGCGATGTGCTGACGCGGCTCGAAGCGCTCGGCATCCTGGAGAAAGACGAGCGGATGCGCTGGACGCTCGTGCCGCTCGACGAAAACCGCATGCGGGACCTGCACGATATCCGCATGGCGCTGGAGCCCATGGCGCTGGCGCAGGCGGCGCCCTTTATTCCGCCTGCCGCGCGCCGGGCGATGACGGAACGGCTGGAGGAGGCGCTCGCCACCTATCCGGATCTTCCGGTCGCGGCGATGGACGCCCTTGAAACGGACCTGCACATCACCTGCCTCGGCTATTGCCCGAACCGGGAGCTGCTGATCGCGCTCAGGCGCGCCCGTTTCATGCTGAGCGTCAGCAAGCATGTCGTCGGCGTCTCGCATCCCCTGCCGGCAAACGAGCCCTTCGTCGCCGAGCATCTGGCGGTGTTCCGCGCGCTCGACGTGGACGACAGCGCGCGGGCGGCCGAGACGCTGCGCCATCATATCGCCGTGTCCCTGCCCAAGATTCTCGGACGTGTTTCGGACCTGCGCTCGGTGCATAGGCCCGAAATGCCGGTCTATGCCGCGCCGCTGGCGCATTGAGGAGGCTGCCATGAAAGTCAGGCGTATCGTCGCGAACATCGAAACGGCCGATCCGGCCGCCGTCGCCCGTTTCTACAGGGACGTGCTGGGGCTGGATTTGCTGATGGACCACGGATGGATCGCCACTTACGGCGGCGACGGCACCATGCCACTCCAGGTGAGCTTTGCCAGCGAGGGCGGTTCCGGCACGCCGGTGCCAGGGCTTTCGGTGGAGGTGGACGATCTGGAGGCGGTCCACGCCGCTGCCGTTGAGGGCGGCCATCCGGTCGAATACGGGCCGGCGGACGAGCCTTGGGGCGTGCGGCGATTCTTCGTGCGCGACCCGGCGGGCACGCTCGTCAACATCCTTGCGCACGGCCGCTGACCGGCCGCTTTTCCGCTCCGTCTCCAGTGGACGGGAAAGCCGGCGTTTCCTATGTGTTACGGGCACGACACCAAGGAGAGGATCATGCGTCCCATTTCGGGTTTCTTCGCCGCGGCCCTGACGCTTCTGGCGCTTGCCGGATGCAGCACCACGGCTGCCGACAACACGACCTATGCCCGCCCGCCGGTTTCCGGCGGCATGCGGGTGCCGCTGAACTAGGCGGTTCATCCCTTGCCAAATGAAAAGCCGGCCCGCGACGAGCGGGCCGGCTTTTGTCTTTCGGGCATTGGGCCGCCTTAGTGGCTGTCGGCCATGCGGGCCGCTTCGATCGCGGACGCGTGCTCGAACTTCGCGCCGTTGAAGAAGGCATTGAGGATGATCGCGGCGATCGACGTGAGCACGATGCCCGATTCGATGACCGGGTGGATGGCGTGGGGCATCCACATCAGGTAGTTCGGCGCGAGCAGCGGAATCAGGCCGAAGCCGACGGAGACGGCGACCACGAACAGGTTGTTGCGCGAGGTCTTGAAGTCCACCGTGGTGAGGATGCGCACGCCCGTCGCGGCGACCATGCCGAACATGACGAGGCCGGCGCCGCCGAGCACGAAGGTCGGCACGGCTTCCACCAGCGCGCCCATCTTGGGGATGAGGCCGAGGACGATCATGATGACGCCGGCGGCGACGCACACATAGCGGCTCTTCACGCCCGTGACGCCGACGAGGCCGACGTTCTGCGAGAAGCTCGTATAGGGGAAGGTGTTGAAGAGGCCGCCGATCATCGTGCCGATGCCGTCGACGCGAAGGCCGGCCGTCAGGTGCTGCTGCTCGATCTTCTTGCCGGTGATCTCGCCCAGCGCCAGGAACATGCCGGTCGATTCGATCATGACAACGATCATCACCAGCGTCATCGTGGCGATGAGGACCGGGTTGAAGATCGGCATGCCGAAGCGCAGCGGCGTGACGACGGCGAACCAGCCGGCTTCGCCGACGCGGTCGAAATGCATCATGCCGAGCGCGGCGGCGACGACGCAGCCGATGATGACGCCGCTGAGCACGGCGATGTTGCCGATGAGGCCGCGGCCGAACCGGGCGATCAGCAGGATCGAGATCAGGACGAGGGCCGAGAGCGCGATATGGCTCGGCTCGGCGTAGATCGGGTTGGAGAGCGTCGGCGCGATGGCGAAGCCGTCCGGAACGGCCGGGCCGCCGCTTTCGGCGAGCTTCTTGATCTGGTTCAGCCATTCGATGTGCGAGGGGTCGATCAGCTTGGGTGCCGTCGGGCCGAAGGGGTTGCCGAAGGTCCAGTTGATGCCGACGCGCATCAGCGACACGCCGATGATGAGGATGATCGTACCCGTCACGACGGGCGGGAAGAAGCGCAGGAGCCGTCCCATGACGGGGGCGAGCAGCAGTGAGACGAAGCCGGCGCCGATAATGGCGCCGAAGATCATGCGGGCGCCGTCGGGCCCCGGCGAGAGCGTCGCCATCGACACCATCGGGCCGACCGAGGCGAAGGTCACGCCCATCATGACGGGCATGCGGATGCCGATGTGGCGGGTGATGCCGAGCGACTGGATGATGGTGACGAGGCCGCAGACGAAAAGGTCGGCGGAGATCAGGAAGGCCACGTCCTGCGGGCTCAGCTGCAGCGCCCGGCCGACGATCAGCGGCACGGCGACCGCGCCGCCATACATGACGAGTACGTGTTGTATCCCGAGCGTCGCGAGCCTGCCGACAGGCAGTTTCTCGTCCACCGGGTTTATAATGGATGCGTCGCTCATGGATACTCCTCCTATCGCACGACCTTCTTCGACCCGTCCTCCAACGGGGTGCGTTATCTTTCGCGTTGGAAGGAACGAAGCAAGCGGGGACCCGAGACAAACACTTTATGCGTTCCGGAAGTAATCATGCGGGAAAGCCGGCTTCGCGCCAATCTGTTCGAAAGCCCCTGCAGCGTCCAATGAAACCCGGCGCACGGGAAGATGGCAGGGTTCCGTTTCCACCGCAATCCCCGATGCCGGAACATCGTCGTTCCGGTCGGGAAGGCCGCCGTGCCCTGCCGGCAGAGGCCGATCCGGCATGACCGACCGCCCGCCATCGAGCCGATCGGATAGCACCTTCAAACTTCAATTTTGCGGTTTTTCACCCTGCGCGATTCGCAACAGCGTCGAAAGTGTCGTCTGCGCATGGAAGATGTCATCCTGTGTATCGCCGTCCCAGCCAGGCACAGTCTCCTTCTGGGCTGAAAGGTCTCTCAGCGTATCGATGATGTCGGCGATGTCGCTTTCACCCAGTTTGCCGGCAATCGTCTCGAGCTGAGCAGCAGAAGGTGCGCCCCGAGAGGCGCGTCCGGCCCCAGGGTTTCGGCGATAATGAGCTGAAAGCGCTTCCGTCGCATTCGATCCTCGGATGATGCTCTTCTCTTTGTATCTTTAACTGGAGGGCAGAGATAGCGGCCGTTACCGCGGCGCTGGTCCGCGTTCAGGCTTTTCAAAGGCGGCAGGTGAGGGGCTTTCGTGGGCCGAAAATGCAAGAAGCCCTGCGCGGGCAGGGCTTCTTGTGAATAGGATGGTGGGCGTGACAGGGATTGAACCTGTGACCCCTACGATGTCAACGTAGTGCTCTCCCGCTGAGCTACACGCCCATCCGATGCGGCGCATAGACCATAAAACCGGAGGCGGCGTCAATAGGCTTTTTCAGCTTTTTTTGCGCGCCGATTTTGTGGTCTTTTCCGGGCCTTAGGCGGCCAGCATCTTGTTGACCTCGTCGACGAGGTCGCGCAGGTGGAACGGCTTGGAAAGGACCTTGGCGTCCTTCGGGGCCTTGGAGTCCGGGTTGAGCGCGACGGCGGCGAAACCGGTGATGAACATAACCTTGAGGTCGGGGTCGAGTTCGGTGGCGCGGCGCGCCAGTTCGATGCCATCCATCTCCGGCATCACGATGTCGGTGAGGAGGAGCGAGAAGGGTTCTTCGCGGAGGCGGTCGTATGCGCTGGCGCCGTTGTCGTAGGAGAGCACCTGGTAGCCCGCCTTCTCGAGCGCCTTCACCAGAAAGCGGCGCATGTCGTTATCGTCTTCTGCGAGGAGAATCTTGGGAGTCATGGAATTGGCAAACCGTTCTGAAGGTTGTCTGCCCGCGGACGGGCGGTTGTGTTAGAAGAGCCTAAGCCGGTAAATATCCGGTGAATGGGGCAGGGCGAGGCCTCATCCCCTCTTTCTCAGTATGGACATGCCGGAAGGGCGCTGGCAACATGGCGGCGCAAGGAAATCGAGGCATGGTAAAGGACGGCGATGGCGCAGGCTTTCAGCGAAAACAGCCACTTCGAAGTGCTGGAGCCGGTAACCCAGAGCGTGCCCCTCGTCTTCAATTCGCCCCATAGCGGACGGCTTTATCCACAGAGCTTCCTGGAGCGCTCGCGTCTCGACGCGCTCGGCATCCGCCGCTCGGAAGACCACTATGTCGACGAGCTCTTCTCCGTGGCCCCGGCGCTCGGCGCGCCGATGCTGGTCGCGCATTTCCCGCGCGCCTGGCTCGACGTCAACCGCGAGCCCTACGAGCTCGATCCGCGCATGTTCGACGGGGCGCTGCCCTCCTATGCCAACATCAATTCCATCCGCGTCGCCGGCGGGCTCGGCACGGTGCCGCGCGTCGTTGCGGAGAACATGGAAATCTACCGCCACCGGATGCCGGTGGAGGAGGCGCTGGAGCGGGTGGAGACGGTCTACAAGCCCTATCATGCGTGCCTGCGCCGGCTGATCGTGCGCACCCACGTCGCCTTCGGCTTCGCGGTGCTGATCGACTGCCATTCGATGCCCGGCAACATCCGCGTCTCGGGAACGGGCCTGCGGCCCGACTTCATCATCGGCGACCGCTACGGCACCAGCGCCTCGGGCGAGCTTTCGCGCCTCGCCATGCGGCTCCTGGAGGACATGGGTTTTTCCGTCGTGCGCAACAAGCCCTATGCGGGCGGCTTCATCACCGAGCATTACGGCCGGCCGGCCAAGGGGCTGCATGCGCTCCAGATCGAGGTGAACCGCGGCCTTTACGTCGATGAGACGACGCTGGCCAGGCGGCCGGATTTCACGGCGTTGCAGACGGCGATTTCCGTCTTCCTCGAGAATTTTTCCGGCCATGTCGAGGAATATGCCGCCGATCGGGCGCTCGCCGCCGAATAGCCGCGTCCTTCCCTTCAAAAAAAACCGCGCACGGGGCGCGGTCCAAGTCTAGGGAGGAAACACCCAATCAGGGCATTTACAGCCGCGAACGACTGTAGCTGAACCGTAATGCTGCGCCGCACAAATGTCAAGTGCATGTGCGAAGAGGCCATGGCGGCCATTCCCGGCGGTCCTGCCAATCCGGTTCCGTTTTTTTTGCCGATGCAGTAAGGAGGGTGGTCGCAATTCCCTCCGAGAGGTTCCATGCAGCCCGACCGCGCCTTTTTCGACCTCCTTGCCGAAGCGGCGAGGAAGCAAACCCTGCCGCGCTTCCGCGTCGGCGCCGATGTCGTCAACAAGGAAGCGGGCGGGTTCGACCCGGTGACGGAGGGTGACCGCGCGGCGGAGATCGCCATCCGCACGCTGATCGAGGAGCATTTTCCCGATCACGGCATTCTCGGCGAGGAGCACGGCTCGGTCGGCCTCGACCGCGAATATGTCTGGGTCATCGACCCGATCGACGGCACGCGCGCCTTCATTTCCGGCGTTCCCGTCTGGGGCACGCTGATCGGCCTCTACCGCAACGGCGAGGCGGTGATGGGCCTCATCGACCAGCCCTTCACGGGCGAGCGCTATTTCGCCGACGGCGCTGTTTCCCGCTATGCCGGCCCGGATGGCGGCAAGGTGCTCTCGACGCGCCCGTGCGAACGCCTTTCGGACGCCATCCTCTTCACCACATCGCCGCATCTCTTCACGGAAGGCCGCAAGGCGCGCTTCGAGGCGGTGCAGGACAAGGTCCGGCTCTTCCGCTACGGCTGCGACTGCTATGCCTATGCGCTGCTCGCCGCCGGCCATATCGACCTCGTGGTCGAATGCGGCCTCAAGCCCTATGACGTCGGCGGGCTCATCCCGGTCATCGAGCAGGCGGGTGGCGTCATCACCACCTGGGACGGCGGCCCGGCGGAAAACGGCGGGGAGATCATCGCTGCCGGCAGCCGCAAGGTCTATGAGGAAGCGATGGCGCTGCTGAAGGGCTGACGGGCCGCTCAGGCGCCGAGGCTGGTATCCTCGGCGTCGCTGCCCGGAATGAAGGCTTCCACCGCCGCGAGCGCCTGCGCGCGGAAACGGTCGGCTTCCTGGAACAGTTCGTGGCGCGCGCCGTCGATCTCGATGAGGCGGGCGGCGCGGAAGATGCGGGCAAGGTCGTTCACCGCCTTGCGCGGCACGAGCGCGTCGGCCGTCGCGCAGAGCAGGAGCGTCGGGATGCGGATGCGCGTCAGGTGATCCTGGTGCGTCACGCGGGCCATCGCCCCGAGCGTCTCGTTCAGCCAGCGGGCGGTGGGCCAGCCGATGGAAAGCTCGGGATGCTCGGCATAGATCGCCATGTTGCGGGCAAAGCGCCGCGCGTCCGACGTCACCACATTGTCCGTGAAGCCGAGCGGCGGCTCGCCCTTGCGGAAGGTGCGTTTGCCGAGGCCCGTCAGCGAGGCGAGGCGGGCGATGACGGCGATCTGGCGCTGGCTCATCGACTGGCCGCCGAGCGCGACGAAGGGCGAGGCGAGCACCATGCGCTCGATTCGGTTCTCCAGTTCGGGCGCCATGGACAGGGCGACCAGCGCGCCGGTCGAATGGGCGACGATGAAGAAGGGCAGGCGGGCGTCCGGCAGCACGATCCTTTCTAGGAAGAGCGACAGGTCCGCCTCGTAATCGGCAAAGCGGGCGACATGTCCCGCGCGGCTGCCGGAAACGAGCCGGCCGGAGCCCGCCTGGCCGCGCCAGTCGAAGGTGGCGACCCACAGGCCCCGGGCCGTCAGGTCCGTGATCGTCTCGTAGTATTTCTCGATGCACTCGCTGCGGCCCTGCAGCAGCACGACGGTGCCCCTGGCCTCGCGCGTCGCCGACCGGAAGACGGCATAGCGGATCTTCACGCCGCCACGACCCTCGAAGAAGCCTGCAAGATGGTTTTCCGGAACGGGATTGTCGGCGGTGGCGTAGAGAATGGAATCCATCGACGGGTCTCGGCGGGGCGATTGCCTGTCGATGGATAGGCGCTCGCCCGCGGGCCGTCAAAGAAAAAAGCCGGATGCATGCGGCACGGGGGTGGCACGCATGCAGTCCGGCGTAATTTGACCGGGGCGGAAGGGACGTTGCACCCCGGTCGTCGAAAGTTTTCGCTTCCGATGATGCCGTTCTAGCAGGGCCAAGCTGAACGCTGTCCGAAGCGCATGTTCATCCGCCGTTCATGTCGAAAATCGCCGGCCGGGGCCTCTTGAACCGCCGTAAAACCGTTCCCATCTCATCGTCACGGGCGCCGAAAGGGCCCGTCCAGGCTTTCGTCGCCACCATGGGGCGAAGGCCGGATGAACCGGGCCGCACCTTCCGGAAATCAGGAGCGGCCTTTTGAAAGATCGCAACCGTTGCTCTGAAGGAGGACACCATGCGTCACGTCGATTTCTCCCCCCTCTACCGTTCCACCGTCGGCTTCGACCGTCTCTTCACCATGCTCGACAGCCTCGGCCAGCCTGACCAGGCCCAGACCTATCCGCCCTACAACATCGAGCGCACCGGCGAAAACGCCTACCGCATCACCATGGCGGTTGCCGGCTTCGACGAAAGCGAACTGTCGATCGAGGCGCGCGAACACGCGCTAACGGTCAAGGGCGAGAAGAAGGACGAAACGGCCGAGGACGGCCAGTATCTCTATCGCGGCATTGCCAAGCGCGCCTTCGAGCGCCGCTTCCAGCTCGCCGATCATGTGGAAGTGCGCGCCGCTTCGCTGAAGAACGGCCTGCTCCACATCGATCTCCTGCGCGAGATTCCGGAAGCCATGAAGCCGCGCCGCATCGAGATCGCCGCCATCGGCTCCGAGCCGAAGCAGATCGAAGCCCAGAGCGAATAAGCCCGGCTTCAACCGGAATGAAGGGGGCGGTGCCGCAAGGCGCCGCCTTTTTTGTTTTCGGACTGCCTGCCTCTCCTCTCGCTTTCAAAGCCCTTCGAGGAAAGCGTCGACGTCCGCCTCGCTCGTCGCGAAGCTGGTGACGAGGCGGATGAGCGTTTCGTTCTCGGCCATGCGCGCCCTCGTTTCCGGGCCGGCGGGCCAGGGATAGAAGACGGCGCCTTTCTCCCTGAGGGCCTTCATCGCGTCGTTGTCGATGATGGCGAAGAGCTCGTTCGAGCCGGTCGGCCAGGCAAGGCGCGCCTTGGCGGAGGCGGCAAAGCCGGCGGCGAGCCGTGCGGCCATGACGTTGGAATGGCGGGCGAGGTCGAGCCAGAGGCCGTCCCGGAAATAGGCTTCGAACTGGGCGGAGATGAAGCGCGACTTGGAGAAGAGCTGGGCCGAGCGCTTGCGCAGGAAGCGCATCTGGTCGGCCTTGCCGGGATCGAAGAGCACCAGCGCCTCGGCGCACCAGCAGCCGTTCTTGGTGCCGCCGAAGGAGAGGATGTCGACGCCGCTCTTCCACGTCATGTCCGCGGGCGTCGCGCCGAGATGGACGAGCGCGTTGGCAAAGCGGGCGCCGTCCATGTGCAGCGGCAGGTTCGCCTCCTTCGCGACGGCGGCAAGGGCGGCGATCTCCTCGACCGTGTAGCTGGTGCCGGCTTCCGTCGCCTGGGTGATGGAAACGGCCATCGGCTGGCCGCCATGCACGAAATCCGGCGGGAAGCGGCCGATGGCGGCGGCAAGGGCGTCGGGCTGCAGCTTGCCGGCCGGCCCGTCGAGCGGCACCAGCTTGGCGCCGGCCGCGAAGAATTCCGGCGCGTTGCATTCGTCGACGTTCACATGCGCTTCCCGGTGACAGAAGACCTGCCCGCCCGGCCGGTTGACGCTGGCGAGCGCCAGCGAGTTTGCCGCCGTGCCGGTGCCGACGAGGAAAACGGCGACGTCGCGCTCGAAAATCTCGCAGAAGGCGTTTTCCACACGCTTGTCGAGGTCGCTCGTGCCGTAGGCCGAAGCGAAGCCGCTGGCCGCCTCGACGAGGCTTCTTGCGATGTTGGGATGGGCGCCTGCCCAGTTGTCGGAAGCGAAAAACATGGGATTTCCAATGCGAATAAGGGCTCCGGCAGGACCATAATGGAGAAACGGGAACGATCAATCGCCGGAAACGGCCGCCGGGCCCGTTTCACGCCGAAATGAAAGGAACGGAAATAAAGCGCCAAGATCCCGTAACTTAATTTCAAGCTGTTCGCGACGCGGGCAATTTTTCTTCATGAGGTGGTGATTATTTGGCATGATGGCCTTGCAGGGTAGGGGGCTTTCTGGCATAGAGCCCATGAAATAGGACAGTCTTGCTGTCCTATTTCGGTCAGGAGACCGAAGAGGCGCCTTCCGCGACTGCGCGAAGGGGCCTGCCACGGCGCCGGGCAGCAGGCCCGAAGCCCCCGACGGTCCGATGATCACATCCCGGTCGGCTGTCGCTTTGCGGTCGCACAGGTTCAGGAAGCAGAGGCTTGCGGTCGGCCCGTGCCGGTAAGGCGGGGACGGTCGCGGGCGAACACAGGGGCCCCGCTCGGGCCACAGGAGGGAAGACATGATGGAGAAGACTCAAGCACATGATTTGCGGCAGACCCGGGCGCAGGCAGCTGCGACGGGCGCCAAGACGCGCGCTTCCAATCCGGGCCTGCCGAAAAAACAGGGTCTTTACGATCCGCGCAACGAACGGGACGCCTGCGGCGTCGGCTTCGTGGCACATCTGAAGGGCCAGAAGTCGCACCAGATCGTCAAGGACGGTCTGTTCATGCTGGAAAACCTGACGCACCGCGGTGCTGTCGGTGCCGACCCGCTGATGGGCGACGGCGCGGGCATCCTCGTGCAGATCCCCGACCGCTTCTTCCGCGAGGAGATGGCAAAGCAGGGCGTCACCCTGCCCAAGGCGGGCGAATACGCCGTCGGCCACATCTTCATGCCGCGGGACGAAACGCTGGTCGAGCATTTCAAGAAGGCGATCGCCGACGTCGTTGCCGAGGAAGGGCAGGTCCTTCTCGGTTTCCGCGACGTGCCGGTCGACAATTCCTCCCTTTCCAAGGCGCCGGAAATCGCCGCTACCGAGCCGCGCCATGTGCAGGTGTTCATCGGCGCCGGACGGGACGCTGCCACCAACGCCGAGTTCGAACGCCGCCTCTTCACCCTGCGCAAGGTGATCTCCAACCGCATCTACGACGAATACGAAGGGGAAGAGAGCGATTTCTATCCGGCGTCGCTGTCCTCGCAAACCATCGTCTACAAGGGCATGTTCCTCGCCTACCAGGTGGGCGCCTACTTCAAGGACCTTGCCGATCCGCGCTTCGAATCGGCCGTCGCCCTCGTGCACCAGCGCTTCTCCACCAACACCTTCCCGTCGTGGAAGCTGGCGCATCCCTATCGCATGGTTGCCCATAACGGCGAGATCAACACGCTGCGCGGCAACGTCAACTGGATGGCGGCCCGCCAGGCTTCCGTCTCCTCGCCGCTCTTCGGCGACGACATCACCAAGCTCTGGCCGATCTCCTATGAAGGCCAGTCGGATACGGCCTGTTTCGACAACGCACTCGAATTTCTGGTGCGCGGCGGCTATTCGCTCGCCCATGCCGTGATGATGCTGATCCCCGAGGCCTGGGCCGGCAACCAGCTCATGAGCCCCGAGCGAAAGGCCTTCTACGAGTACCACGCCGCCCTTATGGAGCCGTGGGACGGCCCTGCCGCCGTTGCCTTCACCGACGGCAGGCAGATCGGCGCGACGCTCGACCGCAACGGCCTTCGCCCCGCCCGCTACCTCGTCACCGACGACGACCGCGTCATCCTCGCCTCCGAAGCCGGCACGCTGCCGGTCAAGGAAGAGAGCATCATCAAGAAGTGGCGCCTCCAGCCGGGCAAGATGCTGCTCATCGACATGGAAGAGGGCCGCATCATCTCCGACGAGGAGGTGAAGTCGACGCTCGCCGCCAAGCACCCCTACCGCGACTGGCTCGACAACACCCAGATCATCCTGGAAGACCTCGGCCCGGTCGAACCGCGCGCGCTGCGCCGCGACGTCTCGCTGCGCGACCGCCAGCAGGCCTTCGGCTATACGCAGGAGGACACCAAGCTCCTGATGTCGCCGATGGCGACGACGGGGCAGGAGGCGATCGGCTCCATGGGCACGGACACGCCGATCTCGGCCATGTCCGACAAGACCAAGCTGCTCTACACCTATTTCAAGCAGAACTTCGCGCAGGTGACGAACCCGCCCATCGACCCGATCCGCGAGGAACTGGTCATGAGCCTCGTCTCCTTCATCGGCCCGCGGCCGAACATCCTCGACCATGGCGGTGCGGCCAAGGCCAAGCGCATGGAAGTGCGCCAGCCGATCCTCACCAACGGGGACCTGGAGAAGATCCGCTCCATCGGCCATGTCGAGGATCGCTTCGACACCAAGACGCTGGACTTCACCTATGACGTCTCGCGCGGCGCCGAGAGCATGCTGGAAATGCTCGACCGCCTGTGCGAGCGCGCCGAGCAGGCCGTCACCAGCGGCTACAACATCATCGTGCTCTCCGATCGGCAGATCGGTCCGGACCGCGTGGCGATCCCGGCGCTTCTGGCGACCGCCGCCGTGCACCATCACCTGATCCGCAAGGGGCTGCGCACCTCGGTCGGCCTCGTCGTGGAAACCGGCGAGCCGCGCGAAGTGCACCACTTCTGCCTTCTGGCCGGCTACGGCGCGGAAGCGATCAATCCCTATCTCGCCTTCGACACGCTCACCGACATGCACAAGCGCGGCGAGTTCCCGAAGGAGGTCGATGCGGAAGAGGTCGTCTACCGCTACATCAAGGCCATCGGCAAGGGCATCCTCAAGGTCATGTCCAAGATGGGCATCTCGACCTACCAGTCCTATTGCGGCGCGCAGATCTTCGACGCCATCGGCCTGTCGTCCGCCTTCGTCGACAAGTATTTCTTCGGCACGGCGACGACCATCGAGGGCATCGGCCTCGACCAGATCGCCAAGGAGACCTTCGCCCGCCACAAGGCTGCCTTCGGCCGCGACCCGCTGCTCGCCAACACGCTCGATATCGGCGGCGAATATGCCTACCGCATGCGCGGCGAGGAGCATTCCTGGACGCCGGACGTCGTCTCCTCGCTCCAGCATGCGGTGCGCGGCAATGCGGAAGACCGCTACAAGGAATTCGCCGAGCTGGTGAACGCCTCGTCGCTGCGCATGAACACGATCCGCGGCCTCTTCTCGATCAAGGGCGCGGAAGCGCTCGGCCGCAAGCCGATCTCCATCGACGAGGTCGAACCGGCGGCGGACATCGTCAAGCGCTTCTCGACGGGCGCCATGTCCTTCGGCTCGATCTCCCGCGAGGCGCACACGACGCTCGCCGTCGCCATGAACCGGATCGGCGGCAAGTCGAACACCGGCGAGGGCGGCGAGGAAGCCGACCGCTACATGCCGCTGCCGGACGGCTCGATGAACCCCGAGCGCTCGGCGATCAAGCAGATCGCCTCCGGCCGCTTCGGCGTGACGACCGAATACCTCGTCAACGCGGACGTGCTGCAGATCAAGGTCGCGCAGGGCGCCAAGCCCGGCGAGGGCGGCCAGCTGCCCGGCCACAAGGTGGATGCGACGGTCGCCAAGACGCGTCACTCGACCCCGGGCGTCGGCCTCATCTCGCCGCCGCCGCACCACGACATCTACTCCATCGAGGACCTGGCGCAGCTCATCTACGACCTGAAGAACGTCAACCCCGAGGCGGACATCTCGGTCAAGCTCGTCTCGGAAGTCGGCGTCGGCACGGTCGCCGCCGGTGTCGCCAAGGCGCGCGCGGACCACATCACCATCGCCGGCTTCGACGGCGGCACGGGCGCTTCGCCGCTCACCTCGCTGAAACATGCCGGTTCTCCGTGGGAGATCGGCCTTGCCGAGACGCACCAGACGCTGGTGCTCAACAAGCTGCGCTCGCGCATCGCGCTGCAGGTCGACGGGGGCCTCAAGACCGGCCGCGACGTCGTCATCGGCGCGCTGCTGGGTGCCGACGAGTTCGGCTTCGCCACCGCGCCGCTGATCGCGGCCGGCTGCATCATGATGCGCAAGTGCCACCTCAACACCTGTCCGGTAGGGGTCGCCACGCAGGACCCGGTCCTGCGCAAGCGCTTCAAGGGCGCGCCCGAGCATGTCATCAACTACTTCTTCTTCGTCGCCGAAGAGGTGCGCGAGATCCTGGCCTCGCTCGGCGTTCGCTCGCTGAACGAGATCATCGGCGCCTCCGAGCTTCTGGAGAAGGAGAAGATGATCTCGCACTGGAAGGCCAACGGCCTCGACTTCTCGCGCATCTTCCACAAGGTCGATGCCCCGAAGGAGGCGACCTACTGGACCGAGCGGCAGAACCACCCGATCCACGACATCCTCGACCGCACGCTGATCGAGAAGGCCAAACCCGCGCTCGAAACGAAGACGCCCGTTTCCTTCTCCGTCGACATCAAGAACGTCGACCGCTCGGCCGGCGCGATGCTGTCGGGTGCGGTGGCCAAGCGCTACGGCTTCAAGGGCCTCAAGGACGACACCATCTCCGTGACGCTCAACGGCACGGCCGGCCAGTCCTTCGGCGCGTTCCTCGCCCGCGGCGTCACCTTCGACCTCGTGGGGGCCGGCAACGACTATGTCGGCAAGGGGCTTTCGGGCGGCCGCATCATCGTGCGCCCGCCGGAAGGCAACCGGGCCGTGCCGCATGAATCGATCATCGTCGGCAACACGGTGCTCTACGGCGCCATCGCCGGCGAATGCTACTTCAACGGCGTTGCCGGCGAGCGCTTCGCGGTGCGCAACTCCGGCGCCATCGCCGTCGTCGAGGGCGTGGGCGACCATGGCTGCGAATACATGACGGGCGGTGTCGTCGTCGTCATCGGCCAGACGGGCCGCAACTTCGCGGCCGGCATGTCCGGCGGTGTCGCCTATGTATTGGACGAGGAGGGCGATTTCGCCCGCCGCTGCAACATGGCGATGGTCGAGCTCCAGCCCGTCCCGGAAGAGGACGACATGCTGGAGAAGCTGCACCATCACGGCGGCGACATCATGCACAAGGGCATGGTGGACGTTTCCGGCGACATGACGCGCCACGACGAGGAGCGGCTCTACCAGCTCATCTCCAACCACCTGCACTATACCGGCTCGCCGCGGGCCAGGGAGATCCTCGACCGTTGGGCCGAGTATCGCCCGAAGTTCCGCAAGGTCATGCCGGTCGAGTATCGCCGTGCGCTGGAAGACATGGAACGCATGAAAATGGCGGAAGCGGCCGAGTAACCCGGCCGCCGCGACACCGCGCGCCTTCCGGCCCGGCCGGAGGGCGTCCCACGCGCCGACGGGCGCAATCCGAGACACGCTTGAGAGCAGGACAATACGATGGGCAAGGTTACAGGTTTTCTGGAAATCGACCGGCAGGTCATGAAGTATCAGCCGGCATCCGACCGCATCCGCCATTTCCGTGAATTCACCATCCCGATGTCGGACCAGGAGGTCCAGAAGCAGGCGGCGCGCTGCATGGATTGCGGCGTTCCCTATTGCCACGGGCCGACCGGGTGTCCGGTCCACAACCAGATCCCCGACTGGAACGACCTCGTCTACAGCGGCAACTGGGAAGAGGCGATCCGCAACCTGCATTCGACCAACAACTTCCCGGAATTCACCGGCCGCATCTGCCCCGCGCCCTGCGAGGAGGCCTGCACGCTGAACCTCGAGGACATGCCGGTCGCCATCAAGACCGTCGAGCAGGCGCTTGCCGACAAGGCCTACGAGATGGGCTATATCGTGCCGCAGCCGGCAACGGTGAAGACGGGCAAGAAGGTCGCGGTCATCGGTTCCGGCCCCGCCGGCATGGCGGCCGCCCAGCAGCTCGCCCGGGCGGGCCACGAGGTCCATGTCTACGAGCGCGAATCCAAGGCCGGCGGCCTGCTGCGCTACGGCATCCCGGACTTCAAGCTGGAGAAGAACTTCATCGACCGCCGCGTCGACCAGATGCGCGGCGAGGGCGTGACGTTCCACTACGGCGTCAATGTCGGCGTCGACAAGCCGATGGACGAGATGCTCGCCGAGCATGACGCCGTGCTCTATTGCGGCGGCTCGGAAACCCCGCGCGATGCCGGCATCCCCGGCGGCGATTTCGCCGGCGTGCACGATGCCATGCCCTATCTGGTGCAGCAGAACCGCCGCGTCGGCCGCGAGAACATCGACAGCGTCGGCTGGCCCTCCGAGCCGATCCTTGCCGGCGGCAAGCACATCGTCGTCGTCGGCGGTGGCGATACGGCGTCGGACTGCGTCGGCACCGCCTTCCGCCAGGGCGCGGTGAAGGTCACCCAGCTCGACATCCGCCCGCAGCCGCCGGAAAAGGAAGACAAGCTCGCCGTCTGGCCCTTCTGGGCGACGAAGATGCGCACCTCCTCCTCGCAGGCCGAAGGCGCCGTGCGCGAGTTCCAGGTCGGCACGCTCGAATTCGTCGGCGACGAGGACGGCGTGCTGACGGGTGTGAAGTGCTGCCAGGTGGACGATCGCCGCAAGCCGATCCCCGGCACGGAGTTCATCATCAAGGCGGATCTTGCCTTCATCGCCATCGGCTTCCGCGGTCCCTTCACCGACGGCGTCCTGAAGGACCTCGGCGAGCGCCTGACGATCAACACCGACAAGCGCGGCTCCTCCAACGTCGTCGCCAACGAGCGCGACTACAAGACCTCGGTGGACAAGCTCTGGACGGCCGGCGACGTGCGCCGCGGCCAGTCGCTCGTCGTCTGGGCGATCCGCGAAGGCCGCCAGGCCGCCCGCGCGATCGACGAGGCGCTGATGGGCTCGACCACGCTGCCCCGGTAAATTGCCGTAAATTGAAAAGGCGCGCCGGCAGGACCGGCGCGCCTCAATCTTGTCAGACCGGCAACGTCCTCAGCGAACGAGGACGTTGCGGAACTGCCACGGATCCTTCGTGTCGAGGTCTTCCGGGAAGAGGCCCGGGCGGCCGTCGAGCGGGGTCCAGTCGGTATAGTGGCCTTCGACCGGGCCGAGATAGGGCGTCTGCACTTCGAGGCAGCGCTTGTAGTCGACCTCGTCGGCTTCCACGATGCCGGCCTTCGGATTTTCCAGCGCCCAGACCATGCCGGCGAGCACGGCCGAGGTCACCTGCAGGCCGGTTGCGTTCTGGTAGGGGGCGATGCGGCGGGTTTCCTCCAGCGACAGGCGCGAGCCGTACCAGTAGGCGTTCTTGTCGTGGCCGTAGAGCAGAACGCCGAGTTCGTCGACGCCGTCCACCAGCTCGTTCTCGTCAAGGACGTGCAGCACCGGCTGCTGGTTGCCGCCGTTGCCGAACATCTCGTGCAGCGACAGAACGGCGTCGTTGCAGGGATGGTAGGCATAGTGGCAGGTCGGGCGGTAGGTGACGTGGCTGTCCTTGTCGCGCACCGTGAAGAAGTCGGCGATCGAGATGGACTCGTTGTGGGTGACGAGGAAGCCGTATTGCGGGCCGGGCGTCGGGCACCAGGTGCGCACGCGCGTGTTGGCGCCGGGCTGCTCCAGGTAGATCGCGGCCTTGCAGCCCTTCTTGTGCTTCTTGGCGTTCTTCGGCATCCAGGTCTCGTGGGTGCCCCAGCCGAGCTCGGCCGGCTGGAGGCCTTCCGAGATGAAGCCTTCGACGGACCAGGTGTTCCAGAAGGTGTCGAGGGGCTTGGGGTTCTTCGTGCGCTGGGTGTCGCGCTCGGCGATGTGGATGCCCTTGACGCCGACCTTCTTCATCAGCTTCGCCCAGCCTTCGCGGTCGTGCTGATCGGGTTCCTCGAACTTGATCTCGAGGTCCTTCGCAAGGTTCACCAGCGCCTGCTTGACGAACCAGGAGACCATGCCCGGATTGGCGCCGCAGGTGGAGACGGCGGTGGTGCCGCCCGGGTTCTTTTCCTTCTCGCGGCGCAGCGTCTCGCGCAGGGCATAGTTCGTGCGGTCGGCGTTCTTCATGTCCTTGTCGAAGTAGAAGCCGAGCCAGGGCTCGACGACCGTGTCGACATAGAGCGCATCGTGCTTGCGGCACAGCCGCATCAGGTCGACGGAGCCGGTGTCGACGGAGACGTTGACGCAGAACGCCTGTCCGCCGCCTTCCTTGAGAAGCGGCTTCAGGAGGTCCTTGTAGTTCTCCTTGGTGACATGCGCCTTGATGTGGCGCGCGCCGTGGCGGGCATAGATCTCGGCGTCTGCGGCATCCTCGCGCGGCTCGATGACGATCAGCCGGTTCCGGTCGTATTTGAAATGGCGCTCGATCAGCGGCAGCGTGCCGCGCCCGATGGAGCCGAAGCCGATCATCACGATCGGGCCGGTGATTTCGCCATATACCGGATAGGTGCTGTCTGCCATTTGGTTCTCCTGCGGACGGCCGCTTTGCGCTGAAAATCAGGGCCTTCCGAGCCCCTTAGCATAGTATGGCAGCGCTAGAGCACAGATTTCTGTCACAATAAAGAGCGGCGGGGGATTATGTTTAATCCGGCCTGGATGCCTTACGCGAGAATGCAGCGGATCAGTCCGCGCAGCGAATTGCCGGCAAAGAGCGCGCCGCTCTGAAGGTCTTCCGGCAGCAGCCTCGCCTCGACGGCCTTGCCGGTCTCCAGCAGTTCTTCCCGCAGGACGCCGGCCAGCAGGCCCGCGGCGAGCGGCGGCGTCTTCAGCACGCCGGAGCCGTCGTCGAGAAACAGCGAGGTGATGGTGCCCTCGCAGACCTCGCCGTGCTCGTTGAGGAGGATGACTTCGTCGGCCTGCGTTGCAGGAAACTCGGCGCGGGCCGCCGCGTAGAGGGCGCGGCGCGAGGTCTTGTGGCGCAGCAGCGGATCGATGGAGGAGAGGCGGGTTTCGGTGATCTTCAGGCGCCAGATCGTGCTTTCGGCAAGGGGCGTGAAGGGGGCCGTCTGCACGTCGATGCGGCCGTTCGGGAAAAGTTCGAGGCGGATGCGGAGAGGTGTCGGCTGTGGTTCACCCCCCTCTGCCCTGCCGGGCATCTCCCCCTCAAGGGGGGAGATCGATGGGGAACTGGTTTCCTTCCCATCGAAAGAGGAACGGGGAGCAGGCGTCTTGCCGATCTCCCCCCTTGAGGGGGAGATGCCCGGCAGGGCAGAGGGGGGTAGAGCCGCATACAATGCGCGTTCCGCTTTCTCCGCCCCCGACAGTCCAAGCGCCGCGGCCGAGCGCGCCAGCCGTGCCAGATGCCGCTCCAGCCGGACGAAGCCCGTTTCCGGCTCCCAGCGCAATGTCTCGATCAGCGAGAGATCCATTGGTCCCCCACGGCGAAGCGGGCCTTCAGCAGGCATTCCTCGTATTCGGCCTCGGCGGTGGAATCGAAGACGATGCCGCCGCCGACGTTGAAGACGGCCTTGCCGTCATCGAACAGCGAGACGGTGCGGATGGCGACGTTGAAGCGCATGGTGCCGTCCGGGGCGATCATGCCGATGGCGCCGCAATAGGCGTCGCGCGGGCCGTCCTCCAGGTCGTGCAGGATTTCCATGGCGCGCATCTTCGGCGCGCCGGTGATCGAGCCGCAGGGAAAGAGCGCGGCGAAGATGTCGCGGATCGAGATGCCAGGCACCAGCTTCGCCCGCACATGGCTCACCATCTGGTGCACCGTCGGGTAGGTCTCGACGGCGAAGAGTTTCGGCACGTCGAGCGTGCCGACCTCGGTGATGCGGGAGATGTCGTTGCGCAGCAGGTCGACGATCATGCGGTTTTCCGCCTGCGTCTTCACATCCGCCTGCATGGCGGCGACGATCTCCGCGTCTTCCGCCGCGTTTCTGCCGCGTGCCGCGGTGCCCTTCATCGGATGCGTCTCGATCCAGCCGTCCCTGTCGACGTCGAAGAAGAGTTCCGGCGAGCGGGAGAGAAGAAGCGGCCCGTCGAGCGAGACGAACGCGCCGTAGCGGACCGGCTGGCGCTCGATCAGCGACCAGAAGGCGGCAAGCGGATCGCCGTTCCAGCGGGCGCGGATCGGCATGGTGAGGTTCGCCTGGTAGCAGTCGCCCTGCCTGAGATGCCGGTGCAGGCGGTCGAAGCGGCTGCGATAGGTGCCGAAGTCCCAATGGGCCTTCGGCTCGGTGAGAAACGGTTCGTTTTCGACGCGCTGGCGCGGTTTGGCCGGCGGATGGCCCTCCGCCGGCTTCTCGAAGATGCCGAAGCTCATCAGCGGGGTCGGGCGGTTCTCTTCCGCGAACGGCGCCAGCTTCTTTTCGAAGAGATGGCCGGCCTCATAGCTCATGAAGCCGGCGATCCAGCGCCCCGCGTCGTGGGCCGCCTGCAGGGCCGCGAAGGCCGGCTCGAAGCCGGCGCGCTCGCGCACGGTGACGACCGCGACCGGGTCGGCGAAAACCACCGTCCGGTCCTCGCGGTCGTCCCTGAGGAGCACAAAGCGTTCGCGGTCGGTCATGCTTGCGTCCGGCGTTCGAGGTCAGGCCCTATCAAGCGCTTCCAGTTCGTCGATCAGCCCCTCGATCATCGACAGTCCCTTGCTCCAGAACGACGGATCGCTGGCGTCAAGGCCGAAGGGCTTCAGCAGCTCGGTGTGATGCTTGGTGCCGCCCGCCTTGAGGAGGTCGAAATACTTCTCCTGGAAGCCGGTTTCCGCCTGTTGGTAGACGGCATAGAGCGAGTTCACCAGGCAATCGCCGAAGGCATAGGCGTAGACGTAGAAGGGCGAGTGGATGAAGTGGGGGATATAGGCCCAATAGGTCTCGTAGCCCTCGGAAATGCGGATCGCCGGGCCGAGGCTTTCCTCCTGCACGGAGAGCCAGAGTTCGCCGATCCGGTCGCTCGTCAATTCGCCTTCCTTGCGGGCGGTGTGCACCTTGCGCTCGAATTCGTAGAAGGCGATCTGGCGCACGACCGTGTTGATCATGTCCTCCACCTTCTGGGCGAGCATGGCCTTGCGTTCGCGCTTGTCCTTCGTCTTGTCGAGGAGGCTGCGGAAGGTCAGCATCTCGCCGAAGACAGAGGCCGTTTCAGCCAGCGTCAGCGGCGTCGAGGCCATCAGCGCGCCCTGTCCGCCGGCCAAAACCTGATGCACGCCATGGCCGAGCTCGTGGGCGAGCGTCATCACGTCGCGCGGCTTGCCCATGTAGTTGACGAGCACGTAAGGGTGCGCGGAGGGCACCGTCGGATGGGCGAAGGCGCCCGGCGCCTTGCCGGGACGCACCGGCGCGTCGATCCAGCCCTTGTCGAAGAAGCGCTTGGCGATCTCCGCCATTTCGGGGGCGAAGGCGCCGTAGGCGGCAAGCACGGTGTCGCGCGCCTCGTTCCACGGGATCACGGCATCGGGTGTCTCGGGAAGGGGCGCATTGCGGTCCCAGTAGTCCATCTGCTCCATTCCGAGCCACTTCGCCTTCATCGCATAGTAGCGGTGGGAAAGGCGCGGATAGGCTTCGCGCACGGCTTCCGCCAGCGCGGCGACCACTTCCGGTTCCACGCGGTTGGCAAGGTGGCGGCTGTCGGCGATGTCGGAAAAGCCGCGCCAGCGGTCGGAGATTTCCTTGTCCTTGGCGAGCGTGTTGGTGATCAGCGTGAAGGTGCGGATGTTCTCCCCGAAGGTCGCGGCCAGCGCCTCGGCGGCCTCGCGGCGGGCCTTCCCGTCCGGCGACTGGAGCTGGTTGAGGGCGATTTCCAGCGGGACTTCCTCACCGTCGATCGTGTAGCGGAGCGAGGCCATCGTCTCGTCGAAGAGGCGGTTCCAGGCGGCAGCCCCGGTCATCGACTTTTCGAGGAAGAGCTGTTCCGTCTTGTCGTCGAGCTGGTAGGGCTTGTCCTTGCGCAGGTCCTCGATCCAGGGGGTGTAGTGCGCGGCAAGCGCATCGTTCTTCAAGGCCGCCGCGATCCGCTCGTCTTCTATCCTGTTGAATTCAAGGGAGAAAAACAGGAGGTGCGCGCCGAGGTCGGTGAGCTTGGCCTGCACGTCGCCGTAGAACTTGCCGTTCGCCGGATCGGTCGTGTTGGTGAAATAGGTGAGGCCCGCATAGGAGACGATGCGGCCCATCACGTCCTCCAGCGCCTCGAACTGCCTGACGGCCGCGCCGATGCCCTCCTCGCCCGACTTCTCGGTCGCCGCATCGAGCCTGCCCTTCCACTTCGCCTCGAAGGCGAGCGTATCGGCCTCCGCCTTCTTCATGTCGGCCGCGAACTCCGGCGAGGCCGGACCGGGATAGAGATCGGCGAGGTTCCAGCCGGGAAGGTCGCCGAGGCCGGCGCCGGCGGCGGCTTCCGCCGGTGCGCGGGCGATCGAAGGGGCGGGGAAAATGCGGTTCATCGTCTTCTCTCTTTCAGGCGGGCGGTCGGGCCCCTTGCTTGCGTCGGCAAAGGTTAAAATGCAAGCCTTTCTCAAAACGGCATGTTCAACCCTTTCTGCCATGGTCCGCCGGTGTCCAGTTCCCTTGGGCGTGCATGACGCGCGCCTTCAGGCAAGGAGGTTCCAGTGACGGCTCATATTCTTGTCATCGACGACGATCCTGTCCAGCGCAGGCTTTTGAAGAACATGATCGAGCGCTCCGGCCATGTCGCCCATATGGCGGAAAACGGCCGCGCGGGCCTCGACCTGCTCGATCGCAAGGGGGGGCTCATCAATGTGATCCTGCTCGACCTGATGATGCCGGAGATGAACGGATCGGCCTTCCTGGAAGCGCTCGCCGAGCGTGAGAACACCATTCCCGTCATCGTGCAGACGGGGCAGGGCGGCATCGAGACGGTGGTTTCGGCCATGCGCGCCGGCGCCTTCGATTTCGTGGTCAAGCCCGTGTCGCCCGAGCGGCTCAACGTCGCGGTCGGCAATGCCCTGAAGGTGGACCAGCGGGAAGGCCGCGGCCGCAGCGGGCGTCGGGGCCGCTCCGAGACCGTGCATTTCGACGATATCGTCTCGGCAAGCCCGGAAATGCTGCGTGTCATCGAGCTCGGCCGGCGCGCCGCCCAGTCGAACATCCCGGTGGTGCTGGAAGGCGAATCCGGCGTCGGCAAGGAAATGGTGGCCCGTGCCATCCAGGCGGCGAGCGAGCGGGCGGGCAAGCCCTTCGTGACGGTCAATTGCGGGGCGATCCCGCACAATCTCGTCGAAAGCATCCTCTTCGGCCACGAGAAGGGTGCCTTCACCGGCGCGAACGAGCGCCATACCGGCAAGTTCATGGAGGCCGACGGCGGCACGCTGTTCCTCGACGAGATCGGCGACCTGCCGCTCGATGTGCAGGTCAAGCTCCTGCGTGCCGTGCAGCAGGGCGAGATCGAGACGATCGGCGCGCGTTTCCCCCAGAAGGTCAATGTCCGCCTCATCTCGGCGACCAACCGCGACCTCATCAACGAGGTGCGCGAGGGCCGTTTCCGCGAGGACCTCTACTACCGGCTCAACGTCTTTCCGGTCACCATTCCGGCGCTGCGCAAGCGCAAGGAGGACATACCCGTCCTCGTGCGCGCCTTCGTGCAGCGCTTTGCCGGCGAGCAGAAGCTCGCCCGCCCGCTCGCCGTGTCGGCCGGCGCCATGGCGCTGCTGACGGCCTATGACTGGCCGGGCAACATCCGCCAGCTGGAGAACGCCATCTTCCGCGCCGTGGTGCTGGCGGAGGGCGACGAGCTGCGCGCGGCCGATTTTCCGCAGATCGCCGCGCAGGTGCCGGGCTATGGCCTTGCCGAGGACGGCGCCGTCACCTGGGAGGCGGCCAGCCTGCACACGCCGGAGCCCGCCGCCGAAACGCGCCTGCCGAGCGTCTACCCGGATTTCAAGCCGAGCGAACCGGCCGAGGCGGCGCACGGGCCGGAGAACGCCATTTCCAGCGTCGACAAGGGCGGCCATGTGCGCAAGCTCGCCGACGTGGAAGAGGAGCTGATCCGCTTCGCGCTGAAATTCTACCACGGCCAGATGAGCCAGGTGGCCCGCAAGCTGGGCATCGGCCGCTCGACACTCTACCGCAAACTGAAGGATTACGGCATCGACCCGGACGATCCGCTGAAGGAAGCTGCGTAAAACCCCGCAAATCCCGGCCCTTCCGGGATTTCTCGATTGCCGTTTATTCCCTGTTAGTGGATTGTTCACTATAAGGGGCTCGCGATGGGAGGTGTGGCGGATTTGCCATGCTCTCACCGCAATTGGCAGTCATCTGGGACAACGGGCATTCGTTGTCCTTCCGACGGGGAAAGAGTTGGCAAATTTGTTCGCATCGATGAAGCGCCCGGGGACCTCCCTCGGCAGCCTCTGCAAGACAGTGTTGCACAAGCTGCCCAAGGTCCTGACCACGGCTGCGCTCTCTGCTGCCCTCATCCTGCCCGCAGCCATTCCCGCGACCGTCCAGGCCGAGAGCGGCAACCGCACGCTCAAGCTCTATTTCCTCCACACGCGGGAAAAGGCCGAGATCACCTTCAAGCGCAACGGGCGCTACGACGCGCGCGGCCTCAAGCAGCTCAACCAGTTCCTGCGCGACTGGCGCCGCAACGAGCCGACGAAGATGGACCCGCGCCTTTTCGACCTCGTCTGGGAAGTCTACCAGAAGGTCGGCGCGACGGGCTATATCAACGTCGTTTCCGCCTATCGCTCGCCGGCCACGAACTCCATGCTGCGCTCGCGCACCAAGGGCGTCGCCAAGAAGAGCCAGCATATGCTCGGCAAGGCGATGGACTTCTTCATTCCGGGCGTGAAGCTGGCGACGCTGCGCGCCACCGCCATGAAATTCCAGGTGGGCGGCGTCGGCTTCTATCCGACCTCCGGCTCGCCCTTCGTCCATCTCGACGTCGGCAGCGTACGCGCCTGGCCGCGCATGAGCCGGCAGGAGCTCGTCAGCCTCTTCCCGGACGGCAAGACCATGCATGTGCCGACCGACGGCAAGCCGCTGCCGGGCTACCAGCAGGCCGTCGCCGACTACAAGCGCCGCGTCGGCGCGGACGCCATCCAGGTTGCCGGCGGCGGGTCGAGCCCGGCGGCGACCGCCAAGCGCAAGGGCTTCCTTGCCAGCCTCTTCGGCGGCGGCGGCGACGAGGATGAAGAACCCGAAATGATCGCCAGCAACGCCGCCATTCCCGACGATTTCGACGCGGGCGAGGGCAAGGCGACGACGGCGGCGCGGGACGAAAAGCCCGCCGCTGCCGCGGAAGCCGAGACGGAACTGGCCTTCACTGCGCCCGTGCCCGGCAGCCGCCCGGCCTTCAAGGCGGCCGAGGCGACGACCGAGCTTGCCCTTGTCGCCCCGGCGACGAACGAGGCGGCCGCGGCGCTGGAAGCGGCGACTGCCGAGGACAAGCCTTCCGAATTCGCGGATCTTTCCGCCTACAAGATCCCGCTGCCCGTCATGCTGGGCGTGCGCACCGAGGCGGGCGCTGCCGAGCCGGCGACGGTGATGGCCGCCGCCGCCGTCGAGGAAGACGGCGAGGTGCTGGGTGTCGTTCCCGTTCCGGGCCTGCGCCCGCAGGTCGAGCTCGGCGGCTCGAGCACGGCGCTGATGGCCGCGGCGGAAGCCGAGGTGGCCCTGCCGACGACCGCCGACCGTGCCGGCCTTGCCGCGCTTGCCGATCCGGCGGGCGCTGCCGGCGAGGGCACGCCGGTCGAGATGGCCGCGCTCGATCCGGCGGGCGGCGCCAGCCGTTCGCTCGGCGGCACGGATGCCTTCTCGGCCAAGACCGCGGAAGAGGTGCCGGCCAAGGGCAGCCGGCCGAAGAAGAAGGATGCCGATGCGGCAAGCCGCGGCGCGATCCGCACCGAGCCGAAGCTGACGCAGAAGATCCTCTCGCAATGGGCGCTCGACCAGGGCCGCATGGCCACGCTCTCCAAACCGGTCAAGGCGCCGCGCTTCGTCAGCCGGACGCTGCGCGCCGCGCCCACCACGGTCTACATGGCGGGCTTCCAGCCCGAGACGAAGTCGATCGACGCGGGCCGCTTCAGCGGCCCCGCCGTGAACTTCATGGAAGTGCGCAAGTTCGAGAGCGCCGAGAACTGAGCCGCGCCGCTTTTTCCAAACGAAAACCCGCCGGAGCGATCCGGCGGGTTTTTCATTGGTGCGTTCAAAACCGGGCTTATTCGGCGTCCGGCGGCAGCTCGATCATGCCGAGGGCCTGGAGGTAGGTGTCGAGGATGGCTTCCTGTTCCATGCGCTCGTCCTTGTCCTGCTTGCGGATCTGGATGACCTTGCGCAGGATCTTGGTGTCGAAGCCGGTTCCCTTGGCTTCGCCGTAGACGTCCTTGATGTCGTCGGCGATGGTTTTCTTTTCTTCTTCGAGGCGCTCGATCCGCTCGATGAACGCGCGAAGCTGGTCGCGTGCGACGCCGTGGGCATCCGACATGGTTTTCTCCTTGGATGGGCTAGAAATTCGAAAGGTGCCGTGACTTGCCGCGAACTTCCGGCAAGATCAAGGCCTATCGCGCACCGCTCCGGGATTTTCCCTCGGGAGCGGGTCATTCCTGCGGGCGGTTGACCTCGAAGGCGGCCTTCTGGGCCTCGCTCGCCTCGCGCTGGTGGAGCGCGCGCCACTCTTCATAGGGCATGCCGTAGACGATCTCTCGGGAGGCGTCCTTGTCGAGCGGCACGCCCGCCTCGTTCGCCGCCTCGCGATACCAGTTGGACAGGCAATTGCGGCAAAAGCCGGCAAGGTTCATCAGGTCGATGTTCTGCACATCCGTGCGCTCGCGCAGGTGCCGGACGAGGCGGCGGAAGGCGGCGGCCTCGAATTCGGTCTGCTGTTGCTTGGTAAGCTCGGTCATCGTCTCGGTCTCAATAGGGTCCGGTGCGGGACGGGAATATCTCGTATGTGTGCAGGGCCGGGTCCGCGTTCAACCGTGCGAAGACCGGCGCGAGGCGGTCGACCCAGCGGGCGATGCCGGTCTCGTCGCCGATCTCGTCCTGGCGGATCTCGATGAGCGCATGGGCGATGCCGGGCTGCATGCAATGGCGGAACATCGTGTCGCCGCGCAACGCCCCGTCATAGGGCTCGTTGTCGCCGACCACCACGTCGCCGGGCGCTTCCAGCTCGGAAAGCAGCGGGCGGACGGCGCGGGGGTCGCTGTCCCACAGCACCGTCACATGCCAGGGGCGCGGCACGCCCTTCCAGGCCGGCGTGAAGGAATGCATGGAGATGACGAGCGGCGCCTTGCCGGTCTTTGCGGCGACCGCGCCTATCGTTGCGGACACGGCATCGTGGTAGGGGCGGTGGAAGGTATCGAGCCGGTATTGCCATTCTTCGGGCGTGATCGGGTGATTGCCCGGAACGATCGCGCCGTCGGAAATGCGCATGATCAGCGTCGGGTCGTCCTCGCCGCGGTTGGGGTCGATCAGCAGGCGGGAAAAGCGGCTCATGACCACCGGGACGTTCAGCCGGGCATTGAGGCCGCGCACCACGCCCTCCACGCCGATATCGTAGGCGATATGGCGCTCGAAGGCGCTTTCCGGCAGGCCGAGGCGGCCGTAGCGTTCGGGAAGGAGATTGGTGGCGTGGTCCGCCAGGATGACGAGCCCGAGGGTGAGGTCGCCGTCGATGATCTCGAAGGGGGAATGGTCCTGCATGCTTCCGCCGAATATGCGCCCGTGTCTCTCCCGTGATCGCACGGGGCGAGCCGGCCCGCAAGGCTCAAGGCCTGCGACCGCAGGAATGATTTCCCGCGCCGTCGCGGAAATGCAGTCGGCCGACAAACAGTCTATCTGGACTGTTTGTCGGATATAAAAGGCTGCAGCGCCCCCGGCGCGCCATGAATGACGCGCGGTGCCGTAGTGTTGCGTTGACATTCATGCCCCGTCGTCGCAAGAAAGCGCATATTCAAATCAACGGAGTTCCATCGGAAGCCGTGAGAACCAAGAGCAGCAGCCCGTTCCTACCGAAAGCCGGCCGCCTTCTCCAGGCAGGCCTTTTCACATGTGCGGGTTTCCTCGCCCTTTCCGTCGCCGGTGAGGCCCGGGCCGAATTCCGCGTCTGCAACGGCACGCAGAACCTCGTCGGCGTCGCCATCGGCTACCGCGCCAAGGAAGGCTGGATCACCGAAGGCTGGTGGCAGGTGCCCGCCACGACCTGCGCCACGCTGATCGAGGGCGAGCTGCAATCGCGCTACTACTATCTTTATGCCGAGGACGCCGCCCGCGGCGGCCGCTGGACCGGCGACGTCAACATGTGCGTCGCCGAGAACGAGTTCAAGATCACCGGCGTGAAGGACTGCTTCGCGCGCGGGTTCCAGCGCATGGGCTTCAAGGAATATGACACGGGGCGGCAGGGAAGCTGGATGGTGCAGCTTTCGGATACGCCCGGCACGCAGGAAAGCCAGAACTGATGAGACGGAACAGAAAAGTCAAAATCCTCGCCACGCTCGGACCGGCATCGTCTGACGAGCAGATGATCCAGAAGCTGCATGAGGCGGGAGCAGACCTGTTCCGCATCAACATGAGCCATGCCAGCCACGACGTGATGCGCACGCTGATCAGCCGCATCCGCGCCGTGGAAGCCCGCTGCGGCCGGCCGATCGGCATCCTCGCCGACCTCCAGGGCCCGAAGCTGCGCGTCGGCAAGTTCGCCAACGGCTCAGAGGAGTTGAAGCCCGGCCAGACCTTCACGCTCGACAACAAGGACGTGCCCGGCGACAACACCCGCGTCTTCCTGCCCCATCCGGAAATCCTCGAAGCGGTCAAGCCCGGCCATCGCCTCCTGATCGACGACGGCAAGCTGCATCTGCGCGCAGAGAGCGCCGACGGCAAGTCGATCGTCTGCACCGTCATTTCCGGCACGAAGATCTCCGACCGCAAGGGCGTGAGCCTGCCCGATACGCTGCTCGGCGTCGGCGTACTGACCGAGAAGGACCGCGTCGACCTCGATGCGGTGCTCGCGACCGGCAGCGTCGACTGGGTGGCCCTTTCCTTCGTCCAGCGCCCCGAAGACTTGGCCGAAGTGCGCAAGATCGCGCGTGGCCGTGTCGGCATCATGTCGAAGATCGAGAAGCCGCAGGCGATCGAACGCATCGAGGAGATCATCGAGCTTTCCGACGCCCTCATGGTGGCGCGTGGCGACCTCGGCGTGGAAATGCCGCTGGAAGCCGTCCCGGGCATCCAGAAGCAGCTCATCCGCGCCTGCCGCCGCCAGGGCAAGCCGGTCGTCGTCGCAACGCAAATGCTGGAATCGATGATCTCCGCGCCGGTGCCGACCCGCGCCGAGGTCTCCGACGTCGCGACCGCCGTGTTCGAGGGCGCCGATGCCGTCATGCTGTCGGCCGAATCGGCCTCCGGCGCCTATCCGGTCGAAGCCGTGTCCACCATGGCCTCCATCGCCAGCAAGGTCGAGCGCGACCTGCACTATCCGGGCATCATCTACGCCCAGCGTTCCACGCCGGAAGCGACCGGCGCCGACGCCATCTCGCTCGCTGCCCGCCAGATCGCCGAGACGCTGAAGCTGTCGGCCATCGTCTGTTACACCTCCTCGGGCACGACGGGCCTGCGCGCGGCCCGCGAGCGGCCGGAAGTGCCGGTGCTGGCGCTCTCGCCGGTCATCGAGACGGCGCGGCGCCTCTCGGTCGTCTGGGGCCTGCACTGCGTCGTCACGGGCGATGCCACGGACCTCGACGACATGGTCAACCGCGCCTGCCGCATCGTCGTCAGCGAGGAATTCGGCAAGCCGGGCGACCGCATCATCATCTCGGCCGGCGTTCCGCTCGGCACGCCCGGCGCGACCAACATGCTGCGCATCGCCTACATCGCCGCCGACGGTGTCAGCGGCGTCTGAGCGGGCGATTCGAGGCAATATATAAAAGGCGGGCTTCGGCCCGCCTTTTTTGATTCCGGCGGATAGGCTGCCCCTCATCCGCCTGCCGGCGCCTTCTCCCCGCAAGCGGGGCGAAGGGGTAGGATGCACTGTTTTCCTCAAGCAATATCCGCTCGTGGGGCAAGTCCCCTCTCCCCGCTTGCGGGGAGAGGGTTAGGGTGAGGGGCAAGACCGCAATGCTACCCCATGTGGGGAAGATGCTGGCGATCAGAGGAGCTTCACGTCCGCTGGCCGGTGAGCTTCTCGGCGAGGTCGCCGTATTCCTTCTGCGCCTGCCGCTCGGTGGGGTAGACGTCGAGGAAGCGTTCCCAGGCCTTCAGCGCCATCTCGTCGCGGCCGGTCTGGGTCATGATGGCGGCCATGCCGGCGAGTGCGCCGAAGTGCCGGGGCTCGATCCGCAGCACCTGGTTGATGTCCGACATGGACTTGCGGTAGTTGCCAAGCTTGAAATGCAGCGTGGCGCGGCGGTTCCAGCCTTCGACCGAATCGGGCTTCAGGCGAATCGCCTCGTCGAGGAAATCGAGCGCTGCGGCATCGTTGTCCTCGCCCATCGCCTTGTCGGCCCACTGGATGAGGAGATTGACCGTGGCGCTGCCGGAATCCTGCCATTCCCGGCGGATCCGGTCCGCAATGCCCTTGGCGGCATCCGCATCGCGCTCGTGCTTCAGCTCGTCGAAGAGCGTGTCGAGCCGCTGGGCCTGCGTGAGGACGGCGCCGGTCTCGGCGGAAGCCGTCTGCGCCGATTGCGCAAGGGCTGCGGCGGGCAGGGCGCCGGTAAGGGAAAGGCAGAGCGTGAGAAACGGGAAAAAGCGCATGGCGCTCATGGTAGAGCGCCTGCGCCGAACGTCAAACTGGTATTTTCGATCATCACTTCCCGCCATGCGGAAAGGCGACCCCTGCGCCGGATCAGCCCTGACGAGCCTTGAAGCGCGGGTTCTGCTTGTTGATGATGTAGACACGGCCCTTGCGGCGGACAAGGCGGTTCTCGCGGTGGCGGGCCTTGAGCGACTTGAGCGAATTCTTGATCTTCATTTTTCTGATCCGCGTATTGCAGGGCGACTCGAGTTCGCCGGATTTCCTCAATTAAAAACGCGCCGTTTCGGGCGCGCTTTCAGGTTGGCAGGCATGTACCGCGTGATATCCGGGCTGTCAACCGTGGGCGGCGGGTTTTCCATGCCGCCCGCCGGTTTTCCAGCCCCTTGCGGTCTGTTTCAGCCGGTGATCCGCGTGATGTGGCCCATCTTGCGGCCCGGGCGGGCCTCCGTCTTGCCGTAGAGATGGACGAGCACATCCGGCGTTTCGAGCCAGGCGGGTACGTCGTCGATATCGTCGCCGATGAGGTTCTGCATCACGCAGTCCGAATGGCGGCGCGGATCGCCGAGCGGGCGGCCGGACACGGCGCGGATGTGCTGCTCGAACTGCGAGACGACGCAGGCCGCCTCCGTCCAGTGGCCGGAATTGTGCACGCGCGGGGCGATCTCGTTGGCGACCAGCCCGCCGTCCGGCAGCACGAAGAACTCGACGCCGATGACGCCGACATAGGAAAGGCTGTCGAGGATCGCGCGGGCCGCCCTTCGCGCCTGGTCTGCCGTCGTCTCGTTGACGCGGGCGGGGAGCGTGGAGGTGTGCAGGATGCCGTTGCGGTGGACGTTTTCCGCCGGGTCGTAGCAGGCAATGGTGCCGTTCGCGTCGCGCGCGGCGATGATGGAGACCTCCCGCTCGAAGGGCACGAGGCTTTCGAGGATGAGCGGCACGCCGCCGAGCGCCTCGAAGGCACCCTCGCGGCTTTCGGCGGGCGAACGGAACAGGCGCTGGCCCTTGCCGTCATAGCCGAGCCGGCGGGTCTTCAGCACGCCGACGCCGCCGAAGCGGTCGAGCGCCGCCTCGAGGTCGGCCTGGCTGTCGACGGCGGCGAAATCGGCGGTGAGGATGCCGCAGTCGCGGATGAAGCTCTTTTCGACGAGGCGGTCCTGCGAGACCTCCAGCGCGCGCGGCGGCGGATAGACCGGAACGGACTGCGCCAGCATCGCGGCCGCGGCGACGGGCACGTTCTCGAATTCGTAGGTCACGACGTCGCAGAGGCGGGCAAGCTCGGCCAGCGCCCCGGCATCGTCATAGGCCGCGACGATCTGGGCGTTAGCGACCTGCGCGGCCGGGCAATCGGCCTGCGGCTCCAGGATGACGGTGCGCAGGTTCAGCCGGGCGGCCGCCATGGCCAGCATGCGGCCGAGCTGGCCGCCGCCGATGATGCCGATCGTCGTCACGCTCATAGCGGGCCGTCCACGGGATATTCGGCGACGGCGTTCGACTGCTGCTCGCGCCATTCGTCGAGGCGGTGGGCAAGCTCGGGATCGCCAAGGGCAAGGACCGCGGCGGCAAGCAGCGCGGCATTGACCGCGCCCGCCCGGCCGATGGCGAGCGTGCCGACGGGAATGCCGGCCGGCATCTGCACGATGGAAAGGAGGCTGTCCTGGCCCGACAGCGCCTTGGACTGGACGGGAACGCCGAAGACAGGCAGCGGCGTCATGGCCGCGGCCATGCCGGGAAGATGCGCCGCGCCGCCCGCGCCGGCGACGATGACCTTGAAGCCTTCCGCCTTGGCGCCGCGCGCGAAGCTGTAGAGCCGGTCCGGCGTGCGATGGGCCGAGATGATGCGCGCCTCGTAGTCGACGCCGAGCGCATCAAGGGTGTCGGCGGCGTTCTTCATCGTCTCCCAGTCGGACTGGCTTCCCATGATGATGGCGACGGGGGGCGTTTCTGTCGTGTCCAAGGCGTCTCGTCCGTTCAGGCGATGATGTCGGGGATGATCTGGTCTTCCAGCTTGGAGATCTTGTCCTTCAAGATCAGCTTCTTCTTCTTCATGCGCTGGATTCTGAGGGCTTCGCAGCCGGTCTGGATCATGGCGTTGATCGCGGTGTCGTAGTCTTCGTGCTCCTGGCGCAGCCGTGCAACGGCAAGCCGCAATTCAGCCTGTTCCTGGTCTGCCATGCTCTTTGTTCCCCGTCTTGCCGGTTGCGGGCCGGTCCGCCGTCCCGCAGCCTCCATGAAGGCTGCTCCTACCACGAAAGCCCCGGTAACGGGAAGTTATCCCTCGCCACGTTTTCGCCTTCGACAAATGAAAAATGACATGGCACACTCGTACTGTTGCAACCTGGACCACCCGGCACGCAAGTGGCCGGGTGCAAGCAAAAGGAAGGAACTGTCACATGTCGATTGAGGCCCATCTGGCAACGCTCGAAAAGAAGCATTTCGCTCTGGAAGAAGAGCTGCATGCCGCAATGAACACCCCCTCCGCGGAGGACCAGTCGATTGCGGACATCAAGCGTCGCAAGCTGCGCATCAAGGATGAGATCGAGCGCCTTCGCTCCACGTCTCACTGAAAAGACAGGGATTTTTCCAAGGATTGTCGAAAGGGATGACGGTCGCGGACTAGACGGTCCCCATGGGAGGACCGGGGCAGGAGCCCATCCGACGAAACCGCCTCTTGAGACGAATTCATAAGTCCATCCGCCCCGGCCTGCTCGATCAGCACGCCGGGGCACTCTGTTTCAGGATGGGACAGGTTCAGGATGGAACAGGCCGGGGGTCAGGCCCAGAACTGGTCGAGCCAGAGATTGAGCCGGTCGAAGCCGCGGGCGTTGATGGCGTAGACGCGTTTCGTGCCCTCGGCCTTCACGCTGACGAGATTGCAATCCAGCAGCGCCTTCAGGTGCTGGGAGACCGCCGGCCGGCTGATCGGCAGGCCCTCGGAAAGCTCGCCCACGGTACGCGGGGCGCGGCGCAATTCCTCCAGCAGGAACCTGCGGTTGGGGTCGGCAATCGCAGCGAAGGGGTCCGGGTGCGCCATGACCCGGAAGCTATGGCAAAGCCGGAGGGGCGGCAAGCTTTTTGTGCAGGTGCGAAGAGTGCGCCCCGAGAAGGCGCGGGGGCGTCGCATCGGTGGAGCGGATGGCGATTGATCCTGTTCGTCCTTCCGTCTATCCGCCTTGATCTGTTATGACGAGCCCCGACCATTGCAACCCGAGGGAAGTGCCCATTCATGTCCGATGTCGAAAAACGCTGCCGCCTGGTGCTGATCCTTCCCGAGGGCGAGGACCTTGCCGCGCGCGCGGCGATGCTGGAGGGGGCGCTCAAGGGCGGTGACGTCGCCTCGGTGATCCTGCCGCAATACGGGCTCGACGACGGCCAGTTCCAGAAGCATGCCGAAACGCTCGTGGCGATCGTGCAGGCGGCGGGCGCGGCGGCGCTCGTCGCCGGCGACACGCGCGTCGCCGGCCGCGCGAAGGCCGACGGCATCCATGTGACGGGCGGGCTGGAAGAACTTGCCGAGGCGGTGGAGAAGTTCACGCCGAAGCTCATCGTCGGCGGCGGCAACGCGACCGACCGCCACAAGGCGCTGGAAGTCGGCGAGGTGCAACCCGACTACGTCTTCTTCGGCAAGATCGGCGGCGACATCAAGCCGGAGGCGCATCCGAAGAACCTTGCGCTCGCCGAATGGTGGGCCTCGATGATCGAGATTCCCTGCATCGTGCTCGGCGGCACGGATCCGCAGTCGGCGCTTGCCGTCGCCGAGAGCGGCGCGGAGTTCGTCGCGCTCGACAAGGCGGTCTTCGCCGATCCCGCGCAGGCGCCCCATGTGGTCGCCGCCGTCAATGCGCTGCTTGACGAAAAAGCGCCACGGTTTGAGCAATAGTAGGCTTCCATGAAGAGGGACGTCCTTTCGCATGCTTGCCGTATCGCACTGCTGGCGGGTCTCGCCGCGGCCGCGCCCGCCGTCGCGCAGACGGTGAAGAAGGGGCCGGCCGTCACCGCCGAGACGCAGGAGACGGCAACGGAGGCCAAGCCGGCGAGCGCCGAGGAAAAGGGCGACAAGCCCGGCGTGGAGCCCTCCGGCGGCCTGACCGTGCTGGAGCGCATGGGCGCGGACCTGCCGGACCTGCCCAAGGAAAAGCCCTTCACCGGCAAGATCGACGAGGCCTACGGCGCCTTCCAGCGCGGGCGCTACCTGACGGCGATGGACCTTGCCCTGCCGCGCGCCCAGCTCGGCGATCCGGCGGCCCAGACGCTCGTTGCCGAAATCCTCGACCGCGGCCTCGGCGTCAAGCGCGACCGCGAGCAGGCGATGTTCTGGTACGGGCAGGCGGCCAACGGGGGCGATCCCGCCGGCATGTTCAAATATGCCGTCCTGCTGATGGAGCGCTCCGGCTCCAAGGAAGACCGCAAGAAGGCCGACGAGTTGATGAAGAAGGCGGCCGACCTCGGCAATCCCTCGGCGCAGTTCAACTACGCGCAGGTGCTGGTGGCCGACAATCCGGGCGACAAGGGCCTGCGCGCGGCGTTGCCCTATTACGAGAAATCCGCCGAGCAGGGCATCGCGGATGCGCAATACGCGCTCTCGCAGATCTACATCAACCTGAAGGACCTGCCGGAGGAAAAGACGAAGCGCGCGCGCGAATGGCTGCTGCGCGCCGCGCGGGCCGGCTACGACACCGCCCAGCTCGACCTCGGCATGTGGCTGGTGAACGGCACGGCCGGCGAGCGCGACTACGAGGCCGGCTTCAACTGGATCAAGCGGGCGGCCGAGGGCGGCAACGCCGTCGCCCAGAGCAAGCTCGCCCAGCTCTATATCCATGCCATCGGCACGAAGTCCGATCCGGTCCAGGCGGCGAAATGGTTCGTGCTTGCCCGCCGCGCCGGCCTCAACGATCCTTCGCTGGAGGATTTCTACCTCGGCCTCACCGACGCCCAGCAGAAGGCGGCGATCGATGCGGCGAACAAGTATCGCTCGGGCTCGTGATTGAAGACCCTTCCTCACCCCCTCTCCACAAGGGGGAGGAACTTAACGCTCGGCACGCTCGGCGTTCAAGAATCGAGGCAAGAGCAGGCCTCAGGCGTTCTCCCCCTTGTGGGAGAGATGCCGGCAGGCAGGGAGGACCTTCATGGGTGATTGCCCTGCGCCGGAGGCGGGCAGGCGAAGGAGTGCGATCCACGGCGACCGATGGAGATTTACGATCCTGGGTGCCTACAAACGTAGGTGGGCACCGTGTGACCAAGCCCACGGGCCGGGTCAGGGACAGCTCCCTTTGGATCGAGTATGGCCCCAGGGATTGTGGTTCCTGTCGGGAAGCGCAGATCGCATCCGATATATAGGACGAAAGCGGCGCTTTCGCCAGTGGCAAAACCAGGGCGTCAGTTGACGGGCGGCTTGCCGTTGAGCTTGGCGGCCATGCCCTGGATCTGGCCGGTCAGCTCGGTGAGCGCAAGCGCGATCGCCTCCTCGTTGCGCGAGACCTCGCTCATCACGCCCTCGCGGCCCTTGCGCAGCTCCTCGGTTTCCTTTTCCAGCCTGGTGAGGCGCCGGGTGATCTCGTTCAGCTCGTCCATCACCATGATGCCGGCCATGACGGTGATGCGCAGATCGCCGATCTCGCCGAACTGGCTCTTCAGGTGCCCGACATAGCGGTCGAAGCCGGCGGCCAGTTCTTCCAGATGGCCCTCCTGGCCTTCCTCGCATGCCATGCGATAGGCCTTGCCATCGATCTGTACGGTCACCTGTGCCATGCGGGAATGTCCTGATTGCGGAGAATGCGGCGTTTAACGGTCGAGCACGGCCCGGATCGTCTCCATGGCCGTGACGAGCCGCCGGGAGACCTCGCGGTTGACCTCCTCCAGGCGGTTGGCGCGGAATTCGGACTGGTCGAGTTCCTGGGCGAGCCGCGAGCGGTCGGCATTGACGCGCCGCACTTCGCCTTCCACCTCGCCGTGCTCGCGTTCCCGGTCGAAGCGCATGTCGAGCGCATTGTCGAGGCTCGCTATCGCCCTGCGAAGCTCCTCGATCGCCGCCCTGACTGTTTCCCCGTTCGTCATAAAGCCTTCACCGGCACACTCAAATACGCGAATCGCCGCCGCCAGCGCCGGTTCCTTTCGGCCGACAGTATTCAACTGCGGCCCCGAGCGTCAACAGCCGGCGGGGAGGGCCCGAAAGGCTGCTGTGGATCAGCGTTCCGCAAGGGTGCAAAGGGCATCGGCCATACCCGTCCGGGACGCCGAAAAAAGTCGCCGGAAGCGGCGCTCAAGTGCCGCAGGAACCGCTGAATTCGTTGACTCCGACGGGTGACCTGCTATGTGTCAGCCGCTTCCAACCGATACCCCGAGCGGCGTCGGTCCCGACACCCCGAAGAAACGGAACAGTCATGATCTCTCGCGAAAAACACGACCGGATGGCGAACGCAATTCGCTTCCTTTCCATGGATGCCGTGGAGAAGGCGAATTCTGGTCATCCCGGCTTGCCCATGGGCGCAGCAGATATCGCAACGGTTCTTTTCACCCGCTTCCTTTCCTTCGATCCGAAGAACCCGTCCTGGCCGAACCGCGACCGCTTCGTGCTGTCGGCCGGCCACGGCTCGATGCTGCTCTATTCGCTGCTTTACCTGACGGGCTACGAAGACATCACGATCGACGAGATCAAGAATTTCCGCCAGCTCGGCTCGCGCACGGCAGGCCATCCGGAATACGGCCACGCCGCCGGCATCGAGACGACGACCGGCCCGCTCGGCCAGGGCATCGCCAATTCCGTCGGCATGGCGATCGCCGAGCGCAAGCTGCGCGAGGAGTTCGGCTCCGACCTCATCGAGCATTACACCTACGCGCTCGTCGGTGACGGCTGCCTCATGGAAGGCATCAGCCAGGAAGCCATCTCGCTCGCCGGCCACCTGAAGCTCAACAAGCTGATCGTGTTCTGGGACGACAACAACATCTCCATCGACGGCCCGATCTCGATTGCCGACTCGACCGACCAGCACGCCCGCTTCCGCGCCAGCCAGTGGAACACGATCGCCGTCGACGGCCACGATCCGGAAGCCATCGCCGCTGCCATCGAGGAAGCGCAGAAGTCCGACAAGCCGACCATGATCGCCTGCAAGACGACCATCGGCTTCGGCGCGCCGAACAAGGCCGGCACGCACAAGGTCCACGGCTCGCCGCTCGGCGCCGAGGAGATCGCCGCCACGCGCAAGGCGCTGAACTGGGAAGCCGAGCCCTTCGTCGTTCCCTCCGACGTGCTGGACGCCTGGCGCCTCGCCGGCCTTCGCGCCACCAAGGCAGAGAAGGAATGGGCCGCGCGCCTCGAGAAGACGGAAGCCGGCAAGAAGGCCGAGTTCGTCCGCCGCTTTGCCGGCGAGCTGGAAGGCAGCCTCGAGCCGGCAATCGCCGCCTACAAGAAGAAGCTTGCCGAGACGAAGCCGAACCCGGCCACCCGCAAGGCTTCGGAAGACGCGCTGGAAGTCATCAACGGCGTCCTTTCCGAAACCATCGGCGGCTCGGCCGACCTCACCGGCTCGAACAACACCAAGACCAGCCAGACGAAGTCGATCACCCCGAACGATTTCTCCGGCCGCTACCTCCACTACGGCGTGCGCGAGCACGGCATGGCGGCGGCGATGAACGGGATCGCGCTGCATGGCGGCCTCATCCCCTATTCCGGCGGCTTCCTGATCTTCTCGGACTACTGCCGTCCGTCGATCCGCCTTGCCGCGCTGATGGGCATCCGCGTCATCCATGTGCTGACGCACGATTCCATCGGCCTTGGCGAAGACGGCCCGACCCACCAGCCGGTCGAGCAGCTCGCGGCGCTGCGCGCCATTCCGAACCTCCTCGTCTTCCGCCCGGCCGACGCCACGGAAACGGTGGAGTGCTGGCAGCTTGCGCTCGAAAGCCACAACCGCCCGTCGGCGCTGGCGCTCACCCGCCAGAACCTGATGCCGGTGCGCCTGGAATACGAGGAAGAGAATCTTTGCGCCCGCGGCGCCTACGATCTCGTCTCGGCGAGCGACGCGCAGGTAACGATCTTCGCATCCGGCTCGGAAGTCGAGATCGCCGTCAAGGCGCAGCAGGCGCTGTCGGCCAAGGGCATTTCCACCCGCGTCGTCTCCGTGCCCTGCGTCGAGCTCTTCGCCGAGCAGCCGGAAGCCTACCAGCAGGCGGTCATCGGCAATTCGCCGGTCAAGATCGCCGTCGAGGCCGCCATCCGCCAGGGCTGGGATCACCTCATCGGCTCGGACGGCATCTTCATCGGCATGTCCTCCTTCGGCGCGTCCGGCCCCTACAAGGAGCTGTACAAGCACTTCGGCATCACGCCGGAAGCCGTCGTTGCCGCAGCCGAAGCCAAGCTTTCCTGATTGCCGCGGGCGCGGTTTCCCGCCGCGCCTGCCCGCCACCCTTTTATTGACAGGGAGAAACCCGAAATGACTGTTAAAGTTGCCATCAACGGCTTCGGCCGCATCGGCCGCAACGTGCTGCGCGCCATCATCGAATCCGGCCGCACCGATATCGAAGTCGTCGCCATCAACGACCTCGGCCCGGTCGAGACCAACGCGCACCTGCTGCGCTACGATTCCGTTCACGGCAAGTTCCCCGGCACCGTCACCGTTTCCGGCGACACGATCGACGCCGGCCGCGGCCCGATGCGCGTCACCGCGATCCGCGACCCGAAGGAACTGCCCTGGGGCGACGTCGACATCGCGCTCGAGTGCACCGGCCTCTTCACGACGAAGGAAAAGGCTTCCGCCCACCTTGCCAACGGCTCCAAGCGCGTCATCGTCTCGGCCCCGTGCGACGGCGCCGACAAGACCATCGTTTTCGGCGTCAACCACAACACGCTGACCAAGGACGACCTCGTCATCTCGAACGCCTCGTGCACGACGAACTGCCTTGCGCCGGTCGCCTACGTCCTCGACAAGGCCTTCGGCATCGAGAAGGGCTACATGACGACGGTTCACTCCTACACGGGTGACCAGCCGACCCTCGACACCATGCACAAGGACCTCTACCGCGCCCGCGCGGCGGCCCTCTCGATGATCCCGACCTCGACGGGCGCCGCCAAGGCCGTCGGCCTCGTGCTGCCGCAGCTCAAGGGCAAGCTCGACGGTTCGGCCATCCGCGTGCCGACCCCGAACGTCTCGGTCGTCGACCTGAAGTTCGTGCCGAAGCGCAACGTCACGGCCGAGGAAGTGAACGCCGCCGTCAAGGCCGCCGCCGAAGGCGAGCTGAAGGGCATCCTCGACTACGTCACGGACCCGCTCGTCTCCGTCGACTTCAACCACGACAGCAACTCCTCGAACTTCGCCGCCGACCAGACCAAGGTTCTGGACGGCAACCTCGTGCGTATCCTCTCCTGGTACGACAACGAATGGGGCTTCTCGAACCGCATGTCCGACACGGCCGTCGCGCTCGGCAAGCTGATCTAAGCAGAAACACGAAACACCCGGACAGCGATGTCCGGGTGTTTTTTCTTGACCAGACGCCATATTCAGGAGCCGTGCCATGACCTTCAAGACCCTCGACAACCTCACCGACATCGCCGGCAAGCGCGTCCTCGTCCGCGTCGATCTCAACGTGCCGGTGAAAGACGGCAAGGTCACCGATGCGACCCGCATCGAGCGCGTCGCGCCCACCATCGCGGAACTGTCGAAGAAGGGCGCCAAGGTCGTCCTGCTCGCCCATTTCGGCCGCCCCAAGGGCGAAGTCGTCGCCGACATGTCGCTGGAGCAGATCCTTCCCGCCGTGAACGCGGTGCTCGGCACGACCGTGCGCTTTGCCCCCGACTGCATCGGCGAGAAGGCGGCTGCCGCCGTCGCATCCATGCAGAACGGCGATATCCTGCTTCTGGAAAACACCCGCTTCCACAAGGGCGAGGAGAAGAACAACCCGGACTTCACCGCCGCGCTTGCCGCCAACGGCGACATCTACGTCAACGACGCCTTCTCGGCCGCCCACCGCGCGCATTCCTCGACGGAGGGCCTTGCCCATCTCTTGCCTGCCTATGCCGGCCGCACCATGCAGGCCGAGCTGGAAGCGCTGGAGAAGGGCCTCGGCAATCCGGCCCGCCCGGTCGTCGCCATCGTCGGCGGCGCGAAGGTCTCCACCAAGATCGACCTTCTCATGAACCTCGTGAAGAAGGTGGACGCGCTGGTCATCGGCGGCGGCATGGCGAACACCTTCCTCGCCGCCCGCGGCACGGATGTCGGCAAGTCGCTCTGCGAGCACGACCTTGCCGATACCGCCAAGCAGATCATGATCGAGGCCGCGACGGCGACCTGCGCCATCGTGCTGCCGGAAGACGGCGTCGTCGCCCGCGAATTCAAGGCCAATGCCGAGAACGAGGTGGTCGATGTTAGCGCGATCCCGGCCGATGCCATGATGCTCGACGTCGGCCCGAAGACGACCGAGGCGGTGAAGGACTGGATTTCCCGCGCCGCCACGCTCGTCTGGAACGGCCCGCTCGGCGCCTTCGAGATCGCGCCCTTCGATGCCGCGACGGTTGCCGCCGCGAAACATGCCGCCGCGCGCACGAAGGAAGGCAAGCTCGTCTCCGTCGCCGGCGGTGGCGATACCGTCGCCGCCCTCAACCATGCGGGCGTCGCGGACGATTTCACCTATGTCTCGACGGCCGGCGGCGCCTTCCTCGAATGGATGGAAGGCAAGCCCCTGCCGGGCGTCGACGTCCTCAAGCAGCAGAAATGACGCCGGCCCCTTGCGCTTCGGCGTGGATGGCCTACATTCCTGTTAACGTCAACGTTGAGAAAGGAAGGTGATCCAATGTCTAATGAGATTTCGGTCTTGGCTTCGGGCATGGGAATTGTGGTGAACGAAACGAGGCAGCCCTCGTTCTGATCCCGCCTTCCTTCGGGCCGCAAGGCCCGGGTCCGCACCGGACCAAACCTCATGGGGGCCACCTTCGGGTGGCCCTTTTGCGTTCATGGCCGGATGAGGACGGTCAGCATCATCAGGGCGATGGCGAGGACGGCGATCTTCCAGAAATCGGTGCGGCGGCGCAGGCCCGGCAGGCCGACGGGCCGGATGATATGCAGCAGCATGGCGGCGAGCAGGAGGGCGGGCAGGATTTTCGACATGGCGGCTCTTCCTGTCACATCGCAGACAATATTCCAAGCGATCAGCGCCGGATCTGAAAATCGCGCCGTCGACACCTTTCCATCTGGCAATCGTCAACAGGTGCGCTATTCCTTTGCCATCGGCGAAACTGCGGAAAACCCATGCGAAAAAACCTCCTATCCGTCTTCGCGCTTCTGACGGGCACCCTGTTCCTCTTCCTCGGCAACGGCCTGCACGGCCTGCTGCTGCCCATGCGCGGCGCCTTCGAGGGATATGCGACGACGATGCTCGGCCTGCTCGGCACGTCGTGGGCGACGGGCTTCGTGCTCGGCTGCCTCATGGCGCCCACCATCGTCAAGCGCATCGGCCATGTCCGCGCCTTTTCCGGTTTCGCCGCGCTGATCGCCATCATCGCGCTTCTGACGGGCATGCTGGTCGATCCGTTCTGGTGGATCGCGCTGCGCGCCGTCACGGGTTTTTCCATCGCCGGTACGTCGATGATCATAGAGAGCTGGCTGAACGAGCGGGCGACGAACGAGAGCCGCGGCCTCATCTTCTCGCTCTATATCGCCATCACGCTGATCGGCACGGTCGGCGGGCAGATGACGGTGGCGCTCGGCGACGTGACGACGCCGCTGCTCTTCATGCTGGCCGGCATCCTCTACTGCCTCGCCATGCTGCCGACGACGCTGTCCACCGCCGCCTCGCCGCAGCCGCTCAAGCAGGTGAGGCTCGATATCCCGGCGCTCTACCGCACCTCGCCCATCGCCTGCGTCGGCATCATGCTGATCGGCATCGCCAACGGCGCTTTCGGCACGCTCGGCGCGGTCTTCGGGGCCAATGCCGGCCTTTCCTCCAGCACCATCGCCATCATGATGAGCAGCGCGATCTTCGCCGGCGCCGTCATGCAATTGCCGGCCGGCCGCATGTCGGACCGGGTGGATCGCCGCCTCGTCCTGGCGGTGCTGGCGGCCGTCGCGGCGGGGGCGGGGCTTGCGCTCTTCGTCTTCCAGCCGGCCTCGGTGGCGGTGCTCCTGGCGCTCACGGCCGTCTACGGCGCGACGGCCAACGCGCTCTATCCGATCGCCGTCTCGCATGCCAACGACTTCGCCAGCCCCGAAGACTTCGTGAAGGTCTCCGGCGGCCTCCTCCTGCTCTACGGCATCGGTACGATCATCGGCCCGACGATCGGCGGCCCGATCATGTCGGCGGTCGGGCCCTATGCGCTCTTCATGGTGACCTGCTGGGCGCATATCCTCATCACCGCCTACGCCATCATCCGCAGCCGCCTGCGCGCGGCAAAGCCGGCGGAAATGCGCGATGCCTACACGACCATCAACCCCGGCACGCTCACCACGCCGGAAAGCCTTCAGCTTTCGCCGCGCGCCCAGCCGCAGGCCGCCGACGAGCAACAGGAGGAACAGACCGCATGAGCCTCTTCGACGACGAGCGCCCGGCGAAAAAGACCGCGCACGAGATCGGCAGCGATCTTTCCCTGCTTTCGGTGGACGAGCTTTCCGCGCGAATCGCGCTGCTCAAGGAAGAGATCGCCCGGCTGGAGGCAGAACAGGTCAAGAAAGGCGCGAGCCGCTCGGCGGCCGAGAGCCTGTTTCGCTGACGGACTGGCCGAAAAGGCACAGGCGCGGGCGAAATGCCAACAAAGTTAACCGGCCATTAAGCCTTATACCTTATTACTTGCCTATCCGGTCTTCCGGATTCAGACATTTTCGCCGCTTGGGGAATCGGTCTGATTTTCTCCCTGTTTTACCTTGAGAGCCGCTTTTCGCGGCTCTTTTTTTGTTGGCCGCCGGCGCGCCGGCAAGGTGTCCCGAAAGAATTGTGGAGATTAACCCTTTCTTAAGAATACCCTTGCGCGAATTAGGTTATGGGATCATCCTCAAGACATAGACCGGCCACCTGGAACACCTCGGGCCGTGTATCCGTTACCTGCAAGTCATGCGTTCAACAGGGATGAAACCATGTCCGAAAGAGGATTGAATACCGTCAGCTTCGCTGGCCATGTTGCGTCGTCGGCGCAGTTCAAGTCCCTGTACGCCGAGGGCATGGGTCTGGTCGAGGAAACGGCGAGCTATCTCGACGGCGTCGGCCGGCAGGCCTCCAAGGTCCTGCCGCGCATGGCCTCGGTGCTCTATGCGGCCGAATCGATGCGGCTGACCACCCGCCTCATGCAGATGGCCTCCTGGCTGCTGCTCCAGCGCGCCGTCAACAACGGCGAGATGAGCCGCGACCAGGTGCTTTCGGAAAAGAGCAAGGTGCGCCTCGACAGCTTCAACGTCGACAAGACGGCGCCCGGCTGGAACGACCTGCCGGAAGCCTTCCGCGACCTCATCGAGCGCTCGCTGCGCCTGCAGAACCGCATCGCGCTCCTCGACCGCGAGATCTACCGCCCGCAGGACGTCCAGTCCTTCCAGCCGGACAACCAGAACAGCGTCCAGGCCCAGCTCAACCTGCTGCAGACGGCCTTCGGCAACAACTGAGGCGGTCGCGCAGGGACGGATTGAAGGACCCGGCTTCGGCCGGGTTTTTTGTTGGCTGCGGTTTGGGCTTGAAATGAAGACCCTCTCTGCCTGCCGGCATCTCCCCCACAAGGGGGGAGAAAGGCTGGCAGCACGCTTTTCCCTCACGTCTTGAATGCTGACAGTGCCGCAAGTTAAGTCCCTCCCCCTTGTGGGGAGGGGTTGGGGAGGGGACTTGATCAAGGGCGATCGCGTTCGCCGTGGGATATAGCCAACAAAAAACCCGGCCGAAGCCGGGTTCTTGCAATTCTTCCGAAGCGGACGGCTTAGAGGCCGAGGCCTTCGAAGCGCTTCTTGAACTTGGAGACGCGGCCGCCGCGGTCCATGAGCTGCTGGTTGCCGCCGGTCCAGGCCGGGTGGGACTTCGGGTCGATTTCCAGGTTCATCGTCGCGCCTTCCGAACCCCAGGTCGAGCGGGTTTCGTATTCGGTGCCGTCGGTCATGACGACCTTGATCGTGTGGTATGCGGGATGAATATCAGCCTTCATGACAACTTTCCTGCCTGTTCCGGGGGCCATTTGTCGCAACCGATTGCGACAGGGCGGCCAAAGACGTAAATGAAGCCGCGGCCGGTCGGACCTGCGGCTTCCCAATTCGATGGCGAGCCTATACATGAAGGCCGTCTGGATAACAAGGGCCGAAAGACAATTCGTGCCGCAAGGCACTGGAAACGGGGGTATGGTGTCCAAAGACAGACAGACAGTCGCGGCGGAGAAAAACCCGCGCCGCAGCATTCGCCCGCTCGGCCGGCTCACTCCCTATCTCAAGCGCTATCGCGGCCTCGTTGCCGGCGCCCTTGTCGCCCTCGTGCTGGCCGCCGTCACGACGCTCGTGCTGCCGGTCGCCGTACGGCGGATGATCGACCACGGCTTCTCCAGCGCCGATGCCGGCTTCATCAACACCTATTTCACGATGCTCTTCATGCTGGCGGGGCTGCTCGCGCTGGCGAGCGCGATGCGCTACTATTTCGTCATCACCCTCGGCGAGCGCATCGTGGCGGACCTGCGCAACGAAGTCTTCGCCCATGTGACGAAGCTCTCCCCCGCCTTCTTCGACGTGAACCAGTCCGGCGAGATCGTCTCGCGGCTGACGGCCGACACGACGCAGATCAAGTCCGCCGTCGGCGCCACCGCCTCGGTCGCGCTGCGCAACCTCATCCTGTGTCTCGGCGCCATCGCCATGATGGTCTATACGAGCCCGAAGCTCTCCAGCCTCGTCATCGGCGCCATTCCGATCATCGTCTTCCCGCTCGTCGCCTTCGGCCGCTCCGTGCGCCGCCGCTCGCGCGAGGCGCAGGATACGCTGGCCGCCGCCTCTGCCTATGCGGGCGAGGCGATCGGCGCGACCCGCACGCTCCAGGCGTTCAATGCGGAGGACGCGGCGCGCGCGCGCTTCTTCGGCTCGGTCGAGAGCGCCTACGAGGCGGCCCGCTCGGCCATCCGCGCCCGCTCGCTTTTGACGGGCTTCGCCATCGCCATGATCTTCGGCTCGGTCGTCGCCGTGCTGTGGTTCGGTGCGCGCGACGTGCTTTCGGGCACCCTTTCGGCCGGCACGCTCGGCCAGTTCCTGCTCTATGCCGTCTTCGCCGCCGGCAGCCTCGGCGCGCTGTCGGAAGTCTGGGGCGAGCTGTCGCAGGCCGCGGGCGCCGCCGAGCGCCTGACGGAGCTTCTCGCCGAGCCGCCGGCCATCACCGCGCCGGCGAACCCGGTCGCCCTGCCGGTGCCCGCGCGCGGCGAGCTTGCCTTCCGCGACGTGCACTTCTCCTATCCGGCCCGGCCCGGCTATCGCAGCATCAACGGCCTCAGCTTCACGGTGAAGCCGGGCGAGACGGTTGCCGTCGTCGGCCCATCGGGTGCCGGCAAGAGCACGATCCTCTCGCTCGTCCTGCGCTTCTACGATCCCGATTCGGGCGCCGTGCTGCTCGACGGCGTCGATCTTCGCGCCGCCGATCCGGAAGAACTGCGCCGCCGCATCGCGCTTGTGCCGCAGGACGTCACCATCTTCGCCGCGACGATCCGCGACAACATCGCCTTCGGCATGGCGGATGTCAGCGACGAGGCCGTCCGTGCCGCGGCAAGGGCGGCGCAGGCGGAAGAGTTCATCGCGCGGCTCGACAAGGGCTATGACACCATGGTCGGCGAGCGCGGCGTGACGCTCTCCGGCGGCCAGCGCCAGCGCATCGCCATTGCCCGCGCGATCCTCAAGGATGCGCCGCTGCTCCTTCTCGACGAGGCGACCTCGGCGCTCGACGCGGAAAGCGAGACGCTGGTGCAGACCGCGCTCGACGGGCAGATGGGCAAGCGCACCACGATCGTCATCGCCCACCGCCTCGCAACCGTGCTCAAGGCCGACCGTATCCTCGTCATGGAATCGGGGCGCATCGTCGAGGAGGGCACGCACCAGTCGCTCATCCGGCAGGACGGGCTCTATGCCCGTCTCGCCCGGTTGCAGTTCGACCATGGCGGGCAGGCTTTCCTCGGCGAGGAGCGCGCCGCCGTCTGAGGCGCCCTTACGCGCCGACCGCCCGCCCGGCGATGCGGCCGGAAAAGAGGCAGCCGCCGAGGAAGGTGCCCTCCAGCGCATTGTAGCCGTGCAGGCCGCCGCCGCCGAAGCCGGCGGCCTCGCCCGCCGCGTAGAGGCCCGGCACCGGCTTGCCGGAAAGCTCCAGCACCCGGCCGGAAAGGTCCGTCTGTAGCCCGCCCAGCGTCTTGCGCGTCAGGATGTTGAGCCGGACGGCGATCAGCGGGCCGGCCTTCGGGTCGAGCAGGCGATGCGGCCGGGCGGTGCGCATCAGCTTGTCGCCGAGATAGGCGCGTGCGCCGCGAATGGCGGTGACCTGCGCATCCTTGGAGAAGGGGTTTTCGATCTCGCGGTCGCGCGCCTCCACCTCGGCCCGCACGGTGGCCGGATCGAGCAGCGCTTCGCCGGCAAGGGCGTTCATGGCGGCAACGAGGTCGTCGAGGTTCTGGCGCACGACGAAATCGGCGCCCTTGTCCATGAAGGCCTGCACGGGGCCGGGCGGGTTCCGCCCGAGCCTTTTGAGGAGAAGGGGAATGTCCTTGCCGGTGAGGTCCGGGTTCTGCTCGGAGCCGGAAAGGGCGAATTCCTTCTTGATGATCGCGCGGGTGAGGATGAACCAGCTGTGGTCGCGGCCCGTGGCGCGGATGGCCTTCAAGGTCGCCAGCGTATCGAAGCCGGGCATGGCCGGGGCGGCAAAGCGCCGGCCGTAGGCATCGAGCCAGAGCGAGGACGGGCCGGGCAGGATGCGGATGCCGTGGCCCGGCCAGATCGGATCCCAGTTGCGCAGGCCTTCCGTATAGTGCCACATCCTGTCGGCGTTGATGAGCGAGCCGCCGGCCCGCTGCGCGATGGCCAGCATGCGCCCGTCGACATGGGCCGGCACGCCGCTCACCATGAAGCCCGGCGGTTCGCCGAGCCGGTCGCGCGGCCAGTTCTGCCGCACCAGCTCGTGGTTGCCGCCGATGCCGCCGGAGGCGACGAGCACCGCGCCCGCCCGCAGGCTGAAGTCTCCGACGGCCTCGCGTGTGGTGGAACGGCCTCGTTCGGCCGGGTCGGCTTTCAGCACCGCGCCATAGGCGCCGACGACCGCGCCGTTCTCGACGGCAAGGCCATCCACCCGATGGCGGAAGCGGAAGACGAGGGTGCCGTCGGCGCGGTGCGTCTCGGCCCGGCGCAGGAACGGCGCGAGCACGCCGGGGCCGGTGCCCCAGGTGACGTGGAAGCGCGGCACGGAATTGCCGTGGCCGGTCGCAAGCCCGCCGCCGCGCTCGGCCCAGCCGACCACCGGGAACCAGCGCATGCCCATGGCGTGCAGCCAGGCGCGCTTCTCGCCGGCGGCGAAATCGAGATAGGCCTCGGCCCAGCGGCGCGGCCAGTAGTCCTCCTGCCGGTCGAAGCCGGCCGAGCCGAACCAGTCCTGCCTGGCAAGGGCGAGGCTGTCGCGGACGCGCATGCGGCGCTGCTCGGGACTGTCCACGAAGAAGAGACCACCCAGCGACCAGAAGGCCTGTCCGCCGAGGCTCTGTTCGCCCTCCTGGTCGACGACGATCACCCTGAGGCCGCGCCCCGCCGCCTCCGTCGCCGCCACCAGCCCGGCAAGGCCTGCCCCGATCACCAGAAGATCGCAATCCACCATGTCGCTCCCGTTTTGAAGGGAAAGTTACGCGGACGTGCACGTAAGATCAATGGGTGGAGTGCTGCGAGAAGGACCCCTCCCTAAATCCCTCCCCACAAGGGGGAGGGACTTACCGTGCGGCCCTCTTCACGGAAAAATAGGAAGGGAAGAGCAAGCCGTTAGCGTTCTCCCCCCTTGTGGGGGAGATGCCGGCAGGCAGAGAGGGTCTTAAGGCCACCGCCCGCCTACTTCTCGGTCAGCTTCAGCTCGATGCGGCGGTTGGTGGCGCGGGCGGCGTCGTCGTCGCCCTCGGCAATCGGCTGGAACTCGCCGAAGCCGGCGGCGACGAGGCGGTTGGCGGGCACGCCGTTGGCGATGAGATATTTCACCACCGAGGTCGCGCGAGCGGAGGAAAGTTCCCAGTTGTCGCGATAGCGCCCGGTGCCGGAGAGCGGCACGTTGTCGGTGTGGCCGTCGACGCGCAGCACCCAGTTGATCTCGGCGGGGATTTCCTTGGAGAGGTCGATGATGGCGGCGGCGAGCTTGCGCATCTCCTCCTGTCCGGCCTCGTTGAGGTCGGCGCCGCCGGAGGGGAACAGCACCTCCGACTGGAAGACGAAGCGGTCGCCGACGATGCGGATGTTCTCGCGGTCGGAGAGGATTTCGCGCAGGCGCCCGAAGAAGTCGGAGCGGTAGCGGTTGAGCTCCTGCACGCGCTGGGCTAGCGCCACGTTGAGGCGGCGGCCGAGATCGGCGATCTTGGCCTGCGAGTTCTTGTCCTTGGCCTCGGAGGCCTGCAGGGCCTCCTCCACCGCGGCGATCTGGCTGCGCAGCGCGGCGATCTGCTGGTTCAGCAGCTCGATCTGGCTCATGGCCCGGGCGCTCACCTGCTTTTCCGTGTCGAGCTCGCCTTCGAGCGTGGCGACGCGGGCATTGGCCGCGCCCGCCGCACCCGCGCCGCTGTCGAGAAGCTGCTGGAGGCGCGTGCGGTCGCTCTCCGACTGGGCGAGCGAGGCCTGCAGGTTGGCCAATGCATCCTCCAAGTCCTGCTTGCCGCTCTTTTCGAGGGCGAGAAGCTGCGTCAGCTCGTTGATCTGGCTGGTCAGGCGGTTCAGCACGTCGTCCTTGCCGGAGATTTCACGGCTGAGGAAGAACTGCGCCAGCACGAAGACCGTGAGCAGGAACATGATGGCGAGCAGCAGCGTCGACAGCGCATCGACGAAACCCGGCCAGTAATCGATGGTGCGGTGGCTCCGCCTGTTGCGCGCAAGCGCCATCGTCATTCGCTCCCGGAGGTGTGGGATGCGGTGTGGGCCTTTTCAGCCGCGTGCCCGGCCTTTTCGCCGCCGCGGGCGGCGAGGCGGTCCAGCGTGCGGCGGAGGGCTTTCGCCTCCTCCTGCTGCGCCTCGATCCAGTCGCGCAGCATCTGCTGCTCGCTGCGCATGTTCTTGACGAGGCCCTGGATGCCTTCGGCAAGGCTGGCCATGGCGGCGGTCGAGCGGCTGTTGCCGCCCTCCTGCGCGAGTTTCAGGATCTGCTCGGCGAGCGCCTGCACGTCCGTCCCGGCGCCTTCGATCGCGGGCTGGAGTTCCGAGCCGACATCGGTGACGGAGGAGAGCCAGTTTTCCAGCTCCGTATAGAAACGGTTCTGCGCGCGGCCGGCCTGCAGGTCGAGGAAGCCGAGGATGAGCGAGGAAGAAAGGCCGAAGAGCGAGGTGGAGAAGGCCGTGCCCATGCCGTTGAGCGGCGCGGAGAGGCCTTCCTTCAAGGCTGTGAGGATGTCGTTCGCCGTGCCGCCGCCGGCGTCGAGCGACTGGATGACCGTGCTGATCGAGCCGATGGTGCCGAGCAGGCCCCAGAATGTGCCGAGCAGGCCGAGGAAGACGAGGAGGCCGATGAGGTAGCGCGAGGTGTCGCGCGATTCGTCGAGGCGCGTCGCGATGGAATCGAGGATCGAGCGCAGCGTCGCCGTCGACAGCGCTACCGAATGGTGCCGGCCGATCAGCGCGCGCATCGGCGCCAGCAGCACCGGGTCGCGCCCGACCTTCTCGGCGCTGCCGGCCGCACGGAAGGAGTTGAACCAGCGCACCTCGGGCCGCAGCCCCAGCACATGGTTGAAGACGAGCAGGATGCCGATCAGCAGCACGCCGAGGATAAGGCCGTTGAGGCCCGGATTGCTGAGGAAGGCGGCCTGCGCCTGGCGGAAGAGGATCGCGGCGACGAAGCCGACGATGATCAGGAAGATCACCATCGTCCAGAAGAACGCCATGGGGCTCGAGAGCTTGTGGGGATACTCGTCCGAGGTATCGGCCGATCCTCCCCAGCCCGACAGCGCCAGTTTAGCCATGTAGTCGCATCTCCGCTTTCCCGATCGGGGCGGAGACTAGAGGAAGATTGCGCCGAATTGAAGAGCTTGGCCGCAATTGCGGCGTGCGAAAACGCCGCCCGTGCCGCGCCTTAGCGCGCGGGCACCGGGCGATGCAGCACTTCGCGCAGCGCCTTGTGGATATATTCGTTGCCGGCGACGACGGTGCCGGTGTCGAACACGGCATTGCCGCCTTCCAGGTCGCTGGCATAGCCGCCGGCCTCGCGAATCAACAGGATGCCGGCCGCCGTGTCCCAGGGCATGAGGTCGCGTTCCCAGAAACCGTCGAAACGGCCGGCGGCGACATAGGCAAGGTCGAGCGCGACGGCGCCCATGCGGCGCACGCCCGCCACTTCGCCCATCGCATGGCGCAGCTCGATGAGGAACTTGCCGTGGTTGCCGCGGCCAAGATGCGGAACGCCGCAGCCGATGACGGCGTCGGAGAGGACCTTGCGGGCCGCGACGCGCAGGCGGCGGTCGTTGAGGAAGGCCCCGCCGCCGCGCTCGGCGGTGAAGAGTTCGTCCGTCGCCGGGTTGAGGACGACGGCGGCGACGATCTCGCCGTTGCGCTCCAGCGCGATGGAGACCGCAAAGAGCGGAATGCCGTGCAGGAAGTTGGTGGTGCCGTCGAGCGGGTCGACGATCCAGCGGTGCGCGCCGTCGGTGCCGATGATCTCCTCGCTCTCCTCGCCGAGGAAGCCGTAGGTCGGGCGGGCCTTCATCAGCTCCTCGCGGATGAGCTTTTCCGCCTTGCGGTCGGCCTGGGAGACGTAGTCGCCCGGTCCCTTCAGCGAGACCTGGAGGTTCTGCACTTCGCCGAAATCGCGCCCGAGCGACTTGCCGGCCTTGAACGCGGCCTGAACCATGACGTTGAGAAGAGCTGAACGAGCCATGCTGCTTGGGTTCCTTCGGGAATGTCCGGTGCTGTGTCCGGTGGCCGGGAGACGGCGAAAGCCGCGGCGCGTGAACGCACCGGGACCGGGATGCGCCTCAAGACCACAAATCCCCCGAAGTTTCAAGCCTTGAGCGTTGAGAAGGGCGCAAGGCACGCGCGCCGCCGCTGCATGGGCGGCCCGAACGGGCAAGGCAAAGGCCCGCCCGGCAAGCCGGACGGGCCTTGCGAAGGGAAGGGCGGCTCAGGCGGCGGCCTTCAGTTCCTTGTCGATCATGGCGCGCAGGCTGCCGAGGTCCTTGGCGAAGGCGCGGATGCCCTCGGAGAGCTTGTCGCTTGCCATGGCGTCCTCGTTCAGCATCCAGCGGAAGGTCTTCTCGTCGATCTTGACCGGCGAGACCTTGGCGGCCTTTTCCGGCGAGAGCTTGCGCTCCAGCTTGCCGTCGGCCGCGTCGAGTTCTTCCAGCAGCGCGGGGCTGATCGTCAGGCGGTCGCAGCCGGCCAGGGCCTCGATCTCGCCGGTGTTGCGGAAGGAGGCGCCCATGACGATCGTGTTGATGCCGTTGGACTTGTAGTAGTCGTAGATCGAGCGGACCGAGAGCACGCCCGGATCGTCTTCCGCGGTGAAGGTCTTGCCGGTCGCCTTGACGTGCCAGTCGAGGATGCGGCCGACGAAGGGCGAGATGAGGAACACGCCGGCATCGGCGCAGGCGATGGCCTGTGCCTTGTTGAAAAGCAGCGTCAGGTTGCAGTCGATGCCTTCCTTCTGGAGGACTTCGGCGGCGCGGATGCCTTCCCAGGTGGAGGCGAGCTTGATGAGGATGCGCTCGCGCGAGATGCCGCGCGCGTCATAGGCCTTGACGATCTGGCGGGCTTTCGCGATGGAGCCCTCGAGATCGAAGGAGAGGTCGGCGTCCACTTCGGTGGAGACGCGGCCGGGTACGAGTTCGGCGAGCGCCGCGCCGACGGAGATGGCGAGGCGGTCGGCGACGGCGCCGACGACGCCCTCGCGGCTGCCGCCCTGCGACTGGCCCCAGCGGATGGCTTCGGCGACCGCGTCGGCAAAGGCCGGCGTGCCGAGCGCCTTCAGGACGATGGTGGGGTTGGTGGTGCAATCGACCGGCTTCAGGCGGCGCACGGCCTCGATATCGCCGGTATCTGCCACAACGGTCGTCATCGCGCGGAGTTGTTCAAGTTTGGATGCCATGTGCGAAATCCCGAATGGTTGTTGCTGGGCCCGCTTTTCTCAAGGAAACGCGAGGGCCCTCCTCCATGTTCCCCGTGGAAGCGCGGACGACGAACGTGCTTCCGTTTCGCTCGTCGTCCGTGCTGGCACGCTGTATCGGCCGGCGGATCGCCGCCAGCGGACACGGCCAGACTATCGACGTTTTGCCGCGAAGAAGTCAAGTACTTTTGCATAATGTTCTGAACATATGTCGCATTTGCCGCGCCCTGTGCTAAGCTGTGCGCAAAGACGAAGGAAAGGGAGGCGACGTGGCACGGCTTCGGCGCGATACGCACACGGCCTATTCGGAATCGGCGGCACTCCGGCTCCGGGCGGCCTGGCTCTATTACAATCAGGGCCTCACCCAGAAGGACGTGGCGGAGAGGATCGGCGTCAGCCGCACCACCGTCATCCGCATGCTCGACGAGGCGCTGAAGCGCTCCGAGGTGCAGATCTGGATCAACGAGGGCATCGGCGATTGCGTCGAGCTGGCCGGCCGGCTGGAGAAGGCCTACGGGCTCGACGAGGCCGTGGTGGTGCCGGCGGGCGACACCGCGGAGGCGACGGCCAAGAGCGTCGGCCTGGCGCTCGGCCAGTTCCTCACCGAGGCGATCCCGGACGATTGCACGGTGGGGGTGGGCTGGGGGCGCACGCTCACCGCCTCGCTCGCCAGCTTCCGCCCGGCGCGGCGCGAGCGGGTGAAGGTCGTCTCGCTGCTCGGCGGCGTGGTCGAGGCGCACAATATCAATCCCATCGAATATACCTGGCGGCTGGCAAGCCAGCTCGGCGCGGAGTGCTACCTGTTCCTTGCCCCGCTCCTCGTCGATTCGAAGGAGACCAAGCGCAGCCTCATCGAGAAATGCGGGCTGAAGACGCTGTTCGAGATCGCCGAGAGCATGGACATCGCCGTCGTCAGCTGCGGCGACATCGGGCCGGATGCAAGCTCGCTGTCGCGCGATTTCATCGCCCGGCACGAACTGGAAGAGCTGATCGCGGCGGGCTGCGTGTGCGATACGATGTGCAATTTCCTCGATGCCGAGGGCCACACCATCGACCATCCGATCCGCCACCGCGTCATGTCCATCGACCTCGACACGGTGAAGAAGGCACGCCATATCGTGCTCGTCTCGGGGGGCGCGCACCGCGCGCCGGCGATCCGCGCCACCATCCGCCGCGTCGGCTGCAATACGCTGATCACCGACGAAGGGGCGGCGCAGGCCATGCTGCGGCTTGCCGAAACCTCCGCGGCCGCGTGATCGCTAGAGCAGGCCGAGGCGCACGGCGCGGGTGATCGCACCCGTCACGTTGCGCGCACCGAGCTTGTCGACGGCGCTGCGCAGGGCGTCGGCCACGCGGGGCATTGCGATATCCGTCTCCAATACGATATCGGCCGGCGTCTGGCCGTTGGCGGCGAGCGCAAGGCATCGCCGTTCGATTTCGCTGAGTTCCGGCAGGGTGGAAAGATCATCTTCCGAGGACATGCGCCCGGCTTAAAGGCTGGGCCGGCAGGTGCAAGGCCAAGCGCGCCCGATGCTTAACGGTCTTGCGCCTGCCGTCCCGTTTCGAAACGGCCGCGATGCGTCGCAGGGAAACGGGAATTTGCCTTTTGCCGCTGCTAACTGGTAAGCGGAGCGCGACAGGGCGGGAGAGATCCGTGACGAAGAGGGAAGAAAAGGCGGCGATCCGCAACGAGCGGCTGGCGCTGCGCGATGCGATGACGGTGCAAGCGCGCATCGAGGGCAGCCTTGCCATGGTCGACCATGCGGGCGACCGCATCGACTTTGCGCCCGGCACGGTGATCTCCGGCTTCTGGCCGATCCGCTCGGAGGCGGACATCCGGCCGCTGATGGCGCATCTGCGCACGCGCGGGGCGCGGCTCTGCCTGCCCGTCGTGCTCGACCGCGAGACCATCATCTTCCGTGAGCTCGTTGCCGGCGCGCCGGTGATCAAGACCGGCTTCGGCACGACGGGGCCGGGACCGGAGGCAGCCGTGCTCGACCCGGAAATCCTGCTCGTGCCGCTTTCGGCCTTCGACCGGGCGGGCCACCGCATCGGCTACGGCGCGGGCCACTACGACCGCGCCATCGAGCGGCTGCAGGCGAAAGGCGGCGCGCCGAAACTCATCGGCATTGCGTTCGACTGCCAGGAAGTGGCATCAGTACCGGCGGAACCGCACGACGTCGCGCTGGACGCGATCCTCACCGAGAGCGGCTTCCGCATGTTCCAACAGGTTTCGTAAGGCAGGCAGATGCGTTTTCTCTTTCTGGGCGACATGGTGGGCAAGGCCGGGCGGGTGGCCGTCTGGGAACGCCTGCCGGGGCTGATCGGCGACTTCAGGCTGGATTTCGTCGTCGTCAACGGGGAGAACGCGGCCGGCGGCTTCGGCATCACGGAAGACATCTTCCTGGAGACGATCAATGCCGGCGCCGACGTGGTGACGACGGGCAACCACGTGTGGGACCAGAAGGAGGCCGTGACCTTCGCAAGCCGGCACGACCAGTTCCTGCGCCCCGCCAACTATCCCGCCGGCACGCCCGGCCGCGGCGCCAATCTCTTCGTCGCCCGCAACGGTGCGCGCGTCCTCGTCTCCAACATCATGGGCCGGGTGTTCATGCATCCGGAGCTGGACGACCCCTTCACGGCAGGCGAGGCGATCCTCGCCTCCTGCCCGCTCGGCGAGCAGGCCGACGCCGTGATCTTCGACTTCCACGCCGAGGCGACGAGCGAGAAACAGTGCTTCGGCCATTTCGTCGACGGGCGCGCCAGCGTCGTCGTCGGCACGCATACCCATGTGCCGACCGCCGACTGCCAGATCCTGAACGGCGGCACGGCCTACATGTCGGATGCCGGCATGTGCGGCGACTACGATTCCTCCCTCGGCATGGACAAGGAGGAGCCGCTGAACCGCTTCATCTCGAAAATGCCGAAGGGCCGCTTCGAGGCGGCGTCCGGCCCGGCGACGATCTGCGGCATGGCGGTCGAGATTTCCGACCGCACGGGCCTTGCCGAAAAGGTCGCGCCGCTTCGCCTCGGTCCGCGCCTTGCCGAGACGGTGCCGGATTTCTGGCGCTGAACCCAAGCCGTCAGACCATGTGGCGCAGCCGGTCGGCCGGTCCGCCGGTGAAGTCGACATGCGCCTTCACGCCGATATCCGGCTCCTCGTCCGGATTGAGGTTGGCCTTGGCGATCTCCCAGCCGAATTTCAGCGTGCTGCCGGTGGAGGCCCAGATTTCCGCGTCCTCCATCTCGAGCGCCAGCATGGTGAGCTTCGGGTCGTCCTTGCCGTCGAACCAGGCCTCGACGACCGAGCTCCAGTATTCGTCGATCTTGACGGCGTCGCGGCGCAGGAGGACGCGGCCGGCGATGCAGGCATGATAGTCGTGGTCCTTGCCGACCACGCAGAAATGCGCGCGAGAGCCGGGAGCGACCGCCTCGGCGATCTCCGTGTCTGTCTTGGTGAAGAACCAGATCGTGCCCGTCTGGCGGTCGAGCTGCGGGGCCATCGGCTGCATGTGCATGCGGCTGCCTTCGAGGCCGAGCATGCCGGCATGGATGCGGTCGATCTCGTCGAAAAGCTGTTCCTTCGGGTTTTCGCGGGCCTTGCTGAGGTCGGACATGGTTGTTCCTTTCGCACGTTGCGTTCAATGGAAGGGAACGGGAGGCTTGCGGCAAGGTTCCGCCCGATGGGCGTCTCGGCTTGCCGAAGCGGGCGGGCCTGCCTATTCTCTGCCCCGTTCATGCCGGAGCCTGCGATGCGTTTCCTGTCCGCCGTTCCCCTGCTGCTTTTCTCCACCGCCGCCCTTGCGAGCGGCGCGCCGACGCCCGGCGGCCCCGGCGCCGAATCGGGCAAGCCGCGCGGAACGGAGGTGCAACCCGTGGAAAAAGCCCCGGTGCGGATGCTCGGCGTTGCGGAAGAGTTCGTCATGCCCTCCGGCAATATCGGCTGCGTCTACATTCCCGAGGGCGGCACGGCGACCTACCAGCCGGCCGATGGCGGGCCGGAGCTTTCCTGCGACCGCGTCGAGCCGAAATACCTGCGCGCGACGCTCGGGCGGGCCGGCAAGGCGGTGGTGCGCACCAATGTCGGCGACCGGGGCTGCTGCGGCGGCGACAGGGTCATCCCCTATGGCGATGTATGGTCGGCCGGCCCCTTCACCTGCCATTCGGAGCGCACGGGGCTGACCTGCCGGCGCGACGACGGCCATTCCTTCCTGCTCAGCCGCGCCCGCGTGACGGCCGATTGAGCTTTCGCCGCTTTGTTCGCCGGACTGCTGGACGCGCGGCGGCAATGAAATTATAAGGCGGCATTTCGAAAATCGGGGCATGAGACCGGCGCGCCGGCGCGGCGGGTGCCCTGCCACAGTGACCGGCGACCGAGGACAAGGGCGCCAAACGAGACAGGGGTGCCATGGCTGGCCATTCACAGTTCAAGAATATCATGCACCGCAAGGGTCGGCAGGACGCCGTGCGGTCGAAAATGTTCTCCAAGCTCGCGCGTGAAATCACCGTCGCGGCCAAGACCGGCCTGCCCGACCCGTCGATGAACGCCCGCCTGCGTCTGGCCATCCAGAACGCCAAGGCCCAGTCCATGCCGAAGGACAATATCGAGCGCGCGATCAAGAAGGCCTCGGGCGCCGACAGCGAAAACTACGAGGAAGTCCGCTACGAGGGCTACGGCCCGGGCGGCGTCGCCGTCATCGTCGAGGCGCTGACCGACAACCGCAACCGCACCGCCTCCTCCGTCCGCTCGACCTTCTCCAAGGCCGGCGGCGCGCTCGGCGAAACGGGCTCGGTGTCCTTCTCCTTCGACCGCGTCGGCGAGATCACCTACAAGCTCTCCGCCGGCAGCGCCGACGCCGTCATGGAGGCCGCCATCGAGGCGGGCGCCGAGGACGTGACGAGCGACGAGGACGGCCACACGATCATCTGCGGCTTCGAGGATATCGGCGATGTCTCCAAGATGCTGGAAGACACGCTCGGCGAAGCCGAGACCGTCAAGGCCATCTGGAAGGCGCAGAACACCGTGCCGGTCGACGAGGAAAAGGCCCAGTCGCTGATGAAGCTCATCGACACGCTGGAAGACGACGACGACGTGCAGAACGTCTACTCGAACTTCGAAGTGTCGGACGAAGTGATGGCGAAGCTCTCGGCCTGACCGAAGGGCTGCGGCGGCCCCTCATCCCGCTGCCGCGACCTTCTCCCCGCAAGCGGGGAGAAGGCGTTTGGGGCGACGCCTTGCGAACGAGTGAGGAAAACGGTGCGGCAATGTTTCCTTCGCCCCGCTTGCGGGGAGAGCGACTGTCTTGGGTGTCAAGCGCTTTTCCATGGTCTGCCGTCCCGGATGATTGCGTTGAGGATGGTGAGGAGCTTTCGCATTGTGGCGACGATGGCGAGGATCTTCGGCTTGCCGGCGGTAA